>Ga0255345_1000479_pt1 | contig 65926 bp, 53 predicted proteins | sample wastewater_treat_6_FD_192415 | JGI IMG/M metagenome (GOLD analysis project Ga0255345, IMG submission 192415) | Wastewater microbial communities from Lulu Island WWTP, Vancouver, Canada - plant20 | ecosystem: Engineered > WWTP > Wastewater > Unclassified | place: Canada: Vancouver, British...
TACCTCTTGTTTTAATCGATGGTGTTCCGGGAACCCTTAGTGATGTTCCTTCGGATCAGGTTGAAAGTGTTGATGTGCTCAAAGACGCCGCATCTACCGCTATTTACGGAGCCCGTGGTGCCAACGGTGTTGTTTTGGTAACCACCAAAGGGGCGAAAAGCGGAAAAACACTTGTGTCGTACAACGGTTATGCCAAGTTCAATCAACCCACCAAGTATCTGGAAACCTTGAGTCCATACGATTATGTTTCTTATGTGTGGGCCAATGCCGATGCAAACGGCATTAACTATCTAGACTCTTTTACCAAACTCTTTGGAATAGGCGCCTACGGAGATATTGAAAGATATCGCAATGTAGAAGCCTACGATGTTCAGAAAAAAGTTTATAACAGTTCGTTTTCACACAATCATGATTTGACGGTGAGCGGAGGTACCGATTTAACTAAAATCATTTTGGGAGTCAACTATAACGACGAACAAGGTATGAAGATTAATTCGTTCCATAAGCGGGCAAGCGTTTCTTTGAAAGTAGATCAAAAGATCAACGAGAAAATGGATCTTGGTTTGGATACGCGTTATGTAGACATAACCAGTATGAGCGATGAGGGTACGACCTCCGGATCGGGTTCCATCCTATCTTATGCTTTCCGTTTCCGTCCGATCGCTACTAGTGATATCTTAGGAGACTTGAATGCATTGAACGAAGGAGCCGTGGAACAGTACGGAAAATTCTGCCTTTGGGACAGATACGATCCTTACAACCGGATAAGAGATTATGAACCCCTTAGAAAGCGTCAGACTCTTCGCACCATCGGGTCCTTTAATTGGGAACTTTTCAAAGGCCTGGATTATCACACCGATTTGACGCTGCAACGCTCCTGGAATCAGAATAAATTCTGGGGAGGCCCCGTTCATAATAGTTATTTGGACGATGCTACGGGAGAAGTTCTTCATGCAGGTGCGGCTACTTTGTATAAAGCCGATAGTTGGTCGTATCGCTGGTCGAATACCCTGAATTACGAAATTGAAATCAATAAGGTAAATCAATTGAGCGTGTTGTTGGGCCAGGAAGTCTCCAATTCGGGAGGAAACGGAATGACTATTACAGCCGACTTCTTCCCCGCCAATTACACGAAAGAAAATGCTTTCGCAATGATAAACCAATACGACAAAGCGGCCAGTACCAATCAGAGTCCTTTTTCTTCCAACTTTATGACTCCTTCACGCCTTCTGTCGTATTTTACCCGAATGAATTATAGTCTGCTCGATCGTTATCTTTTTGCTTTTACCTTCAGAGCGGACGGTTCTTCGAAATTTTCACCGAATCACCGTTGGGGTTATTTCCCGGCAGGAGCTCTCGGATGGCGTTTGAGCGAGGAATCTTTTTTAAAGGACGAAGACTGGCTGGATAACCTGAAACTTCGTGCTTCTTACGGCTCTGTCGGTAACGACGGGATCAGCGCCGATTTATGGTCGCAAAATTGGACGGCAGAAACTGATGATCGTTGGTATTATTCTATAGATGGCGTTGCTAAGCCCTCTTACGATTTGGCCTCTTCTCAGATGGCCAACCCCGATTTGAAGTGGGAAACAACGATTACCAGAAACGCCGGTATTGATTTCGGCGTATTCGGAAATCGTCTGACGGGAACCTTGGATTTTTATTGGAATACAACCAAGGACCTGTTGATGAACACCGTGCTTCCCGGCATTACAAGTTTCAGCTCGACCTTCGCCAATATAGGCCAAACATCGAATAAGGGTGTTGAATTCTCTTTGAACGGCGTATTGTTCGAAAACAACGATTGGAATGTTGAAGCAGGTTTCAATATCAATTTCAACAGGAATAAAGTGGACGAATTGGCTAATGCCCAGGAGCTGATCGACGGCAAAGGCTTGTATTACGGAACCGGTTGGTTTTCTTCCGGATATCCGGGGAACGACTTTGGTTTGTACGAGGGCAAACCCGTTGGTTTAGTACGCGGTCTCGTTTACGAAGGGATGTACTCGTTGGATGATTTTGACTATAATACCGCAGAAGGATTGTATTACCTGAAAGACGGAGTCCCCGATATCAGCCCCAATATTACCGGTGTTATGCATGGGATAGCTACTCCCACAGGGCAAAATGCCTATCCGGGTATGGCTAAATATAGCGATACGGACGGAAGTGGTATGGTTGACGGAGAGGATTTTGTCATTATAGGAGACATGAACGCCAAGCATACCGGTGGTTTTCATATCACAGCCCAATACAAGCAATTCGATTTGGGCCTGTATTTCAACTGGAGTTACGGCAATCAAGTGTATAACGTCAACAGAATGGCTTCTTTGATGGGTTATAAAGAATCGGGTGTTTATCAAAACAAGCTGGTGGTCTTGGCTTCGAGTTATAAAATCTACGATATAGTCAACGGGCAATTGGTTAGATACAACACTCCCGAAGAGTTGGCAGCCTTGAATAAAAATGCCGAATATCCCTTGTGTTATAATGAATCGGGTGTGGTGTCGTCGCTGGGTATTGAGGACGGTTCTTATCTCAGATTGAATACGCTCAATTTCGGTTATACTTTGCCAAAGAGCGTATCGACTAAGCTTAAAATCAATAATATGCGCTTGTTTTTCACAGCTTACAACCTGTTGACATTGACCAAATACCAAGGTCTTGATCCGGAAGTTAACACAAATGAGCGTGTTAATCACGCCGTTTACCCGACACCAGGACTCGACTGGGGTACCTATCCCCGTCCGCGTTCCTTAGTTGTTGGTGCAAACATTTCCTTTTAACTAATAAACACAAACAACTATGAAAAAGAAAACTATTTATATTTCCGTTGTTTTGGGAATAATGGGCCTGCTCTTTTCTCAATGCAATCAGAAAGAATTTTTATCGGTAGCAAATCCTTCGGCCACGGACGATGCGTTTGTTACTTCTTCAGTTTCTGAAGCATTTAAAACTTTGTCCTGGTGTTATGCCGAATATCGCAAAACCGATGCTGCGGGCGGTAACTATAATTGGAACGATCCCTGCTCGGATGCAGAGTATTATCCCGAATACAACTCCAATAACGGCCGGATCGGTTATTTGCGTCCGGCTGAATTTACGGTAGATGGCCGTAAAACACAGTTCAACAGCCTTTATCAAGTCCTGGGCCGTTGCGCCCGTATTGCCGATATCATAGGTTCTAAAACCGAGTATCTGGAGGCTAAAGAGGCCGGCGTTACGGACGATTGGACTCAGTTGTACGGTGAAGCATGGACTTTTTATTGTTACTGCTATTTTGAACTGGTCCGCCATTTCGGAGACATTCCGTTTGGTATTGAAAATTCGGTTGTAGAAAGTTATGGTCTGACCTCTCGTTTTGAGATATTGGACAAGATCATTGCCAAACTCAAAGAGGTTGAGCCTTTGATGTACGACCTGGGTCAGGGAGGCATCACAGCCGAACGTATGTCCAGGACTTTTGCTCATCAATTAATAGCGGAAGCGGCTCTGTATTCGGGAGCATATCAAACCATTCGTACCGATTCGATTGCTCAAAACCTGTATGGCGATATAGCTTTTACCGCCAAATATACCGACAATGCTGTCAAAGCCGCTTACGTTCGTCGTAACGATTACAAAGATTACTATCGACTTGCGCAAACACATTTCCGTCTTGTTTTGGGAGAAAGAAAGGGTAGTTTGTCTTTCATCACAACAGACGAAAGAGACTATTGCAACAATCCGTTCCAAAGAGGTTTCCAATATATGGCGGATAAACAACTGTCGCCCGAATCCATTTGGGAAGCCGGGAATATAGCACCAAACCAAAGTGAACGGCCTTACAGTCAGGGTCGTCCTTCGGACGGAGGAGGAAGTAACGCAGCTCCTTGTAAAGTCTTTAGCGGAATACGGATCATACCGACTTTTTATTATACCGGTTATGAAGACGGCGATAAACGCATGGACCCGAGTATGGTGGTAACCGGCAGCGACGGAAAGGGGAATGAGAAAATGATCAACTTCAAGTCCGGTTCGAGGTTAAGCGGCGGTATTGCCGTAAACAAATGGGACGACAATCGCATGAATCCTCCTTATGTGGTGAAGCAACGCAATTCAGGAATGAATTACGTGATGCGCCGTATTTCCAACACCATGCTTTTGTTGGCCGAGGTCGATGCTCTATTGGGCGATGAAACGGAAGCTCTTAGTATAGTTAACCAAATCAGGGATCGGGCTTTTGGCGACGATCAACACCGTCTTTCGGTTTCGGGTGACGCTTTGAAAGAAGCCATCTCCAGGGAAGTTGCTCGCGAGTTTGTCGGCGAAGGCGACATCCGTTGGGAAATGATTCGTACCGGAACGATGACCGACCGGGCCAAGAAGGTAAGGCGAGACATAAAAACTATGATTGCAGGCTTGGAGGCGGATGGTTACTATACTTTCGCGAATGGACGAGTAATTTCCAACTACATATGGACAAAGCCGGTTAATAAAGCAAGCAAATTGACCTACGACCGTGTAGACGGCGATCCGGCCTTAGTGCCGGGCTGGCGGGGAGTGTACGACTATTCTACCATACCGGCAGTGGCTTCGATTGTGACGGGAACAGATAATAATTTAGCCATAAAAGGCCTGTTTGAATACATCGATCCTACGGGCGCTGAAGCCGCAGCTTTGGAAGCCGACGGCTATACTAAAACAAACTGGGGCATTGATATCATCAGTGGTAAGAATCAATTATGGGATTATAATATTTTGTCGGGTATTGAATTGACAGATGTACCTCTCTATTATCATTCCATACCTCTTGAAACAATGCAACAATCGCAAGGTCGAGTAACCAACGGTTATGGTTTGCCACAACTGTAATCTTTTGATAAACACTTAATAGCATCCGCCACGTTCGGCTGTAAAAGACGAACGTGGCGGATGTCTTTTTTGCAACAAGTGCAAGAGTGTTTTACACATAGAGCCGAATTTTTCTTACCTTTGCACATTAATCAGGTAAGTTGAAATAAGTAGAAGTAATATGGAGAATACGCTATTGAATCAAATTCAGGAAGGAGTTTATCAGGACGAAAGCATCGTTACACTCGATTGGAGAGAGCATATACGGCTGAGGCCGGGTATGTATATCGGGAAATTGGGAGACGGCAGTAATCCCGACGACGGTGTGTACGTTTTGTTGAAAGAAGTGCTCGACAATAGCGTGGACGAATATATGATGGGTTACGGCAAAACCATCGAAGTCAATATAAGCGAAGGTTTTGTCTCCGTCAGAGATTACGGCAGGGGAGTTCCCCTGAACAAGGTGGTGGATGTTTCTTCCAAAATGAATACAGGTGCTAAGTACGATTCGGTAGCTTTCAAAAAATCGGTTGGACTCAATGGTGTGGGTATCAAAGCCGTGAATGCTTTGTCTTCTTTTTTTCGCATTCAGAGCATACGCGATCGCCAAAGTAAAACCGTCGATTTTGAACGTGGCCTGATAATCAAAGACAAGGCCCTGGAAGCTAGCGAAGAAGACAACGGCACTCTGGTTGAATTCACCCCCGATGCTACCCTGTTCAAAAATTACGAATACAGGGACATGCACATAGAGCGGCTGATTAAGAATTATGTCTTTCTGAATTCCGGGCTCACCATCATTTACAACGGTCAAAAATTCTTTTCCAAAAACGGTTTGCAGGATTTGCTCAACGAGAACATGACTTCCGAGAGCTTGTATCCGATTATACATTTAAGCGGCTACGACATCGAAATAGCCCTGACCCACGGCAACCAGTACGGCGAAGAATACTATTCCTTTGTCAACGGGCAGCACACCACTCAGGGTGGTACGCATCAAACAGCCTTCAGGGAGGCCGTCACCCGCACCATCAAGGAATACTACAACAAAAATCACGACTACGCCGACATTCGCATGGGTATGATTGCCGCTGTCAGCATCAAGGTAGAAGAACCGGTGTTTGAATCCCAGACCAAAACCAAACTGGGTTCGCGCGATATGGGCCCCAAAGGCCCTTCGATCAGCAAATATATCGGGGATTTTCTCAAGAAAGAACTGGACAATTATCTACATAAACATCCCGAGACCTCCGATATATTACTAAAGAAGATCACCGAATCGGAAAAAGAGCGCAAAGCCATATCTAACGTGACCAAGCTGGCCCGTGAACGAGCCAAAAAAGCGAATCTGCACAACAAAAAGTTGCGCGATTGCCGTTTTCATTTAAACGACAGCAAGGGAGAAAACCTCGAAGAGACCAGCATTTTTATTACTGAGGGCGATTCGGCCAGCGGTTCCATTACCAAAAGCCGTGACGTTAATTATCAGGCCGTTTTCAGTTTGAGAGGGAAACCCCTAAACAGCTACGGCATGACCAAAAAAGTAGTGTACGAAAACGAAGAATTCAACCTTTTGCAGGCAGCGCTGAATATCGAAGACGGACTGGAGGATCTGCGTTACAATAAAGTGATTATTGCCACCGATGCCGATGTGGACGGCATGCATATACGCCTCTTGCTGATGACTTTCTTTTTGCAGTTTTTCCCTGACCTGATCAAAAAAGGCCATGTGTATATCTTGCAGACCCCCTTGTTCAGAGTTAGAAACAAAAAAGAGGTACGTTATTGCTATACCGACGAGGAACGTCTCGAAGCCATCGAAGCCCTGGGGCCCAATCCCGAGATTACCCGCTTTAAGGGTCTGGGTGAGATATCCCCTGAGGAGTTTAAGCATTTTATAGGCAAAGACATGAGGCTGGATAAGGTGAATTTGCGCAAAGAAGACTTAGTCAAGGAATTACTCGAATTTTACATGGGAAAGAACACCCCCGAACGCCAGAATTTCATTATAGATAATCTTGTCATTGAGGAAGAGGTATGAGAACAGTTCTTTTTCCGGGCACCTTCGATCCCTTTACTCTGGGACACGAATCCATCGTAAAGCGAAGTATGCACTTTTTCGACCGGCTTATTATTGCCATCGGCATCAACGATCAAAAGAAGCCGTATTATTCACTCGATAAACGCCTGGAACAAATAGCTGCCTGTTTTCCTAAGCAAAGCAATATAGAAATCACTCATTACACCGGTCTTACGGGAGATTTTGCCCGGCAAAAAAACTGTCAGGCTATTTTGCGGGGAGTGCGTTCCGTGGCCGATTACGAATACGAAAAAACATTGGCCGATTTCAACTATAAGGCCTTTGGGCTGGAAACTTTTTTCTTGTATTCCAAACCTGAATTATCCATGGTTAATTCGGCAATGGTCAGGGAATTGCTTCGACACGGTAAAGACGTGAGCTCATATGTACCGGCAGCCCTGCTTCCCCTGCTTGATCTTTAATTAGAAATCGATGAAAAAAACATTCTTGATCCTTAGCTCACTATTGCTCTGGACTTCCCTGCAGGCCCAGGATTATATAATTCCTATGCGAAAAATCCAGACCGCCGTTTTTGCCCTGAATTCTTTTTATGTGGACAGTGTCGATAACGAAAAGCTGATCAACGAAGCCATGAAGTCCATAGTCAAGAATCTGGATCCGCATTCGGAATATATGAGCAAAGAAGAGGTCTCCGAAATGAATGAACCTCTTCAGGGAGGTTTCGACGGTATAGGCATATCGTTCAATATGATGAACGACACTCTTTTTATCGTGGAGGTGATAACAGGAGGCCCTTCCGAAAAAGTAGGCCTTCTGGCAGGCGATCGCATCCTGAGCGTAGACGATGAGGTAATTGCCGGTGTAAAAATGTCCAACAAAGAAGTTATGAAACGTCTCAAAGGGCCGAAAGGCACTTTGGTGCGAATCGGGGTGAAAAGAAGAGGAGAGCCGGAACTGCTCGAATTCAGGATAATTCGCGACAAAATACCGCTGTACAGTCTAGATGCTGCTTTTATGGCAGATAAGAAAACCGGGTATATCCGTCTGAGCCGTTTCAGCGCCACCACCATGAAGGAATTTAAGGAAGCTTTCGAAGAACTCCGGCAGCAAGGCATGGAACAATTGATACTCGATTTGCAGTCCAACGGGGGCGGTTACATGAATACGGCCGTGGAGTTGGCCGATGAATTTTTACCAAAAGGCCGCAGCGTAGTTTATACCGAAGGACTTAACAGTCCCCGTTACCAGGCGGATGCCAGCGAGCGAGGTTCTTTCGAAAAAGGCAACCTTATTGTGCTTATAGACGAATATTCCGCTTCTTCCAGCGAAATCGTGGCCGGTGCCGTGCAAGATTGGGACAGAGGTTTGATTATTGGCCGTCGCAGTTTCGGCAAAGGACTGGTTCAGCGCATTTTCCCCCTTGGTGACGGCACGGCGTTGAAATTAACCGTATCGCGCTATTACACTCCCAGCGGGCGTTGTATACAAAAACCTTACCGGGAAGGGGTGGAAGCTTACGGACGCGATTTGATAGAGCGTTATAACCGGGGCGAGATGAGCAGTGCCGACAGTATTCATTTCCCCGATTCCCTGCGCTATTCCACTATGATCGAAAAACGTACGGTTTACGGCGGAGGAGGTATTATGCCCGATGTTTTCGTGCCCGTCGATACCAGCCGTTACACCGATCTACACAGGGAACTGGTCAACAAAGGGATTTTAAACCGCTTTATCCTGACCTATGTGGACGAAAACCGTCGGGCTTTGCTGGATAAATACGGAGAAAATTCGCAGGAATTTATCCAAGAGTTCCAATTCGATGACGAACTGCTCGAAGAGTTGTTTAAACTGGCCATTAAAGAAAACGTAAAAATCACCGACGAACACCGGCAGGAAGATTTATCCGTGCTCAGGCTGCAATGCAAAGCATACATGGCTCGCGACCTTTGGAAGTCGGCAGATTATTACAAAGTGATGGCCCCTCTGAACGAGTCGCTGCAGGAAGCCTTGCGCATTCTGGGCGACAAAAAGCTAAAAGCCCGCTACGGCTTGCTATGAAGTTTGTGAGAGAATGAAAATAGCTTCACTTGAATTGCCCGAGAAAGCCCTCTTACTTGCTCCCATGGAGGATGTCACAGATTCGGCTTTCCGCCTGATGTGTAAGCAATTCGGGGCAGACATGGTTTATACGGAATTTGTTTCTTCCGATGCCTTGATCCGCAATGTGAGCAAAACCAATCAAAAATTACGTATCTCGGACGAAGAACGTCCCGTAGCCGTACAAATCTATGGCAAGGATCCCGCCACCATGGCCCGGGCCGCCCAAATTTGCGAAGAGGCCGGGCCCGACATCCTCGACATTAATTTTGGTTGTCCGGTGCGTAAGATAGCAAGCAAAGGAGCCGGAGCCGGATTATTGAACAACATTCCCCTCATGCTCGAAATCACACGCGCCGTGGTAGATGCCGTAAAAATTCCGGTGACAGTCAAAACCCGCCTGGGCTGGGACGAGCAATCCAAAATAATTGTCGATTTGGCCGAGCGTCTGCAAGATTGCGGCATCGCAGCCCTCAGTATTCACGGACGCACCCGCAGCCAGATGTATACCGGCAAAGCCGACTGGACGTTGATTGCCGAAGTCTGCAACAATCCCCGGATGCATATTCCCATCATCGGCAACGGCGACATTGATTCCGGAGAAATTTGCCTCCGCCGTTTCAACGAAAGCGGGGTTGCCGCAGTGATGATAGGCAGGGCCTGTATAGGACGTCCCTGGATATTTAAAGAAATCAAGCATTATCTGGCCACCGGCACGGAGCTTGAATTGGACAATCGATGGAAAATGGAGGTGCTAAAACAGCAAATTTTGAACAGTATAGATAGGCTGGATGAACGCAGAGGTATTTTGCATATTCGCCGGCATTTGGCAGCCACCCCTTTATTTAAAGGACGTCCCAATTTTAGAGAAACACGGATAGCCATGCTAAGAGCCGAACACCTTGACGAGCTGTTCCGAATACTAGACGGTATAGAACTATGAAGCCTGAATTAATGGCCCCTGTGGGCTCCTACGATTCGTTGACTGCCGCTGCCCAGGGCGGAGCCGATTCGGTCTACTTCGGTGTGGAGGCTTTGAATATGCGTTCACATTCCTCGCAAAATTTCGGATTGGAAGAGTTGGAAAAGATCGTTGCCTTTTGCAGAGCAAAGAACATGAAGTCCTACCTCACCATCAACGTGGTGCTGTACGACCAGGACTTGATTTTGATGAGATCGCTGGTCGATGCGGCTGCTCAGGCAGGGGTAGATGCCATTATCGCTTCGGACGTGGCCGTGATGCAATACGCAAAGCTCAAGGGCGTCGAAGTGCATTTGTCCACCCAGCTCAATATTTCAAATATCGAAGCGCTCAGGTTTTACGCCCAATTTGCCGACGTAGTGGTGCTGGCCAGGGAATTGAATCTGGATCAGGTGAAGGCCATACATCAACAAATAAAAGCGGAAAATATTTGCGGCCCGGGCGGGCAGCCTGTCCGCATAGAAATGTTTTGCCACGGGGCTTTGTGTATGGCCGTCTCGGGTAAATGTTACCTAAGCTTGCACGAAATGAACGCTTCGGCCAACAGGGGAGCCTGTATGCAAATTTGCCGCCGGGCCTACAGGGTGCAAGACGTGGAAACGGGCAGCGATATCGAGCTGACAGTGGACAATCAGTATATTTTGTCGCCCAAGGATTTGAAGACTATTCATTTCCTCAATAAAATGCTGGATGCCGGCGTGGAGGTTTTCAAAATAGAAGGCAGAGCCCGGGGACCGGAATACGTGCACACGGTGGTGAGTTGTTATCGCGAAGCTTTGACCGCCTGTCTCGACCGGACTTTTAGCGAAGATAAAATCAAGAACTGGGATCTGAGGCTGGCCAGAGTGTTCAACCGGGGATTCTGGGACGGTTATTATTTGGGGCAGAGGCTGGGAGAGTGGTCACATCGCTACGGCTCTTCGGCAACCACCCGCAAAGTACGTATAGGCCGTGGTATCAATTATTTTTCCAAACTGGCCGTAGCCGAGTTTCAATTGGAAAGCGGCGAATTGAGCTTAGGAGATGAAATTCTGATTACCGGCCCTACAACGGGCGTTATCGAAAGCAGGGTAGAGGAAATAAGACTGGAAGACCGGCCGGTGGAAAAAGCAGTAAAGGGCCAGCGGATTTCCATCCCTCTGGCAAGCAAGATCAGGCCATCGGATACCTTATATAAGATAGTTCCGTTCAGGCCTTAGCTCCGGTCTTCGGGGATCAGAATCAGCATAATGATATACAGCAAGATTCCCGGGAAGCCGGCTGTAAATAAACTTAAGGCACAGTAGAGTACCCTGACCAAAACGGGATCGATATTCAGTTATTCTGCAAGCCCTCCAAGTACGCCGCCTATCATGCGGTCTTTGCGTGAACGTGTTAATTTCCTTTCCATAGGGTAATGTAAATTAAGACAGGTAAATTTGTGCGCAAAAATATGTTTTATATGTAAATCAATCTAATAATTATGACAGAAGAAACCGCTCTTTTCGAAATTCGCCTCAAAGTAAGGGATTACGAATGTGATTTGCAAGGCATCGTGAATAATGCTAACTATCAGCACTATCTGGAACACGCCAGGCATGAATTCCTGCGCAGTATAGGTCTGAGTTTCGCCGATTTTCATTACCGGGGCATCGATTTTGTGGTGACCAGAGTGGAAATAGATTATAAGACGCCTTTGACCAGCGGAGACAGTTTTACGGTAAGCTTGAACATAAAGAAAGAAGGCGTTCGCTGGCTGTTTTTCCAGGAGATCAGAAACGAGAAAGACGGTAAACTTTGCGTCAAGGGCAAAGTCGCTTCGGTTGCTGTGGTAAACGGACGCCCCAAAAATTGCGCGGAAATTGATGATGTCTTCAACAAAATATTGGCAGAAAGGGGGTCGGCCGACAGTCATTCCTAAAGACCTATCAATCTCAGGGCAATAAATAGTAACCGGGGTTCAGTATTCTGAACGCTGTGGTTTTTGCGGCTTACATAGTCTCGGGCTAAATTTGCAACCACAGAAAAGCACTTATGTCTCAGTTACACCGTATAGCATTGAGTATGTTGCGTTGCCTCAGTCCGCAAAACGCACGCCTATTGCTCGAAGAAGTAAAAACGGCCGAGGCTGTTTTCGATCTGGAAGTCCTAAAAGAAATTCCTGGACTTAATCCGCGATTACCGGAAGAAGTAGCGACGGGTGCGGCTCTGAGGCAGGCCGAGCGGGAATTGGATTTTATGGCAAACAGCGGGGTAAGTCTGCATTGGTTCGAGGACGAAAATTATCCCGCCCGTTTGCGCACTTGCCCGGATGCTCCCTTGTTGCTCTACAGTATGGGCGAAGCCGAATTGAATCCCTCCAAAATACTTTCGATAGTGGGTACCCGCAAGATGACAGCCTACGGGCGTATGTTTTGCGAACAGCTTGTTCAGGATTTGGCCGGCGCTTTCCCCGATCTTACCATTGTGAGCGGTCTCGCATACGGGGTGGATATATGTGCACACAAAGCGGCCCTGGATTTCAACCTGAAAACCCTGGCTGTGCTGGCTCACGGCCTGGATCGTATTTATCCTCCCGCACACAGGCAAACGGCCAAAAAGATTGTGCATCAGGGTGCTCTGCTCACGGAGATGCCCTCGTTCACCCAGCCTCTCGGTTGGCGTTTTGTACAGCGCAATCGCATAGTGGCGGGCTTGTCGGACGCCTGTGTGGTAGTGGAATCGGCCGAAAAGGGGGGTTCTTTGATTACGGCCTATATGGCCAGAGAATACAACCGCGAAGTTTTTGCCTTGCCCGGCCGGACCATCGATCCTTTTTCGCGGGGTTGCAATAAGTTGATCAAAAATCAAGTGGCGGTTTTGCTGGAAAAAGCCGAAGATCTGATTCGGGAGATGAACTGGGACCGGAACGTCAAGCAACAAAGCCGTCAGCAAACCTTGTTCCCCTTGTTGGATGGCGCTATGCAAGAGGTGTTCGATTTATTTGCCGAGGGCAGGGATTACGATACTTCCGAATTGTATGAACTCTTGCGGCAGAAGCGCGATTGCGACATGGGTTATTTGCTGTCGATCTTGTTGCAACTCGAATTATACTGTTTGATTCGCGCTCTACCGGGTAATAAATACCGCTTGTATTGACCGGCTCTCCATCCTTTCGAGTCCTGTCGGTAGATCGACGGGAAGCCCTGTTAAAAAATCAATTAACCGAAATTACAGTCATCGATTCATGTGGATGCAAATGGAATCAACCGACAGAATAATGCTGCCGGGCGAGGGTGAGCCGACAGGTTTACCTTCTGTAAATTAAGCTCAAAGGCAAAAAAATCACAATGACTGTATACAATTGCAAGTAATGTCAATAATAAAAACTAAATTTGGCAGACAAACAGCTTTACTGAGCGAAATCTGCATCCATGATCAGCATTTGTATTCCGGTATATAATTTTGATATAGAACGATTAATCAAAGCTTTATCTTCTCAAATTGAGTCGGTGGATGCGGTAGTGGAGCTCATTGTCATTGACGACGGCTCCGAGGCGGACATAAAAACCGGGAACAAAACCACTTGCCAAAATTGCAAGTACGTAGAATTGCCCGAAAACCTAGGGCGGTCCAAAATCAGAAATCTATTTTTGAATTACGCCACTCAGGATTACCTGCTCTTTTTGGATTGCGATTCTCTCATCGAAAATCCGCGGTTCTTAAGTAATTACCTGGAAATACTAAAACAGCAACCCAAAGTTGTGTGCGGAGGCAGTACATATCGCCCCCAGCGTCCGGGCAGACAACAAAGACTTCGCTGGAAATACGGAATTTACAAAGAGAGCCGGTCTGCTGAGATTCGCAGTGAGCAGCCTTACAACTCTTTTATGTCGAACAATTTTCTGATTCAGCGCAGAGTGTTCAAAGAAGTCAGGTTCGACGAACGCATTACAAAATACGGGCACGAGGATACCTTATTTGGCTATTCCCTAAAGAAAAAACAACTGCCGATTACCCATATCGACAATCCGGCGCTGAACGGAGAAATCGATACCAACTCTGAATTTCTAAGGAAAACCCGCGAAGGCATTGTCAATCTGATTTCCATTTTGAATTTTGAAGAATACCATCAGGACCTGATGGAGGGCATCAGCCTTTTGCGGTTTTACCAAAAGATCCGGAAGTTTGAAAGCATCGTTTTATGGCTTTTCTTACTGACGAAACCATTGATAAGTTGCTTATTAAGCAAAGGATATGTGAGTTTGAAACTATTCGACTTTTATAAACTCGGCCTATTTATTGAACAAAAAAGAAAAATATCAAAGACATGAAAACCAAACTATCAGGCTTGCTTGCCTTACTTCTTATCAGCTCAGGAGTCTATGCTCAAGCTTATCAAAAAACAACATTGGGTATTAAAACCCAAGTCAAGGAGCACGAAATTGAACTGCAGTTTTACAGCCCCGACATTGTTCGTGTGGTAAAATACCCGGCGGGGCATAGTTTCGACAAGCAAAGTTTGTCGGTGGTGCTCGAACCCGGAAAAACTCCGTTCAACGTCAAACAGCAAGGCGATGAGCTCGTATTGGACAGCAAAAAAATGCAGGTCCGGCTCGATCTGAACAGCGGCAAAATTGCTTTTAGCGCCGAAGGAAAATCTTTGCTGAGCGAAAAAGAAGCCGGAGCCTCCTTTAGCGAATTCAACGACGCCGGCACTAAGACCTTTTCGGTAAAACAGTCTTTTGTCCTCGACCAAGACGAGACTATTTACGGCCTGGGACAGCAACAGGACGCCAGGATGTCCAAACGCAACGTCAGGTTGAATATGATACAGGGCAATACCGACGACTATGTTCCTTTCTTGCTGTCCATAAAAGCCTACGGTTTGTTTTGGGATAACTATTCCCCCACGGTGTTCGAAGACAATGCTGCGGGCTGCTATTTCGATTCGCAGGTAGGAGAGTGCATCGATTATTATTTTATGTACGGCGGTCATGCCGACGGAGTAATCGCCCGTATGCGCGAACTCACCGGGCAAGTTCCCATGTTCCCTTTGTGGACTTACGGTTTTTGGCAAAGCCGCGAACGCTACAAAAGTCAGGAAGAATTGCTGACGGTAGTGCGCAAATACCGGGAACTCGAGGTGCCCCTGGACGGTATTATTCAGGATTGGCAGTATTGGGGCAACAATTATTTGTGGAATGCCATGGATTTTTTGAACCCCAACTTTCCTAACCCGCAAGGAATGGTTGACGATGTGCATCAACTCAATGCTCATATTATTATTTCCATTTGGAATTCCTTTGGTCCGCAGACCAAACAATACAAAGAACTCGAAAAAATGAATGCCCTTTTTGATATGACCACCTGGCCTCCCTACGGTCCCGAAAGACATCCGGTCAATCAGGAATATCCTTCGGGAGTAAAGGTGTACGATGTCTACAATCCCAAGGCAAGAGAATTGTATTGGAGGTATTTGGACAAAGGGCTGTTTTCTCTGGGTATGGACGGCTTTTGGATCGATTCTTCCGAGCCCGATCATCTGAATTTCAAGCCTTCGGATTTCGATAACCAAACCTATCTGGGTTCTTTCCGCAAAGTACGCAACGCTTTTCCTCTGATGGCAGTGGGTGGTGTGGCCGAACAGCAAAGGGCTAAGTCGTCCGACAAGCGCGTATTTATACTGACCCGTTCTGCTTTTGCAGGCCAGCAGCGCTACGGAGCCAATCTTTGGTCGGGCGACGTATCGGCCTCTTGGCAGGCTTTACACGCTCAAATCACGGCGGGCCTGAATGTTTCATTGTCGGGAATCCCCCACTGGAACAGCGATATCGGCGGGTTTTTCCTGTGGAGATTCAGGAATCCCTTAAACAATCCCGATTATCGGGAATTGCATGTGCGCTGGATGCAGTTTGGCTGTTTTTGCCCCATGATGCGTTCTCATGGAGAAGGCTCTCCCCGCGAGATCTATCAATTTGGTCAAAAAGGGAATCCCATCTACGATGCCCTGGAAAAATACATTCAGTTGCGTTATCGCCTGCTGCCTTATATTTATTCCACTTCCTACGAAGTGAGTGCCTTGCAGTCGAGCATGATGCGCGCCCTGATGATGGATTTCCCGCAGGATCCCGCCGTGCTGGATTTGAACAGCGAATATATGTTTGGCAAGGCCCTTTTGGTTTGTCCCGTCACCGAGCCTATGTACACAACTTATGTACCCAGAGGCCGGGATTCGGTGCTGAGAGAAGATTTCAGCAAAGTAAAAACCAAAGAAGTATATCTGCCGGCGGGTACGGCTTGGTACGACTTTTGGACCGGCGAAAAAATGGACGGAGGCCGTAAGGTCGGCAAAGAAGTTCCTTTAGACATCATGCCTCTCTACGTGCGGGCAGGTTCCATTTTGCCCTGGGGCCCCAAAGTGCAATACGCAACCGAACAAAACTGGGATCAGCTCGAGATTCGTGTTTACCCAGGGGCAGACGGTGAATTTGTGTTGTACGAAGACGAATTCGATAATTACAATTACGAAAACGGGGCTTATTCCACCATCAGCTTTAAATGGGACGAAAGACAAAAAGCCCTGACCATCGGAGCCAGGCAGGGAAATTTCCCCGATATGCTTTTGAACCGCAGTTTTCGCGTCGTTTTTGTTGAAGGCAGCAAAGGCAGCGGCCCCGACTCAAGCGAACACTACGATCAGGTGGTAAAGTACAGCGGCAAAAAAGTAGTTGTCAGAAAAAGATAGAGGTTCGTTGATATCATCGATGGATACTAGATCATTCAATTTTAATAAATGGAATGTCTTTTACCTGGGAAGTTATCAGCCTGTCGATGAAGTTATAAATAACCCTGTGAAGACGATGGTGTCGGAGACGCCGTCGAATAATTCGGGATTCTTTTCTATCCACGTTCCGGTAATTTTGTCTTTTGATGCAGGCTTAGGATCATCGCTTGTACATCCCAAACCAAAAAAGAATACTGCACTTACAATCAGTTGGATTTGAAACGCGATTTTCATTTTTGGTATATGTTTAAGATTAGCACTTTGTTTCATTGCTTTTGGCTATGAACGATGTTTACGGGGGTGTATGCGTAGTGGCGGACTTCGGAGCTTTTCTCTATCCGAGATGGTGTTGATGCGAGCCGCAAACCTTGATATATACTACTTGCCCCGCCATTACGTATGACGCATTAGAGCCAGTACTTATTTTATCTCCAATTCAGAGCCTAATTCAACTTCAAATTCTCCATTTATTATCACCTCATTCTCAGCCTCAATTGTTAATTTTGAGTTATTTGTTACATCAACATTTTGAACATTTACATTACAATCTTCAACCGTAGTATTTGTAGTTACAGTTTGATTAACAAAATTGGTGGTAGTACATAAAGCTTGTAATGCATTAAAAGCATTTACTCTACCAAAACCTGTTTGATTGCATCTACCATCGGTATATGTATATCCTCCTATCTTGTCTGCTGTATTTGTTAAAGTGTTAAAAACTTCTTGGGGCGTTAAGTTGGGGTTTTCTGATAATAATGCAGCTACACCGGCAACAACGGGGCAAGCATGAGAAGTTCCTCCAAAACGACCTGTATATGAAAGATTATTTGTTCCTGTATTGGGCAATGTTTCACCAGTTGCAGGCGGATGAATACCTGTTGATGGCCATGTATTATATCCAGCATCTCCTGGAATATCTAAAGTCCACATTTCAAAAGTTTCGCCGCTAATACCACCGCAGCTAGGGGAATAAGCCTCTGGGGGATATGCTCTGTGAGAGGGGGCAACTATATCTATTAGTGAGCTTGTAGGACTATAATCGGCTTGATTGTCAAATCTATCCGAAGCACCAACTGTCAGAAGACCATTTACATTTGCATTTGCAGGGAATGTAACATAACCATTGTCACAGCAAGAATTATGACGAGCTGTATTACCAGCAGCAAAAACAACTACCACATTATTGTTTATGGCGTATTGAATAGCCGTTACAATTGCAGGTATATAGTTATTATTAGATGTACTATAACCCCAACTATTAGAAATGATGTTTGCTCCATTATCCACAGCAAACTCAATGCCGTCTGCCATTTCATCAGAAGTTGTAGTAGCATCCCATCTTAAAGGCATAATTCTACAATTTGGCGCAATTCCTGCAATTCCTTCATTATTATTCATAGTAGCCCCGATAACACCAGCACAGGAATTTCCATGATTATCGTCTCCTGTTGGTGATGGATTATTTGCATCACCTGAACCATAATTACTACCATTTAGCCTTACTTGTCTTGTATTAGGTAAATCGGGATGGTCTGAAGTAACTCCTTCGTCAAAAACTGCAATTATAATATTGTTATTCCCCGTTGTAATATCCCATGCTTCAGGTGCATCAATATCAGCATCAGATGTTCCGCTATGCCCATTAAATGTTTGACCTGTGTTGTGACAAGTAATTTGAAACTGAAAATACGGGTCATTTGGAAATGTGCTAAACAATTCGGCTTTACAAATAATATTTGGATATGCAAAAACAAAATTCCCGGATTCATACAACCTATTTGCAACTTCAATAATATCTTCATTTTTAGATATTAGAACAGATTCATAAATCTTTGTGGTTTTGGATTTCTTTAGATTATACGTTTTCAGTATTTCTTCCCGAATCGATTCTTGTATTTCGTCTTTAAATTTTATAATTATCTCGTCTGCAAAACCAAACTCTAAATTATCTTTTGTTTTATAAACTTTTCTGACGCTTATTACGTCATCATCAGACAGTAGTTTGTTAATTTTTTCTTCTATGTTTTTGACATCCTTTACATTGACTTTACTAATATCCGTATTTAACCATTCAATTTCTACTTCGCCAAAGAGCTGTTTTGTAGACTCCTCATAGCTGGACTTTTGCAATGCTGGTTTTTTCTTAACAAGTAATTTATCAGCCAATTGGTCAATTTGCACTTTCTCATCGAAAGCGTAATAAAAAGGGTTTTCAGTTTTATCCTGTTCTGAATTAAAGGATAATGTAAACATGCCAAAAATACTTGCGATGGTAATAATTTTTAAGTTGAGTTTAAAAGTTTCCATGGTTACTGAATTTTATTTATGTCGGTTATTATTACTTGTGTAAAATTCTCAATAGGATAGAAAGTAGGATTAAGCATCGTTGATGGCGGACAATCAAATACTTTTTGTTCTTCGCTGTTCGCATTTTTGTAACTAAACTGAACAGAATCTCCATCTAAAAAATTAATCCCATTATCTAAGTTACTTGTGTCCAAATCATAAATTGCCGTAGGGACATTAAATGATAATAAAGAATCTTCTTTGTTCGTAATTATGAAAATACCCAAAAGAGTATTATCAGTTTCATTATCAGAGCATTTTAGGTAACCAACAATCTTACCTTGATACATACCATTGGTAGTGGAATCCTCTTGTTTGACACATGAAGAAAACAAGATTGCAAATAAGATTAATAAACACGTTTTCATGTTTTTAAATTTTTAATTGTTAAACATCTTTATCTCGGTTGATATGTAGCTGCTATGTTTCATTGTATTGGCTCTAACAAGCAAATAGAGATAAGAGAACTATTTCATGGCACAAGATTTAAAAGATTCTATAAGAGAGTCTTAGAGTTTAGTTATACATTACAAAATAGTTCAGGGAGCAACTAAATTCAACTCAAAGGAAATAAAAGATTAATACAAAAGCTGAGTTAAAATGTTAACAATATCGGGGCAAAAGTTAATAATGAATAACAATTTGCAAGACTCTGACAGCGTAATTTGAGAACGGGCCTACGCTGTTGGAAGGGTAAAATGAACTTTCCGGACGGACTACTGAAATTAGTTGGAAGAAATGAATATCTTTGAGCTGTATTTTTAAACAGTAACATTATGAAAAAATTGGCCTTCCTTTTAGTTTTTAGCTTGTTGCTCGTTGGCGCGTATGGACAGAGTGCAACCAATGAAGTGATTAATACCATATTGAATGGCTATTCGGCCAGGGCATATACCTCGGAACCGGTTTCGGATAAGGATATCGAATTGATACTCGATTGCGGGGTAAAAGCTCCCAGCGCCAGAAACGCCCAGCCCTGGAAATTTACCGTCATCAAAAACGGGGATCTGGTTGGGCAAATCATTCGCAATGCCACTCCGGGCAATGTGGTCATCCTGATTTCCGGACCCGAATCGGCCGAACAAGGTATGAGTGTGAATATCGATTGCGCTTTGGCAACGGAAAGTATGTTTATCGCGGCTTTGGGCCTAGGCCTGGGCGCCCGCATATACACAGCACCTATCGCCGGGGTTAATGCCAGGAAACAGGATTTTCAGATTCCCGAAGGCTACAGGGCAGTTACCGCCTTGAGGATTGGGCATATGGATAAGAATGTTGATGCGGTTACGGCGGCTTCACCGCGGAAGGCGAAAGCTGAGCTGGTAAATGTGGTGGAATAAGCAGAAAAGGATGAAGTTATTGTTGTTGGGTTCCGGGGGGCGTGAGCACGCGCTGGCCTGGAAGCTTGTTCAAAGTCCAAAAGTAGAGCGTTTATTTATTGCGCCGGGTAATGCCGGTACTTCCGAAGTGGGAGTCAATGTGCCTCTTGCGGTAGATGATTTTGTCGCCATCCGGGATTTTGCTCTCAAAGAACAGATCGATATGCTGGTGGTTGGGCCGGAGATTCCTCTGGTTAAAGGCATCAGCGATTTTTTCGCCTCCGATCCGCTAACGGCCGGTATTCCGGTTATCGGTCCTTCCAAAAGCGGGGCGCGTCTGGAGGGCAGCAAAGATTTTTCCAAGGCCTTTATGAAAAGGCACAACATTCCTACCGCAGGCTATTTGAGTGTGACGGCAGAGAATGTACAGGAGGGGCTCGATTTTATGAAAAAGCTGCGGCCTCCCTACGTACTCAAGGCCGACGGTTTGGCTGCCGGCAAGGGTGTTTTGATTATTCAAGATCTCGAACAGGCCCAAAAAGAATTAAAAACCATGCTCGATGGCAAGTTTGGAGAGGCCAGCAAGACGGTGCTTATTGAAGAATTTTTGAGCGGCATAGAATGTTCGGTTTTTGTTCTTACCGATGGTAGTCAATACAAAATTTTGCCCGAAGCCAAAGATTACAAGAGAATAGGCGAGGGCGACACCGGACTGAATACGGGAGGCATGGGTTCTGTTTCGCCTGTACCTTTTGCCGATAAGCTTTTTATGCAAAAAGTGGAGGAAAGAATTATTCGTCCTACCATCGAGGGTTTGCGTAAGGAAAACATCGATTATAAAGGTTTTATCTTTTTCGGATTGATCAAGGTAGACGAAGAACCTTATGTGATTGAATACAACGTTCGTATGGGCGATCCAGAAGCCGAAACCGTCGTACTCAGGATTAAATCCGATTTGGTTGATTTGCTGGAGGGGGTGGCCCGGGGCAATCTCGATGAGAAAAAAATAGAATTCGACCCGCGTACGGCGGTTGCCGTGATGCTGGTTTCTGGAGGCTATCCGGGAGACTTCGAAAAAGGCAAAGAAATAACCGGATTGGACAAGGTGAAAGAAAGCATTGTGTTCCACGCCGGTACCAAAATTCAGGACGGAAAGATACTGAGCTCGGGAGGCAGGGTGCTGGCCGTCAGCTCTTACGGCAACAATATTGCAGAGGCCTTATCACTATCCTTCGAAAATGCCCGCAAGATTCACTTTGAAAACTCTTATTTCCGTTCCGACATAGGCTTCGATTTATAGAGCAAACCGGCCGCTTGTTTTTAGTTTTTGAGTATGAGCAGAAGAAATTATATTCGGCATCTTTCGGGTACCAATTTCCTTTGGGTCGTCGGTCTGTTGCTTTGTGTGCTGGGGGTGGTCTTTAGTACCATGCTGCTTACGCCCGGGAGTGAAGTGCTGTATTCGGACGAGGTTGTCAGTCCGTTTTGGGAACTGATTCGCGGTTTTATACCGGGAGAGTGGTTGCCGGTGTTGATACAATTCCTTTTGTTGGTGGCCAATGCGATCCTGTTTCAATTTATTGTTCGCAGATACGAATTGCTGCGCACGTTGGGCGTGCTTACTTTTTTTATTTATTGCTTTATTACCGCAGCCAGTATACCCTTGCATCGCCTGATTCCGGGTTCTTTTGCCGCCCTGTTCATAGGTTTGGCTTACTTCAGTGTTTTTGAGAGTTACCGTAAAGAAAATTGTAATAATCAGGTCTTCAACGCTTCTTTTTTGATTGTGTTGGCGGCTTTGTTTGTTCCTCCGCTTATTTTTTTGCTTCCCTTGTTTTGGCTGGCTTTCAATATAGTCAATACCATGAACTTCAAAAGATGGCTGGTGTCGCTCATGGGTGCTTTGACAGTGTTTTGGTTGCTGGGCGGAGTCTTGTTTCTGAGCGATCGGTTGGAGCTGATTCCGGCCTTTTTTAAGGCATGTATACAATACGGTTGGGTGTTTTCTGCCGAGTTGCCTACTATGGGCATTGTTTTTTTCTCTATGCTTTTTTTGCTGGTTATGTTGGCTATTGTCAACTACTTGCGGCAGGTGTATTCCGAAAAAATCGGTGTGCGTTCGGCTTTTTCCTTTTTGCTGATCTCCTTGTTGGTCTTTGTTGTTTCCATGGTTATTTTTCCGGCTTATACAGTCGATTTCTTTTTATTAAGCATAGGCCCCGCATCGGTCATGTTGTCTCATTATTATGGGTCGGAAGTGAACTTGTTTGGCCGTTTGGCTTTATATGTTTTTCTTTTGACGGCCGTGGGCAATTATTTGTCTTTTTTCTTTTCCTTCTGATCGTTCTCTTGGCTTGCAGTTCTCCGGTATTTTTCCGCTTTCTGAGCAGGGGTACATTATTCTTTGGTGGCCCGGATGATCTCGCGTTTTCCCGGAGGCCCTTGCAGTCTTTCCACGCCGAAGCCTGCTCTTTGTAATCTTCTTCTGATTTCGCCTTTGGCGCAATAACTGACCAGAATGCTCCCTGTTGTCATGTGTTTATACATGGAGGCAAAGAGTTCTTCTGTCCACATTCCGGCTTGTTTTTCGGGCGAAAAAGGATCCCAGTACACCAGGTCGTAACTCTGCGGCAGTTCGAACAAGGCAAAATCTCCACGGAACTTGGTGAATGTTGTATGTGAAGCCGGCTCTGTGTGGCGAACATTCCATTTCGCGGAATGAATGAAATCGAGAACGGCAGCAGCCTTGTTTTGATCTTGCTCCGAAAACAGGGCCGGATAGTTGAGAGCCTTGATCAGGTCGGGAGATAGAGGGTAGGCTTCTATGCAATCGTAGCTCAAGTTCAGTTGCAGCTTCCCGGCTTCCAGTATGGTTAGCAAGGCGTTGAGGCCGGTTCCCAGGCCCAGCTCAAAAACCTTCAAGGACGGATTTGTTCCGGCGGTTTTGCGGCGGTATGCTTCGAGCAGGCCGGCCTGAATAAAGATATGGCGTGATTCCTGCAGGGCGCCAAAAGTAGAATGATAATGTTCCTGCACACTGTTTGAATACAGGGTTTGCGAGCCGTCGGCAGTCGGGCAGACTTCGCAGGACTTAGCGGGAATGAATTCGTTTGGTTGTTTCATGCTCAGCCGGCCACTGTAGAGGGAATACCGGTTGCATCCCGCAGTCGACGGGCGATCGTTTCCAGTTCTTTCAGTGGAATTTTTTCGAGGCTTTGCACCGGGGTTTCTCTGTCGAGGGTGTAGATCATCACCGAAAGGGGTTTGATTTTGCGCAGGGCTTCGATCCAGGCAGTGATTTCTTCTTCGGTGGTGTTGTCTATGATTTTGCCCAGGAAGGTTCCGCGCAGAAAGAGAGTCTGAACGATCAATTTCCCTTCAAAGAGCTGCATATATTCAATTTGTTGCCGAATGGAATAAGTCTTTTTAACCGGCCGGTTCAGCCATTGTACAGTCGATTCCAAAGCGGAATCTAACTTTAGAATATTGTTATCCACCTTTAACAGAGCTGCCCTGATTTCTGCTTTGTCTATCCGGCTTGAATTGGACAAAACGCTGACTTTAGCTTGAGGAACCACACGATCCCGCAACACAACAACTGCATCGACGATGGCCGGAAAGTCCGGATGCAAGGTGGGTTCTCCGTTACCGGCAAAAGTAAGGACATCGGGAACAACTCCCTTGGCCAGTAATTCCTGAAGTTTGAGGTCGAGAGCGGCAATTACTTGTTCTGTTTTCGGAAGAATACCCCTGTTTTTTATGTCGCCCAGCCCGCATTCGCAATACAGGCAGTCGAAACTGCAAAACTTTGTGCTCAAGGGTAAGAGGTTTATACCCAGTGAAATACCGAGTCGTCGGCTCTTGATCGGACCGAATATAATATCTTGAAACAGCATGGTGGACATGGCGGTTTAGGAGTTTAGGGGATAAGTATGTCCCAGTTCGTTTTTGTTCGGATAGTCGATGGTATAATGCAAGCCCCGGCTCTCTTTGCGTAACTGAGCCTGCTTGATTACCAGATAACCTGTGTTGATGATATTCCGGAGTTCACAAATTTCCTTGGAAACAACCGAACGTATAAAGAGCCTTTCGGTTTCCTGATAGAGAATTTCCAGACGGTCCAAAGCCCTCTTCAACCGGAGGTTGGAGCGAACAATGCCCACATAGGAACTCATAATCTGACCCACTTCTTTGGCGCTTTGGGTAATCAGAATCATTTCTTCGGGTAGCCGGGTTCCTTCGTCGTTCCACAGGGGAATTCTTTCTTCGAAACCTACGTCTTTCAGGCGTCCCACAGCATGTTTGGCAGCCGAATCGGCGTATACGATGGCTTCTATCAGAGAATTGGAAGCCAGCCGGTTTGCCCCGTGCAGTCCTGTTCTGGCGCATTCGCCCGAGGCATACAGGCGGTCTATGCTCGATTCGGCGTTTTTGTCGACCTCGATGCCGCCGCATAAATAATGGGCAGCCGGAGCCACCGGAATATACTCTTTGGTAATGTCAACGCCGATAGACAGGCACTTCTTGTAGATATTTGGAAAATGTTTTTTGGTTTCAGCCGGCTCTTTATGGGTAACGTCCAGATAAACATAATCGGTACCCCGGATTTTCATCTCGGTGTCGATGGCGCGGGCAACGATATCGCGGGGAGCCAGTGAAGCTCTGACATCGTATTTTTGCATAAACTCCTCTCCGTCACGTGTACGCAATACAGCGCCGTAACCCCGCATGGCTTCCGTAATTAAAAAAGAGGGTCTTTCGCCCGGATGATAAAGGGCGGTAGGATGAAACTGCACAAACTCCATATCTTTTACCTGCCCTTTTGCCCGGTAAACCATGGCAATGCCGTCGCCGGTAGCAATCACGGGATTGGTGGTGGTTTGGTAAATATTACCAATGCCTCCGGTGGCCATCATGGTGACTTTGGCCAAAAAAGTATGTATGGCTCTGGTACGCCGGTTCAACACATAAGCTCCGTAACATTCGATATGTTCGGATTGCCTGGTTATGGTGGCTCCCAAATGGTGTTGGGTCAGTATTTCGATGGCAAAATGATGGTCGAAAACCTGGATATTGGGATGTTGTTGGATGCGGCGGATCAGGCTGCGTTGAATTTCGGCTCCGGTAGCGTCCTGGTGGTGAAGGATGCGGTTTTCGGAATGGCCTCCTTCGCGATGAAGATCGTAATGTCCGCTCTGGTCTTTGTCAAAGGCAACTCCCCAATGGATTAGTTCGGCGATCTGGGCAGGAGCCTCCTTTACCACCTTTTCCACCACCGATTTATCGCATAGTCCGTCTCCGCAGATCAGGGTGTCCTTTATGTGTTTTTGAAAATTATCGGTTGCAGGATTGGTAACGGAAGCAATACCGCCCTGGGCGTAAAAGGTGTTGGCTTCTTCCAAAGCCGATTTGCAGCAAATGGCCACCGTCCCTTTGTCGGCCACCTTCAAAGCAAAGCTCATTCCGGCCAGGCCGGAGCCGATTACCAAAAAATCAAATTTGCGTACCATAGCAACACCATTGTTTGTGGCTCAAAAATCCGAAATAACCTACTTATCGCAGGAAATTGGACTGCAAAAGTAATCTTTTTTTCATCAAATCTTTAGTACCTTTGCAGCGTTTTTTAGAATGCGAAAATGGAGTATAATTTCAGCGCCATTGAAAAGAAGTGGCAGGAGGAGTGGATTAAGCGTCAAACGTACAAAGTCTACGAAGATCAATCTAAACCTAAATACTATGTGCTGGATATGTTCCCTTATCCTTCGGGAGCTGGTTTGCACGTGGGGCACCCCCTGGGCTATATAGCCTCCGACATAGTGGCAAGATATAAGCGATTGCAGGGATACAATGTGTTGCATCCTATGGGTTACGATGCTTACGGCCTGCCCGCTGAACAGTACGCCATTCAAACAGGCCAGCATCCGGCCATTACTACAGCCGACAACATTGAGCGTTACAGGGAGCAGCTCGATAAAATCGGTTTCAGTTTCGATTGGAGCCGCGAAGTCAGAACCTGTGAGCCTAAGTATTATAAGTGGACTCAATGGGCTTTCATTCAAATGTTTAAGAGCTACTACAATACGGAGTTGAATCGGGCGCGGCCTATTGAAGAATTGATTGAGCTCTTTGAGTTGCACGGCAATAAAGACATCCCCGCTTACGGAGGTGAAGAATTGCCTGAATTTTCGGCTGCTCAGTGGAAAAGCTTTGATGACCTCAAGCAACAAGAGTTGCTGATGCACTACCGCATTGCCTACCTGGGCGACAGCATGGTGAATTGGTGTCCGGCTTTAGGCACGGTTTTAGCCAACGACGAGGTAAGCGAAGGCTTGTCGTTGCGAGGAGGGTACCCGGTGGAACAAAAACTTATGCGCCAGTGGTGCTTGCGCATTTCGGCCTATGCCGAACGTTTGCTGCAAGGTTTGGAAAAAATCGACTGGACCGATTCGCTTAAAGAAACCCAGCGCAATTGGATAGGTCGTTCCGAAGGAGCCGAAATGAACTTTGGGGTCAAAGATTCAGACCTGACCATCCCCATTTTTACCACCCGTGCCGACACTATTTTCGGAGTAACATTTATGGTATTGGCTCCCGAAAGCGAATTAGTGGCGAGCCTTACAAAACCCGAATATAAGGCTGGCGTGGACGCCTATCTTCAGAAAGTGAAGAAACGCACCGAACGGGAACGCATAGCCGACCGCCGGGTAAGCGGTGTGTTTACCGGCAGTTACGCCATAAATCCGTTGTCGAGAGCCGAAATCCCCATTTGGATAAGCGATTACGTGCTGGCCGGCTACGGCACCGGAGCCATTATGGCTGTTCCCGGACACGACAGCCGGGACTATGCTTTTGCAAAACACTTCGATCTGCCCATTATCCCCTTGATTGAGGGTTGCGATATTTCGGAAGAAAGTTTCGATGCCAAAGAAGGTATTATGAAGAATTCCGGCTTTTTAAACGGATTGAGTGTGCCGGAAGCCATTGAAAAAACAAAAGCCTACCTTACTAAAAATCAACTGGGACGGGTCAAAGTAAATTACCGGCTCCGCGATGCCATATTCAGCCGTCAACGTTACTGGGGAGAGCCTTTTCCGGTCTATTACAAAGACGGTTTGCCTCAAGTGTTGGACGAAAGCTCTTTGCCTCTGGAATTGCCCGAAGTGGATAATTTTCTGCCCACCGAAAAAGGGGAACCTCCGCTGGGTCACGCCAAAGGATGGAAAACCGAAGAGGGTTATCCTTTGGAATTGAACACCATGCCGGGTTTTGCCGGTTCATCGGCCTATTATTTGCGTTACATGGATCCGCATAACGAAGAGGCCCTGGTTTCGGTAGAAGCCAATACTTACTGGAGACAGGTCGATCTATACGTCGGGGGTACGGAACACGCCACCGGACACTTGCTGTACAGCCGTTTCTGGAATAAATTTTTGTACGATCTGGGGGTGGTATGTGAAGATGAACCTTTCAAGAAGCTCGTTAACCAAGGTATGATTCAAGGCCGCTCCAATTTTGTGTACAGAATCAAAGACAGCAACACTTTTGTTTCCAACAATCTCAAAGACAAGTACGAATACACTGCCATTCACGTGGATATAAACATTGTAAACAACGACGTGCTTGATTTGGAGCGTTTTCGCAACTGGAGTCCCGACTACGAAGATGCCGAGTTTATTTTGGAAGACGGCAAATACATTTGTGGCTGGGCCATCGAAAAAATGTCCAAGTCGATGTATAACGTGGTCAATCCCGATCAGATCGTCGAGAAATACGGAGCCGACACCCTGAGGTTGTACGAAATGTTCCTGGGCCCTCTGGAGCAATCTAAGCCCTGGGATACCAACGGGATTGACGGCGTGCATCGTTTCCTTAAAAAGCTATGGAATCTTTGTGTTTCGGAAGATGAGTTCAGTTTCAGCGATGCAGCTCCCGGCAAACAGGAACTGAAATCGCTTCATAAGTTGATTAAGAAACTGAATTGGGACATTGAACATTTTTCGTTCAATACGGCCGTCAGCGCTTTTATGATCTGTGTCAATGAATTGTCGGCAATGAAATGCAACAAAAGAGAAATAATTAAACCCTTGGTCATCCTTTTGGCCCCCTTTGCTCCGCATTTCAGCGAAGAAATTTGGCAGGCGCTCGGGGAGCAGACTTCTGTTTGCGACGCCGTCTGGCCTGAATTGAACGAAGATTACTTAGTGGAAGATCAGGTGACTTACGCCGTTTCTTTCAACGGGAAAACCCGTTTCATGCTCGATGTTTCGTCGGAAGCCGGCAAAGAGGAAGTGGAGCAATTGGCCCTGGCTCACGAAAACAGTCAAAAATGGCTCGAAGGCAAAACGCCCAAAAAGATTATTGTTGTTCCGGGGAAGATAGTGAATATTGTAGTCTAGTTCTCAGTCGGATAGTATTTCTATGATAATCGATTAAGTCAAGCCAACAAACCAAAACCCGGTTGAGCTCGATCTGAACGGACAGCCCGAAGGCATTTACCTGATTAGGCCGAGTTCCGACGGGCAAAAAGTGTTGTTGAGATTGATGCTCAGAGAAGAATAGGCAGCGTTTACAATACAACGCTAGGCCAGCCCTGATCATCCCATTTGATTTCGCGTATCAGAAGGATAGAGCGGCCGTTGCGTTCCATGTCGTAGCCGTGAAAGAACAGGTAATCTTTGCCCCCAAAGCTGGCTACGGCATTATGTCCGACGCCGGGGAAGCGTTCGTTGCCTTTAACTACTAAGGTTCCTGCGCCTTTGGTCATCACGTTGCCTTCTCTGTCCACGTAAGGGCCGGTTACTTTTCGGGAACGGCCCACCACTACGTTGTAGGTGCTTTGGGCTCCGCGGCAGCACATATCAAAAGAAACAAAGAGATAGTAGAAACTGTCTTTGCGGAAAATAAAAGGGGCTTCGACGGCGCCTCCTCCGGGTTCCACATCCTGGTCGTTTATGAGGCGCGGTCTGCGCGAAAGCGGATACCATTCCTGAGGCTCTGCCAGGGCGCAGAGGCTGCTGTCGAGTTTGACCAGCTTTATACCTTCCCAGAAAGAGCCGAAGCTCATCCAGCCCGTACCGTCTTCATCTATGATGATGTTGGGATCTATGGCATTCCACATATCGCGGTTGGGAATGGAGCGCAACACCATGCCCTGATCTTCCCATTTGAAATCGGGCGACCCGGGGTCGAGCGTCTTGTTGGTGGCAACGCCTATGCAGGAATTGTTTTTTCCGAAAGTGGATACCGAATAATAAAGATAATACTTGCCTTGGTGCTTAATAATATCAGGCGCCCAGGTATGTCCCCTGTAACCCGGCACTGCTTCAACAGCCCAAGCGGGAGGCTCCGAAAAAACCGGTTTCTCGCGTTTCCAGTTGATCATGTCGGTCGAAGAAAGGACGGAGATGCCAAATCCGGTACAAAACAAATAATAGGTATTGCCCTGTTTGGCCACCACCGGATCGTGGACGGAGGGAGTGGAACTGCCTTCCGGGTCAAAACGATTGTTCTGGGCGGAAAGCTGCAGTGTAAAACTCAATAAAAAGACGATGCTTGCTACGAATAAAGCGTTTTTCATATTATATGGGATAAAAAGATTCAGCCCTAAGTCAGGGTACTGTCAACGAGGCTCAAAAATAGCTATTTTTGGTTTAAACTGAAACGATGAAGCAAAAATGTAGGGATTTTTTTGCAAGACATAAAAAGCCGACGTACTTTTGCGGGGTCTTATGTGGAAGGATTTGGACGCTTGCAACCACTTGAAAAAATGCTAAAGAATCATCTTCTTTTCTGCAATCTCCCCTGACTTCCAAGACTTTTATTAAGTGTCACCAGCCCCTGATCCTGCCGGTTCAGTGTATTTGCGGGCATTAAAACAGATAGAACGATGGGATATTTATTTACTTCAGAATCGGTGTCCGAAGGACACCCCGACAAAGTGGCCGATCAGATTTCGGATGCTTTGGTTGACGCCTTTCTGGCTTACGACGAAAATTCCAAAACAGCTTGTGAAACTTTGGTAACCACCGGCCAGGTTATTCTGGCAGGCGAAGTGAAGTCGAGCATCTATGTCGACGTGCAAGAGGTAGCCAGGCAGGTTATTAAAAAGATTGGTTATACCAAAAGCGAATACAGGTTCGACGGAGATTCCTGTGGGGTGCTTTCTTCCATACACGAGCAATCGGAAGATATCAACCGGGGCGTTGACGGTGCCGCCAAAATCGATCCTATGAACCAGGGTGCCGGCGACCAGGGCATGATGTTTGGGTATGCTTGCAAGGATACCGACAATTATATGCCTTTGCCTTTGGAGCTTTCGCATCGCCTGCTCAAAAAGTTGGCAGCTATCCGGCGCGAAGGGAAAGTAATGACTTACCTGCGTCCCGATTCCAAATCGCAGGTTACCATTGAATACAACGATGAAGGAAAACCCGAACGGATTCACACCATCGTTGTTTCCACTCAGCACGACGAATTTATTTCGGCCGGCAAGGGACTCAGTCAGGAGCAAGCCGATGCCGAGATGCTAAGTATCATCCGTAAAGATATTCAGCAATACCTGTTGCCCGAGGTTTTTAACGCCGATCCGTGCCTGAAGGCCTTGCTCGACGATAAGCTTATCCTGCATGTAAATCCCACCGGTAAGTTTGTGATAGGCGGTCCTCACGGTGACAGCGGTTTGACCGGCCGAAAAATAATTGTGGATACTTACGGCGGTAAAGGAGCCCATGGGGGAGGTGCTTTCTCAGGTAAAGATCCCTCCAAGGTGGACCGTTCGGCCGCCTACGCTGCCAGGCATATTGCCAAGAACCTGGTGGCTGCCGGCGTGGCAGACGAAATTCTGATCCAGGTATCTTACGCCATTGGTGTGGCACATCCTGTAAATATTTTTGTCGATACTTACGGTAAGTCTCGTGTTAAAATCAGTGACGGAGAGATTGCAGAAAAGGTGGTCCAGTTGTTTGATATGCGTCCCAAAGCCATAGAACAACGCTTGAAATTGCGTAAACCTATCTATTCCGAAACGGCTTCTTACGGGCACTTTGGCAGAGAACCCCAGAAGCTGGTCAAACATTTTTCGTCGCGTTACGAAGGAGACAAAAAAATAGAAGTGGAATTGTTTACCTGGGAAAAGTTGGATTACGTGGAGCAGATAAAAAAGGCTTTCGGTTTATAACATTCCCTGTTCAACCATAATTATTATTCGCTCAATGAGTCGGTCGGTCTGATTATCGGTGGGATTGTAGTCCGTTTTAAGGTCTGCCGTAAACAGTTTGGCTACGCCCTGCCAGAAATTGGCCGCAAAATAACCCCTATAGGCTGCGATTATTTCGTAAGGCGAAGAATCGCATTCACGTACGATGAGCTTTAGCAGGATTTTTCCCTGGCTATAGCTCATCTTGCGTAATGTGGGTTCATAATCTTTGATCAGATCGCGCTGCATTTGTCTCAGGTGCTTCTCGCGGGCTTTGTCGTCAGGGAGTGTTTCCAGGTATTCGGCCGTTTCGATAAGGGTGCCCGAGACTATCCGGGCCAGAGGGAGGCACAGTTTTACATCGCGTACCAATCGCGAATAGTAGCGCTCTTCACGTTTGTTTTTGAACACCATGCCCGGATAAACATAGACGGGATTAAGATTCACCAGCAACACAGTGTCTCCGCCTTCTATCCGTGCAGGAATCGACTGCGGAGGTCGCGCAGGAAGCAGCCTGTTTATACCTTCGTCAATTTGTGCCCGGCTGTTTATGCTTAACAAAAGGGACAGCGTAAACAAAAGATAGCGCATACAATTCGTTTCTGGTTTTGCAAAAGTACCTCTTTAAAACCAAGTAGCAAATAAATGGAATTATTGAACGGGAAGTGTTTATTTGGCAACAAGTAAATAGTAAAGAATCAAACAACAGACGTTAAATTTGCATCAATTAATTTTGATCATCATGAATGTTTTGAGATTCTTTAAGCGTAGATCTGCAGCTCCGGATCCGTCTGTTGTCCGGGGAAAGAATAATATCTTGTGGTATTGTGCCCTGATAATAACGGTATTGCATTCGTCCCCGGGACTTTATGCACAAACAATTTCCGCCCGCGAATGGTATGGAGATGCCAAAAGTATGGCTATGGGCGATGCCATGCTTATTTCTCAATGGCTTTTTTCGGGGCCTTCCCATCAAAGACAACAAGATAACATGTTGGGTGTTCAGCGTGCTCAGGCCGCCTATTATTTGCCTTTTAACCGGGCTTCGCTGGCGGTCACCGGCCTGATGATTCAGTTGAGATCTCCTCTGGCCGATTTACAGTTGAATATGGGGCGATCGGGCGGGGACGATTACAACGAGAGCTTGATCAGTCTGGGTTGTGCACGTTCACCGACAGAAAATCTTAGCGGGGGCTTCCGTCTGGGGATATATTCTTTGGCCGGGAATCAGCTTCATGAGGGAACGGCTCTTCTGACGGAATGTTTTGTGTATTACCTTGTCAATACACAGTGGAGGCTGGGGGCTTATATGTTCAATCCCATAGCAGCCAAAGTTTCGGGTATACCCCTGATTCAAAGTTATCACCTGGCCTGTGCATATCGTCCCGATTCTCGTCTCGATTTCGTATTGGAAATGGAAAAACCCCAAAGACAGGACATTCTGGTGCATTTGGGAATGGAAGCTGCCGTTTTGAAATGCCTTCGATGCAGGCTGGGTCTCATTTATCCGGTTATGCAGCCTTCGTTTGGCCTGGCCTGCTCTTTTAAAAAATTCAGTTTGGAGGCTGCCTGCCGTCTGCATAAACAATTGCCCGCTTCTTATGCTGTCACGCTGCATTATACGCCTTGATTGCCTGCTTTTGCTAATCCTTATTTCTTCAAAGCTACTTAGTGCGCAGGAATCGTATGATACGGATGATTTGGAGTATATTCTCTCGGATTGGGTAGAACAAAATCCCGAAGCCGATGCCGAAGCCCTGGCTCAGGAATTGTATGAATTGCTGGAACAACCTGTCAACCTAAACGACGCCGGCAGAGAACAATTGGAATCTTTGCCTTTTTTGAGTCCGGATCAAAAAGAAAAACTGGCCTATTTTTTATACCGTCGTAAACCTTTGTACTCCTTGTCGGAGTTGCTGTTGTGCGAAGGTATGGATGAAGTGAGTCTCAGGCGCATTCGCCCTTTTTTGTACATCGGCGCAGCTGACCAAACCTCGGAAAAGGTTGATTTCAAAAAGCTCCTGAGCTGTGGAAAGCACGAAATCAGGGCCTACACGGCTGCCGGTTTCCAACCTAGGCAGGGACTGCTTAATGCCGGCGATTCCGCCTCGAAAGCCGAAGGGAAAGCTTACCTTGGACTGCCCTTTTCGGGAGTTTGCAAATACCGCTACAGCTATGGGCGTCAGTTGCAGTACGGTTTGGTAATGGAACACGATTTGGGCGAAAGGCCCGTGGACTTTTTGTCTTTTCATATAGCTGTTCACCAACTGGCAAAGATCAACACTTTAATTCTGGGAGATTATCGCCTTAAATTGGGCCGTGGTTTGCTGGTTTCTTCGGGTTTCAGTTCGGGAAAAACCACTTCCCCGTCTGCGTTGGCATCCGTTCCAAAAATGCTGAGCAGCCATTTTTCCTGTTCCGAAAGTGCTTATTTTAGGGGCGCCGCCATCGATCTTTCCTTGTCGGAACATCTTCAATTACTGGTCTTTGCCTCAAGTCGTAAACTGGATGCCGTGCTTGAAGAGGGCAGTTTTACCTCTGTTCGCAGCGACGGCTTGCACCGTACTTCGAAGGAGCTCAGTTACAGAAACGCTTTAAGGCAATACAGTACCGGAGCGCACATCGGCATTAATCAGAGCTATTTTCAGGCCGGGGCCAACGTGCTTTATTACAGGTTCAATGCTTTCTGTAATCCCGACCTCAAACCCTACTCCCTGTTTTATTTTAGAGGCAGAGACAACCTGAATTTTTCGCTCGATTACCGTTTTCGGGCCGGAAAGGCCCTGTTCAGCGGTGAATGCGCTTTTGATAATAAATTTCATACCGCCCATTTCCATCAGTTGCAATATCAGCCTCATCCTTTGCTGAATATGGTTCACTCTTTTCGTTATTACAGCCCGGCTTACCAGGCTTATTTTGCGGCAGCTTTTTCGGAAAACAGCCGGGTGTGCAATGAAACCGGCTGGTTTACCGCTATGGAATGCCGTTTGTTTGAGCGTCTGAAAATGGACACTTACCTGGATGTATTTGTCTTTCCCTGGTTGAAATACGGAGTCAATGCCCCTTCGTCGGGTCACGACCTTGGGCTGGAACTCAGCTCTTGCATCGTAAATGGTCTTGAATGGGGCCTGCGTTACCGGGAAAAAACTAAAACAGCAAACCTGCCGGTCGAAGGGGAAAAAGGCATAACACCATGTGCCGACAATACTAGAAGGCAGTTGCGTCTGCAATTAAAAGCTTGTTTTGGAGGATTAAGCCTGAAAACCAAAGCGGAACTCAATCGGTTTAATATTGCCGGCTTTGAGGCATCCACGGGCGCATTGTTTTCGCAGGAATGTCGTTATAAAACTCCCGATGAGCGGCTCAGTTTATCTTTGCAATACGCTATGTTTGATACCGAAAAATATGAAAACAGAATCTATTTTTACGAGTACGATCTGCCGGGTGTTTTCTCCATTCCTGCCTACAGTGGTACGGGCAGTGCTTATGTGTTGTGCTGCAAGCTGAAGCCCGGCCGCAATTTTCAATGTTGGGCGAGACTCAGGCACCGGGCTTATTCCGACCGCGAGGAAGTGGGGACTATGTTGGATATGGTGCGGGGCCCTTGTTCAACCGAGTTTCGTTTGGGTTTTACGTATCGTTTTTCTGCCAAAAGCGGCTTAAACAGTCAGAATCAACCATAGTACAGGCTTGTGTTTGGATTTGTTTTTCTATCTTTGCCGCTTATTGATGCGATAATTTTATCTTTGTCCTAAATTCAACATTATCATTCGGGGTTGATTGCTAGCCCTTTTGCATTGTAACAACATGAAAAATTTCAAGCTTTTAAACAACGTATTCGGTTGGTTCGCTTTTTTGGTGGCAGCCGTAACGTATTTGCTCACCATTGAACCTACGACCAGTTTCTGGGATTGCGGTGAATTCATTTCGGCGGCATACAAGCTCGATGTGGGACATCCTCCCGGAGCTCCGTTTTTTATGTTGACAGGCCGCTTTTTTGCGAATTTCGCCAGTGGCCCCGAGCAGGTAGCTAAGATGATAAATGCCATGTCGGCATTGTTTAGCGCATTTACTATTTTGTTTTTGTTTTGGACTATTACCCATTTGGCCAGAAAAGTAGTCGTTAAGGATAAGGATAATATGAAGCCGGCAGAAATGATTACTGTTTTGGGTGCCGGTCTGGTGGGTGCTTTGGCCTACACTTTTTCCGATACTTTTTGGTTCTCGGCCGTGGAGGGCGAAGTGTACGCCTATTCTTCCTTTTTTACAGCCGTAGTCTTTTGGTCTATACTCAAATGGGAAGAAGAAGCCGACAAACCGCATTCGCTGCGCTGGATTATTTTTATCTCCTATCTGATGGGGCTTTCCATAGGGGTGCATTTGTTGAATTTATTGTGTATCCCGGCTTTGGTGCTGGTCGTTTATTTCAGAAAAAACCAAAATGCCAATGCCAAAGGAGCCGCTCTTGCTTTGTTAGGTTCTTTTGTCCTGATCGCCATAGTACTTTACGGTGTGGTTCCCGGCTTTGTGAATATGGCCGGCTGGGCCGATCTTTTGTTTGTTAATGTGCTGGGTTTTAGCTTTAACTCGGGAGCTGTTGCCTACATATTAGTCATGATCGCTGTCCTTTGTTGGGGACTGGCAGAAAGCTACCGGGGCAAGAATGAATTCAGGATGAAACTGGCTTTCGCTTTGAATATCGTATTGTCCGGTATTCCGTTTTTCGGCAACAGCCCCTGGGTATGGATTTTGCTCTGCGGATTGACTCTCGCAGTGGTTTTCAGGTGGAAGAAAATTAACGGTAAGCTCATCAATACCTCTTTACTGGCGCTGATGGTAATGCTTATCGGTTATTTCAGCTACGGGGTCATTGTGATTCGTTCAAATGCACAACCTCCGATGGATCAAAATTCTCCCAACAATATGTTTACCCTCGAGCGCTATCTTAACCGTGAGCAATATGGCGAAACTCCTCTGATTTACGGACAAACTTTTGCCTCGGACATAAAATGGAAAAGACAAGGCAATATTTGTGTCCCTCAATACAAAAAAAGAGGCCCGGTGTGGAGCAAGCAGGTTAAAACTTCGCCCGACGAAAAAGATCGTTACTTCATTTCCGGCTATAACGAACGCCCGGTGATGGCTGATGAACTGAATATGTTCTTTCCGCGTATGCACAGCAATAAACCGGAACATGTGGTGATGTACAAGGATTGGGTTAATTTCAAAGGAACTCCCGTCAAGTACAATAAATGCGGTCAGATTGAAACCGTTTACAAGCCTACCATGGCCGAAAACCTGCGCTTCTTCTTTTCGTATCAGATTAATTTTATGTACTGGCGCTACTTTATGTGGAATTTCTCGGGCCGGCAAAACGATATTCAAAACCTGGGGGGCGAGGCCAACAACGGGAACTGGATTACCGGTTTTAATTTCATCGATAAACACCTGGTGGGTGATCAGAGCAATCTTCCGCCGGAACTGGCTAATAACAAGGGTCGCAACCGTTATTATATGTTGCCCTTGCTTTTGGGAATTCTGGGGCTTTTGTATCAGGCCTATGCCGGGAAAAAGGGCGTGCAGGGATTCTGGATTACCTTGCTTCTCTTTTTGATGACCGGGCTGGCCATAGTGTTGTATTTGAATCAGCCTCCCTTGCAGCCTCGCGAGCGGGATTATGCCTACGCCGGTTCGTTCTATGCCTTTTGTATATGGATAGGCATGGGTGTGCCGGCTCTGGTTACCATTCTGCGCAAAGTCCTGAAGCCGGTACCGTCGGCATTGCTGGCCGGAGTGCTCGGGCTGGGTATTCCTGTGCTTATGGCTTCCGAAAATTGGGACGATCACGATCGTTCCGATCGTTATACGGCCCGTGACTTTGCCTATAATTACCTGATAGGTTGCGATGAAAACAGCATCATTTACACTAACGGCGATAACGATACCTTCCCCTTGTGGTATTTGCAGGAGGTGGAAGGCATAAGAACCGACGTTCGTGTCTGCAACCTGAGTTATTTGCAAACCGACTGGTACTACGATCAAATGTTGAGGCCCTATTACGAGTCGGATGCTTTCCCGGTGAGCTGGGATAAATCGAAATACAGCAACGGTAAGCGCGATATTGCCCGTGTTATTCCCCGTACCCAGGATACGATCAGTCTGCCCTTCGCCATGAACTGGCTGGGCAGTGATGACGCAAGCACCAAGCGCGTGCAGGGATACGGCGATAATGTAGATCACATTCCTGCCAATAAGCTCTATTTGGATGTTGATGCAGAAAAAGTGCTTGAAAACGGTTACCTGGAGCCTAAATACGCTGAACATATCGTGCCGCGTATGTTCATCGATTTGTCGGCTAAGAATTATCTGGGTAAACACGAGATCATGACGCTCAAGTTGCTCGAGGAAAACAATTGGGAAAGATCCATGTACTATGCCGTAACCGTAGACCCTGCGCTAATGACCATGTTGCAACGGTATTTTCTGCATGAAGGGCTCATTTATAAGCTTGCACCATTGGAAAGTAACAGGGCAATAAATACCGATAAAATGTACGACAACATGGTAAATAAATACCGTTGGGGAGGTATCAAGGAGAACCCCGATATTTACCTCGACGAAAACAACCTGAGAATGTGTCGCACTCACAGGCAACACTTTGGTTTTCTGATCAAAGCTCTTTATCAGGAAGGTAAGTACGATATGGCTTTGCAGGCTATAGATAAATGCTTGGAAGAACTTCCCACTGAGCACGTTCCTCTCAACTTTATCGACGGAGGCATGGCAGGAATGCTCGAAATCACCGAAGTTTTATATGACCTGGGAGAAAAGGAACGGTCTTTGGCCATTGCAAACGAAGGAATGGATATTTGTATTCAAAATCTGAATTGGTTCTTCAGTTTGAATGATCCTCTTTTGCGTGCTTCCGGCAGATCGGTCAATAATCAACTTTACGTGATGCAGGAACTTAGGAATTTTCTCCAGCGTGCCGCTACCGAAGCCTCCGCTCTGGAAAATCCTTCCGGAGTCGATGTCGCCTTTATGGAGGCCTTTAATAAAAACACGCAACACTTTGGCCAGTTTTATCAGCAATACCAGCGGCTCAGATAATTAGCTATGCTGTTTACGCAATTAAGTCGTTGCTTGCATTGGATACCGGGAATTACCTGGCGAAAGTCTGCATCGAAAAAAACGATTTACCTTAGTTTTGACGACGGCCCGATACCCGGTGTAACACCTTGGGTATTGGACACGCTCGATCGTTACGGCATCAAAGCTACTTTTTTTTGCGTAGGCGAGAACGTTGCCCGTTATCCTGAATTATTTGAGCAAATCAAAACCAGAGGGCATCAAACAGGCAACCATTCTTACAACCACCTGAGGGCTTTCAGAACAAATCCGGACGACTATCTGGCCAATGTTGAAAAGGCCGACAAACTGATAGGGAGTAGTTTGTTTCGTCCCCCTCACGGCGAATTGACTTACGCTCAATTCAGAGCTCTCCGGAAAAAATACGAGTTGGTGCAATGGGACCTTATTTCCCGGGATTACAATGCCAAATTAAGCCCCGATGAGGTTTTTGACATTGTCCGTAAGGGTGTCAGAAAAGGCTCTATACTTGTTTTTCACGATTCGCTGAAAGCGGAGAAAAATCTCAGGGCTGCCTTGCCCAGGTCCATAGAATTTTGTCTGGCGCAAGGTTATGTTTTTGACGTGCTTTGACGTTGACCTTGCTTTTTTGAGCGGCGGTTTCGATGTTTCCGATTGTATTTTAATACCTCTTCGACACAGATGGTTTTGTCGAAGGAGCGCACTTCGGCGTATTCTTCCGCAATCCGGCTAAGGATTTCGTCGTTCAGACAAAGCCGTTCAAAATTTTTACAGCCTTTTTTACGGCCTACTCTTCCAAAGCGCATGCGGTTCAGATCTATTACCTGCAAAAGCACTTCGTCTTTATTGATTTCGTACAAGAGATTTCCCGAAGAGTAATCTTTATGTAAAATACCCAGATCGTGGAGTTTAGCTGTAAAAACGGCGATACCTCTTGCCAGTTTATCGACATCTTTTGCCGGAGTTTCGGTACAAAGGTCGCAAAGGCGATTGCGGAAAGTCGATTTCAGACTGATGAAAAAACTCTTATGTAAAATCAGGCCTTTTTTAATCTCAATATAGGCCAGGGGCTGAGGAGTGCCGATGCCGTAATTCCTGAGTTTCAGGGCATAGTTGTAGGCTCTTTTGGCTTTGGAGGATCGAATGTTTCCGTAAATAATTCTGTTGATAAACAGGGGATTACCATAAGACTTCACCACAATGTCCATACCCTCAATGCGATAACTTTTTATGGTGTTTCTGGCTTGAAACATTAAATCTCCCGACGTATCGAATTGTTCCGGCAGAGAGGACAGGAAGGGATGTAGGTTTTTGTAATCCTCGTGGAGAATTAATTTTGTGCGTTCCAGTAAGTTGTTTGTTGAATTAAAAAATTTGGAAAAGGTTCTGTTATAATGCAGTTTTCCCTTTAGTTCTCTTTTGAAAAAATCCGCGTGGCGCTGATTCAGAATATCGATGATTTGTTTCTTTTTCCCCCTGTCGCTAATTCTTTTTGAGTTGCTTCTGTAGCGATAATAAAAACCGGTAAAGTTTAGTTTTACCACCTCTCCGCCGTTTTTGAGCATGGATATCCAAAAATCCCAGTCTTCGCGTCCGGGAATATAATTGCAATAACCACCGCAAGTAGTCCAGTCGCTTTTGCGATACATAGCGCAGGCACTCAGCATGTTTTTTCTGGCCAACAATGCTGGAGAATAATCCGGCAGCAGCCATTTTCCGGTTTTATCACCGAAAAATTCAGCCCTAGCGGTAACGACCTTGACCGAAGGCTGCTTTTGCAACACTTCGACGGCTTTTTCTAAGAAATCCTTGTGAATAAGATCGTCTGCGTCGACAGGCAGTATGTATTTCCCTTGCGCCAGTTCGATGGCTGCGTTTCTGGCTGCAGACACCCCGGCATTGGCTTGAGATTCTGCCTTGATGTTGGGGTATTTTGCTGCGTATTCGAGAGCTATCTGCAATGACTTGTCGGTAGAGCCGTCGTCCATAATAATGAGCTCAAAAGGGGAATATCCCGATTTCAGGATGGAATCGATGCATTCCGCCAGATAGGCTTCCATATTATAAACAGGGACTATTACAGAGATCAAAGGCTTTTCCATAGTCGTGTTGTAAGATAAGCAACTCGTTAAATTTTGTCGCGCTGCTTAAGAATTTTCAGGAAGTAATACTTCCAGGGCCGGGAATATTTCAATTGTTTCCAGGGCCTGCTGCTGTGTGGTCGGTGCAGTACCGGCAATTTGGTAATCAGGTAATTGTTGAAACCGAGCTTGCGTGATTTATGTGAGATAAATACATCGAACCAGGATTTGTCCGGATCCAGAAATTTAAAATCATAGGCCGATAAAAGACTGTTGCTTAGAATAGAGCAGCAAAAACTCAGCCGTTTGCGGGTTTTGATGATGGATGAGGGGTAGGAGGAGGCATAAAGATAAGGGAAATTGACAACTCCACTCTCGTCAACCGTAACGGCGGCCACCATTCCGGGATTGTCGAGTTCAGCACAGGCAGCCTGCATTTTCTTTATGGTGTCTTGTTTAATGTAGACATCCGATTCAATGATCATCAGGTCTGCTCCCGCTTCGAGGGCTTTTTTTTGAGCAAGTTGCAGCACCAGTCGGTAGTTAGGCGAGGGATTGGTGGTCAAATCTTCCAGGTGCACCAAGTCGAAACCGAGTTCCAGAGTTAATTCTTCGAGGAGTTTTTTGTTGTCCGCCGTACTGAAGTCATTGTAAATAGTATAGGAACAGGAAGGAGGTAAATCCGATTCCTTTATGGCCCTGATACTCCCGGCGGCAGTTTCATAAGAATCTTTGACCGGGGTAATGATGTGCAAAGGCTTAGGCATGCTATCTCAAAGAGTTGCTGATTTTTTCGGCTATAGCCTTCATTTCCTCCGCTGTCGGATTGAGTTTGGGCTTAGAAAAAAGCATATCTGTCTCCTTGTTTATGGGGATCAGGTGGATGTGTGCATGAGGAACTTCCATACCGACCACAGCCATCCCTATGCGTTTGCAGGGTATGGCGGTTTTAAGTGCCAATGCGATCTTTTTGGCAAAGACTATCATGGCTGCGAGCTCCCGGTCGTCGATATCGAACAGATAATCTGTTTCTTTTTTGGGTATTACCAGTGTATGTCCCGGCATCAGGGGATGTATATCCAGAAAGGCAAAAAAATGTTCGTCTTCCGCTATTTTGTAAGAGGGAATTTCGCCCGCTACTATTTTGCTGAAAATACTGGCCATAACTGTATTATTTTGCGTGTTCAATTTTTTTGATCCTGTAGGTTATAATGCCTGCGGGCACCTCAATATCGACTACTTCTCCTTCTTTTTTGCCGAAAAGGCCCTGGGCAACGGGTGAACTGACCGAAATTTTCTTTTCCCTGAGATTGGCTTCGTTGTCGGGGACAATGGTATACTGAATTTCCTGATTTGTTTTCAGGTTGAGAAGATGAACGTTGGTGAGGATTTGCACCGTGTCGGTACTGATTTTGCTTTCGTCCAGAATACGTGCGTTACGGATTAGTTCTTTAATGTTGGCAATTTTCATTTCCAACATTCCCTGGGCATCTTTGGCTGCTTCGTATTCGGCATTTTCAGAGAGGTCGCCTTTGTCGCGTGCTTCCGCTATTTGTTTTGAGATGTAAGCCCGTTCTACTGTTTCCAGGTGCTCCAGTTCTTCTTTCAATTTGTTTAGACCATTTTCGGTCATGTAATTTGTTGCCATAGTCGAAATCCAAACTTTCAAAGGGATTAAACAAAAAGAATCCCGGCAAACAGCCGGAACTCCTTTCAAAATTAGGCTCAAAGATATGTAATTCTCAGTGATATAAAAAATTTTGGCCCCATTTAAAAATACATATAGCCAAACAAAAGAGGCTTTTTTGTTTGACTAAATCTTCGGATTTAAAGCAGCTTTTGTATGGCCTCGTCCAAATTCTGTATAGTTTCGTCTCTGCCTGCCAAATTCCCCTGTCTGTCGATAAGAAAGTAGCTGGGTAAGTTGCTGACGTTATACATCGACAGATAGGCAGAGTTGAGCAGGTTTTTGTCGCGGACGCAAATCCAGGGTAAATTCAAGGCTCCGGTTTTCCAGAAATGTTCGTCCGGATCGAGCGACACCTGGTATATTTCAAAACCGTATAGTTCGTATCTATTGTACAGTTCTCTCATTTCGATGGTGCGGGCTGCCGAATAGTTTGCCTGAAATGCGGTGAAGTCCAACAATATAACCTTGCCTTCGAGGCTGGATAAGGGTATATTTTGACCAAAAACATTGGGCAGGTTGATTTCGAAATACTTGAGAGCATCAATTTCGATGATAGGAATGTCTTGAGGTGTAATGCGTTGCTTACGGATGCTGCTCATACCCTGCATAGTCAGGTTGACCAGTTGCCTGGTTCTCTCCGAATGGGGGTAATGCACATTCCAGGCAGTAGCAACAGCTGCAAAATGACGATTGTCTTTTTCTGAAAAGGGGTCGAAAATCAGTAATTTATGTATGCGCTGGAATAGAGCAAAGTAAGCTACGGGCGAAGCCGGTTTGGAAAAAATATACCCTTGAGCCTGTTTTTTATGTTCGTCAATGCAATTCAACACCAGATCGATGTAAGCTTTTTCTTCTATTTCTTTGTTGTTGAAAAGGGCTTGGATGGAGTCGTATTGTCTCCGTGTATTGCTTTGTAATAAAGCGAGTTCTTGCATTTGAACACAATAGTCGGAGCCGCTTACCCGGTAGCCGGTCGAAAAAGCTTCCGCAGAGGCCTTGATGTTTATATGCACTTGTGAGTCAACAGCCAAAAAAAGGCGTTGCCGGTCTAAACGCAAGCGATAAAAATCGGGATATTCAGGCAGAGGAGCTTTGAATTTGAATTTGCCCGATTCGTCCAATACCACGGAGTCAATTATGGAAGTGTTGCTCAGGCCAAAAAATTCAAAATACAAGGTCTTGTTTTCTGCATTTTCAACATGGCCTTCCACAACGAAGCTTGTGTTGTCTGAACAAGCCTGTAATAGTATAAACAAGCCCGTTATAAAAAATAAATTTCTCATTTACTGCGATTAACGAAAGTGTGGGCGAAATTATAAAAAATTTTAGCCAAACAGCCGGAGCCAACGTTATTTTTGCTCCAAAAGCAAGCTGTGCAGCTTTTTTACACCTTTAGAAGCCGGCAACTTGATGTGAACAATATCCGGGAACCGGCATAAAGAAAGTTCTTCGGGATCTATTACGTACGAAGGGCTTCGCCTGGGGACTAGGTGCAGCAAGCCGGCTGCAGGATAAACCACCAATGAGCTTCCTATAACGGCAAAATAGTCTGCTTGTCTGACTATATCCATAGCCGGATCAATCATAGTCACCATTTCGTGAAACCAAACAATGTGCGGACGCAGCTGATCTCCGTAGGGTGTACAATCTCCTATTTTGACTTCGTATTCCTCCGGTTTTAGTTCCACTATGTACTCCGAATGTACTTCTCCTCTCACTTTGGTCAATTCACCGTGTAAATGCAAGACATTACTGCTGCCGGCGCGTTCGTGCAAGTTGTCAACATTCTGAGTAATTATTTGCACGTCGAAAGATTTTTCCATAGCAGCCAATTCATAGTGGCCGGCATTGGGCTCCACCTCGAGGAGTTGCTTACGTCGATCGTTGTAAAATTGGGTAACCAGTTCCGGATTGGCTTTCCAGCCTTCGGGAGTTGCAACCGTTTCTATCGGGTAATTTTCCCATAAACCGCCGGATCCGCGAAAGGTTTTAATACCACTTTCGGCGCTCATGCCTGCGCCGGTCAATACTACCAGTTTTTTCATAGTTCTGTGTGTAAAAATCGGGCATGGACGCTTAATGTCAGGCAATGGCCGGAGAAGCTCTGCCGGCACCCGCTGTTTGCACAGCCCGTAAAACAAACCATTACAAATGTAACAAATATCGCGTATATTTAGGCCCTAATTCTCCCTAACTTACATACATGGAACGAATAAGCAGTCTGCAAAATCCCAAGATAAAGCAATTGTTGCGTTTGCAGGCCAAAGCCAGGGAGCGCAGAGAACAGGCTCTGGTATTGGTCGAAGGAGCTCGGGAGATCCAACTTGCCCTGAGCAAGGGATATCGTCCCCAACAGCTTTTTATTTGCCCCGAACTTTATGCTCGTAGCGATTATCCCGGACTGGTGGGGGAAATAGCCGACGAGATCAAAACCGAACTCTCCTTGCCCGTCTTCGAAAAGTTGGCCTACAGGGAAGGATCCGACGGTTTGCTGGCTACGCTCAGGCCTAAGTCTCATCTGCTCGAAGAACTGGTTTTGTCGGCACATCCTTTTATCGTAGTGCTGGAAGCCGTCGAAAAACCCGGAAATCTGGGAGCTATTTTGCGTACGGCCGATGCTGCAGCCGTGGACGCTGTTATCGTTTGCGATCCTTTGTGCGATTTATATAACCCCAATGTGGTACGATCCAGCGTAGGCTGCCTGTTTACCGTACAGACGGCCGTTTGCAGTTCGCAACAGGCTCTCGATTGGATGAGGCGGCATAAAATCAATATTTTGGCCGCGGAATTGCAGGCTTCGCAATGGTATCACCAGACAGATATGCGTCTCAGCACAGCCATTGTAATGGGAACGGAAGCCGATGGATTGAGCTCTTTCTGGCTCAATAACGCCGATGAACGCATCAAAATCCCCATGCGGGGATATATCGATTCTCTGAATGTGTCGGTATCGACGGCTGTACTCTGCTTTGAAGCTATGCGTCAGAGAGGATTCAGGTGAACTTGTTCAACACGTATCGAAGTATGACTGAAGACCGAAGCCATTTCCTCGAATTTCTCTTCAGCCTCGGTAGTCAGGTAACGACAACTCCCGCCTTTGGAGCAAAGCTCCTCTATTTCGGGATGACGTTGCAGGTAATCGCTCAGACTTTCAGCCACCAATTTGCCTTGAACGACAATTTGTAAACCGAGTGGAGAATGCTTGCGTATTTGATTGATTAGAAGGGGATAATGGGTGCAGCCCAGTATTAAAGTGTCGATGAGAGGGTCGCGCTGGAAAAGACGATCCAGGTGTTGCTTGACAAAATAAGAAGCCCCGGGGCTCTCGTGTTCTCCGTTTTCGACCAGCGGCACCCACATCGGGCAGGCTTCCGACTCTAGGTGAATGTCGGGGAATAATTTTTGGATTTCGATGGGATAGGAACCAGATTGCACTGTGCCTTGTGTTCCCACCAAACCAACGTGCCCGGATTTTGTCAGAGAGCCCAGTGCTTCGACCGTTGGCCGCAGTACTCCCAACACTCTGCAGTTGTATTCGAGGCTGGGAAGATACTGTTGTTGTATATTGCGCAAAGCCTTGGCCGAGGCCGTGTTGCAGGCCAAAATAATCAGACGGCAACCCTGCCCGAACAAGTATCGAACTGCCTCTAAGGTGAATTGATTTACCAATTCGAAAGAACGACTACCGTAGGGAGTTCGTGCGTTATCTCCCAGGTAGAGATAATCGTATTGCGGGAGTTTGCGACGGAATTCTTCCAGTATGGTCAGACCGCCATAGCCGGAATCAAATACACCTATCGGCTTTGCGTTCATCCCCGGGAAAAGAGTTATTTAAGCCCCAATTTAGCCCTGACCAAAGGCGTGACGTCCTTACATTTGGATGGTGACCAGTACATCAGGCCCATATTGGCCGAAGTGTCAAAGATATAAACCATATTGAGTTCTTCGCCGACGGCTTGTACCGCCTTGGTCAACTTATCGTTGATCGGGATAATCAGCTCCTGTTGTTGGCGCTGAATATGTTCCTGCGACTCCTGATAAAAACCTTGTATGCGTTGTTCCAGGTCTTGAATGTCGGTCATACGGCGAATACGAATCGATTCAGGCAAGCTGTCTCGTTGGGCTACAAATTCGGAACCTTTCTTTTGATATTCTTCCTGCATAATCAGCAATTCAGCCTCGTAATTTTTTGCCAAATCGTCTAATTTCTTCATGGCTTCGGTTGTTTCGGGCATAGCCTGAAATATTTCGGCTCTGTTGACGTAACCGAATTCCTGAGCAACTGCCAGCAGGGGCAAAAAACATAAGACAGCAACAATGAAATGTTTATACATAACGTCGTAATTTTTGTATTGATAATAAAAAGTGTTATCCAACTAATAAAAGGCTGATAGGGATTAATAACCCATTTTCTTTAAAACCTGGTCGCTGATGTCTATCGCCGGAGAGGCAAAAACAATATTGACCCCGGAGGCCCGGTCCAGTATTAACATAATGGATTGTTCTTCGGCCAGTTCCTTGACAGCGTTGTAGATTTCGTCCTGAATAGGGGTAAGCAGGCTTTCGCGCTTTTTATAGAGTTCGCCTTCGGAACCGAAATATTTCCGCTTCAAATCGGCCAGCTCTTTTTCTTTGGCCAGGATTTCGTTCTCTTTGTTCTTTTTCATATCGTCCGAAAGATAAACCATTTCGGCCTGATATTTTGTGTATAGCTCTTTGGCCACGTTAGCAAGGGCATCTACTTCGGCCTGCCATTTTTTAGACACCTGGTTCAGTTGGTCGTTGGCCATTTCGTAAGCGGGAATACGCGAAAAAATGTATTCCATATCGACTAAGGCGTATTTTTGAGCAAATACGGCCATGCTGCTAAAAATCAAACTGATTATTAATAAATAAGCTTTTTTCATACCATTGAGATTTTTGTATTTGACTTAAAAGCCGGTCAAAGTTAAAAACAAATTTTAAAATTCTTGTCCTATGACGAAATGAAATTCACCGCCATGGGCTTTGGTTTCAGTGCCGACCGGATCAAATCCGTAAGCCCAGTCAATTCCCAATAATCCTACTATCGGGATGAATATACGCACGCCTACGCCTGCCGAACGTTTCAGTTCAAAGGGAGAATAATGCTTGAAATCAGACCAGAGGTTGCCTGCTTCCAAAAACGCAGAAGCGTAAATGGTAGCCGATTGTTCCATCAACAAGGGATAGCGCAGTTCCAAGCCGGCCCTTTGATAGAGCCAGCCAACACCCAGATCGCCGTTGCCGTAACCCCGGAGCGCGATGATATCGTAGGCATAGCTGCTGGAGTAACCTGTCATACCGTCGCCTCCCATATAGAACGTACCGAAAGGCGATCTTTTGTATTGATTAAAGGCGCCGAGCAAACCAATATCGAAGCGGGTGGCCATAACCAATTTCCGGTTCCCGCTCAGTGGGGTATAGGTTCTGGAGCGGAAACGAATCTTATAGTATTCTATCCAGTTGTAGAGTTCCTGACTGCTCATTTTTTTGTAATCTTCGTCGGTTTTGTTGTCGAGCAAAGAAAACGGAGGAGTGATCCCCAGCGATAAGGAATAAGAAGAACCTGAGCGGGTGTACAATGGATTGTCCGTGGAGTTTCTGCTCAGGGTAAAGTTAAGGCTCAGGTCGTTGCTCCGGCCGTTTGAAATGAGGAAAAACATCCAATTTTCCAGGTTGTAGTGCTGATAAGAAAACTCAGAGAACAGATGAAAATAATCGTCCGGCCAGGTTAACCTGGTACCCAAACCGGCAGATAAGCCCCACATTTTTATGTATTTGGTGGGGTCCATTTCGGTCAGGTAATAATCGCCGTAATCGTAAGTATTGCCGTAAGTGGCATAATGCATCATGTAATTGCTGTAGTAATTTTCGTAATACCTGTTGCTTACGCCTGTTTGATAAGAATAATAACCCGAGAAAGAAAAGGAGTTGGGTTTTTTCCCGCCCAGCCAGGGTTCCATAAACGAAAAACTGTACGATTGGTAATATTGCCCATTGGTGCGGCCGGTAATACTGAAGGTTTGTCCGTCTCCTTGAGGCAAAACTCCTTCACCCAGCCTTAGCAAATTTCGCATGGAAAAGTTGGTAAATTTCAGACCGATCGATCCAACTATACCTGTGCTTCCCCAGCCGAGAGAAAATTCCACCTGGTCGTTCGATTTAGAGGTAAGGTTCAAATCGATGTCTACCGTACCGTCTTCGTTGGGAATGGGGTTGATGCCCATGGTTTCCGGATCGAAATGCCCTGTTTGTGCGATTTCACGGGCCGAACGCATTAAGGCGGCTTTGTTGAATAACTCTCCGGGTTTGGTGTAGAGTTCTCTCCGGATGACGTGTTCATAGAGCCGGTCGTTGCCGTTTATGTTTATCCGCTTTATGCTGGCCGGCTGGCCTTCGCTGAGCCTGATTTCCAAATCAATGGAGTCTTCAGCCACAGACACCTCCACAGGTATGGCCTGAAAAAAGAGGTAGCCTCTGTCCATATAGAGGTCGGTTACGGCGTCTTCGTTGGGCGACTGATGTAAGCGTTCGTTTAATCTTTTTTGATTGTAGACATCGCCTTTTTCTATCTGGAGCCTCATGTTCAACTCTTCGGAAGAATATAAAGTGTTGCCAACCCAGCTTATATCGCGGATAAAGTATTGACGTCCTTCGTCGACTTTCAGGTAGACGTTCACCGTATTGTCGTCGAAGCGGTAAACGGTATCTTCTACAATGACGGCATCGCGGTATCCGTATTCGTTGTATTTTTCGATCAAGGCGATTTTGTCGTTCAGGTATTCGGTATCGACAAATTTTTTGGTTCTGAAAAAGTTGATCAGCTTGTTTTTTTCGTTGGTCTTTTTCATGGTCCACTTGACTTTTCCATCGGGAAAAGCCTCGTTACCTTCGATAATCAACTGATTAACCTTGACTTTATCTTGTTTATCAACATTGATATCAATGATGACTTGATCCTCGGATTCAGGATCGTCGCGTTGCAGTACATTGACATCGGCATTTTTGTAGCCTTTGCCGTCGTAGTGTTTTTTGATCAGTATTTCTGCTCTGTCGATGATATTGGGGGTAATCTGATTGCCCACAATCATATTCAGGCGGGGTTCAAGTTCCTCAATCTCGGATTTCTTCATCCCATTGTAATTGATTTTCGAAATTCGGGGCCGGGGGCTGAGAACAATGCGGAGCCATATTTCGTTGCCTTCTATTTTGTCCGCTATTATTTTGACATCCGAAAAAAGGCCGTGCCTCCAAAAGCGTTTTACGGCTTCGCTGGTTTCGCTTCCGGGGACTCGTATTATTTGGCCGACAGACAATCCGGATAGGCCAATCAGCACATAATCATCGTAATTATCTATACCTTCACCTTCGACGGCAATGTCGGCTATTTTCAATTCTCTGGGATAGGAATAATATATCTCCGGCAAGGCCTCTTCTTGTGCAATAAGCGGAGGTAAGGCGCAAAAAACACATAAAAAGCCGGCAAGTAGCCTGTATATTATTGAGTGAGTCTTGTTCAATGTCCTATTTTGTTAGTTGTTCACTTGTTTTCCCAAAGCGTCTTTCTCTGGACTGATATTCGATGATGGCTTCATAAAAAGCTTCTTTCCTGAAGTCAGGCCAGGCCGTTTCGGTAAAATACAATTCGGCATAAGCAGCCTGCCACAGCATAAAGTTACTGATACGAATTTCGCCCCCGGTGCGGATTAATAAATCCGGGTCGGGAATGCCGGCGGTGCAAAGATGTTTCGAAAAACAATCTTCATCCAGCTCCTGTTCGAGAATTCTTCCCTCGGATAGGCTTTTGGCGATGCTTTTGACCGCTTCCATAATTTCCCAGCGGGAGGAATAACTCAAAGCGAGTACTAAATTCAGTTCATTACCCTGAGCCGTATTATGCATAAATTGCTGAACTTTATCCTGAATGTCTTTTTCTAATCTGTCTAAATCTCCTACCACCAATCCCCGTACGCCATTTTTGATTAAATCGTCGGTTTCGCGGTCGATGGTTTCCGTCATAAGCCGCATCAATGCGTTGACTTCTTTTTGAGGACGATTCCAGTTTTCCGTCGAAAAAACGTATAAGGTTAAATAAGAAAGTCCCAACTCACGAGCCGCTTCCACAACGGCACGAACAGAATTAATCCCTTCGGTATGGCCGAAAATGCGGTCTTTGCCACGGCTTTTGGCCCAACGTCCGTTGCCGTCCATTACGATGGCAACATGTTTGGGCAGAGTTGATTTGTCTATTTTTTCTAATCCGGACATCTTATTTATAACATTTCGATCCTATATAAAACAGGTCATAACTTAGGTAAAAAGCCAGGACAAAATAGCCGTCCTTATTTTTGTTCCATGCACTTTGAGCAATCCAGGGATCATCCAAATGAAACAAATTTGATTGAGGCGTGTAATCCAGCTTATCGGAAAAGCTCATGCGATAAGTGCATTCCAGCCCCAGATTGAAACGGGCAGGTAATTTCAGCTTAATGCCCAATCCCAAAGGAATATTGGCGGTAAGGGCGTTTTTATCGGTTTTATATCCGGTTAGTCCTATTCCGCACAATACGTAGGGGGAAACATTACCGGCCCCGGGGTAGTAGTCTGCCGCCCCGAATTCATAAAAATTGAATTCAAACTGCAGGCCTCCATCCAAGAGTCTTCGGGAAAAATCCAGGGCTTCGGCTCCCGGATATTGCTCCAACTTGTCCGTGGTTGTGCCCGATATCCCCGCACTCAGGAGATTCCCTTTTATGGAAAAACGCCGGTTCAGGTGATAGCGCATTAATACCCCGTAAGCAGGATGCACTTTCTCGAAAAGCTTAGTCTGGTTGGCATCGCCCGTGTAAAACGACAGGCCTCCCAGACCGCCGATTTCTATGCGATAACTCTGTCCGTACATTGCTGCTGAACAGAGTAATAAACAAATCGAAAAGAATGCTCTTCGTCCTGTCATGCTGATTTGTTGCTGTTACATCTCCTATTCTAACGCAAAAAAGCCGAATTCATTTTGCAGATACGCTTATTTCCCGGGAAATAATTTTCTGTGAATGTTGCCTTTCCACACTTTATTTGAGATGTTGCTGCCGGATTCTCCGCCGAAAATCCATATATACTTGCCTTCTTCTACAAAAATATCCTGGTAAGCCAATCCTCCGTCTATGCTGTAAAATTGAAGCAGGGTATCGGCTGCCGACCAGGTCACACCGTTATTCCCGGAAACATACAAAGTATTGTCGCAAAGCCCCCGGCTGTCGAGTCCCCCGTAATAAAACATTTTATCGTCGTAATGAAATAAGGAAGCACCTTGTCTGGGTTCGATATGCAGGGGTTTAGTGTTGACTTTGATCCAATACAGGCCGTCCATGGTACTCCAACTGTCTCCATTCAGGGCGCCTGAGGCGTTTTTACCCCCCAGCAGGCTGATATAGGGAACATCGGTTACTGTTTTGTATTTGGTAAGGGCATACTCGCAGAGGGGGAAATTTTCGGGAACGGCAGTGCCGCATTCCCAACCCTCAGACTCTCCCTCGAAGCGGGCAAAGCGTAAATCTCCGTTGTTGTCTGCTACGATTCCAACCAAGGCATCTTCGCTGAGAAATTTGCGGCCTTCCAATTTAGCAAAGAGGCTTACAACTTTGGTGCTGTCTGCAGATCCGGACCATTGATTCAAATCACCGGAATAATACAGCCTCCCTTGCTTTCCAAGGAGGTAATATTGTCCCTTGAATTCAGTGAGGCTCTGAATGAAAATGGTGTCGTTCAGCCCGGATACCGGGGCATCTGCCGACCAGGTAAGGCATTGATCGGTCGAAGTATAGCTGATTATAGAGCCCGTATCGGGAGCAAAAAAAGCCTTGAACAAGCCATTGTATAAAATGGTTTTATTTCGGGCGGCAATAGTTGGGAACCGGCTGCTCAGGACATTCATTACCATGGAATCGGGATTGATCTGATGAGTATTTACCCTAATCCGGTATTTCTTTTGGTGTTTGCCGTCGTCGGATGTATTTGTCAGGGATAAGGGACGGCTGAAATCTAATACGTCGCCTGGCTTCCAGAGCATAGTGTCGTTGATAAACACATTACCGTTGGAGGAAAAAAATACGATGCTGGGAACCAACGAATCAATCCGTGTTTGATATGGCAGCGAATCATTATTGTAAATGAGCCCGGCAAAATTGTCGACGTAAAAAACGTAGCGGGTAATTCCCGGCACCGAATCAAACCCGAAATGTTGCACATTAGCCAGGGAAAACGATTGATCCTCAAAACTATGGCAAGAGGAAACTCCCAGCAGTACAGGGCTGAGCAATACCAGCAAGCAGACTTTTTTCCCGATACTATATAGTAGTTTGTTCATTCAGCTCCAAAAATTAAGCGCAAAAGTAAGAAGAATTTCAGCTTTAAATACAAATAACTGTTTTTTTATGAATAATTAGTCTGATAACAGCCTTTCTGCTCAGTGTTTGCGGAGATAATGCGTTATGGTCCTGTTTTCGGATGCAATACTTGTACTTGTAATGCTACAGGCTTTCAACTGATCTTCGGGAATGCGCAGGGCCCTATGTCCGTTTTTTATGGTATGATGCCAGGTTTCTGTCTGAATTTCATCCCAAAGACCGGCATCCAAAAAGGCTTTTTGCAGGGTGCTGCCTCCCTCAACCAACAGACTGCGAATATTGCGTGCATGCAATACGGCCAGCATATCCCCAAGCATACTGCCGGAGTTGTGTCCGGACAGAGCCAGCCATTCTTTGTTGCCGCGGCGATCCGAAAAGTTTTCCGTAAAAATCAGGCTGGGAAATTCATCGTTCAGCAACAGCGAGTCTTTGGGCAGGGTGTTTTTGCGATCCATTACTATCCGCAAGGGATGTCGTCCGGGCCAGTGCCTCAGCGTCAGACGGGGATTGTCCAGCAACGCAGTACGAGAGCCGATCATAATGGCGTCGGATTCTGCCCTGAGTTTATGAACCAGCATCCGGCTGTAGGCGCTTGATATTTGTAAGGGTTTTTGTCCGTCTCCCGGTTGACGAATGTAATCTGAATAAGCATCGGCCGTCTGAGCCCATTTGAGGACAATATAGGGACGTTGCTTTTGATAATAGCAGAAAAAACTTTTGTTCAGGTAGTTGGCGGCCTCTGCCTCCAGACCCAGTTCCACTTCGATGCCGGAGGCTTTTAATTTGGCTATGCCCTTTCCGCAAACTCCGGGGAAAGGATCCGGACAGGCAATGACTACTCGGGGAATTTTTTTTTCGATGATCAGATCGGTGCAGGGCGGAGTTTTTCCGAAATGCGAGCAGGGTTCAAGGTTGACGTAGAGTGTTGATTCCTTGAGCAACTCCCGGTTTTTTACCGACTTTATGGCTCGGGGTTCTGCATGTGCCTTGCCGGCACTGTGATGCCAGCCTTCGCCGATGATGGTGTTTTGATGTACTATCAAGGCTCCGACCATGGGATTGGGAGAACAACTGATGCGTCCGTTGGCTGCCAGTTGCAGGCAACGTCGCATGTAGAGAACCTCGAGATTTTTGTCGGCACTTGTGTTGTGGAGCAAGGAGAAATGCATTATTTTTGTAAACAAATTGTTAACCATGCAAACATTTTTCAGCTATGCGGCTCAAAGCCTGAAAGAACAATACCGGCCCGAAGAAATCAGGCAGTTGTCGTATGCTTTGCTGGAGGATTGCTGTGGCTTTTCGAAAAACGATATTTATGCCGGCAAAGATACTGAAATTTCAACCAAACAAAGGCGGCAGTTGCACGAAAAACTGGGACGTCTGGCAGAAGGCGAGCCTTTGCAGTACATAACGGGAGTTGCCTATTTCTACGATCTTAAACTCAGTGTCAATCCATCGGTTCTGATTCCCCGACCTGAAACCGAGGAGTTGGTGGAATGGATAATCAAGGATAACAAGGGCAAAACGGGCAGGATTTTGGACGTGGGTACCGGCAGTGCCTGCATATCGCTGGCATTGGCGAAACACTTGCCCGGTATGCAGGTTGAAGCCTGGGATATATCGCCCGATGCTTTGGCTTTGGCCCGTGAAAACGCTGCAGATCTCGGGCTGGATGTGGCGTTTATTGAACAGGATTTGTTCCGTTTTAATTCCGGAGACCGGGCTTCGGTGTATGATGTTATTGTGAGCAATCCTCCCTATGTGACCACGGCCGAAGCCCTCAAAATGGAAAAAAGGGTGCTCGAACATGAACCGGCTTTGGCTATGTTTGTGCCCGACAACGATGCACTGGTCTTTTACAGAGAGCTAGCAGCCTTGGCCGCCCGAACCCTGAAACCCGGGGGAAGTTTGTATGTGGAAATCAGCATTTATTACGGCAGGGAGATTGTGCAGCTATTCGAAGAGGCCGGTTTTGATGAGATAATTCTACGGCAGGATATTTCCGGCCGTGACCGAATGATAAAAGCCGCTAAATGCCATGGATAATTATTCGCAGGCGCTTAATTGGGCGCAGCATTATTGCTCCAAAGCGGAGCGTTGTTCCGGAGATGTTTTGATCAAGCTGGGAAAATACAAGCTGGACGAGGCTTCAACCAAACGCTTGCTCGAAAGCCTGCGCAAGGAGAATTACCTAAACGATCTGAGATACGCCAAGGCTTATACCATGGATCAGTTCCGCTTCGGCCGATGGGGCAGGATTAAAATCCGCTACATGCTGAGGAGAAAGGGCCTTGCCGAAGCCGACATTCAGGAAGCCTTGGAGCAAATACCCGACAATGAATACCTCGACTTGCTGAAAGCTTTGATCAACGAAAAACAAAAACATTATGCCGGTTTGGAGGCTTACGAAAAAAAAGCCAAGCTCTTTAGGTTTGTCTACAGTAAAGGCTTTGAACCCGATCTTATAAACCAATGCCTGGATTTATCAACGGATTATTAAATCTGCTTTATCCCCCTCTCTGCGTTGTGTGTGGCAGAAACCTTATTGCCGACGAAGAACATCTTTGTTCGGCTTGCCTTTATGCTTTGCCGCGCACACGTTTCCATTCCGAGTATAAAAATCCTGTCTGTGAACGTTTTTGGGGGAAACTGCCTTTCGAAAAGGCTACGGCAGCCTTTCATTATCAAAAGGAATCGCATATGCAGTTGTTGATGGAGAGTTTTAAGTATAAATCCAACCGGCAACTGGCTTTCTATCTCGGAAGTTACGCCGGAATACAACTGAGCAAGCAAGGCTTTTTCGAGCAGATAGACCTGATTCTGCCGGTGCCTTTACATAAAAACAAAGAGCGACGGAGGGGTTATAACCAAAGTGAACTTATCGCAAGGGGCCTGGCTCACTGCAGCGGCTTGCCCGTTGATACCGGTTCTCTTGGTCGTGCCGTGGAAAATCCTACCCAAACAAGGCGCAGCATTTGGGAACGAAGCCGGAATGTGCAGCAAATTTTCAGATTAAGCAGTTTCGAAAAACTTGCCGGTAAACATGTTTTGCTGGTGGACGATGTTTTAACCAGCGGCTCCACCATGGAGGCTTGCGGGAATGCTTTGTTGGAAGCCCCCGGGCTTAGACTGAGTTTTTTTGCCCTGGCTCTGGCTTAATTCTTTGAGACACTGTCTTTGTATATTGCAAAATATCTGTACTTTTGTCCCTGATTTAAAACAGCTTGAGAAGATCTGAGCAAAAAGGTCAACTCCCTAATTATGACCGCTATGAAAAAGAAAACGATCCTGACGACCTTTTTGATTTTTGGTTTGCTTGTCCATTCCCGTGCAGAAGACATTGTTAAATCGGGATTCAACCTGGGAGCATTGCCGGCCATATCTTACAATTCAGATTTAGGTTTTCAATATGGAGTTATACTGAATTTGTTTCACTACGGGGATGGCTCGCGTTATCCTGCTTTTGATCATTCCATGTATCTGGAAGTGTCGCGATATACCAAAGGTACAGGCGTATACCGGCTTTACTACGACTCGGACCGTTTGATAAAAGGAGTGCGGAGTTTTATCGATTTGTCGTATATGACCAATCTGATGCAGGATTTCTTCGGCTATAACGGGTTTCGTTCGGTTTACAGTGTCGATTCGGTGGCAGCCAATTCGGCCTTTTATAAAATGCATCAAAATAAATTTCATTTAATGGCCGATTTTCAGGGAAATCTCCCGATGGACAATTTAAAGTGGTTGTTGGGTTACGGCTTGTATAATTACAGCATAGCCCCGGTCAACCTTGAGAAACTTAACAAGGGTAAATCCCCCGAAGAGCAGATTCCCGACAGGCCCGGCTTGTATCAGAAATACGTGGAGTGGGGGCTGATCAGTCCCGGTGAGAAGCATGGCGGAATGCTTAACCTGTTGAAGGCCGGCCTCATGTACGATAGTCGTAATGCCAAAACCAATCCGGATAAAGGCATCTTTACGGAAGCGCTGCTCGAAATGGCAGCTCCTTTGCTGAACGAAAGCCCCTATGTCAATTACATTGTGATGCACCGTCAATATCAGTCGCTGATCAAAAATCGGCTGAATGCAGCTATACGAATTGGTGTGCAGGGCAAGATCGGTAATAAGGCAGCTCCTTTTTATCGTAAACCTCAATTGATTTCCACTTTTGCTACCCGGACCGTTACCACCGGTTTAGGCGGAAACTCAACTCTGCGCGGCATTTTGCAAAACAGGGTGGTGGGCGATGCCTTTGCGCTGGCCAACGTGGAATTACGCTGGAAAATGATTAATTTTCGCTGGTTTAACCAGAATTTTTACATCGGGACCAATTACTTCTGGGATGCCGGTTATATAATTGATCCCATCGATTGGGATGAAACGGTTTTGACGGCCAATCGTGCGTATTTTGCAGACAAGGACGGTTTGCATCACTCAGCCGGTCTGGGCCTCAAGATTGCCATGAACGAAAATTTCGTACTCTCGGCCGATTTTGGCAAAGCATTCAACAAACAAGACGGGGCAGGACTTGGAACTTATATAGGATTACCTGTTCTAATTACATAAATCCTTAAGATGAAAACATTGAAAAAACTAATTGCGGAAAAATTATTGAAAATTAAGGCTGTCAAGTTGCAGCCTTCCAATCCCTTTACCTGGGCTATGGGCTGGAAATCGCCTATTTACTGCGACAATCGTAAAACTCTTTCATATCCTCAACTCAGGAATTTTATCAAAATAGAACTGGCTCGCATCATTCGTGAAAAATACGAACAGGTGGATGCCATTGCCGGTGTAGCCACCGGAGCCATTGCTCAGGGCGCTATGGTAGCCGAAGAACTGTGCCTGCCTTTTGTTTACGTTCGTTCTTCGCCCAAGGATCACGGCCTGGAAAACCTTATCGAAGGTGACTTAAAGCCCGGCATGAAGGTGGTTGTTATCGAAGACTTAATTTCAACCGGCGGCAGCAGCCTCAAAGCGGTGGAAGCCATACGCAAGGACGGCAGCGAAGTAATAGGAATGCTGGCCATCTTCACTTATGGATTCGATGTGGCAATTGAGCGTTTCAAGCAAGCCAAAGTGGAATTGACCACTTTGTGTGATTACGATACCATTTTAGAAACGGCCCTGGAAACAAATTATATAAGCGATGCCGATGTAAAGACTTTGCAAATCTGGCGCAAAGACCCGGCTAATTGGAAACCTAGGATACAATAGAGAAACCGATGACCGAATTTAAGACACAGACCGGTAGAATTGCAGCCCCGGCCTGCAGGGTTTTTGAGGTTCTTTCCGATTGGAATCAGCTCGAAAAGATCAAAGAAAAGATCCCTGAGAGTAAATTGAGGGGCCTTGAATTCGATGCCGACTCCTGTCGGTTTGTGATAGACAGCTATGGTGTGGGTGAAATCGCCTTGTGTATCTCGGAACGAAATCCCTGTTCTGCGATCAAGATAAAGGCAGAGCAATCGCCCATCGATTTTAACGCGGTCATCAGCATTGAAGAAGAGAATCCCGAAGCTTGCCTGTTGACAATCGGCTTAGAGGCTGCTCTTCCTTTTATGTTGAAACATATTTTGTCGCCTTCCATTCAAACCGGCTTGGACAAAATTCTTAACTTATTGACCGAATACTCATATTAATAGCTATGAAACTTTGGCAAAAAAATACCGAAGTAGATAAAGACATCGAACGTTTTACTACCGGTAAAGATCGGGAGATGGATCTTTATCTGGCCGAATTTGATGTGTTAGGCTCTGCGGCGCATGCGCGAATGCTGGAACAAATCGGACTGATTTTACCCGAAGAACTTCCTTTGTTGCTGCGAGGACTACGGGAAATATACGAACAAATACAGGCCGGCAAGTTCACTATTGAAGAGGGTGTGGAGGATGTACACTCCCAGGTAGAACTTATGCTTACCCGTAAACTGGGAGATCTCGGAAAAAAAATTCACAGCGGACGTTCCAGAAACGACCAGGTCTTGCTCGATCTGAAGCTTTTTACCCGTCACAAGCTGGAAGAGGTTCTCGAAGCCGTTCATGCCTTGTTTGAGCTGCTTATAAAATTGAGCGAACGTTACAAAAAAGTAATGATGCCGGGCTACACGCATTTGCAAATAGCCATGCCTTCTTCTTTCGGACTCTGGTTTGCAGCTTACGCCGAATCGCTTGTAGACGACGTACAGGTGTTGCAGGCTGCTTTTAAAATATGCAACCGCAATCCTCTGGGCTCGGCTGCCGGCTATGGTTCTTCTTTTCCTTTGAACAGAAGCCTTACCACCCAATTGTTGGGTTTTGAAGGCTTGAACTACAACGTTGTGTACGCTCAAATGGGCAGAGGGAAAATGGAAAAGACCACGGCTTGCGCTCTGGCTTCGGTGGCAGGTACCATTGCCAAACTGGCTTACGATGCTTGTTTGTTTAGCTCTCAGAATTTCGGTTTTATTGCCTTGCCCGCCGAATTCACCACCGGTTCGAGCATCATGCCCCACAAAAAGAATCCGGATGTATTTGAATTGACCAGGGCTAAATGCAACAGACTGCAGCAATTGCCCGAAAATATTTCGGCCATCACTCAAAATCTGCCTTCGGGTTATTTCAGAGATTATCAGTTGCTCAAGGAGCTTTTTCTACCTGCTTTCGATGAACTCATAGATTGCATAAAAATGACCTCAGCCAGTCTGGAGCGGATTCGGGTTAATGAACACATACTTGATGATCCGCGCTATGAATACATCTTCAGTGTGGAAGAAGTCAACAAGAGAGTCTTGAACGGTGTTCCCTTCAGGGAAGCTTACCGGCAGGTAGGTATGGAAATTGAAGCCGGAAGCTTCAGAGCCGACAAGAACATTAAGCACAGCCACGAGGGAAGCCTCGGCAATTTGTGTAATGACAAAATTACAGCTAGAATGAACGAGTTACTGAATTCTTTTCCGTTTGAACATATACATAAAGCCTTAGATGGTTTGTTAATCGATTGATTAATAAGCTTATATTTTGGCTTGTTTGACATAAAAATGAACATCCCGCTTGTTTTTGCGGGATGTTTTTTTGTGTCAATATGACAGTGGTGTGTGTTTGGCAAATTCTTTGAAGATAGTAGGGTGTTGTAAAATATGTAGGCTGAAATAAAACTCAAGCTGAAGAAAGAAGGTAGAAGCTGAGCGAAATGGAAGCTTTTTTATAAAAAACGTAAAACAAAAATTTGCCATATGAATCTGAATCAATTTACTATTAAATCACAGGAAGCTGTACAAAAAGCGGCGCAAAAAACGGCCGCTTTGGGCCAACAAAGCATAGAAACCCCGCATTTATTCATGGGTTTATGGGAAGCCGGAGAGCAGACCTTGTCTTTTTTATTCAACAAATGCGGTGTTCAACCTCAGACTGTTGTACAGGCTGTTGAACGCCAGATGTCTTCTTATCCCAAAGTAAGCGGCGGCGAAAACTATCTCTCCAAAGAGGCCACAGCCGTGTTGCAAAAAGCCACGGCTTACGCGGCTGAATTAAAGGATCAGTTTGTATCGCTCGAGCATATTTTGCTGGCTTTGCTCAGCGAAAAAAGCCCGGTTTCCAATATACTCAAAGATGCCGGCTTAAGACTTAGTGAACTTAAGTTGGCCATTCGTGAATTGCGAAAGGGTAAATCGGCCGACACCGAGAATGCCGAGGAGGTATACGATGCCCTGAACAAATACGCCGTCAACCTGAACGAAATGGCCCGGAACGGCAAACTCGATCCGGTTATCGGCAGGGACGAGGAAATTCGCCGCGTATTGCAAATATTGAGTCGACGTACCAAAAACAACCCTATATTAATTGGTGAACCCGGAACGGGAAAAACCGCCATAGCCGAAGGTTTGGCTCATCGCATTGTGCGCGGAGACGTACCCGAAAACCTGAAAACCAAGCAGGTTTATTCGCTCGATATGGGCGCTCTGGTAGCGGGGGCCAAATACAAGGGAGAATTTGAAGAAAGGCTGAAAGCCGTAGTGGGAGAAGTGATCGAAGCCGAAGGAGAGATAGTGCTCTTTATCGACGAAATTCACACCTTGGTGGGCGCAGGCAAGGGCGAAGGGGCCATGGATGCCGCCAATATCCTGAAACCTGCTCTGGCCAGGGGGGAACTCCGGGCTGTCGGAGCCACCACTCTGAACGAATACCAGCAATTTTTCGAGAAAGACAAAGCCCTCGAAAGGCGGTTTCAACCGGTGATGGTGAATGAGCCGGACATTGCCGATTCCATTTCCATACTCAGGGGGCTCAAGGAACGTTACGAAAATCACCATAAGGTCAGAATCAAGGACGAAGCCGTGCTGGCAGCCGTAGAATTGTCGTCGCGCTACATCAGCGATCGTTTTCTGCCCGACAAAGCCATCGACTTGATGGACGAAGCGGCAGCCCGCCTGCGATTGCAAGCGGATTCGGTTCCCGAGGAACTCGACGAAATTTCCCGCCGGATCAAGCAATTGGAGATTGAGCGCGAAGCCATCAAACGCGAAAAAGACGAGCTTAAGCTCAATCAGTTGGGCAAAGAACTGGCCGATCTCGTCGAAAAGGAAACCGCCATGAAAGCAGCCTGGCAAGCAGAGAAATCACATATAGACCGCATTCAGGAACTTAAAGCAGAAATCGAGAGTTTGCGTTTTGAAGCCGAAAAGGCCGAGCGCGAAGGCGATTACGGCAAAGTGGCCGAAATACGCTACGGCTCCATACAGCAGGCCGAGGCTGCCATCAAAAAGGAAAGCGAAGCACTCAAAACTCTGCAGCAAAATGGACAGCTTGTCAAAGAAGAAGTCGATGCCGAGGATATAGCCGAAGTGGTTTCTCGCTGGACAGGCATTCCGGTGTATAAAATGATGCAGAGCGAACGTATGAAATTGCTGCGTCTCGAGGAAGAATTGCATCGCAGGGTAATAGGTCAGGACGAAGCCATTAACGCCGTAGCCGATGCTATACGCCGAAGCAGAGCCGGCTTGCAGGATCCCAAACGCCCCATAGGCTCCTTTATCTTTTTGGGCAGTACCGGGGTAGGTAAGACAGAATTGGCTAAAGCCCTGGCCGAATATTTGTTCAACGACGAAAATACGATGATACGAATAGATATGTCGGAATACCAGGAAAAGTTTTCGGTTACCAGGCTCATCGGTTCCCCTCCGGGTTACGTGGGTTACGACCAGGGCGGACAGTTGACCGAAGCAGTAAGGCACAAACCTTATTCGGTGGTTTTGTTCGACGAAATCGAAAAAGCTCACCCCGATGTCTTTAATATTCTGCTTCAGGTGCTTGATGACGGTCATTTGACTGACAACAAAGGCCGTAAGGTGAATTTCAAAAATACGATTATAATTATGACCTCCAACCTGGGTTCGGAACTGATACGGGAACGTATGGATCAGATGAACGAAAGTAACCGGGATCAATTGATGGAGCAGACTCGCGAAGAAGTATTCGAATTATTAAAGCGAACCCTGAGACCGGAGTTTTTAAACCGCATAGACGAAATTATTATGTTCAAATCCCTGACTCGCTCAGAGATTAAGGAAATTGTGCGTTTGCAACTGGAGCAACTTAAGAGTAACCTGGCCGAGAGAGGCTTGCGTATGAGATACACCGACAAACTGCTGGACCACCTGACCAAGGAAGCTTATCATCCGCAATTCGGTGCTCGCCCGGTTAAAAGGCTGATTCAAAGAGAATTGTTGAATTCTTTATCTAAGGCTTTATTATCGGGCAGCGTTCAGGAAGACAGCCTGGTCGAAATCGACGAAAGCGGAGGCGAAATTCTTTTCCGCTCGATTATTAACCCTGAATAACAGGGCGGTTATTCAGCATAAGACACTGACGGTAGTGAGTTTTTACACCACACGCAGCACTGAGTCAGCGGTAGCCATTCAGCACAAGACGCTGACGTCAGGGTAGCTGAGTGTATCGTTGAGAAATCGTCAGAAAACCCCGCAATCTTTAATTTTTTAATTAGTTTTGCACAGTAACAAAAAAAACAAAAATATGCTGATTAAACGATTTGTATTAAGCTTAATGCTTCTGAACTTGTCGGGGCTGTTATTGGCTCAGACCGATGTGAGTCTGTTTTGGAGAAAAGATTCTCTGCAGCAAACAGAAATTTTTTCTGCCGAAGGCGATTTATATCGTTTAGTAGGTCACCACGGGCCGGCTATAGAAAATAAATTTATGGCTTTACGCCTGTATTTCAATCACAGCGGATCGATCGATGTATATTCCAAGAAAATACATCGTCTGGAACTGGCGCAGGCTCTTTGGTATCCGTCCGAAAAGATGCAGCAGGAACAAGGTTTCGGTTGCGATGAGTACAAAGTGGGTTCTACCGTTGGCTTGGGGGGTATCAATCTTTGGGATGGTCGGCAAGTTGTAAAGCTCACAGCCACCCAGGGCCGAACCGCCAGGGTTTCCAAAAACGAAAAGGGAGCCAGTATGGAAATGCTGGCCAAAGGCATAGCCTACAAAGACAAAATGGTAGATATTCTAATACGGGTAAGTGTCAACAACACAGACAGACAGGCCACTGTTGAGGCTGTTTGTACTTCGGGACATAAAGTACAGTTTCTTACGGGGGTAAACCGTCACCCGGGCAACAGTGTCTTCAACCGGGACGGCCGGATAGGCGTCTGGGGCAGACACCCGGCGGATGTTTCCAAAGCTCCCGTTTTGATAGGCGGAGGTATGAAATACCGTCCTTCCGATTTCGCTATTAAGCGGGTGACAGACGACGCCATTCAGCTTATATCCAAACCGGCTAAAAAGCTTAAAACCATCATTGTGTCTGCGGGAGAGCGGGAAGAAGAGCTGAATACCGAGCAGGCTTTTTTCGATTATGTAAAGAGTTTCTGATCTAGGCGGAATCGGGAGTTTGTATCACTCTGTTTCATAGAATTCTGTCATTAAAGCATCAAGCCCGGCAATTATCGATTTGCCGGGCTTGATGCTTTAATTGGAATATTTCCGAAGAAATTTATTTCTTGTTGCGGTTGCCGTAGCGGTTCAGGAATTTATCCACACGACCGGCGGTGTCGACCAACTTGGATTTACCGGTATAAAAAGGGTGCGAAGTGGAAGAAATTTCCAGTTTGACCAAAGGCAGGGTTTCGCCGTCTATTTCTATAGTTTCTTTGGCTTGAATGGTGGAACGTGAAATAAAGGTGTCACCATTGGACATATCTTTGAAAACAACTGGACGGTAATTCGTTGGATGCAAATCTTTTTTCATTGCTCAAAATATTTTGGCTGAATGCGTCAGCCGGGTTTTAAGATTATACAAATTGGTAAGATCTGTAATGGCCTGCAAAAGTAGATATTTTTAATGAAACCAAAAAAAATATCGGGCTTTTTTTCTCATTAAGCGCAAAATACCGTAATTTTGTAAGCTTAGAGATAATTAAATGATCAAAATCCTTTAAATACAGATATTATGATTAGTTACAAAGAATTAGGTCTTGTCAACTCAAGAGAGATGTTCAAGAAGGCCATAGCCGGTCAATATGCTATCGCTGCATTTAATTTCAACAATATGGAGCAGTTGCAGGCCATTATTCAGGCAGCCGTCGAAACCCGTTCTCCCGTGATTCTGCAAGTGTCCAGCGGTGCCCGCAAGTACGCCAATCAGACTTTGTTGCGTTATATGGCTCAGGGAGCAGTAGAATACGCAAAAGAACTTGGTCTGGAGCATCCTCAGATTGTGCTGCATCTGGACCACGGCGATACTTTCGAATTATGCAAGTCTTGTATTGATATGGGCTTTTCCTCTGTTATGATCGATGGTTCCCATCATCCCTACGAAGACAATGTTGCTTTGACCAGGAAAGTGGTGGATTATGCTCATAAATACGATGTTACCGTCGAGGGTGAGCTGGGCGTTTTGGCCGGAGTCGAAGACGAAGTTTCTTCGGCAGTCAGTCATTACACCCGCCCCGACGAAGTGGTAGATTTTGTTACCAGAACAGGTGTTGATTCTCTGGCTATTTCTATCGGAACTTCGCACGGAGCCAATAAGTTCACTCCCGAACAATGCACCCGCGATGCCAATGGTGTTTTAATTCCGCCTCCCTTGCGTTTTGACATTCTCGAAGAAATTGAAAAGCGAATACCGGGTTTCCCCATTGTTTTGCACGGTTCTTCTTCTGTGCCTCAGGATTTGGTTGCCATTATCAACAAATACGGTGGCGCCATGAAAGATTCCATAGGAATTCCCGAAGAACAATTGCGTAGGGCTGCTAAGTCGGCTGTGTGCAAAATCAACATCGACTCCGACGGCCGTATTGCTATGACGGCAGCCGTTCGTCAGGTGTTGGCTACCAAACCCGCCGAATTCGATCCCCGCAAGTACCTGGGGCCTGCCCGCGATTCGCTCAAGGAATTGTACAAACATAAATTGATCAATGTTTTGGGTTCGGCCAATAAACTATAATTCAATAAGATTCAAAGCCGAAACAAGATTCCAAGCCGAATTGAATCGGCGTAAAAAAGCGAGCCTGTGCTATTCAGACAGGCTCGCTTTTTTACATCCGGCACCTAGTAGACCGAACTCCCGATCAGCCGCAATTTCTCTTCAGTAAAGTGCAAATTATCCAATGCCTGTATGTTTTCACTCAACTGTTTTACCGAGCTGGCGCCTATTATAACGGAAGTTACCCGCTTATCGCGCAAGCACCATGCCAACGCCATTTGAGCCAATGTCTGTTGTCTTTTTCGGGCGAAGTCGTTTAGTTGCTTGATTTTTTCTATTTTTTCGGGGGTGATTTGCTCTTTTTTCAAAAAACCAAATTCTTGTCCGGCTCGTGAATTGGGAGGTATCCCTTCCAAATATTTATTGCTGAGCATTCCTTGTGCCAAAGGGGAAAAACCGATAAAACCGATGTTTTTCTCTTCCACCAGCGGAAAAATGGATTGCTCTACTTCAGGGTTGAAAAGGCTGTATCTGCCCTGATAAATAAGGCAAGGTGTACCGTTTTCGCTCAGCAAACGAATGGCTTCACGGGCTTTGTCGGGCGGATATTTTGAAATGCCGACGTAGAGGGCTTTGCCTTG
>Ga0255345_1000480_pt1 | contig 65850 bp, 69 predicted proteins | sample wastewater_treat_6_FD_192415 | JGI IMG/M metagenome (GOLD analysis project Ga0255345, IMG submission 192415) | Wastewater microbial communities from Lulu Island WWTP, Vancouver, Canada - plant20 | ecosystem: Engineered > WWTP > Wastewater > Unclassified | place: Canada: Vancouver, British...
TTCTTGCACTGCCGCTATGCGTTCTTCATCTGTTAGCTTACTTCCTCTTGACATAAAATAACCCCCTTACAGCTTTCACACGCTTTTGTTTTTTCGTGTGTCTACTTTAAGGGGATTATATCATTTTATGTTCAGGGGATAGTTTTTTATTCTTTGCCGTCGGGGTGTTCCTCAGCCCAGATAACGCTTGGACGCTTCAGTGTACCATCATACTCATTGAGTCTTGTTATATCTGCTGATGTCACTTTGACACCATTAAGATCGATATCTGCTGTTACATCTATTGCATCAACACCGTTTACATCATGAAGAACAGCATGTACCCGGGAAGTTTTGTTTTCTTCATCATATTCCAGCATCTCAAGAGGGTGCTCAATATCTCCGTTGTCGATATCGATGTCGTAGTATTCAGGCTTATGCTCAAGATAACTCTGGATAGCAATTGATGACAGATACTCCGGCTGTAGGTCTGTTCCTATGCTTTGTATCTTCCATTCACCATTTTGGAGCACTAAGTTAAACAGTTTCTGTATGCCGTATTGTACATTTCGCATACCATAATCGATATAGCGTGAAACTACTATCTTGTCCTCGCTGTTTTCAACTATCACAGGCTCGGAAGTATAATGCTCGCCTATATCATACTGTGCAGCACGAGGTGTAACGTAGAGCGATCCATTATAATCAATATAGACTCCCGAATTGATACAGTGGGCTGTATAATCAACAGTGCTGTCATCTTCTGGATCTGGAATATATAAGTCGACCTTGCTGCCGTTTTCAAATCCGCTTGCATCTCCGCCAAGGTACCCAACCATACCGGAGCCATCTAAAGCGACACCGTCCTTATAATCAGAAGCTGTTATTAAAGGCTCACTGTAACCTTCAAATTCAATAGTGTTAGCAATTAGCTCTTTGTAGTAATCGTAGATATCCTGACAGCTGCCGAAGCGCTCGTCGGTCACCTTGCAGAATGTACGCTCACCGCCGTATTTTTCTGACCATTCGGCATCAGAACTGTCATAGGTATAGAATGTTATGGTATCATTTGCGTCATACTCCACATCGCCGTATACAAGAATATTGGTTCTTTCAAGATATCCGTCTGTGATTTCTCTGGCGATAGCTTCATAATCATAATCTTCGCCTGCTTCAGATTCAGTAGCATCTTCTGTTACCTCCTCGGTAAACTCTTCGGTAACCGTTTCCTCCTCGCCTGCCTCTGTTAGCTGCGAGACGTTCCTGCTGTTCTTATGGAGAAGTACACCTGTTGTTCCTATACCGCCTGCTATCAGTGCGAAAGCTGCTGCGATACCGACAAATCTGAGAGCGCCGTTTCCGCGGCGAACTTCTACGCCTGATACCTTTTCCTCAAAGTCGTTTGTATTCTGCTTTATTCTGTTCTCACGTTTACTCATATCAAGTACCTCTTTTCTGCACCGCTCATCAGGTTCCAAGCGGTCAGTTACTTTTTTATAATCGTTCATATTCATGATAGGAGCTCCTTTCCAAGGGTGTCTTTAAGCTTCTTTCTTGCACGGTACAGCTGAGTCTGGACAGCCGATTCATTTGTCCCCGTGATACTGCTTATCTCCTTTACGGAGTAGCCCTCGTAGTAATATAAGTGAATAACGATCCTGTATTTTGTCGGAAGCGACATTACAGCGTGATAGACTTCGCTTTCTTCAGGAGTCTCATAGGTGAGACAAGCCTCATCAAGGGGGATCGAAGTCAATGAATACCTGTATCTCAGTGAGCGGAACATATCCCTGCACTTATTCACAGTGACCTTCAGAAGCCAGCTTCGCTCTTTGTTCTCGTCTTCAAACTCTACTCCGCCAGTAAATAGCTTTATAAAAACATCCTGCATTATATCTTCTGCATCTGCCTTGTTCTTGCAATAAGAAAATGCCATGCGAAAAACTGTATTCTTATTTCTATCGTATATTTCCGCCATTTTATCAGGCTCCATTATGTCACTTCCTTTCTTCTGTATCTGTTGAAGTACTTCATATATAAAACGTAACAGCTATACAAAATATCACAAAAAAATTTACGGCGCCAAAAAAAGCGCCGTATTTTTTAGGATATTCTCTTGCCCTTGCCTTTTTTTCTGTTCTCGATAGGCTTTTCCTTACCGCCCATATCCTCGAAGATACGCTCCTCATCGGTGGGAGTATCGTCTACAAGCTCGGGATTTATCTCGCCAATGCTTGTGTAATAGGGATTGATGACATATTTCTGTATCACAGGATAGCTTATAAAGCAGTTCACCAAGCAAATGAATGCCGCAGGGAAAAAGGGTACAAGCAGCAGGAATACAGGGAATAAATAAAACATCAGAAGGACCATCACTGCTAACACAGCAAGTATTATGATAAATGTCAGCAGATTCTGCTTGAGTGCAACGAATGCAAGCGCAAATGAGTTTTTCAGCAGATTTTTGAATGATAAACTTGTAGCTGTCATCATCAGGAATATATAGTGGTTCATGATGATAATAACAAGAAAAATACTGAACGTAAGCACCATAGGTATGTACATAAGCTTTGACTGCGTCTGTATCGCCAGTGCAGGATATACATTCAAAGCTGCAAGAGCGGACAGAATTATAAGACAATCAATAAAGCCGACTAAAGCAGCATTTTTGAAGTTTGCCTTAAAGCCCTTGAAAAAATCGCGCATTATAAATGAATGCTTATTTATAACAAAAAGCCTTATGACCTTAGTCATTCCTGCTGTTGCAGGACCGATCAGGACCATGAAAATAAGCATCATGACTATCATAGAAGCTACAGATACATGATAATGGTTCTTGAACAAAGTCATCACAGGAAGCATCATTACCAGCGGTAGGAAGAAAAGCATATATACAAGATTGACCTGCATAAGCTTCCAGAATTTTCTGCCGACAATGTCAAAAAACAGTGCTATTCCCTTTTTCTTGGGAGCATATTTGGAGATACCTACTCCTGCGGTTTCATAATTCTTGGAAAAAAGACCCAATTTGAAATTCCTCCGTTTAGTTTCCGCCCACAGAAGTATATAGGAAATAAAGCCCTCCGTCGGCGAAAGAAATGATTAACGATAATATTATAAGTACAGCATATTTGACAAGTATAAGTTTAAATCCGCCTTTTACGGTCTCGTGTTCTCCCCTTCCGAAGCAGCGGGAAAAGATCAGACAGGAATTATGCACATTCTCTCTGACTGCAAGAGCTGTAATGACTGAAAAAGCTATACCCTTCGGAAGTATAGTAACTGCTACAGGCAGTATCGCCGCTGTCCCGCAGTAGATATACATCGCAGAAGCGGATATTCCTATACCTGTTCCTCTGTAAATAAGAAGAAATATACCAAAAGGCTGTCCCACAGCAGAAGCTCCGAAGAAAAAAGCTGCCGATACTACAAGCAAAGACACAGAAAATGTTCTTACTATAAGAGAAACAGCGCTTACCTCCTGCGTGTCAACAAGAAAGAACTGATTTACAAGGCAGCTGCCTGCCAGTGAAGGGGATTTTGCGAGAAAAGCTCCTGTCACTATCCCGACAGCAATAACCATCAAATAAACCGTTAGGCTTGTCCTTTTTTCTGATAAAGTACTTATTTTTTTCATGCATATCATTCCTTTCACTGAAATGATATGCAAGGATATGATGATTTAGACTTACTTTGAAAGCTCGTATGCTCTGTTAGTGCAGCTCTCACAGCACTTCTTCACTACATCAGTAAGATTTCCCTCATAAAGCTTGTCAAGTCCTGCAAGAGTAGTTCCTCCGGGTGAAGATACCATCTTAATGAGCTCGTCGATAGTATTGCCGGAATCTGTTATCATCTTTGCGGAGCCGATAAGGCTCTGTGTAAACAGTTCCTCTGCGGCAGCTCTGTCAATACCTACAGAAGCAGCATAGTCGATAAAGCCCTTTGCAAAGAGATAGATAAACGCCGGACTGCTTCCGTTGATAGCGATTATCTCTTTCATCTTATCCTTCGGGATAACAGCTGCCTTACCGCAGATCCTGAAAATATTGAGGACAACATCGAATTCCTCATCTGTCACCTTGTCATTTCTGGAAAGTGCAGAAGCGCCTTCGCCAAGAAGAAGAGGTGTATTGGGCATTACAAGAATGACCTTTGCATCCGAAATTGTCTTCTTTGCAATAAATTCATCACCGATACCTGCCGCGATAGAGATAATGACCGTATCTTTTGTGGTATAAGCAGATATTGCTTCAAGCACTCCTTCAATGATCTGGGGCTTTACTGCAAGAAATACATATTTGCATTTCTCCATGATCTCCTTTTCAGAGGAGCAGGCTGCTACACCGTAGTCAGCAAGTGCTTCAACCTTATCTGTACTCGGATCAAAAGCAAAAAGCGATGTATCCTTACCAAGACTGCTTGAAGAGATACCCTTCATTATAGCCGATCCCATATTGCCTGCGCCGATAAAACCTATATTAGCCATATTAGTTACTCCTTAATTTTTAATGCAACTCTAATTATACATCATTATATACAAAAAAGCAAGTGATTTTTTTGTGATATTCAATGATAGAAAGCTTTTTTTGCTCTCAACATTGACATTTTTCGACAGCAATGATAAAATTAGTCTATCAGGGGGGATCTCGATGGATAGAAAAAAGCCTAAAAACAACAGGCTAACACGTTATACAAACAGTGTGATATTTTATAAAAGCCTTTCGTGCAAGGCAAGCCTGTATGAAGATGCACAAATAACCGAATACTGTAAGAAAAACAGACTTTCCAAGAGTCTTTTCCTTACAGCAGCTGCAATGTACTGTGTCAAGAATAATATTGATGTTCATGATGTACTTGACAGTACTACAACTCCACAGAATTTTAATTTCAGAGATTATATGGATGACGAATATGATGAATAGATGTATGCTCTGTCCACGAAAATGCGGTGTGGACAGAAATAAAAAAAACGGCGTCTGCGGAGCAGGCAGTAAAGTTATCGCAGCAAGAGCTTCTCTGCACAAGTGGGAGGAGCCTTGTATCTCTTACAAAAACGGAGCCGGTACAGTTTTTTTCTCGGGCTGCAATTTGCATTGCTGCTTCTGCCAGAACGATAAAATAAGCAACGAGCTTTACGGAAAAGAACTCACAGACAGAGAGCTTGCCGACGTTTTCCTGCGTTTACAGGAGATGGGAGCTGACAATATCGACCTTGTGACTCCCACACATTTTGTGCCGAATATAATCAACGCTCTGGATATGATAAAGCCGCAGCTTTCCATTCCAGTTGTTTATAACTGCGGAGGGTATGAGCTTAAAGATACCATATCCATGCTTGACGGATATATTGATGTCTATCTTCCCGACCTGAAATATTACTCGCCGGAGATCTCCGCAAAGTATTCAAAAGCCCGGGATTATTTTAAAGTTGCCTCAGAAGCTGTACTAGCAATGATCGAGCAGGTCGGAAAGCTGTCTTACAATAATGAAGGCGGACTGATCAAAGGGACCATAATTCGTCACATGGTCCTCCCCTCTCACAGACATGATTCGATCAGACTCATAGAATGGATCTCAGAGAATACTTCTCCTGACGAGGCACTGGTCAGCATTATGAATCAGTATACCCCGTTTGATTTTATACCTGATGAATTCAGCGAACTGAAAAGGAAGGTCACTAAAATGGAATATCATTCCGTTACCGACCGTGCCGCAGAGCTTGGGATAAAAGGTTTTACACAGGAAAAAAGCTCCGCTTCCGAAGAATACGTACCTGATTTTGACCTTTCGGGAATATAAAAACGCTCCCGAAAGGAACTTTTTTTATTTTTGTTGTCACAAATCCTGCCTCTCAGGTGTTATATGTTATGAAACGTTTCAAATGAGGTGATCAAATGACTCAGGATAACTCAGAAAAGCTTAGAGCCCTGTATGAAAAATACGAGCAGCCAATGTACAGAATAGCTTTTGCCGTTCTGCATGATCAGGGACTTGCCGAGGACGCTGTCTCTGAGGCTTTTCTCAGACTCGCAGGGAAGCTCCATAAGCTTGGCGACTGTAACAGCGACAGGACAAAAAACTATATTATCAAGGTCATCAAGAGTACCTCCATCAATATCTACCGCAGGAACAAAAAGCGGTATAACGCGGAGGTCGCAATAGATGAAGCTATGCAGATAGCTGATCCCGCTCAGCAATCAGAACACTGCGAAAAGATCGACGAATTACTGCATTCACTTGATGAACCTGATAAGAGCATTGTTATAATGCGTTGCATAAAAGAGATGTCATGGAAGGACGTCGCCGTGAAGCTGTCACTCACCGAATCAAATGTACGTAAGCGTTTTGAACGTACGAAAAAGCGCCTGAAAGGAGAAATTAGCGATGAAAAATAAAGGACTTCCTACCTCGGAAGAATGGAACAATATAATAGATGATGCTTTTTCATCGGAAGAAAAACATGATTTCTCCGCCTTGTATGAGCTGCGCAGAGCAGAGATACAGAAAGGAATTACCATGAAAAAGACAACAAATCATATACAGAGACGTTACAGAGGCATGGTGGCAGCTGCTGCCGCAATAGTTATAGCGGCTCCTGCATCGGTATATGCCCTCTCAAAAGCACTTCCGACTTCCACTCCTGCAACAGAGGTCGAGGAAGCTGAAAACACAGAGATAGCTCCCGAGAACCTTTCGGTTGAAGACTCGGAAGCAGAATATGATAAGCTGTATTACACAAAAGAAGGCGAAAATGAATATACCCTCAGGTTTACTCCAAAGAACTCTGAAACTGACGAAACAAGAAAATACAATGTTCAGTACACATGGCTGCCCGAAGGATTCAGTGCCGATGTATCTGATCCGAAGCACACCCACAAAACTGCAGAAGGCGGCGCTCTTGAATCCATCTATTTCCGCGTTTATGATTCCTATCCCATGGAGCAGGACATTCGTGGCATAGTTGATGTTATTGAGGTTTCGGACGATGATAAAACAGCCTATATTTTCTGCCGACAGGGGCATGATGATTCTTCGGGATCAGACTCATACACTAGAGATGTATGGATTCATTTTAAAGGTACTAACTTTGTTACCGAGCTTTTTGCAACAGATGACATCTCCGATTCCGATCTCAGCAGCATTATTCAGGGAATGAAGCTTGTTGACGCTGCGGAATTTGAGGATACTCTCAGCTGGACAACATGGAACGGGTTAACTGAATCTGAGTCCGATGACAGCAATGCCGGTAAGGACGGCGACTTCAATACCGGCGAAATAGAAGCCTTTGAGTCACTGCATATCGGAGATACGTTCACAGATACAGAGATCATCACAGATACTATCAAAAATAAGGTGGAGATAACCCTCAATAATGCATGGGTACAGGATAACTTCGACGGCATATCCACAGATCCCTGCGGCAATCCTGCTGATTACAGCGGCTATCTCAGCGATGACGGCAAGATATACGAAACTTATGAATACGGAATTCTTGGTGACGGCGTAAATACTGTTGATGAAGTCACTGATACTATATCGGTTCAGAAAAAAGTCATTGTTCTTGACCTGACATATAAGAACATCGGCGAGAATGATATATACGACGATACGGAAAACGGTCTCTTCGATTATCTCGTTGCCCCTGTTCTTATAAACGGTACAGAATGGGATGCAAACTGGCGTGTTCTCTATCATCTTGATGATAAGGTACAACTCAGCAGTGATAAGATAGCCGCCGAGGACTTCCTTTCTTTGGAAGCCGATAACAAGTCAGGCAAAAACCATATCAATATACCCAAGGGAGAATCAACTCATGTAAAGATCGCAATGATCGCAAATGCTGACGACCTTGATAATCTCTATGTTGACGTTACAGGCGGAGCTTTAGCATTCAATTCTATCTATGCTAATAAAGACAAGACTCCCCCTCCGATTCTTTCGATTAAAGACATCAAATAAGTAAAAAAGGCAATACACAGGTGTGTATTGCCTTTTTTCATACGGTAACAAGCTTTGTTACAGACAACTTCCCGTTCTGAATATCTATCCTGACATGGTCCCCTGAGGTTATCTCCGAGGCTATCATCATTTGAGCAAGTCTTGTCTCGACAAATTCTGATACTCTTCGTCTGATAGGTCTTGCACCATATCTGGCTGTCTCTTTGGCATCTATAACTGCTTCTACAACTTGGTCGGTGAATTCTGCTGTTATACCTGCGGATGCTGCGCGTGAACGAAGCTTTTCAAGCTCTATCCTGCTTATTCTCAGAAGCTCATCGTACCCAAGAGCACCGAAAACTATTATATCGTCAATTCTGTTAAGAAGCTCAGGAGAAAAGCTTTTTCTGATACTGGACAGAGTCATTTCGCCACGCTCCTCTGCGCTTTTGCTGCCGAAGCCCAATGATGAAGCTGCCAATATCCCGTCTGCGCCCACATTCGATGTCATTATAATAATCGAGTCACGAAAGCTTATCTGCCTCATCATTGAATCAGTTACCATACCATTTTCCAGCACCTGTAAAAGAATATTCAGCACTTCACGATCAGCCTTTTCAACTTCATCGAAAAGAACAACGGAATAAGGCTGCCTTCTCACTTTTTCACATAAGTTATTGTCGCTGCTGTCATAGCCTGCATACCCCGGAGGAGCTCCGATAAGCTTTGAAACAGAGTGCTTCTCCATATATTCCGACATATCAACCCTTATCAGGCTGCTATCTCCGTCAAAAACTATATCTGCAAGCGCTCTTGCAAGCTCAGTCTTTCCTACACCTGTAGCCCCCGTAAACAGAAACGAAGCTACAGGACGGCAGCTGTCACGCAGACCCGATCTTGCTCTGAAAACTGCTTCTGTTACTTTGGTGATCGCTTTTTCATGACCGATAATGCGCTCAGACAGTCTCGCTGACAGAGCGGACAGCTTTTCGGTCTCCTCTTCCGTAAGTCTGACTACAGGGACCCCGGAATGCTGAGATATTACGGAGTAAATATCCTCCTCGGCAAGCTCCCGTACTTCACAAACAGATATTCTGCTTTTTAACTCACTAAACCTTCTTCCGTTCATGGAAATGAAGTCGGTATCATGCGTTATAGCTTCTTCATCTGCTCTTATCCTGGCAGCTGCGCAGGCTTCATCGATCACGTCTATTGCCTTGTCGGGAAGTGATCTGTCGGTAATATATCTCTGTGACATTTTCACTGCCAATGATACGATTTTCTCCGGTATCTTTACAGCATGGTACTTTTCATAATTGCTTTTTAAGCCGTTTATTATGCTTATACAGCTGTCGGTATCGGGCTCTTCTATTCTCACAGGCTGAAAACGTCTTTCAAGTGCATGATCCTTTTCTATCGAATGTCTGTATTCATCGAATGTAGTTGCTCCTATCATTTGAAGCTCTCCTCTTGCAAGCTGAGGTTTCACTATATTGGCAGCATCTATAGCTCCCTCAGCAGCTCCTGCACCGACTATACTGTGTATCTCATCTATAAAAAGGATAATATTTCCGGCACTAACAGCTTCATCCACACACGCTTTAACACGTTCCTCAAAGTCTCCTCTGTACTTTGCCCCCGAGAGAAGAGAAGTCAGATCAAGACTGAAAATATATTTATTTTTCAGACTGTCAGGCACTGTATTTCGCATAAAAAGCTCTGCAACGCCTTCCACGACCGCTGTTTTTCCGACACCCGCCTCTCCGATAAGGCATGGATTATTCTTACTTCGGCGTGAAAGTACCTGCAATATACGCCTTACTTCTTTTTCCCTGCCGATAAGAGGATCCTTCCTGCGGACTTCACTTATATCAGTCATATTTTTGCCGTATCTGAAAAGATTTGGATATTTTGAAGCCTTTGGCTTCAGAGCATCTCTCAGCTTCTGACCTGACGAACTGTCCGTCATTAAGCTGAGCTTGTCGCAGATATACTCCATATCACCTCCTGTCTTGCGTATCAGCGTACAGGCAGTACATGAGCTCTCTTTTATAATTGCAGAGAGAATATGCTCCGAATGGGCTTTTTTGTCATCTGAGCCAGCCGAATCGATACAGGCTGTCTCAAGTATTCTCTTAGTAGCTGTAGTAAAAAAACGCTGATTGAGAATCGAAGGTGTCCCTTGTCCGACAAGCTCGATTATACTGTTTTTGAAGCTGTCAAACGTTATTCCGCTGTTTTTCAGTATATCGGCAGCGGTAGAAGTATCCTCACCGAGAATGGACAGAAGTATATGCTCACTGCCAACATAGGTGTGTCCCATTTCAGATGCGTACTCAACCGCCCCTTCTATTATATCTGCCGACTTTTTGGTAAACTTACTGTTATTGATCATTTTGCTCCTCCTTTACTCTATAATATTATGCCATTTTTTTCATGCGATAACTGTCGAAATCGAAAAAACATCATAAACAGTAACACTTTTTTCACTTGGCATACTATGTACTATGAAGCGCAGAAAACGCGGTTCAAATACATCAATTCAAGGAGTTGTTCAATTATGTGTAATTCATGCTTCGGAGGAAATAACTGCTGGTGCATCATTCTCTTAGTACTTCTGGTCATCATTCTTTTCTCGGGCTGCGGCAACAACGGCTGCGACTGCGGAAACAATAACTGCGGCTGTGGCTGCTGAAATGAGAAAAGGGACTGCATATGCAGTCCCTTGATCTTTTTATTCAGCTTTAAGAAGCTTATTTCTTCTGTTTGTAAGAAGCGGCTCAACACCGTTGCGGACACAGTCTGCTGTAACCGTTACCTTAGCGATACTTCCGTCAGATGGTACAGTAAACATAGTGTTTACAAGGATCGACTCAAGTATCGAACGAAGTCCGCGGGCACCTGTTTTCTGAGCAATAGCCTTTTTAGCTATCTCAGTAAGTGCATCTTCCTCTATCTCAAGCTCAATATCATCATAGCTGAAAAGCTTCTTATACTGCTTGATAAGAGCGTTCTTAGGTTCTGTAAGTATTCTTACAAGCGAAGCCTCGTCAAGCTCTTCGAGAACGGATATAACAGGAAGTCTTCCCACAAACTCGGGAACCATACCGAACTTGACAAGATCCTTCGGTACGACTTTTTTGAAGATGTTGTCCATTTCCTCTTTATGAGGCTTTATCTCGCCGCCGAATCCGATGGGAGCTTTACCGATACGCTTCTGTATCTGCTTCTCCAGACCATCAAAAGCACCTCCGCAGATAAAGAGGATGTTCTTTGTGTTTATCTGGATTACCTCCTGGTTAGGATGCTTTCTTCCGCCCTGAGGAGGAACGTTGGATACTGTTCCTTCGATTATTTTAAGAAGAGCCTGCTGTACACCCTCACCGCTTACATCACGTGTAAGCGAAGTATTCTCGGACTTTCTTGCTATCTTATCGATCTCATCTATATAGATGATACCTCGTTCAGCTGCCTTGATATCAAAATCAGCAGCCTGAATAAGTCTGAGGAGAACGTTCTCAACGTCATCGCCGACGTAACCTGCTTCAGTAATGGTAGTAGCATCAGCGATAGCAAAAGGAACATTGAGAAGCTTAGCCAGTGTCTGGGCAAGGAAGGTCTTGCCGACACCTGTTGGTCCCAGCAGTAGAACGTTGCTCTTCTGAAGCTCGACTCCGTCGCTCTCAGCAGGATCCTTATCATTTTCCTGACTCATTATTCTTTTATAATGATTGTAGACAGCAACTGAAAGGGCGATCTTTGCATCGTCCTGTCCTATTACATATTCATCAAGGAAAGCCTTGATCTCCATAGGCTTCATCAGAGTCAGAGCGCCGGTGTCATTTTCCGTCTCTGATTTTGAAGCTTTTCTGTGAGCTTTAGCCACTCCGGGTCCATAGAGCATTTCGTAGCAGTAAGTTACGCACTCATCACAGATATTTGATGAACCTGCAGAAAACATACTGCGAACCCTGTTTTCCCCCTTGCCGCAGAAGCTGCACGATTTAAACGTTTCAGCCATTTATAACCCCTACCTTTTTGTTATGACCTTATCGATAAGTCCATATTCAAGTGCTTCATTAGCAGTCATATAATTGTCTCGTTCACAGGCAGCATGGATCTCTTCAATGCTCTTGCCGGTGTTGTTCGCGAGAATTTCCTCGAGACGATCTCTTGTACGCTCAAGATTCTTTGCATGGATCATGATGTCGGTCTGCTGACCGCCGAGTCCTCCGCCGATAAGGGGCTGATGTATCATGATCTCACTGTTGGGAAGAGCGATCCTCTTGCCCTTTGCTCCCGATGAAAGGAGAAAAGCACCCATTGATGCAGCCATACCGATACATATTGTGGATACATCGCATTTGATATAGTTCATCGTATCATATATAGCCATTCCCGCAGTTACCGAACCGCCGGGACTGTTTATATATAAAGAAATATCCTTTTCGGAATCCTGACTTTCAAGATAAAGGAGCTGTGCAACAACAACGCTTGCTGTTGCGTCATTTACCTGATCCGAAAGCATGATTATTCTGTCATTGAGGAGACGTGAGTAAATATCGTATGATCTTTCGCCTCTGCTTGTCTGTTCAACGACATAAGGTACCAGTACGCTCATAGTTTATCGCCCTTTCTTTAAAAACAGTTGTCCCACAATAAGCTGCGGGACAACGATATTTTCTATGAATAATTTGTCGGAAAAGCTATTATTCAGCCTTTTCCTCAGCAGCAGTGTTATCTACCACAGCATTCTCCTTAACAAAATCTACTGCCTTCTGAACCTTCAGGTCTGTAGTATATTCATCAAGAGGAATGAATCTCTTAACTGTATCAACATCAATGTTGTTAGCAGCAGCGATCTCGCTGAGACCGTTGTTGATCTCTTCCTCAGTAGCCTCGAGGTTCTCAAGCTCTGCGATCTTCTCAAGAGCAAGTCTGAGCTTAACTTCGCTGACAGCTCTGTCTCTGTATGTCTCTCTGAAGGAATCCATGTCCATACCTGTGTACTGGAAGTACAGCTTGAGATCCATACCCTGCTGTGCGAGCTGCTGCTCAAATGATCTCATAAGAGCATCGATCCTCTGCTCATACATACAGTTAGGAATAGGTGAATCAACCTTGTCGATAAGTGCAGTCATTACTGCATTCTCAAATGCAGCGTCAGCCTGGCTTACAGCAGCTTCCTCAAGCTTTGTCTTGATGTCATCCTTGTACTCAGCAACAGTATCAAACTCTGTAGCGTCCTTTACAAGGTCATCATTGATCTCGGGAAGTTCCTCATAGCTGATAGACTTGAGCTTGCACTTGAATGTAGCTTCCTTGCCTGCGTAATCAGTCATCTGATAGTCCTCAGGGAAAGTTACATTTACATCGAACTCATCGCCGACATTGTGACCAACGATCTGATCCTCAAAACCGGGAATAAACTGACCGCTGCCAAGACGAAGAGGATGATCCTCACCCTTGCCGCCTTCAAATGCCTCGTCGCCGAAGAAGCCTTCAAAGTCGATAACAACTTCGTCGTCCATCTGAGCTGCTCTGTCATCTACAGAAACTATACGAGCATTTTTCTTTCTGATGATCTCGATCTGCTTCTCGATATCCTCATCAGTGATCTCCTTGACTTCCTTGGGAGCCTTGATTCCCTTGTAGTCAGAGATCTCGATCTCAGGCTTTGTAACGCATACAGCCTTGAGCTCAACGCCTGTTTCCTTGTCGATAGAAGTAACTTCTACGTTAGGTCTGTCAACGAGAACAAGTCCTGTCTCCTGAACAGCAGCATCGATCTCGGGACCAAGAAGAGAATTGATAGCGCCCTCATAGAAAGCACCCTCACCGAACTCTCTCTCTGCAAGCTTTCTGGAAACCTTGCCTTTTCTGAAGCCCTTGATCTGGATGTTCTTCTTCTGACGCTGGTATTCCTTCTCAACAGCCGCCTCAAAAGCAGCAGCATCGATCGAAATTACTAACTCTGTAGTATTCACATCTGTTTTGTTTGATGATTTTAAACTCATATTGATACGTCCTCCAATATTTATATAACATACTTGGTATATTATACCACATTTCCGATAATTTTTCTACTGATTTCCAACACTTCTGCATAATGCACAAATCACAGGACTTTTTCAGGGATAAACTGTAAATAATCCCCTGCGATCAGATGAAAATTGATGTCATCATATGTGTTTTTTACGCAGAGCTCGTGAGCAGAGCGTCCGTGTATGTGACCGTAATAGCAGTCTTTTATCTTGTATCGGTACAATATCTCAAGAATGTCGTAATTAAAATTAGTAGCAAAGATAGGCGGGTAATGCAGAAAAACTATAGGTTCAAGCTCAGCAGCCAGCGCTGACTTTATGGAAGTCTCGAGTCGCTGTACTTCCCTTTTAAGGACTTTTTCGTCCTGTGTTTCTCCGGGCATATTTACCCAGCCTCTTGTGCCGCATATTCCATATTTTTCATATTTATAGTGGTTATTATGCAGTATCTTGATCGAACTGCATCCCTCAGCCGCCAGGAATTCCTCCATCTTGCGCATGGTGGTCCACCAGTAATCATGATTCCCCTTGATGATTATTTTCTCACCGGGAAGCTCCTCAATAAAATGGAAATCGGGAGCAGCTTCCGCAAGAGACATACCCCATGATATATCTCCCGGGAGCACAACTGTGTCATCTTCTTTTATGAGTTCGAGCCAGTTTTTCTCGATCCGCTCCTGGTAATCCTGCCACCCCGGGAAGATACTCATTGTCTTTTCAGGATCACCCTTGCACAGGTGCAGATCGGCAAGTACGAACAGACTCATATTTTATATGCCCAGTGTTCTGAGCACATAGTCCTTCTGGTCTGCCTTATCAATAACATCACTGAAGCGTTCGGGCTTGTTTCTGAGATCCGCAAGTGCAGCAGGAACCGGGATATCCGAAAGCTGAGCGATCTTGTCTACCTTGTCATATTCGTCTATGTCCGAAGACTTGCCCTCAAGTGCCTCAAGAACAGCTGCGCTGAACTTGTAAGGACTTGCTGTGGAAGCGATAACAGTCTTTGTTGTATCGCCCGAGGTATCCTTGTAATCCTTGTAAACCTTTACAGCAACGGCTGTGTGAGTATCACAGGTGTAGGAGTATGTCTCGTAAACAGAGTGTATAGTAGCCTTTGTCTGATTATCATCACAGAAGCCGGCAGCAAACTCTTCCTTGAGCTTCTTCTTGACATCATCATTTACTTCATATCTTCCCTCAGAAGCAAGCTTGCCGAACCACTCTCTTATAAGAGCGTCATTACAGCCTGTCATAAGGCAGAGAAGTCTCTCAAGATTGCTTGAGATGAGAATATCCATTGAAGGAGATACAGTTGCATAGAACTGTCTGTTCCTGTCATAGATACCTGTGTTAATGAAATCTGTGAGGACATTGTTTATGTTTGAAGCACAGATAAGCTTGTTTACAGGTATACCCATATGCTTTGCATAGTAAGCAGCCAGAATATTACCGAAATTACCTGTGGGAACTACAATGTTGATCTTGTCGCCGAGAGCGATCTCGCCGTCCTTTACAAGCTCTGCATAGGCAGATACATAGTAAACGATCTGAGGAACGAGACGTCCCCAGTTGATGGAGTTGGCGCTTGAAAAGATCATGCCGTTATCGTCAAGAGACTTCTTTACATCGTCATTTGTAAATATAGCCTTTACACCGTTCTGGCAGTCGTCAAAGTTACCCTTGATCGCACAAACACCTACATTTGAGCCCTCCTGGGTCTTCATCTGACGCTTCTGCATAGGGCTGACGCCGTCCTCGGGATAGAAAACGAGAATAGAAGTTCCCTCAACATCCTTGAAGCCCTCAAGTGCAGCCTTTCCTGTGTCACCTGATGTGGCAACAAGAATAACTATCTTCTTATCCAGCTTTATCTTCTTTGCAGAAGTTGTAAGGAAATAAGGCAGGATCTGAAGAGCCATATCCTTGAATGCACAGGTAGGACCGTGCCAGAGCTCCAGCATATATGTCCCGTCAAAGAGATGAGCTATCTCAGCAATGCTCTCAGTCTCAAAGTTCTTTGTGCTGTAAGCATTATCTGTACAATAATGTATCTCGGCATCGGTAAAATCAGTGAGATATTTTGAAAACACATAAGCAGCTCTGTCAGCGTACTTCATATCGCCTATAGCCTTGATCTCGTCAAGTGTCAGCTGAGGAATGCTTTCGGGAACAAAAAGTCCGCCCTCGGCTGAGATACCCTGAGTAATAGCTTCGGCACTGTTGACCTTGACATCACTGTTTCTTGTGCTGTTATAAAACATATTATCACCCTTCAAAATATGAAATTGTAGCCTGTTGTATCATAGGCGTTTAAAATATAATCAATGCTGAGCACCTTGCCTGCGTCGATGATGACTTGTGCGACATCAAATCTCGGCTGCAGCATATTCGGATGCTTACAGCAATAATCAGCAGCTGTTTTGATTATAAGACCGCGTTTACGCTTGTTGACAGCTTCAAAGCCCGAGACCATACTGTCCGGCTTACGGGATTTGACTTCAACAAAGGCGATATAATCACAGTTTTCAGCGATTATATCAATCTCGCCGCCTTTGATGCGGTAATTCCGTGCGGCGATATTATATCCGCGCTCGATAAGGTAATTGCAAACGCTTTCCTCTCCGAGCTTTCCTATTTCACTTTTCGTCATATAGCTTTTTCAGAAATGTTTTGCGGTGAACATCGGATATACCGAATTCCGCAAGCTTTTCATAGTGCAGAGCAGTCCCGTAGCCTTTATGCTTGCTGAAACAGTACTGGGGATACTTACTATCCAGATCACGCATATAACGGTCTCTTGCGACCTTTGCAAGTATAGAGGCTGCAGCGATGGAAGCAGATACAGCATCACCATGAATAACATAACGGCTCTCGCATTCAAGCTCAGGAAGCTTGTTTCCGTCGATAAGTGCAAGATCAGGCTTTATTCCCAGACCTTCCACAGCTCTCTTCATGGCAAGCATTGTGGCCTGAAGGATATTCATACGGTCTATCTCCTCTACCGATGCAGTTGCGATACAGTAAGCGTCAGCCTTCTCGATGACCTCGTCATAAAGAAGCTCCCTTCGTTTTTCTGAAATTTTCTTACTGTCGTTGAGATAGTTTATAAGTACCTCATCATTGAGAATGACAGCGGCGGTATAAACATCGCCCGCAAGCGGTCCGCGTCCTGCTTCGTCAACTCCGCAGATGACCGGATACTCTCTGCGAAGCTGGTTATCATAGTCAAAAAGCTCCTTGTGGAGGATTATCCTTGCCATTACTGCTCCTTCTGCGGAGGCATTTCAAGTGTAATCCTTCCGAGCTTTCCGCTTCTGAACTCATCCAGTACAGTTATAGCTGCACGTTCTGTATTGATCTCGCCTCCCGAGATCATCATACCGCGCTTTTTACCTACCTTTTCAAGCAAATCAAGACCTGTATCATCCTCTGAAAGCTCGATCTTGTATCTTTCAGTGAGGGAATTCGGATAATTCTCGGAAAGATATGAGAGAAGCTTCATAGCCAGTGTCTCAATATCGAGTATATCATCGCTTATAGCACCCGTAAAAGCAAGCCTTACCGCAACACTCTGATCCTCGAATTTAGGCCAGAGAACTCCCGGCATATCGAGGAGCTCTGTATTATTATCCAGCTTTACCCACTGCTTGGTCCTTGTAACACCAGGTCTGTCCTCTACTTTAGCACGCTTAGAGCCTGCTAACTTATTAATAAGAGAGGATTTTCCAACATTGGGTATTCCCACTATCATAAGTCTGACAGCTGCCCCCCTCATGCCGTTTTTTTCTCTCTTATCCATAAGCTCCTTAAGAACAGTATTCTTCAGTGTGGGGATAATAGACTTCAAACCCTTTCCGGATCTACAGTCCACCGCCAGAGCTTCACTGCCGTTTCGTCTGAAATAGTTTATCCAAAGCTGGGTTGTACGTTCATCAGCAAGATCACTCTTGTTGAGCAGTACAAGTCTCGGCTTGTTTTTCGTCATATGATCCATTTCGGGATTTCGGCTGCTGAGCGGCGAACGCGCGTCCACTATCTCAACAACAGCATCTACAAGAGACAGATTTGAAGCGATAAGTCTCCTTGTTTTAGCCATATGTCCCGGAAACCACTGGATCTGTTTCATATCCGTATTATCCACTATTGCCTCCTGCTACCGATTCACTTTATTGCGCCGAACTTATCAGACGGAGCAAGACGGTAAATCACTTTTCCGTCAACGCTTTTTCTGGAAACAAAGCCAAGATCCGCTGATCTGCTGTCAAGTGAATTTCTCCTGTTATCCCCCCATAACAAAAAGGTATCCTTCGGGTACTTTCACAGGATATTTTCCTGTAAAGGCGCCGCCATCAAGATGAGTAAGTCCATTTGTGTACTCCTCACGGATGACCTCGCCGTCAATATATACCTTCCCATGGGCAAAGTCAAAATCTATCGTCTGCCCCTCAGAAGCTATCACTCTTTTTATTATGACACTATCAGGTATGCTCCTTGCCGTGGTATCGCCGTTTTCATCAAGGGTCACAGCTTTATCCACAGAAGCGACTATAATATCCCCCCTGCTTTATACTCAAGGAGATCCGGCTTACTAAAACCGTGTCTCCCTGAGTAAGGGTATCCTCCATTGAAACACCGCTAACTGTATAGATCCCCAGACAAAAGGTGAAGACCATACACATTACAAAAAATGCTATAAGCAAAGTTTCAAAGAAGCCTGCTATCTTTTTCATTGTTATGAATTTTACTTTTTGTCAACGAAGAGGAACTTGAATTCCTTTATAGGTGAATATTTAATAAGGGCCTTTCCGTATATCTGATCCTTCTTGATAAGTCCGACATCAGGATTTCGGCTGTCAGCAGACTCCCGTCTGTTATCTCCCATAACGAAATAGTATCCTTCGGGAACAGTTATGGGAAAATCATACATTCCGCCGTCCTTGTTGACTGTTTCTCTGATATAGGGCTCATCGAGTACCTTGCCGTCTACGATGACCTGTTCATTCTCAAGGTCAAAATCAATAGTCTGACCCGGCTCTGCAATAACACGCTTGATAATGCATTCCTTCAGTCCGGAACCTGTAATGTCCTTTTCATATACTTTTCCGTTTTCATCAAGGAAATAAGCCATATCATTGTTAATAACTATAATATCTCCGTAATGAGGACCTGTATATACGGTAGTCATGAACACTCTGTTACCATCGAACAAGGTATTATTCATAGAGCCTCCGACAACATTTACGGGGTGAAGAAGATATGTAAATATCATTACAATGACAAACACAGTAAGAAGGGTTGATTCGATCACCTCGATTATATCATCAACGAGCTTGCCTTCCTTCTTCTTTGCCTTTTCTTCTTCCTCAGCGTCGTCATCACCGTCGTCTTCGGACTCTTCTTCGATCTCTTCTTCATCATCAACAGCTTCGGTCAACTCCTCCGCTGCTTCTTCAATATCTTCAACAGCTTCAGCTAATGCCTCTGTTTCTGTGTTTTCTGTAGTGTTTTTTATTTCGTCAGCCATAATGCCGCCTCCAGATTTTCTTAATTATAAAAATGTAGCAAAAAAGGGACTTTAAGTCCCTCAAGGAAAGAAGATGAGTCAGCCGAAACAAAGTCGGCTGAACTCAGTCTGCAACCTGTTAGCGGAGCTGTTCCTTAACCTTAGCAGCCTTACCAACTCTGTCTCTGAGGTAATAAAGCTTAGCTCTGCGAACCTTACCGTATCTTACGACCTCAACCTTGTCAACGACAGGAGAGTGAAGAGGGAATACTCTTTCGATACCACATCCGTGTGCAACACGTCTTACAGTAAAGGTCTCGCTGATTCCGCCGTGCTTCTTGGCAATTACAGTACCCTCGAAGATCTGGATACGGCTCTTATCGCCTTCCTTGATCTGAACGTGAACCTTAACGGTATCACCTACGTTGAACTGCGGAACATTTTCCTTCATGCTTGATTCGCTGATTAACTTGAGTGCATCCATTTTATTTTCCTCCTAAAATTTCCGAACATTCTTACCTGTCCCGCCATGTACCGTTCAGCATTCGGCACTTGCAGGAATAAAATAACGGGGCGCTTTCAGCGCTCGGGCTCATCTATAATGAGCAGCAGGCAGCGGACTATCCGATTTAATGTCTTTCGGCATTAACCCTCATTCGGGCATAAAATGTCCGAACGGATTTCAAATGCTTTTATATGATAACATACTTTGCAGAAAAATGCAAGTGTTTTCACGAAAAAATTTCATTATTTTCGCAAAAAATTCCCGTACGGCGTATTTTTTCAGCCTCGAAGGTCTCTCCGCCCATGTTTCTGAGGGCATCGATGAACAAAGTGGGATTGAAATTGGTCTGAGTTCCCGCTGGAAGCCTGATGACCATATCTACGGAGTGATCCGTCTTTTCACAGCTCATTACCTTGACAGAAGGCTTTATATCAACTGTTTTGACGCCTTTTTTAGTCTTCTTTTCAATAAGGATCTCAGGCAGCGAAAGTAGCGTCTGAATGTCGCCCAAAAGTCTGTCCGTATCAGCAGCCGACAGCGAGAAGCTGTATTCCGCCTCTGTTATAGCAGTGATCTTCTGCTTCTGTTCAGCCACCTTGATTATTTTCATTCCCTCCGGCATTACAGCATTGAGCCTGTCCTTTATCTCTTCATTAGGCATATCCTCATTGAGATTAAAGTCAAGTATCTCGCAGCTGCTCTCAAAACCGAGAGAAAGTGCCAGCGCAAAGGAGTAATACGGGTGAGGGTTGAAGCCCTCTGTATACCATATAGGAAGTCCAGAACGTCTGAATGTTCTGAGCATACAGCGGTTCAGATCAAGGTGGGAAATATACTTTGCACGACCGCATTTTTCAAATGTTGCTCTTACACGGATCAAAAACATTCCCTCCCGACTTTTTTATTTACTCCGCAGCCTGAACATCTTAGACGGCAGTTCGGTGTTGTTATAGACTTGTGAGCGGTCTTGTTCTCACGGATAAGAAATTCCTTGCTCACATAATAGTCCAGATGATCCCAGGGCATGATCTCGTCATATTCAAACCTGCGGTTTGCGTAGAATGATGTGTCTATCCCACACTCCGCAAAAGCTTCTGTCCATTTACCAAAATTAAAGTACTCGTCCCAGCTGTCAAACTTGCAGCCCTTCTGCCAGGCAGTGTAAACGGCTTTGCAAAGTCTTCGGTCACCCTTAGCAAGGATAACCTCCAGCATACTTACTTCAGGATTATGATAGCTCACCTTGATCTTCTTGGTCTTGACTGTATCAAGAAGAAGCTTCTGCTTATGCTCGATCATTTCTCTTGTATCCTGCGGCTCGAACTGGAAGGGCGTAAAGGGTTTGGGGACAAAGGTGGCACAGCTTATGGAGATCTGTACTCCCCTGCCCTTGGGACGGTTCTCTATACTATAATAAAGGTCTATTATCCTGTTTGCCAGCTCAGCAATCCCCTTGATGTCTTCATCTGTCTCCGTGGGCAGTCCCATCATAAAGTAAAGCTTAACCGAAGAATATCCGCCTTCAAAAGCGATACGACAGGTATTCATGATCTCCTCTTCAGAGACATTCTTGTTTATAACGTCGCGAAGGCGCTGTGTGCCGCCTTCTGCAGCGAAGGTAAGTCCGCTTTTTCTCACCTTCTTTATCTTTTCAAGGAGAGACTCCGAGAAATTATCGACTCTGAGGGACGGAAGAGACAGATTTATCCTCTCGCTGACCGTATAGTCAAGGAGCGCTGTAAGCATAGGGTCTATCTCAGAGTGATCACTGGTACTCAGTGACGCCAATGAAACCTCGTCATATCCCGTGTTCTCGCAAAGGCACTTGACCTCTTTGCATATCGTATCTGTGTGCTTTTCGCGGAAAGGTCTGTAAATAAAGCCTGCCTGACAGAACCGGCAGCCTCTTATACAGCCGCGAAGCACCTCTACCGACGCTCTGTCCTGGACGATCTCGGTAAAGGGTACAACAAAATTATCGGGATAGAAGACCTTATCGAAATCCGTGATTATCCTCTTGTGTACAACTTCAGGGGCACCATCGGAAACTTCAAGCCTATCTATAGTACCGTCTTCCTTATACATAAAGTGATAGAACTTCGGAACATATACGCCTTCAATGTGAGCTGCACTGCGCAGGAACTCGTCTCTGGAAGCGCCCTGCTTCCTCATTTCAGCGTAGAGATCCATCAGCTCAAGGTTTACCTCCTCGCCCTCACCGAGAATGAATATATCAAAGAAGTCCGCAAGAGGCTCGGGATTACAGACACAAGGACCACCTGCAACTACTATCTGTGTGAGCTTTTGTGTTCTGTCCGCAGCGAATATTGGTATACCCGCAAGATCAAGCATATTCAGCACGTTTGTATAAGAAAGCTCATACTGCATGGTAAATCCGATAAAATCAAAATCTTTTATGGGATCAAGGCTTTCAAGTGCATAAAGCGGGATATTATTCTCACGCATTACGGCTTCAAAGTCCTCTCCGGGAGCAAAACAGCGCTCACACCAGTAGTTTTCACGCTCATTTGTAAGCGAATACAGTATCTTCATTCCAAGATGGGACATCCCTATATCGTATGTATCGGGGAAACAGAAGGCAAATCTCACATCGACCTTTGATTTATCCTTGATAACGCTGCCGACTTCTCCGCCGATATATCTTGAGGGCTTCTGCGCCTCAAGAAGATGTTTTTCTATCAAATCTTTAAGCATATTTCCTCCGAAAGAACTCAAAATCGCTTATCCGCAGGTATCATCGCGGAAAAATCGCCGTATCTTCCCGACCAGCCGTCAGGAACAAAATTCTCAAAATTCTCAGGCTTCGGGAACATTGAGTACATGGTATTACTGTCAAAATCAATATATAAAGAAGCTGTATAATCTATCTTTTTATCGTCACGCGCCATTGTTCTGAGCAGACGGAGCTCATCAGCCGAATATCTGCATTTGAAGAGATGGGCGAGGAAATGGCTTGCTGTGTTCTCATTAAGTACCTCTATCCCCCATCTTTTGCCGCAAAACTCCTCATAGCTGCCGATCTCCCGTTCAAAATCCTCAAAGGACTTACCGCTTTTTGAGTAAAGAGCCTTCCAGATCCTGTAAAGCTTATCATAGTCCATTTTCCAGAGATTTTTCGGCGCAACATACCACTCAAAATGGTTCCTGAAAACAACCGCCACTATTATATTTTCCTTATATTTCGGTAATACCTTCGCTAACTGTTCCATAGTTATCGGGAAGCTCCTTTTCAAAACATATCATATCACACAATTGAACACCCGCTTCAATTATCGGGTGATCATAGTTATCAATGAAAAAATTCTTGATAACTCCGCTTCTTCTGAAACCGCAGCTCTCGTAGAATGGTACAGTCAGTGGACTGTCTCCTGTTCCGAGAAAGAGACTGCGGAATGATCCTGAAAACTTGTTTTCAATAAATGAGAGCATTTTTCTGCCATAGCCTTTGCGCTGAGAATCAGGTGAAACGGCAATATTCTTTATCTCAAGTCTGCCATTCCCTTCATCTTTGACTACACAGACCGCAAGCACTTTTTCATCATCCTGCATTACGAACAGTCTGCCGCAAGAAAGATACTTCGTTATCATATCCTCCTGCTCATCACCGATAAGAAGAAGCTCCATATACTGTTTCTTATCTTCGTTTTCTTCAAATACAGAGATCACTTCATGCTCTCCTCCGAGAAACGCATGGGAAGAAAGTCTGAAAGTCTGTGCTCTCCGTCAGAGAGAATAACTGTAAAGTCATCTCCGCAGAATTCGCTGAGCACCTGAAGGCAGGCGCCGCAGGGATAACAGGGCTTTGAAAAATCTTCTGTGGCACTGCCTGCAACAGCAATAGCGCTGAACTCGGTATATCCTTCGGATACTGCCTTAAAAACTGCCGTACGTTCTGCGCAGTTCGTAAGAGAATATGAGGAGTTTTCTATATTGCAACCCGTAAAAAGCTTGCCGTCTAAAGTGAGAAGGGCTGCTCCCACAGAAAAACCAGAGTACTTTGAATATGAATTTTCCGAAGCCTTTACCGCTTCGCCGAAAAGCTCATCATAAGTCATAAAGTTCACCTGCCCTTGCCGACTTTACGCTTTTTGCCGTCGGGCGTCATAATATATGTATTTTCAAGCTGTGCAGCAAGATTGCCGGTCACAGCCCGTCTGTATTCGTTGCGAAGCTCAGTCTGCTCAGCTTTTTCAGCTTCGGTAAGACCCTCAGCCTTGGATTTATGAGCCAGTTCATTGATCCTGTCGATTTTTTTCTGATCCAAATAAAACACTCCCTGTACAATATTATATTTATTGTAACATGAATTCACATTAATTTCAAGTATCACACTGGATTTTTACGCCGAGATGTGTTATAATTATTAAACATAATTGTCCATAAGGGGGATAAAACATGAAAACAGCACTTATAACAGGCGGCGCAGGCGGTATAGGTGAAGCAATATGCCGACAGCTTGCAGCAGACGGCTTCAAAGTATATATCAACTATGCTCACTCCAGGGAAAAAGCAGAAAGGATCGCCGCAGAGACCGGCGGAACATCGATATGCTTTGATGTTTCTGATAATAATGCAGTCATCTCCGCAATTTCAGAAACAGGCTCTGTAGATGTTCTTATAAATAACGCAGGCGTGTCAGAAATTGGTCTTTTTACGGATATATCAGAAAATTCCGCACAAAAGATACTTGACATCAACCTGAAAGGAACTATGAATTGTGCAAGAGCCGTCCTTCCTGATATGATAAGAAGAAAAAGCGGAAATATAATAAATATTTCCTCAATGTGGGGGCAGTGCGGTGCTTCCTGCGAGGTTGACTACTCTGCATCAAAAGCAGGTATTATCGGCTTCACGAAGGCTCTTGCCAAGGAGGTCGCACCTTCAGGTATAAGAGTGAACTGTGTCGCTCCGGGATTTATTATGACAGAAATGAACGCTCACTTTTCCGAAGAGGATCTTCAGCTTATTAAAGAGGACATCCCTCTCGGCATTTTCGGTCAGCCCCGCCATGTTGCCGATGCAGTTTCTTTCCTTGCATCTTACAGGGCAGAATACATAACAGGTCAGGTTCTCGCGGTAAACGGCGGTATGGTAATATAGGAGGATGAACATGATAAACGACAGACTGAAAAAACAGCTCGATTTCTTCCTTGAGCTTGACAAAATGAAAAACCTCTATCGACAGACCTATGTACTTCACGAAAACCGCAGGGAAAACGATGCGGAGCATAGCTGGCATATCGCCGTGACTGCTCTTCTTCTAAGTGAATATGCAAACAAGGATATAGACATCAATAAGGTAGTAAAAATGCTGCTGATACACGATGTTGTGGAGATCGACGCGGGAGATACCTATTGCTATGACGCAGACGGAAATACTACAAAAGCCGAACGTGAAGAAAAGGCAGCACGAAGGATATTCGGTCTGCTTCCCGATGATCAGAAAAAAGAATACTACTCACTGTGGAGAGAGTTTGAGGACAGTCAGACCAACGAAGCGAGATTCGCTGCCGTAATGGATCGAATACAGCCGCTGATGCTGAACTACACAAAGGGAGGCATTTCCTGGCAGGAGCATGGCATACATAAGGATCAGGTCATGAGCCGAAACGCTGATTATTTCAGCGAGTCAGATGAACTCGCCGGCCTTATAAAATCAGTACTTGATGATGCTCAGAGTAAAGGCTGGCTTAAATGACGAATAGTCAAAATCAACAATTTTCGCATTGTTTTACAGTGCACTGTTACCAAAGCGCCGAAATCCATGAACAAACGATGATAATTCCATCGAAATCTTGAACTTTATTCGGTATTATGATATATTTATTATAAGTAATGAAGTATTCTGAACTATTAATATAAATACAAAAAACTGAGAAGGATGATGACAAATGGCTAAAAAGTCCCCGGTGAGCGAGAAAGAAACGGCTGTAAAAGCTGCTGACAAGCTCATGAAAGATGTTAACGACCCGATAGAAGCTGCTATGGAGCCCGAAGCACCTAAAAAAGTAAGGTTTCCAAGGCTGAAAAAATTCAATGAGAAGAGAGAACAGAACACAACTAAATACAGCAAGCTGAATGTGTTCCTGATGGTGATATTTCCCATATTCATATGCAGTATGGCAGAGATCACTCAGTCAAAGCACTTCACTTCTTATTTCAGCTTCTGGACAGAAAGACCTACTGTCCTTATATTCGATATACTGCTGACAGCGATCTTCTTTGTATTTTTCCTCGGTATTTTCAAAAAAGGCTGGATCGCAATGGCTGTTCACAGCTTTATCTATATGGCGCTGAGTACTACCGAGCTTTTCAAGTACGGAACAAACGGCAATCACCTTATTCTTTCCGACATGAAGCTGGTCAGAAGCGTAAAAAGTCTGACTTCGTTCGCATATATAAAGATCACGCCTCAGCTGATCCTGTACTATGCTATAGTCGTTGCATTTGTGCTTGTTGCAATGTACTTCAATCCAAAACTGAAGGCAACTCCCATAAAGCGAGTTACCGTGTCATGCGCCTGTGTTCTTCCTGTTGCAGCACTTATCGTGCTCCCTGCTTTTTATAATCCCGTTTACAGAACATTTAAGCTCGATACAACAAATGCTACAAATACATTTATTCTGAATGAAAAATTCGATAAGAACCACTTCCTCGCATTCCTTATTCAGACAGCTACCGAGAGTTACTCCAACAGACTTGTCGTTCCCGAAGGATACAGCGAAGAATACATAGATCAGCTCATGAACATTCCCGTTGATACAAACGAGGACTTCAACGGCGGCAAAAAGCCCAATGTTATCGTTATCATGAGTGAATCCTACGCTGACTTCAGAGTATTTGACCAGCTGGATATTGACAAGGACTGCTATAAGTACTTTGACAGAGCCGCTTCCGAAGGAAAAGGCGGTATAGCAATAACCCCTACATACGCAAGCTGGACCGTAAGATCAGAATTTGAACTTCTTTTCGGTCTCCCTGTAAGAGGACTTAATACACCGAATATGCCTCAGCGTGAGCTGGCCGACCGTGAGCAGCCCGCCCTCGCTCAGTATTACAAAAGCTGGGGATATGAGACCGTTTACGTCCACCCGTTTATGAGCGGTTTCTACAGCAGAGCAAGGATCTACGGTCACTTCGGCTTTGAAAAGATGATATATCATGACGATCAGGCTGCCTCAACAGATTTTACTGTTCCCGTAAAGCATTTCGGAACATATGTTGATGATGCAACTGTTTTTGATCAGATCATCTATGAGCTCAAAAATTCAGAAAAGCCTGTATACCTCCATACAACTACAATGCAGAATCACCAGCCTTATAATCAGGGCGATGATCCCGATGATGAATTCGGCAACTACCTGACCTGGATACAGCATTCAAATGAGGGACTCAAGGAATTTCTGTCTGAGATCAAAGAACTTGATGAGCCGACCCTTGTCTTCTTTGTCGGCGATCACTTCCCTTCTCTTCGCGGAGAAACAAGTGTTTATAATCAGCTGGGTCTCAGCGGAGAAAACTGCAAGCCCCTTTATCAGCAGAAGTATTTCTTCTGGAGCAACTATGATGCCGATTTCTCATACATTCCCGATCATGAGACATCGTTCTTCTATATGCCCTATGTGATACTCAATATAATTGACGCTCCCAGAGATGCTTTTATTGAAAAAATGAACGGATTTATGGAAACAGAGCCCGTTTATTCCTCAGAGTACAACAGCGATATACCTCGGAATGAGGATCTTGATATTATTACCATCGACCGAGTTATCATGGAAGAATTCTCACCTTCCCCTATTCCCGAAGATGAGTTGTCTACACATAATTAAGGAGAGTGACCCTATGAAAGATCTGACAATCGGAATGACAGGCACGTCCGAGCTTACTGTTTCGGACAAGGACCTGGCAGTAAACGTAGGAAGCGGAAGCCTTGAAGTGCTCGCGACTCCTGTTATGGTAATGCTTATGGAAAAGGCTGCTTGCAGCTGCATTTCAGATCAGCTCGAAGGCGATGAAACTACTGTAGGCACTGAAATGAACGTAAAGCATATCTCAGCAACCCCGAAAAACATGAAAGTCTGCGCCGAAGCAGAGCTCACAGAAGTAAACGGACGCGAGCTTGTATTCTCGGTCAAAGCTTATGACGAAGCAGGCGATATAGGCGAAGGGATACACAAAAGATTTCTTGTCTATGGCGAAAAATTTACTGCAAAAACCTATTCAAAGCTATAAAAACAACGGCTTTACCGATCGGTAAAGCCGTTTTCATTTATCATTCAGTTTTCTGAGATCTTTGAATCGTCTTCAAAAGGAACAGCCTGTCCGACTCTTGTATATTTCCTCTCCTGAAGAGTAAGCTTGACCTTGATGTCCTTTCCCTGTCTTGATATGGTCAGAGTGATAGTATCCCCTGCCTTATACTTATTCTTGACTTCATTAAGCTCCTGAGCAGTTGTAACAGGTTCACCTTCAATGTCGATAATAACATCGCCTACTTCAAGCCCTGCAATATCAGCCGCACTTCCTGCCTGAACGGTACGAACAAGCACTCCTACAGGAATATCAAAGTATCTCGACTGAGCCTCGCTTATATCATTTGTATTTATACCAATCTGAGGTCTGCCTGTAACATAGCGATAGTTGATAAGATCATCTATGATGACCTTTGCCTCCTTCATAGGAATAGCAAAGCAAAGTCCCTCAACACTTGCATAGTTGCTGCTGTAGCTCGATGACATCTTCGCGGAATTGATACCTATCACCTGTCCGCAGCTGTTAAGGAGCGGACCTCCCGAATTACCACTGTTGATAGCAGCATCTGTCTGGATAAGGTTCATTTTCTTTTCGTTAATATCTATCTTTCTGTTAAGAGCAGATACGATACCGCTGGTAACAGTTCCGAAAAGATCAAATCCCAGAGGATTCCCTACTGCTATCACAAGCTCGCCGACTCTGAGTTCATCACTGTCGCCAAGCACCGCCGGTTTAAGACCGGTCTCATCCACCTTCAATACCGCAATATCTGTCTCCGGATCGTAAGCTATGATAGTAGCTTCATGCTCGGTCTCATCACTGAAAAGCACCGAGACCTCTATAGCTTCACCTGCATTATACTCCTCATCATATACAACATGAGCGTTTGTGACTATATACCCGTCATCTGATATGATAAAGCCTGTTCCGGTACCTCTAAGCTGCTGAGTCTGAGGCATTGTATTCCAGCCCCACATACTGAAGGACTGCTGCTGTTCAAACTCGAAAGTAGAAGCGACTCCGACAACAGATGGCATAATAGAATCAACAATATCAGGAAGCGGCTTTGCGTCTGAACGGGATGCAAGCTCAATAAGGCTCGGGATCGGTTCTTCCTCTTTCACTTCAGCAGGTTCGGAATTCTTAGCAACAGACTTTGAAGGTCCGCCTGAGTACTCAGCAAGCTCGTCCCTTGTTTCGTTAAGGAATTTATATACCTGAACTGTTCCTGTACCAAGAATAACCAGAGCAATAACACCCGCAATACATTTCAAAACGAAAAAAGGCTTTTTTGTCTTCTTATTTTTTACAGAGTTTTCTGAAGTGTAGGTATATGATCCTCCGCTGTGCTTCAGACTGTTGGTCTCTTCTTGTCTATTATCATCGTAGTGATCTGAACTGTAATCAGTGTGATATTGATCCGAATTATTCCGATAATCGCTGCCAAACGGATCCCTATCATTATAATTATCTGACATACCGCTCATCCTTTCACATAATTTCTCACTATATTCTATTATAACCTTTTTTGTGATAATTATATGATAACCGCCGGAAAAAACAAATTATATATTAATTATATATTTGTTATACATAACAAAAGCCCCGACATTTGTCGGGGCTGTTATTATTCAATTGTTTTAAGCGACTTTCATCGCTTGGCTAAATTACCCTTTGGACTCACCCTTTCGGATCAGATTTTAAATGTGTACCTCATTTTCATTGTACATCATTCCTTTAAATAAAGTAATCAAGCAATGTAAAAATTCTCCATTGGAATCACCTATAAAGTTGTATTTATCCGGCATCACTACTTCGGATCCGAATATCATGCAAGTTCATAAAGTAATAACCTAAATTCTCATTGGACTCAACCTTTACTTAAGATTTTTTCGCAATATATCTAAAGACTTATTGTCGAAATTTCAGATAACTCTGTATCTTCAAACTTTGACATGAAGCCGTTCAGATCAGCAATACGTCAGCTTTATGATCAGTACTTAAAGCCTATTTGAGCTTTTATCAATGGAACAAGCGCGAAGCCTATATTCCCGTAAATTTATGTCCGATCACTCAGCAAGCCCGCCGGCTTCACGATGCTGCTTTAAATTTTCTTCCATTGGACTCACTCTCCCTTCCGCATAAAATCATTTACATTGAGGCTATGCCCCAGTCCAAGTAAATCTAGCTTGGAGGACTCTGTTGAGCTCTCCTTTTCTCTGTCTATATAATACCACATTATATGTGCAATGTCAATAGTTTTCTCACAACATTCACATTTATTTAGTCTAATTCGGCATTAACAACAAACAAAGCTTCCTGTGATTGGAATATTTGACAATAAAAATCTGCTGATATTAAGCTATCCTGAAAAATATATGAAAACTCTTGCAATAAATCCAAAAAAGAGGTATAATATATTTGTATGCCGCTTTGGCAGATCTCGGTGTGCCGCATACCGTAATTCGGCAGACTCTACGCTGAGTCAGGAGAAAATATGGCTAAAAATAAAAGTATCAGAAGGATCTCAAACAAGAAGCGCGGAAGACCTAAGGTACGTTTCAGTATATGGGGACTGTTATTGATATTCTTCCTTTCCTTCGCTACCTGCTTTGTATTATATATGGTCGCTGCAAACTATAAAGACGATTTCTTTTCAGAGGAATTTGAAAAGGTCGTGATCGAGGAGAAAAACGGAAAGAGCGCCTCCGACAATAACGGCAGCGAGAATTCAGATGCCCCAGACCAGAGCAGCGCTTTGAACGTTACTAATCCAATATCTCAGTCAGAAGCAAAGGATGCGTCCTATCTTGATGGCTGCTGTATGATCACTGATGCTACCCTTCAGGATATGGCAAAATATACAGGACTCAAGGATATGATCTCAAGCCCGGACCTCAGTGCCTCAGCTTGTACAACCGCTACTATTGAATCTTCATACGGAGTCAAGACAGCTTATGAGATCGCCCAGATAAAAAACCTGAAATTGTTTACATCATGCTCGGCAGTGATATCGGTACAGCTTCTGTTGACAGTATGATCTCGAGCTACACAGAGCTTATAAAGAATCTTCGCGGATACCTTCCCAACTCTGATATTTATATCATGCAGTATCCTCCGGTGAGAGATGACGATCCTTCAGTCAATAACGGGACCGTAAACGAGTTCAACACCAAGCTCCTCACAGTTGCTAATACTAATAATGTATATTGTATAGATACCAACACCGCACTAAAGGGTGTGGACGGAAAACTCTCTGATGAATTCCGTGATCCTGAGACAGGTGCACTGACAGAATCCGCATACAAAACCATAGCAGATTACATACTTTGTCATACTGTATAATTTTTACGCCGACCACTATATATAGTGGTCGGCTGTTTACATTTTGTAGACCCCTTTTAAACGGCGAAATATCGCAAAAATCAAATTTTATAAAAGATTTATGCACGTTTGCTACAAATTTCTCCTTGTTTTCTCGTCGTTCATTGTCAATACTTCACATTGACATCCGTCTCCGAATGCTATATACTATACATTAGAGCAATTGAAAGACAGATACTATATATTGTGTTTGGAGGTATGATAAAGAAATGATAATCCACATTATCAAAAGAGACGGACGAAAGGTTCCTTTTAATATAGAGAAGATAGCAAACGCTATTTTCAAGGCTGCTCAGGCTCGGGGGGGCACTGACTTCAATGTAGCTATGGATGTAGCCGTTGAGGTATGCAGACTCTATGAGGAACAGAATCCCGGCAAGACTCCCACTGTTGAAGAAATACAGGACCTGGTCGAGAAGGTACTTATCGAAAAGGGTCACGCTAAAACAGCAAAGGCATATATTCTCTATCGTTACGAGCGTACACGCTCACGTGAGATGAAAACCAATCTGATGTGCGTACTCAACGAACTCACCTTCAGTCCTGCCAAAGACAGTGACATTAAGCGCGAAAATGCAAATATAGACGGCGATACAGCCATGGGCACCATGCTCAAGTACGGCTCTGTATCCGCAAAGGAATACTATGAGATGTACGTCCTCGAGCCCGCACACGCTAAGGCTCACCGTGAGGGCGATATTCACATCCATGACCTTGATTTCTACACTCTCACGACCACCTGCACACAGATCGATCTGAAGAAGCTTTTCACTAACGGCTTCTCCACAGGACACGGCTTCCTCAGAGAGCCTAACGATATAGCAAGCTATTCAGCTCTTGCCTGTATCGCTATCCAGTCCAACCAGAACGATCAGCACGGCGGTCAGAGTATCCCTACATTTGATTATGCTATGGCTGAGGGCGTAAAGAAGACCTATGCTGCAAGATATACACAGAACGTAGCAAGAGCCCTCTCCCTCATCGGCGGCGTCGAGAACGAATTCGAGGTAATGGATAATATAAAGAAAGAAATATCCGAAAACTTCGGTCTGAAACCTGTCCTTGCTCATGATAACGGCTACCAGGAAAAGGAAATGGAGCTTCTGCTCAAGTATACTGATAAGGAAACTGCTGAGAAAATTCAGGCTTTCGCCACAAGAAACGCCGAGAAGGAAACAGACAGAGCTACTTACCAGGCTATGGAGGCACTGATCCACAACCTCAATACCATGAACAGCCGTGCAGGTGCACAGACACCTTTCAGCTCTATCAACTACGGTACAGATACAACTCCCGAAGGAAGAATGGTCATCAAGAACGTTCTCCTCGCTCAGGAAGCAGGTCTCGGTAACGGCGAGACGCCTATCTTCCCCATACATATCTTCAAGATCAAGGACGGTATCAACTACAACCCCACCGATCCAAACTACGATCTGTTCAAGCTTGCCTGTCGTGTTTCTGCAAAGCGACTCTTCCCTAACTTCTCATTCATTGACGCTCCCTATAACCTTCAGTACTACAAGGAGGGCAATCCTGATACTGAGATCGCTTATATGGGCTGCCGTACAAGAGTTATCGGAAATAATTACGATCCCTCAAGAGAGATCGTTACAGGCAGAGGCAATCTCAGCTTTACTTCAATAAATCTTCCCAGACTCGCTATCAAGGCTGACCACAATGTAGGTCTCTTCTTTGAGATGCTGGAAGAAAAAATGGAACTGGTCATCGACCAGCTCATGCACAGATTCAAGATACAGTCCCAGAAAAGAGTAAGAAATTATCCTTTCCTTATGGGGCAGGGTATATGGATAGATTCCGACAAACTCTCAGCTGATGATACAGTTGAAGAGGTTCTCAAGCACGGAACACTTTCAGTAGGATTTATCGGTCTTGCTGAAACTCTGAAAGCTCTTATCGGTGCTCACCACGGTGAAAGCGAGGAGGCTCGAGAGCTCGGTCTGGAGATCGTTTCTGCTATGAGAAAGCGCCTTGACGAAGAGTCAAAGAGAACAGGTCTCAACTTCTCTCTCCTGGCTACTCCCGCTGAAGGACTCTCAGGCAGATTCGTCCGCATGGACGCTAAGAAATATGGTATCATCGAGGGCGTAACAGACCGCGATTACTATACAAACTCATTCCACGTACCTGTTTACTATCCTATCAGCGCATTTGAGAAGATAAAGATCGAAGCTCCTTACCATGAGCTTACAAACGCAGGTCACATCAGCTATATCGAGCTTGACGGTGATCCTCTTGAAAATCTCAGCGCATTTGAAAAGATAGTTCGCTGCATGAAGGAATCAGGCATAGGCTATGGTGCTATCAACCATCCTGTTGACCGTGATCCCTGCTGCGGATACACAGGTATTATCGGCGAGACTTGTCCCTGCTGCGGCAGAAAAGAGCACTCCAACAATGTTGCTTTCGACAGGATCCGTCGTATCACAGGTTACCTCGTAGGTACTCTTGACCGTTTCAATAACGGCAAGCGTGCTGAAGAGCATGACCGTGTAAAGCATGATGTATGATCAGGTGATTTAATGGAACTCAGAATTGCGGGAACTGTCAACGACTCCATCGTTGACGGTCCCGGAATAAGATTTACTGTTTTTGTTCAGGGCTGCCCCCATAACTGCAAGGGCTGCCACAATCCTCAGACCCATGATTTCAACGGCGGTACTCTTACCACTACCGAGGAGCTGCTTGAGAAGATAAAAAGCAATCCCCTGCTTGACGGCGTGACGTTCAGCGGCGGAGAGCCCTTCTGTCAGGCAGAAGCTCTCTCAGAGCTTGGCAAAGAGATCAGAAAGCTCGGTCTCAACATCGTAACATATACGGGCTATACGTTTGAGCAGCTTTATAAAGACCGCGCCAAAAATCACTGGCAGGAACTTCTTGAAGTAACTGATATGCTTATCGACGGTCCCTTTATCCTTGAACAGAAGGATTGGGAGATAAAATTCCGCGGAAGTTCAAATCAGCGATACATCGACTGTCAGAAAAGTCTGGTTGAAGGACTTGTGATCGAAACAGAACCATAAAAAAAGAATCCCGAAAGCGATATAATACCGCTTTCGGGATATTTTATTTATCAATACAGTATTTTGGGTAAAAAAATCCGCCTTGCCGTCATATAGTGCATAAAACCCGCACGAAGCAGGTGGGTAAACGCCCTTATGCTTCTCGCTCCCTTCTTCCGCAGTGCGGGAGGTCTGCAGTCCACATACGGAGCCGAATTCCCTTGGATTATGTGTTGGATTATAAAAACTATAATTACCCGAACAAGGCAGAAATTTTCTTTTTCTATATATATTATAGCATAGAGTTTTCAAAAAATCAATAGCAATTCTATGTAAAATTATTAAAATTTGGTAAAAGTCACTCTTCAAGTGCTTCCTGAAGTCTCTCCATAAAGAATCTGGATACAGTCTCAAACTCATCATCATCGTCAATGGAAGCCAGTATCTCTTCACCGTCCTCTTCGACAGACTTGAGTATCACAAGCTCACAGTCGGAATTGAGAAAATCATCATCCTCTACCGCAGGAAGCATTGCAAAATACTGCTCTCCTTCTATTTCAGCGACATCAATAAGCTCAAACTGTTTCTTATTTCCCTCTTCATCGATAAGCTCGAAAAGGTCGGGAGTATACTCGTTCATTTCAGACATATCTGTTTCTCCTATCCGGCACTTGCCTTTTATGTATATATTATACACTAATACTTATCAAAAATCAAGTGGTAATGCATGGATAGTACAGAATAGTAATTTTTTCTTTGTTTTGTCTTGAATTCTTTCCATAAATAGAATATAATAATATTATAGCAGATAAGGAGGGATAGATTATGATCCATTGTGGTAAACAAATGCTCAGAGGCTTTTTCAAGATTGAAAAGCGAGGTATACCGTCCAAGGGCTCATCTCTTGTATATCCCGTCTCTACATTCTATGATGGAGATCAGATGATATGTGAAGTCCCTGTTGATACTACTTTGGGCTACTACTGTTCTGAGTGCGGTATGCTCATAGGAGTTTTCCCTGTCACTCACCCAACAGGCTTTGCAGGCAAATTCAATCAGGATATTGACGATAATATTGATATTCTGCCAAAGAAGGTCTGCCCCGAATGCGGAGAAAACATCGACCTGGATTATCCGAGGTGTCCTTTCTGCGGTCGTATTTTTGAAGCTATATAATGATCTTAGCCTGCTTTGCAGGAGGTAATAAATACATAACGGAGGTTATACAAATGACGTACAAGGAAAGTTTTATAAAATTTATGGTGGACTGCGGAGTTCTTACATTCGGCGAGTTCACTCTCAAGAGCGGTCGAAAGGCTCCCTATTTCATTAACTGCGGCAACTATAAGACAGGTGCTCAGCTTGCAAAGCTCGGCGAATACTACGCTGAGTGCATCAACGCAAATAATATTCCTGTTGATACTCTCTTCGGACCTGCATACAAAGGTATTCCCCTTGCAGTTTCGGCTGTTGTCGCACTCAGCAATAAATTCGGTATCGATGTTTCCTACTGCTTCGACAGAAAGGAAGCCAAGGATCACGGCGAAGGCGGTATGTTCGTAGGAAAGACTCTTGAGGACGGTGAGAAGGTAGTTATCATCGATGATGTAATGACCTCAGGCAAAGCGCTCAGAGAGTCCATGCCCAAGCTTATGACAGCTGCTGACGTCAATGTTACAGGTATGGTAATAACTGTAGACCGCATGGAGAAAGGAACAGGTGAGCTTTCAGCCGTTCAGGAAGTAAAGCGTGATTTCGGTGTTATCGTATATCCTATAGTAACTATGGAGGATATAATCGACGCTATCAGAAATGATGTTGTTCCCGGCAAGGAATACCTTGACAAGATGCTTGAATACAGAGAGACCTACGGAGTTAAATAATAAAAAAGCCTGAGAATTCATCTCAGGCTTTTTCTTATGCGATTACTTGAAAATAATAATTAGAAACTGTGATACAAGTACTACAGAAATAAGCGCTACAGGGTATGTTGCTGCATATGCAGAAGCAACATTCTCTGTACCAGCTGTACTAATAAGTGTTCCGAGGGCAGGTGTGGAAGTCATTCCGCCTGTGATAGAACCAAGGTTATTGAGCAGGCTGAGCTTCAGCACATACTTTGCAAATAGATAACCGATAATCATGGGAACAACTGTCATTATCATTCCGTAGACAAAGTATACCGCATCGAAATACTGAACGAACTTGGCACCGCCCGATACTCCGGCGCCGATAAGGAAGAACATAAGCCCCAACTCACGGAATACCTTTAAAGTGGAATCCTTAGGAGTTACAGAGAGCTTGCCGAAGTGACCGAAGTGTCCGAATAAAAGAGAGACAAGCAGGCAGCCGCCTGTGGTGGAAAGTGAGAAATTTCCGAATTTGAACGAACCAAGTATGATGCCGATAACCGCTGCAAGAGCAAACGGCATGATACCGAAGCTGTCCATCTCAATAAGCTTATACATCTTCTTTTCCTTTGTATTCTTGCTTGATGTAGGAGCAAGAAGCTCGCGCTCCTTAGCCATATCAGCTTTTGTGAGCTTGGGAATGATCTGTACAAAAAGAACTACGCCGATTACTCCGAAAATATATGCAATAGCGTATCCCACAGAAACTATACCCTGGAGATGATCGGTCTGTACCGCATCCTTTGCAGCCGAGAAGCCGGGAGTACTTGTAAGCGCTCCTGAGAGGATTCCCGTAAGCATTGCAGTAAACTCTTCAGTGGAAAGATCGGTGAAGTTTCTGCCTATCATGATACATCCTGCACAGGCAAGTCCGCCGCTGAGGATAATGATTATCGCCAGAAGCACATAGGATTTGAAGTTTTTCTTGAAGTTTCCGAAGAAATTCGGTCCTGCAATAAAGCCAACAGCTGTCACAAAAAGAATAAGTCCGAGATTGTCAACGATCTTCAAGGCATTTCCAACGAAATCGGTATTTATCTCATCAGAGAGCTGCTTATAGAAGATACAGCCATAGATAAGAGCCACTATAAAGACACCTGCGGTTCCGAGAGAGATACCCTTTATGGTTATCCTTCCGAGAATATATCCGAGAGCAGCAATGGCAATTACTGAGATCATCAGGAACGAAACACCGTGAATAGAAAGAATTCCATTAAAAAAATCCATTATTTATCACTTAACTTTCTTTTCATAATACATATTTCGGGACGCCATTACGGCGTCCCTTTTTAATTATTTCTTTCTTGCATAATGCGGGAGAAGCATCGGTGAAGCTGTATCGCCGGCAACACCAGCGGCTTCAAGTTCCTTATTGAACTTCTCAATATGTCCGAGAGTGAGTCCCTGAGGCTCAGAAGTCTCCTTAGCCTTGGCAGATGCATAGATTCCTGCGTTTCTGCCGAAAACGATAACATCAAGGAGTGAGTTGCCCATGAGACGGTTGCGTCCGTGGATACCGCCTGCAACTTCGCCTGCTGCGTAAAGATTTTCAACACCTGTTGCGCAGTCATCAGTAATATCAAGACCGCCATTCTGGTAGTGAAGTGTAGGATAAACAAGAATAGGTTCCTTGCGAATGTCGATACCGTACTTGCCGAACATTCTCATCATTGCCGGTATACGTTTTTCGATAGTTCCTTCACCGTGGATAAGCTCTATCATAGGAGTATCGAGCCAGATAGCCTTTCCAAGGTTAGTCTCTATGCCCTTGTCGCGTGCTGTACACTCGCGGATAATAGAAGCTGCGGTAACATCTCTCGTCTCAAGGGGATGCATGAATACATCACCGTCTATGTTAACGAGCTTAGCTCCCAATGAACGCACCTTCTCTGTAACCAGAGCACCGAATATCTGCTCAGGATAGCCTGTTCCTGTAGGATGATACTGAAGCGTGTCTGCATAAAGAAGCTTTGCACCAACTCGGTAGCCGAGGATAAGACCATCAGCAGTTGCACCGTAGTGGTTTGAGGTGGGGAAGCCCTGATAGTGAAGTCTTCCTGCACCGCCTGTTGCGATTATAACCGTCTTCGCTCTTGCAACAAGAAGCTCCTTGGTCTCCATGTTCATAAGAACAGCACCGGCAGCCCTGCCGTTTTCGTCAAGGATTATCTCAATTGCTGCTGTGAAGTCAATAACGGGAATACCGCGGTTTATCACTTCATCACGAAGTGTACGCATTATCTCAGCGCCCGAGTAGTCCTTGGCAGCGTGCATTCTCTTTCTTGAAGTACCGCCGCCGTGAGTTGTTACCATTGTGCCGTCGGGTTCCTTGTCGAACTCTACTCCAAGCTTGTTGAGCCACTGGATAGCCTCGGGAGCCTTTGTTACGAGCTTCTTTACAAGCTCGGGCTTAGCAGCAAAATGTCCGCCGCCAAAAGCATCAAGGAAATGAATGGCAGGAGAATCATTGGGCTTGTCAGCAGCCTGGATACCGCCTTCTGCCATCATTGTATTGGCATCACCGATACGAAGCTTTGTAACTATCATTGTCTTTACACCTGCTTCGTCAGCTTCGATAGCTGCGGAAGCACCGGCGCCGCCGCCGCCGATAATAAGTACATCTGTATCATAATCGGGAACTGACAGGTCTACATCGGCAGCAGTGATCCTGCTCTTGCCCTGAAGAAGAGCTGCAAGCTGTGTGGGGACCTTATCTCCCTTATTTACGCCTGCCGAAAGAACTGTGAACTCGTCCTGCTTGTAATCGGGGTGGAAGTGAGCAAGAAGATCGTCCTTTTCCTCAGCAGTCATACGTCTGGGTTCGAGAGCTGCATTCTCGGCTCTTTTCTCTGCAACTACCTTTGCAAGTTCATTAAGCTTTTCTATCTTGTACATATTCTCTCCCCCTTACTTCTCGATCTCACGATGGTTGTACATATCCTTGATCTCATCAAGGTTATCTACAGCCTTTGTCATAAGCTCGGCTATCTTCTCATCAAAGATACCCTCGTTTATCTCGTTTACCCTGTCTGCAAGATGAGCGCACTCCGGAGCGATATACTTACCGTTGAGACGTCTTGCAAGCATAGCGACCTGAGGATGAGAGATACCTGCGGGACAGCGTGATGAACATACGCCGCACATTACACAGTCGAAACTCTCCTCTGCGCACTTGTCATACTCGCCTCTCTGAGCATATGCGATATACTGCATAACATTGAGCTCCTGAGTACAAGCCTTTGTGCAGGCATTACAGCCGATACAGCTGTATATCTCGGGATAAAGCTGCATCATTATCTGCTGAGTGGGCTTTATCTCCTCGATATTGTAAACTCTCTTTTCGAGTGGGAAGAAAGGAAGTGTAGCAACGTACATTCCCTCCTGAATCTCAGTCTGACAGGCAAGACACCCATGGAGCTCTATCTCTCCCTTTATTCTGTATATGGTAGCACAGGCACCGCAGAAGCCGTTACGGCAGCCGCAGCCTCTTACCAGCTCGTAGCCTGCGTATTCCATAGCTGTCATTATTGTAAGACCTGCGGGCACCTGGTATCTCTTGCCGAACAGGTAAACATTCAACATATTATCCATGCGAAATTCTCCTCCTTAATATTCATCAGGCAGCTCATCGAGCTGATCAAAGCGGAAAACAGGTCCGTCCTTGCAGACGTACTTGCTGCCGATATTGCAGCGTCCGCACTTTCCTACGGCACACTTCATGCGAAGCTCCATAGTTGTATATACCTGAGTCTCTGTAAAGCCAAGCTCTTTCAGTCCTGCAAGAGTAAACTTTATCATTATAGGAGGACCGCATATAAGAACTGTTTTATTTATGGAAGGATTGAGTTCCTTGACATAATTGGGAACGAAGCCGACATGACCGTCCCAGCCTTCCTGAGGATTATCAATTGTAAGGTTTACCTCTATTCCCTCGTCAGCCATCCATTCGTCTATGATCTCCTTGTAATCAACGAGATCATCTTTTGAACGTGAACCGTAAACTATCTGCACATCGCCGTAGTCAGAACGGTTATCGCGGACATAATTGATAACTGAACGAAGCGGTGCAAGTCCGATACCGCCTGCGATAAAGAGCAGGTCCTTGCCCTCGAGATCTGTCTCGACCGGGAAATGGTTTCCGTAAGGTCCGCGGATAGTTATCTGCTGACCAACATCCATAGCGTGGAGCCAGGTTGTAAGGCAGCCGCACTTCTTTATGCTGAACTCCATAAATTCCTTATTTGTAGGAGAAGAAGTTATTGAGAACATACCCTCGCCGACACCGGGGATCGAGAGCATAGCGCACTGTCCTGGCATATGCTCGAAGACCTTGCCTCCCTCGGGAGAAACTACCCTGAATGTCTTTACGTCGGGAGTATCCTGTCTTATATCGGTAACTACTCCTATGTAAGGTATCAATGTATCATTATTCATCACTTTACCTCCAATGCTTTCATTACCTTGACGATGTTCATGGAAATCGGGCACTTTGATAAGCATCTTCCGCAGCCTACACATCCGAATTCGCCGTTATTGTTTGCAGGGAAATATACAAGCTTGTGCATGAATCTCTGGCGGAAACGCTCAAGCTGGGTAAGTCTGGGATTACCGTGAGCCATCTTTGTGAAATCGGAATACATACATGAATCCCAGCAGCGGAAACGCTTTATGCCGTGACCTGTATTAAAGTCCTTGATGTCATAGCACTGGCAGGTGGGGCATACGAAAGTACAGGTTCCGCAGCCGAGACAGCTCTCGGAAAGCTCCCCCCACTTTTCAGAGTTGAAATGCTCCATCATACGGTCGCCGCCGAATGATTCAGTAGAAAGGCCTGCAAGAGGAAGCTTTTTGAGGATAGATCTGGTCTTTTCACGTGTCTCCTCAAGCTTTGCAGTATCTCCATCCTCAAGCAGAGATGAGATAGAGTCAATGAACTTCTGTCCCTTTTCGTTGTGGGCTTCAAAGAAAAAGCTCTCACCGTCGCTCCAGCAGGCAGCATCGCCCTCGGGAGCTGTTGCGTCTATTCCGAAAACTCCGCAGAAGCAGGTCTCGGAAGGACGTGTACAAGCCATAGTCACAACTGTCCCATGCTCGCGGCGTGTCTTATAGTAGCTGTCAACAGGTTCAGCAAGAAAGACCTTGTCAAGTATAGTGAAGCTTCTTGCATCGCAGGCACGTACACCAAAAATAACAAAATCTTCTGATTCCTTGCGAATATCTATTACTTCGATATTTTTGCCTTCCATTTTGAAGTCAACGAGGTTTTCGGTCTGAGGGAAGAAGAAGTCTTTGGCACTTCTTACTGTATTGAGGGCATTGCTGAGCTTCATGCCGCTCTCGTACTTCCTGTATTCAGCAGCACCGTCCTCACGGTCTGTGGGGATATACAGAGTCTGAGAAGCTGAAATAGCCTCAAAGAGTTCGTCCAATTTATCTATTGAAATTTTCAGCATTACTCAACTCCCCTTTCATGAACGATACTTGCTTCACAGTCATCGGTCTTGTAATCGTTAAGAGGAGCTCTGGAAGTGGTATCCTCGCCCGCCTGATAGTTGCCGTACAGTGAATTAATATCCTTTATGAACTTCCTGTTGAGCAGATGAAGCGGTATATTCTGAGGACAAACCCGCGAGCACTCGCCGCAGTCCGTACATCTTCCCGCAACATGGAATGCACGGATTATGTGGAACATATTCTCCTCGAAGCTGTCAGCAGGAGCCTTGTTCTCAACGCCCGAGTCCGGATTGTCGAACACACACTTCTCACAAGTGCAGGCAGGACAGACATTTCTGCAGGCGTTGCAGCGGATACATTTGGAAAGCTGTTCTCTCCAGAAGTCATATCTCTCCTGAGCAGACATATTCTCAAGCTTCTCCACCATATCGAAGCGGTCAGAGTCAAGAACATCTCCGTCTTCGCCGATAAGCTCATCATATACAACGTGTTTCTTGCTCTTGCAGCTCTCACACTTTGTACTGAGGGCCTCATAATAAGGCATTTTCTCCTCACCATAGAGGGTTTCTATCACAAGTGTGCCGTTATCGTTTTTAGCGCCAAGTATGCCTGTAATTCCCTTTGCCTTTATCTTTTCGGCATCAAGCTTGGGACCGCCGGGGATTCCGATGATATAAACATTATCGCGTACAACTCTGTGCTCCTTGGTAAGCTGATTAAAGCTGTAAGTATCACAGGGCTTGAGAAAAGCAAGTATCTTGCCTTCCTTTTTGCATTCCTTCACGAGATATTTTGATACGTTTGCTGCTGTGAAATCGTCATAAACGAATTCAGTGTCAAGCTCCTCGGCAGTTTCAAATATTGCGGGAGTAACGTCGTATACGAACTCTCCCCTCTTCCAGCCGATGACACGGTTTACGGTGCCGTCAGCCAGAAGCTGCTTTGCTCTGTTTATCATTGCTTCCTGCATCGTAAATCCTCCAATCTGCGGTTAGGACCGAGCTTCTTTACAGCCTCGGTGAACTCATTCATTGTAGCTGCGAATTTAGCTCCTTCAGCAGCCGATACCCACTCTACCCTTGTTCTGTCACGCTCTATACCGAGAAAATCAAGCATACTGAACAGAAGTGTCATTCTTCTTCTTGTGAAGTAGTTGCCTGATGTATAATGGCAGTCTCCGGGGTGGCAGCCGCAGAGGATAACTCCGTCAGCGCCGCGCTGGAAGGCCCTGAGAATGAACATAGGGTTTACTCTGCATGAGCAGGGCACTCTGATTATCTTTACATTTGTAGGATAGTTAAGTCTGTTTGTTCCCGAAAGATCAGCTCCTGCATAAGAGCACCAGTTACAGCAGAAGGCAACGATCAGCGGTTCAAACTCTTTATTTTCATTTACTTGCATATTGCGTCTACCTCCGCCATGATCTGACTGTTAGAGAAGCCGTTGAGATCCATAACTCCCGACGGACAAGCTACCGTACAAGCACCGCAGCCCTGGCAAACCGCAGGGTTGACACTTGCAACACGGCGTATAGCTGTTGTTCTGTCAGGCATTCTGAACTCCTTATCCTCATATGTGATAGCTCCGTATGGACAAACCTTTTCGCATGATGAGCAGCCGTTGCACATGAGCTCATTTGAATGAGCAACACAAGGATTGCAGGTTATGCTGTTCTTCACAAGAAGGCCGATAGCCTTTGCAGCTGCTGCACTTGCCTGCGCAACTGTCTCGGGGATGTCCTTGGGGCCCTGACAAGCACCTGACAGGAATATACCTGCTGTAGCGCTTTCAACAGGGTGAAGCTTCGGATGTGCTTCTGTAAAGAAGTCGTTGGTGTCCATCTGTGTTGTAAGCATAGTAGCAAGAGGACGTGCAGTCTTGTCAGGCTCGATGGCTGCTGCCAGGACAACCATATCAGCATCGATATGGAGCTGTTCATCAGCCAGAAGATCAGAAGCCTGTACATCTATCTTTCCATCGGAACGAGGCGTTACCTTTCCGACCATACCCTTTATGTAGTGAACATTGTACTGTTCAACTGCACGGCGGTAGAACTCATCGAAGTTCTTGCCGGGTGTACGAACATCTATGTAGAATACATATACCTCTGTATCGGGATACTTCTCACGGATAAGCATTGCATGCTTAGCAGTATACATACAACATATCTTGGAACAGTAGGGCTTACCCTTACTGTCGTCACATCTTGAACCGACACACTGTACAAATACGATCTTGTGGGGATGTGTCTTATCAGAAGGACGAAGAAGTGTTCCGCCGTTAGGACCGGCGGCATTCATAAGACGCTCAAGCTCCAGAGAAGTAACAACGTCGGGGCACTGATTGTACGCGAATTCATCATATTTATCAAGCTTGATAGGATTGAAGCCTGTAGCAACAACGATAGCACCGTACTTCTGTTCGATAAAGCTGTCCTGCTGCTTGTAGTCGATAGCTCCGACTGAGCAGACCTTTGAGCAGACACCGCACTTTCCGTTCTTGAGCATCATGCAGTAGTTGGGGTCGATAGTTGCGACCTTGGGAACAGCCTGAGCAAACGGGATATAAACTGCTGTTCTGTTGTCGAGTCCCATATTGAACTCGTTAGGAACTTTCTTCATGGGACATTTCTCGGTACAAAGACCACAGCCTGTACACTTGGTCTCGTCAACATAACAAGCTTTCTTCTTGATGGTTACAGTAAAGTTGCCGACAAATCCCTTGACATCGGTAACTTCGCTGAATGAATGGATAGTTATATGCTCATTCTGTGAAGCCTCAACCATCTTAGGGGTAAGTATACAAGCTGCACAGTCAAGTGTGGGGAAGGTCTTGTCTATCTGAGCCATTTTGCCGCCTATTGTAGGCTGCTTCTCGACGATGTCAACGTCAAAGCCTGCCTCAGCGATGTCAAGGGCAGTCTGGATACCTGCGATTCCTCCGCCAATGACCAGAGCTCTCTTTGCTACAGGGCTCTCACCTGCTGTAAGAGGAGCATTGAGGTGTACCTTCGCAACTGCTGCCTTACCGAGGATAATTGCCTTATCAGTAGCAGTTGCAATATCCTTGTGTATCCATGAGCACTGCTCACGGATATTGGCTATCTCAACGAGATAGGGATTGAGTCCGGCAGCAGCAGCTGCCTTTCTGAATGTATTTTCATGCATTCTCGGCGAACATGAACAGATAACAACACCTGTAAGATTATGTTCCTTAATAGCATTCTTTACAAGATTCTGTCCCGATTCAGAGCACATATACTGGTAATCCTGAGAGATGACCACGCCGGGCTCATGACCGAGAGCTTCCGCAACAGTTTTAACATCGACTGTTGCAGCGATATTCGTTCCGCAATGACAGACGAAAACGCCTATTCTCTGCATAGTGTGATCTCCTCCTTACTTAATGTACTTCCTGAAAGCCGTTACAATTGCCTGCTGAGGCAGATCGTCATCGAGCATTTCAGGTATCTGATTGGGATTCATATGATTGTTGCCCTGCCGGCGAACAGCTGCGAGTCTTACAGCCTCGACCACCTTAGCAGGCTCAACGTTTCTGGGACATCTGTCAACACAGGCAAAGCAGGTAAGACACTTGTATATGGACTTTGAATTCATCAGAGTCTCAATGTCGCCGCGCTCTACCATGTAGACGAACTGATGGGGATGATACTCCATCTCGTCGTATGAGGGGCAGGTTCCCGAACATTTTCCGCAGCGCATACACTTGAGTACATTTACTCCGCTTGCGCGAAGTACCTGTTCCTTTAAATTCTTATTCATTGCTTTCCTCCTTCACGCCAAGAGCCTCTGCAAGAAGCTCGGTAAAGTAGTAAACAGGAAGCTCGGAGCCCGAGTTTTTCTTAAGGTTATACAGACAAAGCGGACAGGCTGTAATGATCATATCAGCTCCCTGATCAGCAGCAGAGCTCATAACAGCTCCGCTTCTCTTAGCTGCCTGATCCTTGTCTTCGAGTGTAATGTAACCTCCGCAGCATTCATTCCTCTGAGCATATATGACCGGAGTTCCGCCGATAGCCTTGATAAAATCCTCCATGATCGAAGGATTTTCGGGATCGTCCATAGCAAGAGCCTTTGAAGGACGAAGCAGCAAACATCCATAGTACGCAGCTATCTTCTTGCCCTTGAAGGGATTGACCACCTTCTGTGCAAGGTTATCAAATCCGACTACATCACGAAGCATCTCAAGATAGTGATATACAGTAGTCTCTCCGTTATATGGCTCATCAAGCTTCAGGTAATTATTGACCTTGGAAGCCATATCCTCGTCATGGAGAATGTCATAATTGGTCTGCTTTATAACATTATGACAGGCTGAACAGACTGTGATAAGAGGTCTGTTTCTGACCTTTGCCGAGTTGAGAGTTCTTACAGCTGAAAGCTTAGTAGCAATCTCGTCTTTAGCCGTAGTATAAGCTCCTCCGCAGCACTGCCAGTCAGCAGGCTCCTCAAGAGAGATACCGAGAGCCTCTGCGGAAGACCTTGCATATATATCAAGATCCTTTGCTTTGGTTCTCAGCGTACAGCCAGGGTAATAGGTAAAAGTTTCCATTTGTACGCTTCCTTTCGTATAATATCAAACCATTTCTTCGGGATGGAATACTTCGTCGAACCTTTCGGCAGTAAGAAATCCAAGTTCAACGCAGGCTTCCTTCAGAGAAATATTATCCTTGAACGCCTTCTTTGCAGTTTTTGCAGCATTCTCATATCCGATATAGGGATTGAGAGCTGTAACAAGCATAAGGGAGTTATAAAGGTTATGACGCATTTTATCCTTATTGGCCTTAATACCCACAGCGCAGTTCTTGTTGAATGATGTGATAGACTCAGCAATAAGTCTTGCGGACTGAAGAAAATTATATGCACACACAGGCATGAACACATTCAGTTCAAAATTGCCCTGTGAAGCGGCCATACCGACTGCAACATCATTGCCCATTACCTGAACAGCAACCATAGTTACCTGCTCGCACTGTGTGGGATTGACCTTTCCGGGCATGATAGACGAACCGGGTTCGTTCTCAGGAATGAATATCTCGCCAAGACCGTCTCTGGGACCTGAAGCAAGCCATCTTACATCGTTAGCGATCTTCATCATATCAGCTGCAAGAGCCTTGAGAGCTCCGTGAGCAAAAACTATCTCATCCTTTGAAGTAAGAGAATGGAATTTATTTGGGGAAGTAATAAAATTCTTGCCTGTAAGTTTGCTTATGTTCTCAGCAGCCTTCTCAGCAAAGCCCTTTGGCGCATTCAGACCTGTTCCGACAGCTGTACCGCCGAGAGCGAGCTCCTTGAGCTCTTCACTGGCAGAAAGTATCATCTTTCTGTCCTTTTCAAGGGAAGCCCTCCATCCGCTAATCTCCTGAGAGAACTTTATCGGAGTTGCGTCCTGGAGATGTGTTCTTCCGCTCTTTACAATACCCTCGTTCTCCGCCTCAAGGCGCTTGAAAGTTTCAATAAGAACATCAACAGCCGGGATCACCTTATCTTCAAGAGCGATAACTGCTGCAATGTGCATTGCAGTCGGAAAGGTATCATTTGAAGACTGGCTCATGTTAATATCATCATTAGGGTGAAGAAGCTTTGCGCCTGCGATCTCGTTTCCGCGGTTTGCAATTACCTCGTTGGCATTCATATTAGACTGAGTGCCGCTTCCCGTCTGCCATACTACAAGCGGGAAATGATCATTGAGCGAGCCGCTTATGACCTCGTCGCACGCCTGAGATATAGCGTTCAGCTTTTCTTCGGTCATTTTTTCAGGCTTCAGCTCGTGATTAGAAAGTGCTGCTGCCTTTTTAAGAATACCAAATGCATGAGTTATCTCTCTCGGCATAGTTTCAATACCTACACCGATAAGGAAATTCTCGTGACTTCTTTCAGTCTGAGCTGCCCAGTACTTATCGGCAGGCACCTTGACCTCGCCCATAGAATCATGTTCAATACGATAATCCATATTTATCCTCTCCCCTGACGATTTGGCATATTACGCCTTTCGGCATAGAAATACCTGTTTCACCATTACTATACATTATAAGTATACCGGTATCTTCGGATAAATTCAAATTCAGTTTAAGAATATCGGTATTCAGATATTGATATATAATTAACAATGCAAAAAAGATATATCCATAGCCATATATATAAATGGTATATTTGTTTTTATATTACTCTCTTATCGCTCACAAAAACAAAGTCCAACAAGAAATATTTTTGTTGCATTTGACTTACAAATTTTGCAGTTGGCGCATTCTCCACTGATTATATAGAAACTGCCATACAATTTTTTTCGTTCCTGGCACTCAGTTTATGAAGACACAGTTGCTGTATCAAGATCTTGAACCTCAAAAAGCATAATTCGTTTTCGGAATTCAAAAATATACAGATGAATATATCTCTTCAAAAACTTTGACAATTATTTCACACTCTTTCTTTAAAAAAGCGGAACAGAACCTGTCTGTTCCGCTTGTAAAGATCATTTCTTTTCAGTACCCTCAATGTTGTTGAGTCCATAGGAAAGTGTTGTAAGGCTGTCACCGAGGTGAACGTTTTCTACAGCAACGCCCTTGTGTGTTACCTTCAGATCATAGTGAGTGAAGTTCCAGAAAGCCTTGATGCCGCAGCTTATAAGCGTATTTACAAGCTTCTCGGCAGCCTGCATAGGAACACAGAGAATAGCTGCAACTGGCTTGTTTTCGGCGCAGAAAGAGCTGAGCTCATCAATGCTCCGCACCTTCAGCTCGCCTATTTCCTTGCCGATAAGCTCTTCATTGATGTCAAAAGCACCGATGAGGTCAAAGCCCTTGTTATGGAAATCTATATGAGCAGCAATAGCCTTTCCGAGATTACCTGCACCAAGAAGTATCATAGGCGTTTGTTTGTCAAGACCAAGGATCTTGCCGATCTCAAGACGAAGATCACTTACATTATAGCCATACCCCTGCTGTCCGAATTCGCCGAAGCAGTTGAAGTCCTGTCTTATCTGCGAAGCAGTGAGTCCCATTTTCTCCGAGAGCTCTCTTGAGGATATGCGAACATATCCGTTATTCTCAAGCTCCCCGAGAAAGCGATAGTATCTCGGGAGCCTTCTTATGACAGAGTTGGATATTGAGTTCTTTGACATTATTGTATGCCTTCTCTCTTATCACATTAATTTATCAAGTCTGATCTTTATCTCGTCAAGGAAGGTCTTGGAATCTACCTTCTTCTTATTGTCAAGCTTGGAGATGAGGTAAAGATCACCTGTCATAACGCCATCCTCAATAGTCTGTATAGTCGCCTTTTCAAGTTTATCGGCAAATTCGCAGAGCTCGGGAGTTCCGTCAAGCTCTCCCCTCTTTCTGAGAGCTCCGCTCCATGCAAAGATAGTTGCAACAGAATTGGTAGATGTCTCTTCACCCTTGAGGTACTTGTAATAGTGACGCTGAACAGTTCCGTGTGCAGCCTCATATTCATATATTCCGTCAGGTGAAACAAGTACAGAAGTCATCATAGCAAGGCTTCCGTAAGCTGTAGATACCATATCCGACATTACATCGCCGTCATAGTTCTTACAAGCCCATATGTAGCCGCCGTTTGAACGGATAACTCTCGCTACCGCATCGTCTATAAGAGTATAGAAATACTCTATGCCTGCTGCCTCATACTTTTCCTTATACTCGTTATCGTAGATCTCCTGGAAAATATCCTTAAAGCGGTGGTCATACTTCTTTGAGATAGTGTCCTTGGAAGCAAACCATACGTCCTGCTTGAGATCCAGACCGTAGTTAAGGCAAGCTCTCGCAAAGCCTGCGATAGAAGCATCAAGGTTGTGAAGTCCCTGGATTATGCCGTCACACTTTGTGAACTCATGGATAAGCTCACGAGTCTCGTTACCGTTTTCATCAGTTACGACAAGCTCAGCCTTGCAGCCCTTGCTTACGCGCATCTCGGTATTCTTGTAAACATCACCGTAAGCATGACGCGCGATAGTTATAGGCTTTGTCCATGTAGGGATATAGGGCTCGATACCCTTGACGATGATAGGAGTACGGAAAACAGTACCGTCAAGTGCAGCACGGATAGTTCCGTTAGGAGACTTCCACATCTGAGTAAGGTTGTACTCAGGCATTCTTGCTGCATTAGGAGTAATTGTAGCACATTTTACAGCTACACCGTACTTCTTTGTAGCCTCGGCAGAATCAAGCGTCACCTGATCCTTGGTCTCCTCTCTGTGCTTGAGACCAAGATCATAGTATTCTGTATTAAGCTCTACATATGGCTCAAGAAGAGTTTCTTTGATCCACTGCCAGAGAATTCTTGTCATTTCGTCGCCGTCCATTTCGACCAGCGGTGTTTTCATGGTTATTTTAGCCATTGGATTGTACCTCCTTTGTACTTTATCAGGAAATAAAAAGCATATTTGATATATAGATAATTTTTCGCTGTATTACTTCATTGACTCTCTTGTATAGTCGAGAAGTCCGCCTGCAAGCATGATGTCCTTTGTGCGTCCGGAAAGCTCACAAAGAACAGGGATCTCCTTGCCGTTTGTCTTGTTAACGACTATAAGCTCGGACTTGCCCTCCTCAACAGCATTTCTTACATCTTCAAGAACAAGCTCATCGCCCTGCGCAATACTGTCATAGTCAGCCTCATTCACAAATGTGAGGGGCAGGATGCCTGCATTGATTAGGTTTGCACGGTGAATTCTTGCGAATGACTTTACCAGAACAGCCTTAACGCCAAGGTAAAGAGGCGCAAGTGCAGCGTGCTCTCTTGAAGAGCCCTGACCGTAGTTTGAGCCGCCTACTATGATGCTCTTTCCAAGAGACTTCGCTCTCTCAGGAAAGCTCTCATCACATACAGCGAAGCAGTGCTGTGAGATCTTCGGGATATTTGAACGCAGAGGAAGTATCTTAGCACCTGCGGGCATGATGTGGTCTGTTGTGATATTGTCGCCTACCTTGAGCGATACGGGAGCATCAATAGTCTCAAGGAGAGGTGAAGTCTCGGGATAGGGCTTGATGTTTGGTCCGCGAAGTATCTCAACGCTGTCCATCTCAGCCTCTGAAGCAGGAGGAACTACCATGTTATCATTGATAACGAATTCCTCGGGAAGCTTGAAGTCAGGCATATCACCCAGTTCTCTGGGGTCTGTAAGATAACCTGTAAGTGCAGAAACAGCAGCCATCTCAGGTGAAACCAGATAGATCTGTCCGTCCTTTGTGCCTGAGCGTCCCTCAAAGTTTCTGTTGAAGGTACGAAGAGAAATACCCTTTGAGTTAGGAGACTGTCCCATACCGATACAGGGACCGCAGGCGCTCTCAAGAATTCTTGCACCTGCATCTATGAGAATAGAAAGTGCACCGTTCTGTGCCAGCATATTGAGGACCTGCTTTGAACCGGGAGCAATAGCAAGGGAAACATCGGGATTAACTGTCTTACCCTTTAATATATGAGCGACCTTGAGCATATCAAGGAGCGAAGAATTAGTGCATGAACCGATACAAACCTGATCGATCTTGAGTCTGCCGATCTCCTCAACACTCTTTACGTTGTCAGGAGAATGAGGACAGGCTGCAAGAGGAACGAGTTTGCTGAGATCTATGTGGAGCTCTTCATCGTAAACCGCATCGGGATCAGCAGCAAGAGGAGTCCATACCTCTTCACGCTTCTGAGCCTTGAGGAACTGCTTTGTGATCTCGTCCGAAGGAAATACAGATGTTGTTGCACCAAGCTCTGCACCCATATTTGTGATAGTAGCTCTCTCGGGGACAGAAAGTGTCTTTACACCTTCGCCGCAGTACTCGATAACCTTTCCTACGCCGCCCTTAACAGACATTCTTCTGAGGACCTCAAGAATAACATCCTTTGCAGCTACCCAGGGCTGAAGCTTTCCAGTGAGTTCAACTTTAACTACCTTCGGGCAGGTAATGTAGTATGCGCCGCCGCCCATTGCTACGGCAACATCAAGTCCGCCTGCACCAATAGCGATCATGCCGATACCGCCGCCTGTAGGAGTATGGCTGTCAGAACCGATAAGAGTCTTTCCGGGGATACCGAAACGCTCAAGATGTACCTGATGGCAGATACCGTTACCGGGACGTGAGAAATAAATACCGTGCTTCTTTGCGACACTTCCGATAAATCTGTGGTCATCAGCGTTCTCGAAGCCGTTCTGAAGAGTGTTATGATCTATGTAAGCGACCGAACGCTCGGTCTTTACACGAGGAACACCTATTGCCTCAAATTCGAGATATGCCATTGTACCTGTTGCATCCTGTGTAAGGGTCTGATCGATACGGATACCGATCTCCTGTCCCTTGACATACTCGCCGTCAACAAGGTGTGCTCTGAGTATCTTTTCTGTTAAAGTTAAACCCATTGAAGATCATTCCTTTCAATACATAAGAATACATTCTAATTGTACAACATTTCATTCAGTTTGTCAAGAATTAAACAAAGTAAATTTGAGACATGAAGAAAGGCTTCCGAAGAAGCCTTTCTATCACGATGCAAACTGGCTGTTGTAAAGCTCGGCATAGAAGCCTCCCTTGGCGAGAAGCTGCTCATGATCTCCCTGTTCAATTATGTTTCCGTGCTTCATAACAAGTATTATATCTGAATTCTTTATTGTAGAGAGTCTGTGTGCGATGACAAAGCTGGTCCTTCCCTCCATCAGCTTTACAAAAGCACGTTGTATACGCAGTTCTGTACGCAGGTCTATTGAACTGGTCGCCTCATCAAGAATAAGCATAGGCGGATCCATGAGCATTATCCTTGCTATACAGATAAGCTGCTTCTGTCCCTGCGACAATCCGCAGTCTTCACTTATAACAGTATCATATCCGTTTGGCAGTCTCTTTATGAATCCGTGAGCGTAAACCGACTTAGCCGCCTCGATAATCTGTTCTCTTGTAGCATCAGGAGCTCCGTATGCTATGTTTTCCACAACTGTTCCGGTAAATACCCAGGTCTCCTGAAGCACCATTCCGAAGCAGCTTCTCAGGCTGTCACGGGTGACACTGTTTATTTCCTTGCCGGAAAGCACTATTTTGCCGCTGTCAATATCGTAAAAACGCAGCAGCAGATTAATGATCGTCGATTTTCCGCAGCCGGTAGGACCTACAATAGCTACACGCTGTCCGCTTTTTACATCAAGGCTGAAGTTTTCGATGAGCTTTGTATCGGGAGAATAAGAGAAGAAAACGTCTGAAAAACTAAGTGTTCCGTCACAACTTTCAAGAACTTCCTTATCAGAATCATCGGGTACTTCGTTCTCGTCAAGCACAGCAAATACTCGTTCAGCAGAAGCTACAGCGTTCTGAAGCTCAGCAAAAACTCCTGATATTTCATTGAAAGGCTTGGTATACTGATTGGAGTAAGCAAGGAAGCTGGACAGCTTTCCTACTGTCATAACGCCAATTATCGGGAACTTCCCTACTACACCGAGAGCACCGAGGAGTCCGACAGCTGCATAGATAAGTCCGTTGACAAATCTTGTGGTAGGATTGGTCATTGAGCTGAAAAAAGTTGCCTTGACACCGATCTTTCCATAAGCCTTGTTTATCTCATCAAATCTCGCCTCGGCTCTCTTATCATAAACGAAAGCCTTTACTATCTTCTGATTTCCAGCCATTTCCTCAGCAAGCCCTACCATGTCGCCGCGCAGCTTTGACTGCTTCATATAAGAGTCGTGGGACGCTTTGGTTATCCTGGATGCCGCGATAAAAGATAACGGCGTAAGGATAACGACCACAATGGCTATCCTGAAGTTGATCGCCATCATAAATATAAGTGTTCCGATGATAGTGATAATACCGCTGAAAAACTGAGTAAAGCCCTGAAGAAGACCGTCTGATATTATCTCTATATCATTTATTACTCTGCTCGTAAGCTCGCCTTTAGTGTGTCCGTCGATATATCTGAGCGGGACCCGCTCAAGCTTGCAGAATATATCAGACCTGAGATCACGAATAGTCAGAAATGACAGCTTATTTGTGCAAAGGCTCATGAGCCACTGAAAAAAAGTACTTGCAACTACCATGGAAGCCAGCAGTACAATGATCCTGCCAAGCTTGTGAAAATCCACATTTCCCTTACCGATACAGCAGTCTACCGCTTCTCCGATAAACACAGGGACTGCCAGTGAAAGAGAGACTCCAAGAGCTGCAAAAACAATAGTGAGCACAAAGTATCTCAAATAAGGAGCGGCATAGGAGAAAACACGTTTCAAAGTCTTAAGCATTTGTGCTGCCCTCCTTTTCGTTCATCTGAGACCTGTAGATCTCATTGTAAACATCACAGCTTTCGATCAGCTCTTCATGTGTGCCTATGCCCACTGCTTCACCTTCGTCCATAACTATGATCTTATCAGCGTTTTTAAGTGAAGTCGTCCTCTGAGATATCATCACAATTGTCGTATCGGGAAGATCCTCACTAAGTGCGTGCCTGAACGCAAGATCAGTCTTATAGTCAAGGGCACTCGTAGAGTCATCGAGAATAACAATATCAGGATCGCCGACAAGTGCTCTTGCTATAGATATTCGCTGCTTCTGACCTCCGGAAAGATTTTTACCGCCCTGAGAAATAACAGTATCAAGTCCGTCGGGACTGTTGCTGACGAACTCCCATGCCTGTGCGGTTTTCAGAGCCGATATTATCTCAGCATCGGAAGCATCGGATTTGCGCCAGCGCATATTCTCACGTATAGTTCCCGAGAAAAGCGCAGCCTTCTGCGGAACAATTCCTATCCTGCTGCGAAGCTGCACATTTTCAATATCATTTACATCCACACCGAAGACACTGACGGTGCCCTCAGTTGCCTTATAAAAGCAGGGTATAAGGCTTGCAAGCGTGGATTTTCCGCAGCCTGTACCGCCTATGATCCCCAGCATCTGTCCTTTTTTTACCGAGAAAGAGATATTTCTCAGCGAATAGTCTCCCGCACCTGCATATGAGAAAGAAACACTGTTGAATTCGATAATGTCAGCTTTCTTCTCATCGATCTCGCTTATGGTTCCGTTCTCCTCGGGAAGAAGCGCAAAGACCTCACTTATTCTGTTTGCGGACGCAAAAGCCTTTGTAAAAATAACAATAAGATTAGCCAGAACCACGAGAGCAAGCAGTATCTGTGTCATATAATTGGTAAAAGCAGTGAGTTCGCCCTGAGTAAGCCTGCCGACATCTATTCTCTTTCCGCCGAACCAGATAACAGCAACAATGCCGAGATTCATCACCATGAACGCCACAGGATTGAGAATGGCAGATATTTTTCCGACGGCAATGGAATTATCGGATATATCATCAACAGCTTCCTTGAACTCATCGATCTCCTCATTCTGACGCGAAAACGCCCTGATAACTCTCGCTCCCTCAAGATTCTCACGCGTCAGCAGCGAAGCTCTGTCAAGGCACTGCTGAGTCTTTTTATACATCGGAACAGTCTTTTTCATTATAAAAAATATGACCAGTGAGATCAAAGGAGCTACAACAAAGAATACAAGTGACAGTTTAAGATCGATGGTCACTGCCATAACAGCGGCTCCGATAACAAAGAAAGGCGCTCTTACCGCAAGCCTGATAAACATATTCACACCATTCTGAACAGTATTTGTGTCGTTGGTAAGCCTGTTTACAAGAGAAGAGGTACCTATCTTGTCTATACTTTCATATGAGAGTGAATTTATATGCCTGTACAGGTCAGCCCTCAGCTCAGTACCAAAGCCGTACGCACACTTTGCCGCAAAATACTGACAGGTCAAGGCAAAGCAAAGACCGCTGGCACCGAGGAGCACAATAAGCCCGCTCATTTTAATGATATATGAAGTATCATTATTTCCGATTCCGTTGTCGATTATCCTCGCCATTACTACAGGGACAATAAGTTCAAAAACCGCTTCAAGGAGTTTAAAAAAAGGTCCGAGGAGAAGCTCCTTTTTATAGTTTCTGAGATATTTCAGTAAATTCTTCATCTGTTTACTTCCATCCGATCGCTGAAATTGATCATACGCACAACGACACTCCCTTTTGGGGAGTGCCGCCTTATCGTCATATTTTTATTCCGTTTGCCTTTAAAAGCTCTCTTGCCGACTCGACTGAATCTACACCGACTGCATTTTTTACAGGCGCAAATTCCTTCTCACGTACAACTTCATACGCAAGGCAGCTGTCCTGCATATGTACCATATCCAGAACGAGAGTCTCAAATTTGTGACCATTGGGAGACTCAGGCTTTATCAGATCGCCGTTATCGTCCATATAAGGTATCTTCTTCTCCACAACATGAACAGGCATCTTACGGTCACATATCTCCTCAAGCTTTTCCACGCTGAACAGATAATTGAGGATAACACCGTATTTATAAGCGAGCTCTCCGTTGTCATCAACAAGAGTACGCATCTCCTCTGTCATCTCATAGTACTCAACTATGGAAGGTCTGCCGTCTTCAAGGCAGAGAACGCCCACGCGTTCATCGGGAGAAGCCTTGCTTACGACCTTTCCGCCAGACTGAAGACCGGAGTCGATAACCGCTCCCACAAATCCGGGATCAGCTATCCTTTGAAGAACGTTATCGACAGCGAAAACATTTATCCACTCAACGCCCTTTTCCTTTATCTCATCAAGAAGTCCCGCCCTCACCAGAGATGAGAACCAGCCTCCGTTTCCGTTAGGAGAAAGAGAGATCTTTGAACGGCTCTCCATAAGTACTTTTCCGCTCATGTCGACCGAAGGTGCCATGTCCTGGATAAAAAATCTGACATAAGAAGGATCGTATCCGAAATAATTCTTCTCCTTAAAGAAGTCAACTGTCTCCTTATTGTTTTTCTCGCTGGTCATTATATAGAGAGGGACCCATGCACCGGCAAGTCTGACAACATCCATAAGATTATTTATAAGGCACTGAAAAATATAGAGTTCCTCGTCCACACCTATATTGAACATACCCTTCGGCTTATCAAAGCCGAGCCTTGTTCCCTGTCCTCCGGCAAGAAGAACAGCAGCGACCTTTCCGTTTTTTATAGCGTCTGTTCCGATTTTTGTGTATCTGCTGCTTTCAGAAGCTATATCTTTAATTGTAACAGCACCGAGAGGTTCAAATGTGCCGCGTAATGAATCACTGTTCTTTTCAGAATCAAGGTTTTCAAGGACAGAAAAATCAGTTATCTCTATCTGATCAAGCAGATCCTTTTTTTCATCATTATCCAGTTCATCATAATACTTCAATATATGCTCCTGACCAATATCCGACAGAATACGAAATGCCTTATCGCGATCTATCATAAACTCCTCCTTGATCATGGCAACGCCAATTTACTAAAATTAATTATAACATATTATACTATATTAGTCAATGTATAAAAAAATCCGATACTCAATGAGTATCGGATTTCCGGGGTAATGCTGATCGCATCTGGTCTGAGTGACGGGACTTGAACCCACGGCCTCTACCACCCCAAGGTAGCGCGCTACCAACTGCGCCACACCCAGACGATTTTTGTTCACCGCAATCAACGATATATATTATATCACCCAAAAAGCAGTTTGTCAAGGGTTTTTTGAAAAAAATTTCAGATTTTTTTCAAAAAGTTCTGAAATCCCCTATTTCACGCTGTTTTTCCTTCCAACTTTTTTATAATTTTTCTCTCTATAGACAAATAGCAATTAATATGATATAATATTCTTGGTACAATTACATCTGTAAGGAGCAAGTATCATGAAAAAAATTTCAAATAATATCCTTTCCGCATTACTGTCTGCAATGTTTGCATTTTCAGTATTATCTTTACTAACCGAAAACGCTTTTGCGGCACAGTCCGAAAAAAGCGGCAGTGTCTCAAAAGGAACTACCGCCATTATCATGATAGCGATCTTTATCATTACAGCTGTTTGTACAGCATTCATTACCTTTAAGATCAGAAAGAAAAAGTCAGATAGTTCATCAGAACTGACTTCACATGAGGAAAAAGAGAAATAATACAGGAGCTGAGTATTATGGATTTTGATATTGACCTCTATATAGATTTCATCTATCACGGATTCTACAGACTCGCAGATATTGAGGAGAGATTTGATGAATACCGCGAAATGGCAGAAGAAGCTGCCAAGGATCTTGGCGAAGACGAGGTCATACTCTATGCCATATATGCCTTCGATCCTGATACTCAGAAGTTCATATATGCAAATTTCATGCTGAAACGCCTTACTCTTGAGCATTACGCAAGAGTATGCGAAAGGCTTTCTAAATTCTGCAGATTATTCTGTATAGGAAACGGTTAGGTGTAAATATGATATTAAAAAGTTCTATCTCCGCATTTATATCAGCACTGCTTCTCTCCGGAGCAGCTGCAGCAGCCTCCGCCGCAGCGGACAACAGCAGTAACAAAGCTACTGATACATCTTCAGAAACAGCTGCTGCTTCAACAAGTACCTCCACTGCCGAGGAAAGTTCTTCAGAACCGACTACACTTAAAAAATACCATATCACCTTCCTTGATTTCGACAATAAGCCGCTTAAAGTCCTGGAAGTTGAAGAAGGCGATCCTATAGACTATACCGAAGTTGATATGAAGCCTCTCCACAAGCATATAGATGAGTTCACCGAGCAGGACTTCTGTGCCTGGGACATCAAGCCTGATTTTGCCGATCAGGACTATACTATACATGCTCTCTCAAAAACAGCAAAAATCATTTTTAACAAAGCTCCTGAGAAATACAGATATTTCTCAACAAACGGCAATGTTTCCCTCAAGGGACTTGAAGCGTCTATACAGATGACAGTACAGACCCCCAAAAAGGATAATAACGGTAAATTTATTACCGAGGAAAGCACAGTCGATATTTCTACAAGCTGTATCGCTCAGCCTGCTACACTTAAAGAAGCATTCGCCAATGGTGACAGCGCGAAGATAACCGTCTATCCCCGTGGAGACCAGAAGGCACTCTGTACCTTCAATATAGTCTGTCACAGAGATCTCGGTGATGTGAATGATGACGGAAGCATCAATTCTACAGATGCCTCTCAGGTCCTGGCAACTTATGCAAAGATGGCTGCAACAAAGGGATTCGCCCCTGATGAAAAGCTTCTGAAGCATTCCGATGTCAATATGGACGGAAAGCTTGACGCCCGCGATGCCTCGCATATACTTAAATACTATGCAGTTGCATCAACAGCTGCAGAAGCCATAGACTGGGAATACTTCTTTGATTACGATAAGATACTGGGCTCGAAATAACACAGAGGTATATTTCTATGAACAAAGATTGGTCGGATATTAATAAAGAAATTCAGACACTTCTTAGAAAAAAAGATACCTACAATAGCGGTTTAGCTGCACTATTCAAACTCAGAGACCAACTTATGGAAACTGTCCTTTTGTTCAGAGACGAATTAGATCGCGAGGACTTCAATGCTATCCCGTTTATTAATGCAGAGGGATACCACAGTAAAACTATCGCCTATTCCCTCTGGCATATATTCCGCATCGAAGATATAGTAGCTCATACTCTTATAAATTGCGATGATCAGATATTCTTCTATGGGAACTACAAGGAGCGTATCAATACTCCGATCATAACCACAGGAAATGAACTCGTCGGGCAGGATATTGCAGATTTCTCTGCAAAGCTCAATATTGATGAACTATATACATACATCAGCGAAGTTAAGGAGAGTACAGAGCTGATATTGTCAAAACTTCCCTTTGATATGCTGAAGAAGAAAATATCTCCCGAACGGAAAGACCTTCTTATTTCGCTTAATACTGTCAGTACTGACGAAAATGCTGCCTGGCTCGTTGATTACTGGTGTAGAAAGGATATTCGCGGACTTATACAAATGCCGTTTTCAAGGCACTGGATCATGCACATCGAAGCAAGTCTGCGAATAATGAAGAAACTAAAAAAACACACAAAAACTGCCTGACCTTCGCAAAAATGGACTGACTGGCAGTTTTTTTGCTGTTTGTAAACTTTTTTCTGTTTTCCTATTGAAATTTCAGGAAAGTTAATGTATAATTATAAAGTAATGCATTTGCGCAAATTCACTATTTTAAAGGAGTGCTTATAATGTACAACGATCTTATGGATTCAATCGGCTTCGTTAAGGGCTATGATCCTGCTGTAGGCGAGGCTATGGGCAAGGAGCTCGCTCGCCAGCAGAGAAACCTCGAGCTCATCGCAAGCGAAAATATCGTTTCCCCTGCTGTTATGGCTGCTATGGGAAGCGTTCTTACAAACAAATATGCTGAGGGCTATCCCGGGAAGCGTTACTACGGCGGATGTCAGTGTGTTGACGAGGTCGAGGAGATCGCTATCGAGAGAGCCTGCAAGCTCTTCGGTGCAAAGTATGCTAACGTTCAGCCTCATTCAGGTGCTCAGGCTAATACAGCTGTTTACTTTGCAGTTCTTCAGCCCGGTGACACTGTTCTCGGTATGAGCCTTGCTGACGGCGGTCATCTTACACACGGTTCACCTGTAAACCTTTCAGGTAAGTACTTCAACTTTGTTTCATACGGTCTTGACGACGAGACAGAGACTATCAACTATGATGAGCTTTACAAGCTTGCAAACAAGACTAAGCCTCGTCTTATCGTTGCAGGTGCTTCTGCATATCCCCGCGCTATCGACTTCAAGCGCCTTTCAGAGATAGCAAGAGCAGTCGGCGCACTCCTTATGGTAGATATGGCTCACATTGCAGGTCTCGTTGCAGCGGGCTGTCATGAGTCACCTGTTCCCTATGCCGACATCGTTACAACTACAACTCACAAGACACTCCGCGGACCCAGAGGCGGTCTTATCCTTACAAACAACGAGTTCCTGGCTAAGAAGATCAATTCTGCTATCTTCCCTGGAACACAGGGCGGACCTCTTATGCACACTATTGCTGCTAAGGCTGTATGCTTCGGCGAGGCTCTCAAGCCAGAGTTCAAGGAATATCAGCAGAGAATAGTTGCAAATGCCAAGGCTCTGGCTGACGGTCTCCTCAAGAGAGGCTTCAACCTCGTTTCCGGCGGTACAGACAACCACCTCATGCTGGTTGACCTCCGTCCCTTCAACATCACAGGTAAGGAGCTTGAGCACAGACTGGACGAGGTTTACATCACAGTAAACAAGAATGCTATCCACAATGACCCTGAGAAGCCTTTCGTAACAAGCGGTATCAGAATCGGTACTCCTGCTGTTACAACAAGAGGCCTCGGTGTTGAGGAAATGGAAAAGATCGCTGAGTACATCTACCTCTGCGCTACAGATTTCGAAAACAAGGCTGACGAGATCCGTGCAGGCGTAAACGCTATCTGCGAGAAGTTCCCTCTTTATAAGTAATCAATAATCATCAAGGGACGGACGAACTGTCCGTCCCCTTATTTTATAGAAAATATTATGCACAGGATATTCGGATCAAAAGAAAACATACAATACTGCGACAGAGAGGGTGCATACTTTATTCCTGTCTACAATAGAAAGATCGGTGTGATACATACTCCTAAAGGTTATTTCTTTGTTGGCGGCGGAATAGAAAATGGTGAATCTCACTCTGATTGCGTAAAAAGAGAAAGTCTTGAAGAAACAGGATATACAGTTTCTGTAGGAGCAAAAGTATGCTCTGCCGAGACCTATTGCTTTCACAATGAAATAGGTTATTTTCACCCCATCCAGACCTATTATACAGGTGAATTTACTTCAAAAGTATCCTCACCGACAGAAAATGACCATGAATTCTTGTGGATCAATTATGAAAACATCAAAGGAAAAATGTTCTGGGAAATGCAGAACTGGGCACTGGATATTGTATACAAACAATACATATTCTGATTATCGTTAAACAAGGTATTAAATATGGATCTTCACATTAATTCACTCTATCTTTGTGTAAATGATATGGATAGAGCAATAAAGTTCTATGAAGAACTTTTCGAGCAGAAAGTTACCGAAAGAGATGAATTGTACAGCGTTTTTGAAGTTAACGGCTTCCGTCTTGGCTTATTCGCGTATAAACTAACTAACGAGCCTCACACTTTCGGAAGCAACTGCATACCAAGTTTCAGTGTTGATGACCTTAAACTGCTTGACGCCAAGCTCAGAGGGAAAGATGTCTGCTTCCCCATAACCCGCATAGGAAGCAACTGGGTGGCAGAATTTGTTGATCCTGAGGGCAATCACATTGAAATGACTGCACCTGCAAAGTAAAATGAAAGGAGAACTGCTATGTCTGCACCACTAGCCGATAAAATACGTCCGAAATCTCTTGCCGATGTTGTCGGTCAGGAGCATATACTCGCCGAGGGAAAGCCCCTTCGCCGCATAATTGAAAGCGGAACAGTTCCGAATATGATATTCTACGGTCCGTCTGGAGTGGGCAAGACTACTGTGGCGCGCATTATCGCCGAAAACTGTGGTATGTCGCTGTACAAGCTCAATGGCACAAACGCTTCCATCTCTGACATCAAGGATGTAGTAGCCGAGATAGGCACATTCGGAAGCGAAAACGGTATACTGCTATATCTTGACGAGATACAGTACCTGAATAAAAAGCAGCAGCAGAGTCTTCTGGAATACATCGAAAACGGCGAGATAACACTTATTGCTTCGACTACGGAAAACCCGTATTTCGCAGTATATAATGCTGTCATAAGCCGAAGCACTGTTTTTGAGTTCAAGCCTGTTACCGCCGAACAGCTCATACCTGCGATAAAACGCGCTTTCAGAATCATGTCGGAGGAAAATGGCTACGAAATAGAAGCTTCTGATGACATTATAACCCGTATAGCCTTTAGTTGCGGCGGTGACGTCCGCAAGGCAATGAACACAGCTGAGCTCGCTGTTGTCTGCGGAGAGCCTTCTGACGGTAAAGTAACCATAACTGAGGACTCCCTCGAAGTTCTCGCGCAGCGCAGCAATATGCGCTATGACCGTGACGGGGACCAGCATTATGATATTCTTTCTGCATTCCATAAGTCTGTACGCGGTTCGGACGAGAATGCAGCTTTGCACTATGCTGCACGTCTGATAGCCGCCGGAGACATTATCTCACTTTGCAGACGAATGCTTTGTATCGCCTCTGAAGATGTGGGACTCGCATACCCTATGGCTGTTCCGATAGTAAAAGCCTGCGTAGACTCGGCATTACAGTTAGGACTTCCCGAAGCTAAACTGCCAATTGCAGAAGCTATAATCCTTATGGCTACAGCTCCGAAGTCCAACAGTGCCTGCATGGCTATTGATGCTGCTCTGGACGATCTGAAAAGCTGCGATGCTCTTGATTTTCCAAGGCATCTCCAGAATGTTCACTTTGACGGCAAGGGCGCAAAGGTCGTAGGCCAGCACTATCTTTACCCTCATGACTTCCATAATCACTATGTAAAACAGCAATATCTCCCTGATGCTCTTAAAGACCGCGTTTATTATCATTACGGTGAGAATAAACAGGAGCAGTCAGCATACCAGTACAGACAAAAGCTTCTGAGCGAAGCCGATAAATAAGCAAGTCCGCAGAAAACTGCGGACTTTTTCATAGCAATATATATAAATTAGTCACGGTAAACTTGATTTTTTTGGTCTTGACAAAAGCTGTAAAAAATGTTATAGTAATTAAGTAGAATACAATTGTTCATCAGTGGTGGACGATTTTTTCAAAAAACTAAAAGGTGATCTACTATGGATACCAAATCACAGCTTATTGTTGCCGATGCAAAAATACTCCCCGAGGTTTTTACAAAGGTCCTCGAGGTCAAAAAGCTCATGGCTCAGAAGGGCGAGAAAAGCTTCGCCTCAGCCTGCAAGCGTATCGGCATTTCAAGAAGTGCTTACTACAAATACAAGGACAGCGTTTTTTCCTATGAGGAGCTCTTTAACAGAAAGATAGTCAATATCTATCTCCTTCTCAGCGACAGTCCTGGTATTCTGTCAAGTGCTCTTGTTTTTCTTCATGACCTGAATGCTAATATTTTGACTGTTAATCAGAGTATCCCCGTGGACGGCGCGGCTGCTGTCAATATTTCACTCAGGCTTACCGGCGAGTACAACGAAGAACTTGCCGCACTAAATTCAATTACTGAACTGGACGGCGTATTAGAGGTCAAGATCCTCTCAGCCGAATAGTTTACGGAGGTTTTCTTTTTATGTCAGTTAAATTTGCAGTTTTAGGACACGGTGTTGTTGGCTCTGGCGTTGTCGAGCTTTTCTATAAGAATAAGAAAAGCATCGAAAAACGTGCTGGTGTGGAAATGGATATAAAGTATATCCTGGATCTCAGAGATTTCCCTGACTCCCCTTATGCCGATAAGTTCACAAAGAATTTCGACGATATACTCAATGATGACGAAGTAATATCTGTTGCAGAGTGCATGGGAGGTGTCGAGCCTGCTTTCACCTTCGTTAAAGCCTGCCTTGAAAAGGGCAAGAGCGTTTCCACTTCAAACAAGGAGCTGGTTGCTGAAAAAGGCGATATTCTTCTGAAAGCCGCCAAGGAGCACAACTGCAACTTCTTCTTTGAAGCCAGCGTCGGCGGTGCTATACCGATAATCAGACCCCTTCATCGCTGTCTCGCCGCTAATGACATTACCAAGGTTGCGGGCATACTCAACGGTACAACAAACTTTATCCTCACAAAGATGTATAACGACAATATGCCCTTTGATGAAGCCCTGAAGCTTGCTCAGGAGCTTGGATACGCTGAAAAGGATCCAACAGCTGATATTGAAGGTCATGATGCCTGCCGCAAGATATGCATCATATCTTCTCTTGTTTTCGGTAAACACGTTTATCCCAAGAGCGTCTACACAAAGGGGATCAAGGACATTCAGCTCTGTGACGTTGAAGCTTCTGATGTTCTCGGCTATGCTATAAAGCTTGTAGCTTCAGTTACTAAGCTTGAAAACGGTAATATTCTCCCCTGTGTAATGCCTACTCTGGTTTCCTATGATAATATAATGTCCGGCGTAAATGATGTTTTCAATGCAGTTCTCGTTTACGGTGATGGTATTGATCAGGCAATGTTCTACGGCAGAGGCGCAGGAAAGCTTCCTACTGCAAGCGCAGTACTGGGAGATGTTATTGAAGCTGTAAAGCATAAGGTAACAGTATTATCTCAGTCATGGGAGTCTTCATCTGATGACTCATTTGTTTCAAAGATAAGCGAATTCAAGTCACGCTGGTACTTCAGAGTTCCTTCGGGTTCAGCGATCAATGGTGTTGAAGTTTATAACAGCGACTACGGAATGTCATTTGTAACCTCTGAGGAGCTTACTTTTGCTCAGGCAGAAGCTAAGGCTAAGGAGCTCGGAGCACTTGCTTGTCTCCCTGTTCTTGAATGATCAGTAATAATACAGGATACTTCCGATTTCTCGGAAGTATCTTTTTATATCAGATTTAAGGAGGCAATTATGGCTTCAAGCAAGGAATATCTCAGCTTTATACTGGAACAGCTTTCAGAACTGGACGGGATTACTTACAGAGCAATGATGGGCGAATATATCATTTATTACCAAAGCAAGATAATCGGAGGCATTTATGACAACAGATTTCTTGTAAAAAACGTCAGCTCAGCCAGGGAACTGATGACCGATGCGCCGCTTGAGCTTCCATATGATGGTGCAAAAGCAATGCTTCTTGTAACGGAAGTTGATGATAAAGATTTCCTGAATAAACTTATCATTTCGATCTATGAAGAACTTCCTTCAAAAAAGAAATAAAGCAAACAGCCCGTGAGACTGATATAATCCCCTTAAAGTAGACACACGAAAAAACAAAAGCGTGTGAAAGCTGTAAGGGGGTTATTTTATGTCAAGAGGAAGTAAGCTAACAGATGAAGAACGCATAGCGGCAGTGCAAGAATA
>Ga0255345_1000490_pt1 | contig 65069 bp, 55 predicted proteins | sample wastewater_treat_6_FD_192415 | JGI IMG/M metagenome (GOLD analysis project Ga0255345, IMG submission 192415) | Wastewater microbial communities from Lulu Island WWTP, Vancouver, Canada - plant20 | ecosystem: Engineered > WWTP > Wastewater > Unclassified | place: Canada: Vancouver, British...
CGTTGGGAGCCAACGCCGCTGCAAGGTGTTCTTCATGAGTTGTTGGACAAGCTGGTTCTTGAGTTCCCGTGGGTTCTTACGCCCCGGTCCTAATGTGGAACGAAGAAAGGATCTGTAGTACTAGTCGTCGGAACCGGGGACGGCCCCTTTGGCCGGAGGGTCGGCAGGAGAAGGTTCGGTCGTTTCTGGCTCGTCCGAGGCGATCGTCACGATGGTTTTGGATGGAAGACTTTCGCCCCCACGCCAACGAAGCCCGGCGGCTTGCCCGTCCCACACCTTACGAGCCTGCCCTCCAAAGTCCGCCGTCAGATAAACGCCTGGACCTTTGCCGTAAAGGCCGTTGGAGAAGAAAGCAACCGTTCTGCCATCCGGACTACAAGCAGGGGACATGGCATTGGTGGCCACGGTCCGTGAAGAACCGTTGGTCAAGCTGGTGATGCGAATATGCCAGCTTCGTCCCGCCCGAACCATATACACCACGCGGTCCTCGACGAGTGTGGAACAAAAAGAAGGCATTGCGGCCCAAACGCCGGGAGGCGTTACCCTTTTTTCATCCACCATGACGGAAAACGGACCATTGACAGGTCCCACCACGTGAACCACCCGCCCTTGATCGTCAATCGATGGCGACAACGCGGTTTGCTCTTCCGGCAAGGGCATCATGCGAAGTTGGTCGGTGGAGGGACCTTTCCAGGTCCGCACGCGGTCGCCCTCCCCCATGGATAGGGCAACGAACTGTCCGTGGGGAGAAAAGCCGATGCTTTGCACGTAGCCGGGAATTCCAAGAGCAACAGGAGTCGTTTGCCCTTCTTGAAAAAGCTGCAATTTTCCGGAAGGGTCTTCCGTCGCATACCAAGTCCGCATGTCGCGGTCGAAGTCCGCACCCCGGGCCAACGTGCCGAAACCGCTGACCCGACGCCCCCGAGAGCCATTGGGAGCCAGCACACGCACCGAACGCTCTCCGCGGGTGGAGGCATCCGACAGAACGAGTTTGCCGGACATGTGCGAGCGGATGCCAAGCACATCTTCGAGGATGGCATCGGCCATGGTCGAAACCATCATCGGCTCGCTGCCAGGATATAAAACGAGTTCGCGTCGCCGATAGACGTCGGATTCCGCGGCATGGTAGGTATCGGAGATGACGATGGGAAAACCGGAGGGCCGCTGAAGCCTGCCCACCACGACCGCCGCAGTGGATAAGGCAGGCCATTTGCTTCGCTCCGGAAGGCCCGCGCCGAGCCGCATCGAGACGGTCGTGCGCACGTTGAATAGCCCCGTCAGTTGGATTTCAGCAGCGATTTGTTCGGCCAAGGGCGCATCCGCCGTCGTGGCAGGGGCCACGATGAGAACCGGCATTTGTTCGGAGGTGACCGAGATTTCGATGAGCGGCTCTTCGACTTGAGAACCCGCGACCGCCCCGTCGGTTCCTGGCATATCCCGTGAGGTCAGTTGTGCAAAAGCGGGAACGGTGAAACAGACGGCGGCGCCGAGCAGGCCAACACGAAAACAACGACGATAAAAAGTGGATGTATTCATGACAGGAGTCCAAATCAGGCAGTAAGACCTTATGAGCAGCGGCCGTATTCATTGTCCATCGGAGGTCTTCACGAAAGAGCCGTCAAACCGACCGCATGGGGCAATGACGTTCAAAACACCCACGTCGATTGACTCAATCCCAACAGACATTGAGCCCGATGGAAGGCGGCGGGGGTCCTCCTTCCGGGTCCGCGGGAACCGAAGCACCACTGAAAGCCGGCAGGGCAGCCCGGACCTTGTCGTCCCATACCGCCTGTCCGCTGGAAGTCATCGACGAGCCCGATACTTGTCGGTCGGGGGCAATCTGGATACTGACCCGGGCACAGGGACGCGTTCCCTCGGGAGGCGGGCCGAGCCCATGGCCGTGGGTTGGGAAACGAGCGCGCGCCCAGGCGGCCAAAATTGCCATATATTGCGGCGAAATCTTTCGAGGGCCGGTTCCCTGACCCCCTGGAACACCATCTGGGGAGCCGAAAGCCGGCGGAACGTTTTCGCTGCCCACCGGCGTGGTGGGGTCCCCTTCCCCTTCCCCAACCGCGCCAGTTTCGAAAGATCCAGCGTCCCCCGCATCGGCTTCCGCCGCCGGTCCCCCATCGGCAGCGGGCTGCGCGGAAGAAACGGTCGTTGGAATGGCTTCGGGGTCAGGAGGAGGCACGGGCGGAGGCGCCTCGAAAGGCTCCGGTTCTGGCATTTTCGGGGCTTTGGGAATATGCGAACCGAGGTCTTTGCCCTCATCCTTGCCGTGAGGCTGCCCAAGGGCGGGAGGCATATCCACCTCGATCCATTCCCGATCCGCGGCCATCGAATCGGCGGGTGTGGAAAAAAGCACACACAACACCACCAGGGCCACATGCAACCCCACGGAAAGCACGGTAAATCCGAATGAACGGATAAATCGTGCTATCCTCGCCAACACCCGACTCATCAGTTCGCCTTGAGTTTGATATCGACGCGACGGTCTTTGGCCCAGCTTTCTTCGTCGACACCGGTGGCTTCGAGTTCACCGCGGGAGGATACGTCCATGCGCCCTTTGTCGACTCCCAGTGATTCCATAGCGCCGCGCACGGATTCGGCACGTCTGCCGCCGAGCGCCATGTTGTAATCCTCCTCGCCCCTCGGGTCCGCATGTCCAACCATCAGCAAACTGCGTCCTTTCAAGGCACCGTCGTTCATGCATTGCGCCAGCGCCACCAAGGTGTTGCGAAACTCATCTTTCACCCGGGCCGAATCGTATCCGAATTTCGGAGGCCGAACCGCAGGGCAAAGCCGAAGGATTTCGTCGTCGATACCAAGCCCAGTACCGCCGGTTTCTTTTTCGGCATCGTCAATGGCCGCTTGCTGCACCGGAGAGACTTGTGGCGGCGGTGCTTCTTCGGTTGGAGTCGAAGGAGTGACGGGCTCGGGGGTTTTGCTGCAAGCGGCGATGGGGACAAGAGCGGCAATCGTGAAAATGACGGGGATGAAACGCTTCCTCATGGGATCCTCCACAACTGATTCGTGACATTGCTCCAATAATGTTCAAAAATCCCATGGTTGAGGGAAATGACAGCCCTGTCATCGCGAATCGAAGGGCAACCACCGTGTTGGGTACGTCGTAAAACCATGGGATGTTCGGGAGTTTGGCTGGGGTCAGCCCATACGGCTAACAACCAACCATCTGGGTGGTTGATTCCTGGACACACCCATCCCAGGCGCCCATACCTCACTTTCTTGCATAAGTGCAAGAAACCTCCGCCAAAGACGGTTCCGAAGGGGCATGGTCGATGTCTTTTTTTGCGACGACAGGGGTGAGCGCGAGGGTGAAAAAGTCACGACCCTTGAGAATGCAAAGGGAAATTTCCGTAACAATCGAGAAGGCCACGGCATCATACTCAGAAATATCGAACACTTATCCACAGAACGGAACAGAAGTTTTCGAAATTGCATCAAAATCAACTAATTCAAATATTACAAATATTTACAAAGGATGAGGGGGAAGGGCGTGGGAGTGAAGATTTTGGTCGTTTTGCGGAGGGTGGGTCAGGAGCAAGGGGATAGAAGCAGCGAGCCGGACGAAACGCAAAGGCCAATCACAGGCGCAACGCAGCCCACATGGTTGCGGCGCCAGCAGCGAACCCCATCATCAGACACAGCAGGCCTATGAGTACGACGGCCACTGGTTTTACGCCGGTTCGGGGCTGCACGGGCGGATGATGACCGGACTCGATGACCTGAACGCTTGGCGCAATCGAGGGGCTTTGCGGACCGGAAGGGAGTTGGGCGGAGACATGGGTGCCTTCTCGACCGACCGGAGGATTGCTGGATACTTTTTCTTTTTCGACGTCGATGGATCGGAACTCCGCGGTGGGCAAAGGAGCTGCTCCCGCAAGCGCTCTGGCCGTGGCGAGCAACACACGCGCCATGTCGTCGGCGGAACTGAAGCGGGCCGCTACATCTCGAGCCACGGCACGGCGGAAGAAGTCGTCCCATCCGACGAGGTGGGGAGCGACTTGAGAGATGGGTCGCGGGTCTTGGGTGAGCACGGCGGTAAGTTTTGCGAAATCGGTGGGGGCGTCGAAAGCCTCTTGTCCTGTCACCATTTCGTAGAACATCACACCGACAGCCCAAAGGTCGGCGCGATGGTCGACGCTTTTGGCATCTCGGATTTGTTCGGGGCTCATATACCCGGGTGTTCCGAGCATCATGCCGGTACGTGTTTTGGTGGCCATTCCACCGGCGGCGTCCATGACTTTGGCGATGCCGAAGTCGAGAACTTTGACGGAGTAGCGACCGTGTTGATCGGGCACGAGGAAGATGTTGTCGGGTTTCAGATCTCTGTGAATGATGTTTCGGGCGTGTGCTGCCATGAGTGCTTGCAGTACGCCATAGACGATAGGTGCGGCCTGTGCGATGGGGATGGGTTTTCCTGGCTGAACGTATTCGGATAGGGCAATGCCTTCGAGCAATTCCATGACGAGGTAAGGAGAACCGTCCTCGGCTTGGGCGTGCTCGAAAACCTTGGCGACGTTGGGGTGCTGCAGTTGTTGGGCGGCGTACGCTTCAGCGAAAAAGCGTCGCAAGATTTGAGGCTCATTGACGAATTCCGGATGCAGTATTTTGATGGCGCGCCTTTCTTGTCCATTCGTTCCTTCTGCCGAGAAGACGGCGCCCATTCCCCCCTCGCCAAGTAGCTTGGTGAGCTTCCATTTACCATTGAGGACCGCTCCCACCATGGACTCAGGGCCAGACATCGGAAGCAAACTGTAGCGCCACCCGCGCCGCCTTGCGAGAGGGAAGTATGGGCAAGGCCCATCTTCTTCGGCTTAGTCTAACGGTATGTCCTACTTGCCTGTCTTCGAGACCATGGCCGTCGTTGGGTTGTTGTCGATTTTGGACGCATCAATCGAGTTGGTCCGGAAGCTGTGAGGCGGCAACCCACTCTTTCGGCTCGTATAAATAAGCGTATACCGCCACAGAAGATAGAACGCGTTTGGTGTACCCCCGGGTTTCTTCGTAGGCGATGCGCTCGACCCACAAATCGAAGTCATCATCGACTCGTTCCCTCAACCATCGCTGCGTGGCTCCGGCTCCGGCATTATATGACGGTATCGCCAGTTCCGGTGTGGTAGGAAATTTCGTACGCAAACTGCCAAGCAACCGGCAACCCAACTTGATATTGATTTCCGGACGTTTCAGCGATGTTTCGTCGACTTTGATGTGCAGGCTTCTCGCCACGGTCGTCGCGGTCGGCATGATGAGTTGCATCAGCCCATAGGCGTCTGCCCACGACACGACGGCCGGGTCGAAGGCGGATTCCTCGCGCATGATGCCGTAAGCCAGGGAAATGGGGATGGAGGAAGCATCGGTTTCTTGTCGTACGATATCCAAGTACACTTGCGGATAGGCCAACTGCCATGCTTTTCGCCAGCGTCCTTCCGGGTAATGGCGACTGAAGCGTTCCGCTTGAGAGCGCGCCACCTGATGAGCCAAGCGAGCATCGCCCGCGCGTTCATACATCTCGGCCACGGTCAAGACGTCATCCCCATCCGAATCACCGAAATCTAAAGACTTGATTTCATATTTGGCCGAAGCGACATCGCCCAACCGCAGCCATTCGATGGCGCGATGAAACGCGGGGGAATCGAGTTTGGGGCCATGGGCTTGGGGTGTCTTTTCCTTTTCTCCGGCCAGTTGTGCATCACGCAGGGCCTGTGCGGCTTTTTCGGGTGCCCGCGCTCGCAAGCGTCCATGAGCGAGAACCATATAATACGAAAGCGGATAGTCCAGAACGATCTGCTGATACGTATCGAGCGCGCGCTGTTTTTGACCCGTGATTTCCAGCGATCTTGCCAGAAAGTACAGCGCCCTTCCAGCCACCCAATATGGCTTTTCTCTGGGACGAACTTGCGTGCTTTGCTCGAGGACCTCCTTGGCTTTGGGCCAGGAGCCATGATCGATATGATGCATGGCAAGCTCGAAAAGGCCATCCTCCACCATATCCCCATCCGGATAGTCCGTGCCCATCGTCGAAAGCATGGATTCGAACTTCGATTCCTGATGCATCAGAAGCGCCACACGGGCTCCTCGCCACCGCGCATCATCGGCAAGTCGATGCTGAGGAAACTCGTTTTCCACACGACCAAACCAAGCCATCGCCTGGGGCAAACGCCCCACTTGCGCCTGAATTTTGGCTCCGGCGTACAATACTCCCACCAGCTCCTGCTTGTGTTGCGCACAACGCAACACCGCTTTTTCATACGTATCCGCCCCAGCGTTGCGGGTCTTTTTCACCTGACTACGAAGCTTGGCCGCAAGGGATGTCGCCAAGCATCCGACCTGCTGCTGCTGCTGCGATGGGCTCATCCCTTCGAGCAATTCATCGAGTTCCCGCAACGCATCGTTGCGACGCCCCTGATTGACAAGCGCTTCACAACGACGCATCTTCATCTCGATGGGCCAGGCAGAGTCGCGGATTCGTTGGGGCGACAGACGTTGCAGCGCGATCGTCTCCAGCGCCCTAGCCTCCTTGTCGAAGGAGCTTGTGGGCACTTCACTCATGATACGCCGAAGCCATGGCAACGCTTCGATGGCCTCGGCTTCGCGCGAGGATGAATCGAGAAGAGCACGGGCCACGCGAAGCGCTCCCACTTCCCACCGGGGACCGTGAGGATGAACGCTTAGCCGCTGCTTCCAAAGATGCACCGCTTGCTGCTCATCGCCCGAGGCTTGCACAATCTCTATCCGAAGCAATTGCCCACGTTCGGAAGACAGCGATTCGGCGGAAAGGGTTGGTAGCCGCTGTTTGGCTCGTTCGACATCTCCCGCGGCCAGATAAGCCTCCGCGGCCTCCATCCCCGCCATGTCCCGAAGAATCCACGACGGTTCAGAAGCAGCGCGATCCAAGGCCAACGCTGCTCCGGCGGGATCTTTGCCCTGCATCAACATCCTGCCCAGGAGCAAGGACCATCGGCAAAGCTCCACCCCCTGCGGTTGGTGCCGTTGCATCGCCTCCCGCATCTGTTGCGATGCTTGGGCGATATCCTGCGCCTCGAACGCCACGCGCACGGCCGTCAGCCGAGGATCATGCAACACCGGTGTCCACTGCAGTGGATCGCTTCGTGCAACCTGCGGCGCGGAAACGGAAGCCGCCACCGAAGCGCTCGGATGCATGCCGACATCCGCGGCATCGGCGGGAGCCATATCCCGAGGACGATCCAGCAAACTACCGCAACCGCAACCGATGAGTTGTGTCGTTCCCAGCACTACTGTCCAAAGCACCGCCCGCCGGCCCCTACGACATCCAGCACGAATCACGCTCTCCTCCTCGCGCAGCAGGCGGTGACCTGATCCTCCGCTTCCATCTCCGCCGCATGAGCCTCGACGCGTCGCCGTTCCGCCTCAAAACGCCTTTTATGTACCTCGACGACTTTGGCGTCCGCGCGCGCTACCGCAAGCTGCGCTCGCGCCTCACGTTCGCGACGTTCAGCCTCGACGGCACGTTCGGAGGCGATGGTTTCTTGTTGCGCCAACTCTTGTGCGTGATGGGCCTGCGCCAAACGCCACGCTTGCCATCGCATCAGGTCCAACGCTACCAGTTCACCACGTTCGAAACGGTTCACCTCTCGACGTGTTTGCTCAGCCACCATGGCGGCGTGTCGTTGTCGTTCCGAGGTCGCGCGTTGCTTTCGTACATCCGCTTTTTTGGCAGCTTCCAACCGCTGTAGCAAGTCGCTGGCCCGCGCATCGACCACTTCCTGTCGCTGCTCAAGCAGCGGTTCGAGCGGATAGGATGGCCGAAGCGTCATGATGCCCCCCACCATACGTGTCTGTCCAAGACTGGCAAGTTCGTTCCCATGATTCGGAAACGAAGCCGCGTTGGATCACCGAATTGGAGTCCGAAACAAGGAGGCATATACCTCCGGCGGTCCATGTCTATCTCATTGATTTAAAACATTAATAATTGATATCGGGACCGGACCGGCAAGGCTCATTTCGGGGCGATGGACTCCGGCAGCATTTCAACAGGGAAGATCTGAAACGAACGCTCGTTGCATTTCGGGCATGGGAGGCTCTGCCGAATCGCAGATGAAATGTCGCGGAGTCGGGTCCCCCCACAGTGCGGGCATTGCACCGCCAAAGGGAGCTGACGCTGCCGGGAGCGATACAGCACGCGAACGAGTTTGGCGGCAACCCACGTCACCCCAAGCCAGCTTCCGATTCCGAGCATCGGCATCACCCACGCCGGCAGCCGCGTCAATGCGCCTGCCATCCACAGCAAGCCCAGAGAAAGGCCCACGAGCAAACAGCCCACCAGCGTAACGGGAAAGCTCAAACGCGCATGCTGGGCCAACGCGCCGCAATCGAGACAAACGCGGTAATCCACGCGTGCATAACGCCCTTCCACCCCCGCCATGAAAAACGATGTACCTTGTTCCCGTAGGGTTCGCGCTTCATAAGGATGAGGCAACGGCACGAGCCTCGCGTCGTCGACAACCAACGCCTGATAGCCCCACGGATTGACAGGCCCCCTGTGACCGCAAGACAAACACTGCGCCTGGTATTCCAACGGCATCGACTCTTATCGTAACGGAAGCGAAGCCGAAAAGGGATAGAACCTTGGAACCGGGGACACGATTGAAAATGCAGTTGGCGTCCGCTATCAACTCGTGCCACCAACCCATGACCTTTCGTTGCTCTGTCGACTCGCCGCTGCTTGCCGAGTAGGCTGATGCAATGCATTTCGCAACATTTCACAAGAAAACGACATCGGACACCGACATTATCGACATCACCCAGGACGTTCGGGCCGTGGTGGCCTCATCGAAAGCCAAAGAGGGCCTGGTCACGGTCGGGGTGGCCGGTTCGACGGCAAGCATCACGACGATCGAATATGAGTCTGGGGCCGTTTCCGACTTGTGCGCGGCGATCGAACGTCTGGCTCCCCGGCAGATGGCTTATGAGCACGATGCGCGCTGGGGCGACGGCAATGGCTATTCGCATGTTCGTGCGGCATTGCTTGGGCCTTGCGTATCGATTCCTTTGCGAAATGGGGCTCTGGTGCTCGGGACATGGCAACAACTCGTGCTTTGTGACTTTGATAACCGGGGTAGAACGCGCGAGGTTTATGTTCACATCATAAGCGGGTCCTGATGTCGTCGGAATCGCGTGAATCGAAGGGCTCGCTTGCGTTTTGCACCGATATGCGGCGTACGCTTTTGCCCGCCATCCGTGTTTCGTCGACGCAAAGCGGGTATTTCGTTCGATCGAACGTGCTGGACAAGGCTGTTGGCTCGCTGCAGGAAGGTGGAATATAGCGGCCGCCTGGGGCATGATCGCACCATCATCCATGCCCGAACGCCAGTTTTTCCAGCCCGAGGCGCGAACGAAAGTCCGTGACGCTATCGTCGCCATCGAAGCCCAGACGTCCGCTGAGGTGGTCGTAGCCGTCCGACGCCAATCCTGCCCATACCGGCATATCGATGTGGGACTTGGCAGCCTGGCTTCGTTTATCTCCTTGCTTTTATTGCTTTTTTTGCCTTGGGACTTCGCCGTTTCGTGGATGCCCGTGGAAGTGCTCATCGCTTTTGGGGTCGGTTTTGCCTTGAGCACGGTCTATTGGGCACCCAAACGGTGGCTCGTCGGTAGCTCGAAGTTGCATGAGACATCGTGGCGCGCAGCCTGCACGGCGTTTCATGAAAACGGGATCTCACGAACCAGTGGGCGAAACGGATTGCTCGTCTTCGTCAGCATGCTCGAGCGTCGGGTACATGTCGTCACCGATATCGGGATCGACCCCGATGGGCTTGGAGCGGCCTGGCAAGAATCGCTAGCGGCGATGCAGCAGGCGGTGGATCGCACGGATTTCGAATCCTTCCTCCAAGCGCTCCTGTCGATAGGCCCGGTGCTCGGCGCGGCGATGCCCCATGCCGAAGATGACGTCAACGAACTACCCGACGAACCGGATATGTCATGAACGAACCACGGTCCATGCCAACGTCATATCGCCGGTTCTTGTCGACCCTCGCGCATCGAATGGCGCGTCCCGGACCAGCCTTTTTCGGACTGGTCGCCATCGTTGCCCTTTTGCTCATTTCCGCCATCGCTTGGGCACGTCCCGGTGGCGGTCATGGCTATAGCGGACCTTCGGGAGGTTCCGGGGGAGGCGGCGACGGCGACGGTCTGGTCATGATCTTCCTGTTTTTGCTGCGACTTTGCATCGAGTGTCCGGTCGTTGGCATTCCGCTCATGATCCTTTTCCTTGGGTTTCTCGTTGTCTCCACCCTGATCAAGATGCGGCGACGCTCGTATGGGGATTGGGAAAGCACAACGAGCGCGAAGACGCGCGGGGCTGCACCGATGCCGTTGGCGGTGGCGCCCGCGGCAGGGGCCGGGACGAACGTACGGCCGATGGGAAACGATTCATCCGTCTATCGATCGCTACAGTCGATACGCCGCGTGGATCCGAATTTTTCGACGGTCTTGTTCGAGGATTTTCTTTATGCCTTGTTTGCGGAGGTGCATCGTTCCCGAGGCGGCAACCGGCTCGGTCGAGTGTCCGCCTATCTCATGCAGGAGGCGATGACGGCGCTATCCCGGCGTCAGGCTTTCGAGGTGGATAGCGTCATTGTGGGGGCGATGCGAATCGTGCATGTTTCAGGGATAGGGCCCCAAGATGCGATGGTGGTCGTGGCGGTGGAGTTCGAGGCCAACGTGACCGAGCGGGCGCAGGCAGGCATCGCACCGCAAGGGCGATACTTGATGGAGCGTTGGACTTTGGTGAGAAAGCATGGGCCACAGTCGCGGGTGCCCGCGCAAGCGATCGTGCTTGCGTGTCCGAGTTGTGGTGCTCCGCTCGACGTGGTCGTGGCGGGGCATTGTTCTCATTGCCGTCAGCAGGTCAACTCTGGGGCATTCGACTGGACCGTGCGGAGCATCGATTTGATTCGCGCCGAGTACCGAGGCCCGATGTTGACAACCAATGTGGCCGAGCAGGGCACTCAACTGCCCACGGTTTTCGATCCTTCGTTGCAGCAGGCCTCGGCGGCCTTGACCTCGCGAGACCCGCAATTTCAGTGGGAAGGATTTCGCGCACGGATTCAGCTCATTTTCAACGAGTTCCAGAAAGCCTGGAGCGCTCGGGATCTGGCATCCATGCGGCCGTACCTTTCCGATTCGTTGTTCCAAACCCAAGTGTATTGGGTGGAAGCCTATCGACAGCAGGGATTGCGCAACATCACGGAACGAGCGCGCATCGCCGGTCTTGAAATCGTAAAAATCGATGCCGACCGGTTTTTCGACTCCATCACGGTTCGGTTATGGGCAACCGGGCTCGATTATACGGTCACCGAAGACGGTCAGCGCGTTGTATCAGGCAGCAAATCCCGAGAACGGCCTTATTCCGAATACTGGACATTCATTCGCGGGACAGGACGTTCCGCGCCAACCCGCACGGACAAAGCCTGTCCCAACTGCGGCGCGCCCCTGCAAATCAACATGGCTGGCGTCTGCGAGTATTGCAAAGCCAAAGTAACGACCGGCCAGTTCGATTGGGTATTGAGTAAAATCGAGCAAGACGAAGCATATCGGGGGTGATCGTAGCCAAGTCGCCAGTTCCTCTCTTCGCGCGGAAGCATCGAGAGATGACCTAGTATTCATATCCGTATCCGGATAGTCTACGAATCACCTCCTATTCGCATTCCCGCATCCCGAAAAGACCTGCGTCACCCACGCGAGGATCGTCGCCGGGCCGCGAACACAGCGAGGGCAACGAGCCACCCATACTCGTGTTTGGCGGAATCCCGACTTGCGATCACGCGGCATCCACACCCATCGTCATCATCGGACGAAGACGATGGGTGAGAAGGTGAACCGCCCGTGTTTCCGGAACTTCCACCGGCGCCGGTTTCTGTTTCTCCTCCCTCCGCGGGTTGCGCGTCGGCTCCCGCATCCGGCTCATGAGTCGACTCGACTACCTCGATCCACACAACTGCCTCATCGATCCTGCCTTGCACGTCTCGCACTCTGACCTTCGTGGGATAATGGCCAGGCGTATCGAAAGACAACGTCCGAGGCGCAATCGGAGCATAAGGCACGTCCCACGAGCCATCATAGCCATCATCCCACTTGGCTTCGAGCTGGTCGGAAGGACCATCCGGGTCGACTGCGGAAACAGTAAGTGTGACGGGCTCGTCGATAGCGACGGACAGAGACGATGCGAAGAGCTGCACTTCGGGTGGTTTTCCCGCGGCCAGCGCGCCGAGGGCACCCGCGGCATCCATTCGTCCCCACCCATAATCGAAGTTCGGTACTTCACCCGTGGTCGAATCGGCGATGGCGCTATCGCGTAACGCTTGTCGAGCATCCAGCCCACGCACACCAGCCTGTGCCATCAAAGCGGTCACACCGGTGACGTGCGGCGTGGCGCCGGAAGTTCCTCCAAATGGCCATACCGCGCCGTGAGGAATGATATTTCCGCCAAAAGCAGCCGCATTGGGAGCAGCCGCCCATGGGTTGTCCGGTGCAAGCACATCGGGCTTTTGCGTACCATCGATCCGCGGACCTCTTCCGGAATAATCACGCACGGCCCCAACCTCTCCGGGCGTATTGAACCAGGGCGTCGAGCTGGACATGGGATGTCCCGTATGGGCACCCACCGCGATGCAATGGTCGCTGACGGAAGGAATTCCTGCGGTACTGGCATCGGTGGCGATGGATGGGTGCCACGCAACCCCCAGTCCCCATCCGGATACCTCGTCGAAACAATAAGCATCCACCGTCATGACAGCGGCGCCGTTGTTTTTGATCCGTGCTTTCCAGGCGCCCGTGGGGATCGATTTGCCTGCCTGGTGTTCATATAGCAACGCATCCCAATAATACGTGCCTCGGCTCGATGCCGTGTGGCCGACGTACATCAAAGCTCCTGTGCTCAGGTTGGTGTACGATGGCCCCGTGACGAGGTCATGGGAGGTGCCGTTGGGCTCTTCCAGCACGATGCTCGCGTTTGATTCTCCCCGGACGTTGAACGTGGTTTGCACGTACGTCGCATTGATCGAGGGAACGTCCAAGTCCGCGACGATGGTCTGGCCCGGCGAGATGGTAAGCCATGCATGTTTTCGGGAACCACCGAGATTGCCCGTGGGGCACGTATGGGTCACGTGATCGTTATGGACCGAGGCATCGACCATGGTCGAATAAGGATCGGAGCCGTCCAAAGGCTCTCCCGTCCAGACGGAAAGCTCGTGGAGCATGACATCCGGTTTTTCACCGAGCGCCCACGTGACCGACTTGGCGCTGTCTTGTGCTATTTCGAAGCCTAAAAGCAGATCAGCTTCAGGCGCCATCCCCACCCAACGTCTTCCCACCAAGGGGACATCCGCCGCGATGATCGAAAGCACGCCTGAAGCATGCATCGCATCGCTATACCCATACACACCACCGGTGTAGTCCTGTTGCAGCGAGCTGAGGTCCTGTCCTCGCGTAAACACATGATCGACCTGGGCGTAGTGCTCGATGTGGACATAGACTTTTTTGAACTTCGAGGTTCCCAATCTGACGAATCGCTCACCGACATCGATCTTTCCGTTTCGGTTCACGTCGTCGGGAACGAATATCGGTTCCCCGAATGCGGGCGTGGAATCGTCGAAGCCCTGATCGACCCCGTAATCACGCTGCTGATTGCCATTTTCGTCGAAATACACCCAGTCGATCGCGGGATCGAAAACATCGTCTCGCGCGGGAACTTCATCACCCCAATGCAGAGATAGCGTGCGGGCTTTGAGCCAAGAGGCCGTTTCCGAAGCGCCGACGATGCCGTCACCATCCAGATCGATGGCATCGATGCCCGGCTCGAATACGCCGTTGGCGTTGACATCGATCCAGTCGAACCAACCAGCATCCGCGTGAAAAAATTGGGGATGAAATACATCCGCATTGCTATCGAGGTCGGCGACGAGCATGCCTTTTCCCGTAAGCCGGTCGAGGGCAGGTCTTGCACCGCGTGCGCCTTCCAAACCGATCAGTTCCGCGGAATGATCGAGGGGAAGCAAGAGCGGATGCGTGGGGCCACTTCGAATGCGACGCACGTGGGCAGAGGCGAGCACGGAATTTACCGCCGATGGGCCAAGCGTCAGCGGAACGAATCGATCGTAAAACACGGGTTTTCCATCGATAAGACGCAATCGAGCCCCGCGTTGCACCAGGTCGTCGATCGCGGCCGGCGTGGCGGGCGACGTCAATTCCACAACGACCGGTACGTGATTTTTGTTGGCGAGTCCCAGGGACACCGAACGTGGTCCGACGATCCCAGTAGCGAGAGCGCGCGAAACAGAAGGTTCGACACGAGGATTTCGAGCATCCGCTTGGCTTACGACACAAAGCGCAGGCACGACGACAAAAACAACGATTCGTCCGCGGGAGAGTATCGACACAACGACCTCCATCAAGGAATGTGCGTGCAGTGTGACGCATTGTCGAAGCTCCGCCAAGGCTTCGACTAATCAATCCGAAAGGAAAGATTCACCGATGAGCCGTCGTGAAGGAATGGTGGGGGGCGGGCGAGGCAATCACCGCGACCGAAACCATCTCAAGGATGATTACACATCCGAACCGTCTGCTTGCCTCCTCCGCTCGGTGTCGACATCTCAACGTCCACACAAACCTGATAACCCACGGGACAGTCGGCTCCCGTGTTGCAGGGAGCCGAGCAGATTGCATCGACGAGTTGGCCGTTGGTGTAATTTCTCAGGCACATTCCCGATGCACACGAATTGCTTGTTTGACAGCTCACCCCTACCTGATCACTTCCCCAACCCGGCCCGCAAATGAAGCGATGAAGATTGCTCGCGGAATCCGTGGCGATTTTACAAACGTGGCCCGCGGAACAATCCGCATCCCGTTTGCAGGAAGGAGCACAGGCGGCCACAATCGATGCGCCATTGTTGAATACGTCGACGCATGCTTGCGGAGACGTCGAATCGCAATCCATAGGGCTCGAACATACTTCGGTGCAGAACCCGAGCCATGAGGGGCAAGACAGAGACGCGCACTGTCCATCGGATGTGCAAGGGCTGCCCAATTCGCTGCCGCCGGCATTGGTTTGTCGACAGTAGGCCACCAATTGGTTGCCCTCGTTTTGCAGCTCGCTGCACACCTCCCCCGGGTCGCAAGCCTGGGAATTGGCACAAGGCAGCACCACGCAAAGATCGAAGGAGTCAGCGATGCCGCCAAGCGTGACCATTTCTTTTTTGCACGTTCCCGCTTGTGTGCAATCGTGGAAATCGGAGCAGGGAGCGCTGCATCGTTGATGAATGCATAGTCCCGATTGACAGTCGGACGATTGCGTACAGGAAATGCCTGTGCCGTTGGGTCCCGCTAGCGGCGCACACCTTTTTTCAAGCGCGGATTGGTTTGTGTCGAGAAGGATTTGACACGTGTTGCCGCTTGGGCAGTCGTCGTGGGTTGTGCAAGGTTGGCCGCTTGCGCCACCAGTTCCCCCAGAGCCTCCGGCGTTTCCCGCGCTGCCACCAAAACCAGCAGAAGCGCCGGTTCCTCCAACTCCACTCGAACCACCGGAGCCGCTGCTCCCTGCACCACCACCAGTGGCGCCCGATCCAGCCGAGCCGTCTTGGCCCGCCGTTCCTGCGGTACCTGAAGAATCTACGAAACCGGAAGTATCATAAGAAGCATCTTGCTGTTCAAACCCACCCCCTCCTGGAGATGATGTCGTGGTTGCTTCCGTCGAACCGCAACCTATTGAAATACAATAATAAATTGTAAACGCAACCAAGGGCGAGCGCATGGGGCTACCATAGACGCATACGCTGGGTTGCTCAACCACGATGCTCCCAAGGCTCCGTGATGTGCGGCACGCGCTTCCCGGATGGTGCCAAAACCGCCGTAGGGTCGATGGCAAGCAGCGCCAGGGCCCAACTCGTTGTATGCTATCGCACGAAGATGTTTTTTGCTCACGGTAAGGATGTTGGGAGGAGCGCGGACATGATGGTGACAGGATGGCGAATGGGACGTGAGATAGCATTTTTGTGTCTCAGTGCAGCCTTATTGTTCGCGTGCAGTCTGGACACCGAAGGACAAGGCATGCCGGACGCATCGCTGGGGGGTTCAGGAGGTTCGGGCGGTTCGTCGGGTTCAGGCGGTGGCCAAGTCGATGCGAGCATCGACGTCGACACCCCTGACATCGACACGCCGGAGGGGTGTCTTTGGCCGAATAAAATCTGCGATGGCAAGTGCGTGGCCTACGACGATCCAGACTACGGATGCACTCAAGACACCTGTGATCCTTGTCCCATCAACGACAACACCGAATACGGCTGCGTCAACCACGAGTGCATCGTGACCGGCTGCAAGCCCGGGTACTATAGTTGTAATGGTGATCCGACCGATGGATGTGAAACCGACATCTGGTCGGCGGATAATTGTGGAACGGGGCAGGACGGTTGCGGGCACCCTTGTTCACCATCCAATACCGACTCCGCGTCATGTCTCAACGGCCAATGCACGATCGTGAAGTGCAAGGAGTTGTTTGCAGATTGCAACAACGATCCTAACGATGGCTGTGAAACCAATCTGCGGGACATCCACAATTGTGGCGAATGTGGCAAGGAATGCACCGTCAGTGCAGGGTCGGAGCCAACGTGTTCTTCCGGCGTATGCAAAGTCAACGTGTGCCCGCCTGGAAAGGCAGATTGCGATTCCAATCCAGCCGATTGCGAGACGGACATCACGACCACGCAAAACTGTGGAGCCTGTGGAAATGTATGCGCGGGACCGAACGTGAACCAATGGGCGTGCGTGGCGTCGGGCGGTCAATACGCCTGTCAGATTACGGCATGTGCGCAAAACTGGGGCAATTGCAACGGCCAAATCGGAGATGGGTGCGAGGTCAACCTGAACAGCGCCACGGATCATTGTGGAAGCTGTGGTGGAAAATGCTCGACCCATAACGCAACGGCGCAGGCGTGCAACAATGGTCAATGCATCCCAACGTGTATCGACGGCTTCAAGGATTGTAACGGTCCAAGGCCTGGGGCAACCGATGATGGGTGCGAGACCAACGTACGAACCCCACAAAACTGTGGAGCATGTGGCACAACCTGCGCTCCCGCTCACGCCACGCCCGACTGCAGCTTGGGGACCTGCGGCATCAAAAGCTGTGAGTCGGGCTATGCCGACTGCGACAACAAACCGGGGACTGGTTGCGAGATATTCACGTCCACGAATCCCTCACACTGTGGAGGATGCAACCTACCGTGCAGCACAAACCATGTTTCTCCGCCCACATGCACCGGCGGCCAATGCAGTGGCGGGTGCGAAAGCGGGTGGGCAGATTGTGACGACAACAAACGGTCGAATGGTTGCGAGACCGATATCAGCACGAATGTCGCTCACTGTGGAGGATGCACCCGATCGTGCAGCACAAACCATGTTTCTTCGCCCACATGTACCGGCGGCCAATGCACTGGCGCGTGCGAAAGCGGGTGGGGAGATTGCAACGACGACAAACTGTACGACGGCTGCGAGACCGATCTCAACAATGACTCCAACAACTGCGGCACTTGTAAAAAATCTTGTCTGAATGACTTTCAGTGTGTGAACGGCCAATGCCGTTGTACCTCAAACGAGAACTGCGGAAACGACGGAACCTGTAATACGAACAATGGCCTTTGCACATGCGATGATGGAGACGACGAAATAACATGTCAGGTCGGACAAGTTTGTAACACTGACAAGAAATGCGTAACACCATGACTCCCATCCGGTAGCCTCGTCCCTGCCTGCACGTGAGCCGGGCATGAGCGCCGTCCCTCGGAATGACCCCATCAGCCAAGACTCCGTAACACCGTTCTGATTCCCTCTTACCGCCTAAGCATTCAAGTGCTCACGCTCGAAGACATGCGCTTTGGCGCGCACGAGCTTCACCGGTCTTCGACGGAAAACAACCAACTCTCCTCATCCCATTGTCCTGGAACGTCCTGGTTACTACAGGAGGCGCGCCACATACGACACCTGCTCTATCCTCAGCCGTATTTACTGCAACAAGAAGCGTGTTCCGTTCAGCCCCCTGCAACCTCGATACCCGCGTTTCCGCCCCGCGAGTGGTCGTCCGCATCAGTGGAGATAGTCTAAAGAAGAAATACTTCTCGGGCATGAAGCCTGAACGGGGCTTGGGATCGTTGGGGGATGAGCTGCATTGATTCGGGGGGTTGGCGGAGAAAACCTAGAAAAAACCTTGGTTTCTCCCCCCTCTCCGACTCCTACCGCGGTGCATGCAAGGAGGTTCGCGACAAATCGGATCCAGCGCCCGTCACGGTATGGGACAACGCTGTCGCACCCCACCAATCTGATAATCAAGTATTTTCGCAATGTTACACAATTATTGAGAAGCTCGAACTTTTTTTGGGCTGGCACGTCTCCTGCTGTGGCTCGTGCGAAAGGAACTACAGCAATGCCCATGGTACGTCCAATCATTCGCGCCCTTCTCGTGTCCGCTTGTTTTCTATCCTGCTTTGGGTGCTCGTCGGAAGACGCATCGGGCTCTTCATCCCCGGCGGGAACTGGTGGCGCGGGGAATTCCGATGGTTCCGTGGACACCGGTAGCGCTGATAGCTCTGGGGATTCGGCGGGTTTGGGTGGATCTTCGGGCACCGGCGGCTCGACGGGACCTGGTGGCGCGGCGGGCGTTGGAGGCTTTGACGGTTCGGCGGGTTTGGGTGGCTCTGCGGGCTCCGGCGGTTCGGCGGGTTCCTCAGGAGGCACACAATTGCCTATCGAGCCGGTTCTTTCGGCCGACCCGGAGGTCATGGCCATCCTTGACGGCCTTGGGGACAATAGTTCAGCGATTCTGCCGCCCCTTCATACCGTAGGGGATTGGAATAGCGTCACCAAAGAGTACAGCATGCATGTGCATGGCCCCCGTGGGCGAGATTATTCGAACAAGGCAGTCTGGATGCCGGACCGCAAACGAGCCTTCTTTTGCGGCGCCAATCATGGATCACCGCACCGTTTGAACGATGCATGGGAGTTTGACTTGCCTTCCCATACCTGGGTGATGCTTTTCGCTCCCGACCCGAACAACGCCGCTGGAGTGATGGAGATCGTGGAAGGCGACGTGCTCGACGGCAACGGCAATGTGTTGGAAACGGTAAAATACGTACAAACCCAACGCGGAGGACCTACCCACTACGGTCATACATGGTGGGGATTGGCGTATGAGCCCACGATGAAAGCGGCGTTGTGGATGAACGTCGCCATTGGTCAATCTGCCGCTGATTACATCGAAAAGCAGACTGGCTCGACGGAGGGAATCTACAAGGGACCGCCTTTATGGGCCTTTTATCCCTATGAAGGTCGATGGCAACTCATTTTATCTCCCAGTCCGTGGCCGAAGATTATTTACGCCGGCGCGATGGAATACGTGCCGGAGCTGGGGGGGGCGTTCTGGTATGCGGCGAATTGGAATGGCCAGGGCATGCATGTTTACCAGCCGGGCGAAAATGTGTGGCAAAACCTGAGCCCCAACAACGGCGAGAACTTGTACCACCACGATCAGACACCGCGCACCGAAGCGGTCATGTGTCATGATCGCGCCCACGGTGTCGTTGTGGCGCAATCGCCCAATCACGCCACGACACACTACGATATTGCGTCCAACACCTGGACCAAGGTGTTGAATCCAGGCGAGGACGATACCCAAAGTCCGCGGGGGCACGATGCCGGCACGCAGATGTATTACGATCCTATTAGCCAGCGGTGCCTGCTTTACGATAAAGTGCAGCCTGGAAGTATCTGGTCTTACTCGGTCGAAAACAAGGCGTGGTCACGTCATACGCCGAATGGCCCGGAGGCTCCCACTTCGAAAGTCATCAGCTATTTCGACGAGGAGCATAACGTATTCGTGGTGAATTCCGGTAGCACGACGTGGGTATATCGTTTTCGGATCCCTTGACCGAGACCGCTGAAGCACTTTCGGATGGTTTCAACTTCGTTTTGTCTGGAGGAGAGTCATGGAACATTTCTCGGCACGTCAATTGGCGTCGGCTTTCAAACTTTTGGGAAGCGTTCTTTTGCTGACCCTGCCGATGGCTTGTGGGTCGGAGAATGAAGACAGTGCGGGTGTCGGAGGCTCGACGCCCGGTTCGGGTGGTTCGACCGGTGGCGCGAGCGGTTCGACCGGCGGCGCGAGTGGCTCTACTGGTGGTTCGAGCGGCTCGACCGGTGGTTCGAGCGGCTCGACCGGTGGTTCGAGCGGCTCGACCGGTGGCGCGAGTGGCTCTACCGGCGGCGCGAGCGGTTCGAGCGGTGGCGCGAGCGGTTCAGGTGGTTCCGAGGTAACCCCTCCCCTTGTTGACCCGAATGGCCCACGCCAGTTCCTCACGTGGGATGGGGGTAGTGGACCGAGCAGCACCCAATGGAATCGTCATCTGCGCTTGCCGTGGAAGACTACCGGTTCAGGGGATTGGCTCGACGCCGAGCAGACTCCTCAGGGCACGGTTCCTTACGTTTCGGCAAGTGTTACCGAGGTTGGCCCGGTGAGTCTCGACGTGACTTCTCTTGTGCAACGCTGGCTCGACAACGGCGAGAACCGGGGATTTTACCTCCGAACGGACCAGGCCTTTGCGTTTCATTTCGTGGGGCGAACGGCAAGCGATGTCGCCAATCGACCGTCTCTCGAAGTGGTGACGGATCAGGGTTCGTTTGCGGCGCCACCGCTTGCGAATGCGCAGTGGTCCCCAACATCTACGAAAGCAGTCGACAGTCGCAGCGCGTTCAAGGTCAACAGCGGGCAAACGTTGGCTATCGTGCTTTTCGATTTGGAAGGGGTGAAGGGAAAGGTGCAGAGTGCAACGCTTCGTTTGACGTGTACGGAATTGAAGTATAAGGGAGTCTTGAATATTTTTGAAGCGGATCCACCGGTATTTCGAGTGGGAGGTGGGGCGGAACCGCCGATCGAGGGGATTGCCGCTGCCTATCCGTTGGACAAGGGGATAGAGAATCACCCAAGTGTATTGTTCGCGGCAGATTTTTCGGATATTAAGGGCAAATATTCGGGAAGTTGTGGAGAGGCGGAGCAGCAATACGACTCCAGCACGGAATCCACGTATATCCGTGGGAAATTTATCCCTGGAAAAACGGGGAGTTGCGGATTGAAGACGCAGATTTTGCGAGGAACTGCGGAGGGTGTGCCGGAAAGGGTCGAAAACGCGCTCTATGCAAGATACTATGTGTATCTCGAAAGCGACTGGGGCTCGACGGTAGATGGCAATAAAATGCCGGGATGGGACAATCGTTTTGGGTGGTGGAATCCGGCGCAGGGGGGGTATTGGCAATCGACGACGGGCAACGGTGGGTCACCGGGCACCGGGTTGAAAGTCTGGAACAAGAGCAAAAATCGCTGGGAATATGAGGGACATTCGCTACGGGGTCTCGGCGGAACCAAGGCGGGAGATGGCAACTATTATGATGACCTATTTTGGGTGGGCGGGTACATCTACAATCTGGACCAAGGGGGCGCTTTCGGCAACGACGTGGGCTGGACGGGTACGGTTCTATCCAAAGAGAGATGGTTTTGCATCGAGCAATACATACGCATGAATTCAGTGGAAGGCCCCTATGATGCCGTGGGCAACGGAACCGCCGTGAAAGACGGAGTCTATCGTGCGTGGGTGGATGGCGTACTGTCCGTCGAGCGAACCGATCTGCGTTGGACTCGGCATCCGGAATACGGCCTGGAAGCGTTCTGGTTCAACTGGTACCACGGTGGGACGCAACCCCCGATCACGGAGATGCATTACCGGATGAATTCGGTCGTCGTGGCCAAAGAGTATATCGGCCCTCGCAAAGACCCATGACCACGCGCAAACCTGCCGCACGGTATCCGCAATGCCTCCATCGCCGGCCGATAGGCTGGTTCAAAAGCTAAGTTTTCACCTGGCCATCCATTCACCGAACGGGTTCCCTGGCAGTATATTGTTTCGTTTTCGACCTCCGACGCCCCATCGATCGAGCCTTGTCTGGCGGGGGTAGAATGAAAAAGGCGGGATAAGGCAGTTCGGAGACCTTCTGCTATGGCGCTCACGGGTTTGGCTCGATGGGCGAGGCAACGCTGAGGGCAATGCGTTTCGCCCCTGTGGCTCTATACCTCTTGACGCCGGGGTTACGTTCTGGGATTGATAACACTTATGCTAAAATATTCTACTATTATAGTAATTTCTTCTCTGATGATGAACCTGGTGTCCTGTCGGCTTGGGGAGTCAATGGACGACTACACCCGGGGAAAAGATGCCCATTCTACAGGTGGAACGGGCGCGACAGAAGCGGGCCCAGATGTGCGCCAAGATGCTTCAGTCGGCAAGGACGGTGCTGTCGATGGCGATACCGACACCGATACACCTGACACCGACACGCCGGAGGGGTGTCTTTGGCCGAATAAAACCTGCGATGGCAAGTGCGTGGCCTACGACGATCCGAACTATGGATGCAAACAGGATACGTGTGATCCTTGCCCCACCATACCCAACACCCAAAACGGTTGCGTCAACGACGAGTGCGCCGTGACGGGCTGCGCACCCGGGTATTTTGATTGTGACGGCGATTGGGGCACTGGCTGTGAAACCGATATCTGGTCGTTGGACAATTGCGGCACGGGGCAGAACGGTTGCGGGCAGCCTTGTTCACCAGCCAATACCGAATCCGCGTCATGTCTCAACGGCCAATGCACGATCGTGAAGTGCAAGGAGTTGTTTGCAGATTGCAACCACGATCCTAACGATGGCTGTGAAACGAATCTTCGAGACATCCATAATTGTGGCGAATGTGGCAAGGAATGCACCGTCAGTGCAGGGTCGACTCCAACGTGTGCTTCCGGCGTATGCAAAGCCGACCAGTGCCCGCCTGGAAAGGCAGATTGCGATTCCAATCCAGCCGATTGCGAGACGGACATCACGACCACGCAAAACTGTGGAGCCTGTGGAAATGTATGCGCGGGACCGAACGTGAACCAATGGGCGTGCGTGGCGTCGGGCGGTCAATACGCCTGTCAGATTACGGCATGTGCGCAAAACTGGGGCAATTGCAACGGCCAAATCGGAGATGGGTGCGAGGTCAACCTGAACAGCGCCACGGATCATTGTGGAAGCTGTGGTGGAAAATGCTCGACCCATAACGCAACGGCGCAGGCGTGCAACAATGGTCAATGCATCCCCACGTGTATCGACGGCTTCAAGGATTGTAACGGTCCAAGGCCTGGGGCAACCGATGATGGGTGCGAGACCAACGTACGAACCCCACAAAACTGTGGAGCATGCGGCACAACCTGCGCTCCCGCTCACGCCACGCCCGACTGCAGCTTGGGGATCTGCGGCATCAAAAGCTGTGAAACGGATTGGGTCAATTGCGACGGTAACGTCGCGACAGGTTGTGAGATCAACATTTCCTTGCATGTCGATCACTGTGGTGGGTGCAGCCGTATTTGCAGTGCAAACCATATTCCTACGCGGGCATGTTCCGGCGGACAATGCACTGGAGCGTGCGAAAGCGGGTGGGCGGACTGCAACAACAACAAACAGACCGATGGTTGCGAGACCAATATCAGCACCAATATCTCAACCTGCGGAGGATGCAACCTAGCGTGCAGCGCAAACCATGTTCCTTCGCGCACTTGTGTCGGCGGCAAATGCAGTGGCGGGTGCGAAAGCGGGTGGGCAGATTGTGACGGCAACAAACAGTCGAATGGTTGCGAGACCAGTATCAACAGCAATGTCTCACATTGCGGAGGATGCAACCTATCGTGCAGCGCAAACCATGTTCCTTCGCCCACATGTACCGGCGGCCAATGCACTGGCGGGTGCGAAAGCGGGTGGGAAGATTGCGACAACAACAAACAGTCGAATGGTTGCGAAGCCAACACCAGCACGAATCCCAACCACTGCGGAGGGTGCGGCAATTCATGCCCAGCCGGTTTCAACTGCCAGGGAGCGTTCTGCCGGTGCCTCACCAGCCTAAGCTGTTTAAACGGTGGTGAATGCACTAGCGGTCGTTGCCGCTGCGACGGAACCTTATGTGATTACGGCCAAGTCTGCTCGCCGTCCGGTTACTGCAGTTTCTAAACGATTCCCTTATCTCGAATCCACTCGTTGGTGAACGTTGCCCCGCGTTCGAAAGAACGTGTCATGTCTTTGGCGATCGCGTCTTCGATCAATTTTCCCACCACCATGATTTTGACTTCGAGAGAAAAGACAGCGAGGCGTCGGGAGCGTTTGTCATCGATCCGTTCCAACCAAATATCCCCATGGATATGGGTTTTGTCCTTGACGACATTCGGCTCCACGTCCACGTGGTAGCGTTTGGTTTTTCGATCGAACCTGCCGTGCTCTTGGTAACCGAAGTTATCTCCGAGCACTTTGCGCACGGCGGCGGGAACGTCGCCCACGGGAGGTCGAACCACCACGGTTCGTTCGATCACCTCATCGGTGGTTTTGGTGACGGTATCTTTCCACTCGGAGAACTGAAGCAGCTCGTGAAATAGCTTGTGGTTGAAAGCCTCATCGAAAAACACCTTGTCCCAATAGGTGTCGATGCCGCACTCGAAGATATGGTCAAACTTGACTTCTTTCATGCTACGTTCTCTCCTTGCTTCGAATCGCTGACATCTCATCCGAGACGCTTGCGACATGCCTTCGTTTCGATTGCCTACTCCATGTATCTTCCGGTGGATACCCGTTTGGCGATCGTAACGTGTCCCCTTGCGAAACATGCTCATGATCCGCTGGTTTCAATACGCGATGCTCATCGTTCGGAAGGACTTGCGTATCGAACAGCGCACGAGGGAGATAACGACCACGAGCGCTTTTTTTGCCGCTCTCGTTTCCATCACGGCTTCCGTCGCCATGCAATCAGGACCGGATACCGCCACGCGTGTGGCGCCGGCGGTCATCTGGATCGCCACCGCCTTTGCGGCCGTCCTTGCGGTGGGCAAAAGTTGGCAGCGGGAGCGTGAGGACAGCGCCCTTGACGGACTGCTTGTCTCGCCTATCCATCGAAGCGCGATATTTGCTGGAAAAACAATAGGAATTTCCATTTTTCTGCTCGTCGTCGAACTGATCGTCTTGCCGATCGTCGCGCTATTGTTTTCCATCGACATGCTGTCCGTCGCTCCCGGAATGGCACTCATTGTCGCCTGTGCGCTACCTGGCATCAGTTCGACGGGAACTCTTTTTGGTTCGATGACGGTGCGCACGCGTGCGCGGGATCTCGTTTTTGCAAGTGTTTTTTTCCCTCTATTGCTTCCGACCCTCATCGCTGCGGTGGCGGCTACTCGCGAGTTATTTTCCGGTGCGCCCGTGGATGCTTTGCAGGATTACCTGCTCATCATGCTTCTATTCGACGTGGTTTTCACGGCGGGGGGGTTGGCGCTATTTGGGTCGCTCATCGAGGGATGAGGTCCGTTCCCTTCCCCAGTCCAGCCCTTGTCCGTGATAAGTTCATCCTATCATGCGCCTGGCCATCCTCGGTCCCGCTGACGGAAACCGTGCCGCGTTACGCAGCCGGGCTCAATCCGCTCTCGATTCGCTCAACCCCGATCGGATCGTTTACCTCGGGGTCGATGGGATTTTCGATGAAGTGCTTCGCGCGTGGGCTTTGGAACTCGTGCAAGAAGACCCTTCGGACGATGCCGTATGGGATCGAGCCCTGCGCACTTGTGTTGCTGCGGACCATCAAACCCTTGACAAGTTTTTGCTTCGCGAAAGGAAGCGAGCGAAGTTGAGAACGATCACTTGTCTTCCCCATGCGACCGCAAGGACGGTCGAGCTATTTTCTGGAATCGTGACGATACTCATCCATGACAAGGCGAACCTGGATGAAGAAGACATCTTGCCTGCCGCGCTGCTGGTGTTTGGAAAAGGGCGCGAACCATTGATCCACCGCATTGGGCATCGCACGTTCATCTGTCCTGGGCCTCTTCATCATCCTCGTGGAGGAACGACACTTTTGGCTGAGCAAGACGGCGTTATCGTGGCTTCGATGATCGATGCGAAGGGAAGCGTTGTCCAACAGGAGACTGTCGCCTCACGCAACCAGGGGGCGCGTCTCACCGTGAAAGGAGCGAGTTCGTGACGACGGTGGCCGTTTTCGGAGGGAGTTTCAACCCACCGCATATCGCCCATGTGATGGCAACCGTGTTTGTGCTCAGCACGAAAAAGCACATCGACCAACTGCTGGTCGTCCCATGCTTTCTCCACCCATTTTCCAAAGCTCTTGCCCCTTTCGAAGATCGATTCGCCATGTGTCAGCTCGCCTTCGGCTGGATACCTCGCGTGACGGTCAGTCCTATCGAGCGTGATTTGGGCGGCGAAAGTCGCACCATCCGAACCCTCCGACACCTCCAAGCCATGCACCCCACCTGGACGTTACGGCTCGTCATCGGTACCGATATCGTCGGAGAAATCCCGCGCTGGGATTCGTTCAGCGAAATCGAGCGTCTCGCCCCTCCCATTGTGCTGTCCAGAAAGGGTTTCACCGATTCGAACGAGCCTCTCGTGGTGTTCCCACCAATCAGCAGCACCGAAATCCGCCAAGCCATCGCCCGGGGTCAATTCGATTCGGTGCGTGATTCGGTACCATCGTTGGTGTTCGACTATATCGTCGAAGCCTCGCTGTACTTGCGAAGCGACACTCCATGACATCCGATCCTTTTCTGCGCGTACACATCCAAGGAGCGGGAAAAATCGGCCGAGCCTTCGCAACTGCTTTGCGCAAGGCGCGATGGCCTGTCCGCTTGCAATCCGCGCGTCGTGGGCGCCCTCGCCAAGTCGATGCGGATGTCGTTCTGCTCACCGTGCGGGACAGCCAATTGCTCGAGGAAGCCAACGCCTGGGTGCCGATCGTGCCTTCCCATGCGGTCGTGTTGCATGCCGCCGGAGCGCTCGAGCCGCGGGTGCTTTCGGTCTTGCGCAGCCGATGTCGCGGCATCGGACAACTCCACCCACTGATTTCGGTCGTCGACACGCGCGGAGGCATACGATTCGAAGGGGCTTATGCCCTCATCGCCGGCAACCGAAAGGCATGCCAATGCGCCACGCAAATCGCCCGCGTGGTCGGGATGCATCCATGGCGAAACCATCACTTGGATCGCGCAACGTACCATGCTGCTGCAGGACTCATGGCTGGGGGTACTGCCGCCCTATTTTACGCCGCAACGCATATTTTGGTGCAGGCCGGAATCGCTCCACGAAAAGCGCAACACATGCTCGTTCCATTGCTCCGAAGTGTTGCGGACAATATCGAACACGTGGGTGTTCCGCGTGCGCTATCGGGGGTCATCCGTCGCGGCGATGTCGTAACCCTGCGAAATCACATTGAAAAACTATCCTCCACCGCCCCACGACACCTCTCTTTGTATCTGGCCGCCTCCTACACACAGCTCGAGATGGCGCGTCAGCTTGGCGATACTTCCGAAAACAACTTGTTGGATGTGGAGCGCCTGATCGCGGCTAGCCGTGGTTCGGAGGCGTTATTGTTGCGCGAAAGCTGAAAACGAAACATCTCGACGCCCCATCGTTCATGAATGTCTGGCTAACGTCACCACAAGCATGATTGTCGCGAGGGGCAGGCAAAAGCGCTGCGACGGGTGTCGGAACATCGCGCAAGGGCTTCAGGGTGACACCCAATACATTTCGACGGGGTTGCCATCCTTATCGGAAGCTGGGCTTCGCGCGACGACGTCGAATACGCCATCACAAGCTCGAGCCACTTCACGAGACACATGGACACGACCCGCTTCGCTCGCCTGGCACAATGCCCACGCAAGCTCGACGGTCTCACCGAAAATGTCGAATGATAGTCTATGATCGCCAACCAATCCACCGACGACGGGGCCGACATGAATCCCCACGCGAAGATGCCACGACATTCCTTGTGGAGTCAGGTAGCAAGCGTGTTGGCGGGTCGTTTCGATGATTTCGAGTGCGGTGTTCACGGCTGCGCGGGCGATGTGCTGCTCGTTGGGTTCAGAAGCAAACAGCCCTCCTACGCAGCGGAAAAGCCCACCGGTCGACCTGAGCGGTTCCATCCCGTTTCGGACCGCCACCGAACCATATTGTGAGAACAACAGGTCGAGAGCAGCGACGATATCCTGCGGAGCCATGCGTTGTGCGATGGTCGAATAATCCACGAGGTCCGCGCACAGCACGGTGGAACGTGATGCTATGCACGTTTGTGTTTTTCCGCTTTCTCGGAGTTGCTGTGCGATGGGAATCGGAACAAGGCTTTCCAAAAGAGCAATGGACCGTTTGCGTTCCATGGAGAGACGCTCATTGAGTTCCACGAGTTCGGCTCTTTTTTGTTCGATTTCGAGGCGGGCTTCTTCCTCCCGAAGCAGCACATGATCGAGTTTGTCTTTGAGATAACCGAGTTCTTTGCGGTTACGCTGGCATTGATCGAGCCTTCGCACCATGATTCGGAGTTCTTTCCGAAGTTTCGAAAGCTCGGCATCTCGATCGTCGGTCACCGCATCATTCTCCGAGTACGAGACTGAAACAGGTCATGTTATGGAACTCGGGTTCTCCTCCGGGATGCAAGGGGCCAAGCTCTCCGTAGGTATAAAATCCAATGATCGGCAGTCCTGGGGGAGCGATGGTTTGGATACGTTCCACTTCTTCTTTCACGCGATCGCCCAGGAGCATTCTGCGAGCTGCGCAGGAAAATACGAGGATGCCCCCGATTTTTTCGCCATCGAAGGCCTGGATCGCTTGTTCGATCGAGGTCAAAGAGCCGGCAAGCACATCGTCTCGCGAGCCATTGGCGATTTGAACCGTTGCGCCTTCCGGCACATCTCCCAAGCAATGCACGACGCCTTGGTCGAGGTCGACCGTGAATGTCGAACGCAAGTAATAGCCATCGTTTCGTGCGACGGCGAAGGGATGAGATACCACCATGGCGCGAAGTTCGGCAGGAGTTGAGAACTTGCCGATTCTTTCCACAAAAAAGTCTGCTGCCCGTTGCTCGCCGATCGTGATGAGCACATTGGCATTGGCTTTGGTGACGACGCCGCTTGTTCCAATCGGACGCCATCCCGAGGATAGTCCAGCGCCGAAACGCAGGGGTCCACCGATGAGCAGCACGGGAAGGCCATCTTTGACGACCGAGGTTCCGGCGAATTGATAGGTGTATTCGAGGCGGAGTTGATCGCCCGCGGTTCCTCCAAATACGGGAAATTGTTGCCCAAGTTGTTTTTTTACCGCATCGAGAACGCGCACTCCGCTGACGATCAAACTTGCGGGAGTGGTGATACAAAGAACGGGCTCGACGCCGAGTTGGTCTCGCGCTTGACGGACGGCTTGTTGCGCGGCTGCTTCTGGATCCAGTGCTACCCCTGTCCCCAAACCAACGCCGAAGCTCAGCTTGTCGGATACGAATAGGGCGACCGCGATGGAATCCTCTTTGAACTGCCCCAGCGATGAAAGCTCACCATCGGTGGTGCAACCGATCACGGCAAGGCCGGGCCATTGATCATGGATTCGGTCGAGTAGGATCTGATGGTCGTGATCGATTCCGGCGAATACGAGAGCCGCTTTCGGAGTACGGTCGCGCAACGACCAGAGGCATTGGGTGAGCACTTCGGTCACGGCAGCTTCCGTATCCGGATCGTCGCTATGGGCCACCACCAACGAAAAAGGTTCCGACTTTTCCGGAGCCTCTGCTCTCCAACTCGGCATCGTACTATCGGCGGCAAGGGGGTTAGCCGCCGCCACTGGGCTATGACGTGGCAAAACGACCGTTTGATCGTCGGCGGTACCAAAGTCGAGCGTGTGGGGCGCGGGACTCGACTCGCTGGCTCTTTGCCACACGGATTGGACAGTAGCGATGGAACGTCGTCCTCGCCCATTGGTAAAAGGGCAGAGGGCGGCGGCGAATTCTGCTACATCCGCGTAGCGTTCTTCACGATTTCTACGCAGGCAACGTCCGATGACCTCGGCAAGACCTTCGGGTGCTTGGGGGAACACGGTATCGAGGTGGTCGGGCGCTCCGTTGAGAATGCGAGAGAAGACTTTGGGCAAGGAAGGGGCATAAAAGGGTTGTTTTCCGCTGACGAGTTCGAACAGCACGACACCGAGCGACCAGATATCGCTTCGCGGGTCGACGGCTCTAGCGGACTCGAGTTGTTCGGGTGGCATATAGGGACCGGAGCCCATGACGGAATGGGTATCGGTCATCGAAGAGAGTCCGCCCACGGTTTTTGCGATTCCGAAATCCAGCACTTTGATGAGGGGTTCCCCATCGGCGCCTTTGGTAAGAAAGATGTTGGCGGGTTTCAGATCTCGATGAACGATACCCAAGGTGTGGGCTTCGGCGAGTGCTTCACAAACTTGCAGGATGTATTGTGTGGCAAGTTCGACGGGCAGGGGACCGCACTGAAGGATTTTGGCGAGGTCGGTGCCGTCGAGATATTCCATAATCATGAAAGGGGTGCCGGAATGCAGGGTTCCCATGTCGGTGACGGCGACAACGTGGGGGCTGGTAATTTTTCTGGCTACACGTCCCTCGAGCAAAAAACGTTGCACGAGTTCGGGTTGGGAGGCTGCTTCGGGAAACAGGACTTTGACGGCCACGCGGTCGCCGAAGCCGATATGGGTAGCAGCCACGACGTAGGCCATACCGCCACGGGCGATGAATCGTTCGACAAGATAGCGATCTGCGATAATGTCCCCTGGTTCGATTCCTCGTGCGTACATGGGCGCTCCTTTGAAAGAGGGTTCTAAGACCGTGGGAGAGGAATCGGCAGTGGGGCCAAGGTGGGAGAATCTACGCCAACGTTGTAGAAGTCCCTGTCAGCGCGTTGCTTTTGAAGTAAAAATCAAGCATGATTCCGTGGGTGGCGACCTTGTTCTGGGATATGGATTCATTGCCCCGTCTGCCTGCGCCAGGGGCCCAGTGCCATGAGGAATAACACGTGAAACGAGGAATTTTTTTCTTTGCCCTGGTGCTGCTTATCCTAATTTCCGGGGTTCCTGCCGCGGCGCAATCGGGTGAGAAACGGTCACTATTGCTGGAGGCTTCCCAGGCATGGGATTCAGCGGACTTGAACGCCGCCGCGGAATTATATGATCAAGCCTTGAAACAAGGGGGAATGTTCCCTGCGGACGTGCTCGTAGCCTATGTGCGCATCGGTACGGTGAGCGCGGCCAAAGGGCAGAACAACGCGGCGCTTAGTGCATTCCGTGTGGCGGCGGCCTTGGATCCGAACTTCGAGCTTCCTTCCGAGGCGGGGCCCAAAGCAAGGGCCATCTACAAACAAGCGCGAAAAGATGCCGAACAACAAGGAGGAAAACTCGAAATCACCGCGGAAGTTCCCTCCCAAAGTGCTCCCGGCGCGGAGTTCGTCGTGGTGGCAAAAATCGATGAAGCCTTTGCTCCACTCATCGTCGACGTAGGCATCACGGTACAAGATCCTTCCGTATCCACATCGACCATCAAGCCTTGGAGCACAAAAAAACCGGCGGATACGAAAGTGCAATTCGAGGTTCCGGGCAAGGTGGTGATGGCGGGGGCCAACTTACTCGTACGGGTCGACGCGCTCGATGCGCATGGAAACCGTTGGGCCTCTACGCAAGCCCGGGTGAAAGTCGACGCCTCTTCGGACCCCGACCGCTTTGCATTGCTTGAAACCAAACCTGAAAAAAAGAAGGAGCAGAATGGTTCCGGGGGGTTTTGGGCTTCGCCTTGGCCGTGGGTTATTGGTGGTGCGCTCATTGTAGGAGGCACGGCTACCTATTTCATCGTTCGTCCTAACGACGAAGTATTGGTCAGCGCACCCGCATGGAAGTAATCTCCTGAACCTGTAGAATGTCGCAGCGGTCTTTCGCTCCCGTAAGCGATATGTCACAAAATACAATGGCTCAAGGTCGCCCCCCATCTCAGGAACCTTCTTTTCAGGGGACCGATCTAAGCACGGGCTCCTCGGATGCTGCTTATGGCACCTACTTTCTCGGGCGCTATCGGGTGGTTGACGAGATTGGGGTGGGGGGTATGGCCAGTGTGCATCTGGCCCGTATGGACGGAGCGGGGGGGTTTCAGAAGTGGGTGGCGATCAAACGGATCCATCCCCATCTCATCGAGGACGAGCAATTCATTCACATGTTCCTCGATGAGGCTCGCATCGCGGCGCGCATTTCGCACCCCAACGTAGCGCAGGTGTTTGATCTCGGTGTCCATGAAAATACGTATTGGATTGCGATGGAATACCTCCATGGCGAACCTTTGCGTGAGGTCATGCGCTTCAACGAAGAAAAGGCGCTTGCGACCAATCCCGACCTTGCGGCGAGAATCATCGCAGATGCTGCCGAGGGGTTGCATGCAGCGCATGAACTGCGAGGCAAGGATGGTGAGCCTCTCAATCTCGTGCATAGAGATGTCTCACCTCACAACCTATTTCTCACCTACGAGGGGATGGTCAAAGTCGTGGACTTCGGCATTGCCAAAGTCTCCGGCAGGCTATCGAGCACACGAGCCGGCACGCTCAAAGGCAAGCTCGCGTACATGTCGCCCGAGCAAGTGCGAGGAAGTGCCATCGACAGGCGCACCGACATCTTTGCCCTCGGAGTCGTGCTGTGGGAGATGACCACCGGACAACGCCTCTTTCGGATGGATAGCGATCTCGAAACGCTCGAAAAAGTGCAGTCGTGTATCGTTCCTCCCCCTTCCAACGTTCGCCCGGATTTCCCCGTCGAACTCGAGTCCGTCATCATGCAAGCCTTGCACAAGCGACGGGAGCAGCGTTTTCAAACGGCGCGTGAGCTGTCTCGGGCTCTTCAGCAATATCTCATGCGCTCCGGACAATTTGTGGGACCGGAAGAGGTAAGCGCTTACGTCACGGGCATCTTTGGCGACCGAATTCGAAAACGCGAAGCGCATCTTCGATGGGCAGCGGAGGTCACACAAACCATCTCGCTTCAAGAAGTCGCAGCAGATTCGCCCCGATTCGACGAAATCTCGTTGCTGTCGTACGAAGACAGCTCGGAACTCGCCTCGACATTGAGCAAGCCAGCCGCAAACGCGGCGGGCATCCTTGCGGCGCGTCCTACCCTTCCATCGACGGAAGACGACGATGGTGGTGTGACACGAGCGGCACGTCCACCTCGCAGGGACGTGCCGGCGCCAAGGTTGCCACCGGCCCACGGCATCCATCTACCAGCGCCGAGGCTGCCTCCCGACAAAGTCAATTTTCCGGTTAGTTCCGTGGTCATTTCCGGCACGCCTCCTTCGACGCCGGCGCCGGACATCGATGACGAGGATGATGAGGATGTGGCCACCATCGTGGTGCCTTCGCGTTCGGCGTTGGATCAAGGGGGAATCATCCCGGCCGCGGGAATGCCGCCTCCGGCCCCTATTCCAGCGGCCGGCTCGAAGGCGCCGTCTTTCTTTCGAAGCCAGCCCACCATGCCGCCTTCCCACGCGATGGCGCAAGGATTCCCCAACCCTTATTACGCTCCGGCGCCCGTTTCGGCCCCAAGTGCTGCTGTTTATCCGGGGTTCTTGCCGCCTGGGGTGTCGGCTCCACCGCCTTCCTATGCCTTCGCACCAGGTGCTTTCCCGATTCGCCCAGACGAAACCGCCCAACTGCCCTCGGTCCAAAACAAGAACTTGCTCGTCTACGTGGCCGCGGCCCTGGGCACTTTTTTTGCCGTCGTCGGAATCGCGGCTGTCTTTCTCATCCGCTCACATTCTTCCGAGGACTCCACCCAATCTTCTTCGTCTACCGTTTCCTCCGCGTCGACCCGCGACACTCCTGCCTCCACACTCCCTACGGCCAACCATGCAACTCCAAGCGCTGAGGCCACGACAACGACAACCACGACTGCGATAACCACCACCGTAGCGGCAACAGCACTTCCGACACCAACGGTGACAAGAACAACAGCGGTCATTCCGACCCGAACCGTCCCAACGAGTACCAGAAAAGAACCAACGCCAGCATCTCCGCCAGCCACCACCACGACGCCCGTCGCAAAAGGCGAACCAGGGTTCCTTACCGTTGTTTGCAACCCCTTTTGCGACAGTGTCTCGGTCGGAGGACGCAACTTGGGTCCCTCGCCTGTCGTCAACGTACCACTACCACCGGGGCAGTACAGCGTGGTGCTACGACGTTCCGGCGGATCGAGCAAAGTTGTTCCTGCGACAATCGTATCCGGCAAGACGACTTCGCACCGTGTATCGATGAACTAAAACTATGCGAAATTACTCAATTATTTCTAGATACCTCCTTGCGATTCTCGGCGGCTTTCCATCGCTTGTCATCGGAGCTTGTTCCTCCACGCCTGTCGTCGACGTTGTGTTGCAGGATCCTGACGGTCGACGTGCTTACGCGAAGTACGCTCAACTCGTCATTTTCGACAATGGTTGTCCCGACAGAACGAAGTTGGCGAACGGTGACGTATCTGGATATCGGTGGATGCAGTCTGTGGAAGTGGACGGCAACTTCAATGAGATCGGGACCCTCGACAAGGCTCCCTATGGGTTTGCCGCCATCTTGCGCGACGATTACTGTGGCGTGATTGGGTTTGGTTGCACACCGGTGGATCTTTCGCATCATCGTCACATCGCGATCGCGGTCAACGAGGAAGTCTCGCCACCACGAGGCAGTTGCGACACAGATCAGGTCTGTGCAAACAGTGTTTGCATCGCCGGGAACCCGACGGAAGAAGATGCGGATACGGAAGAGGATATCGGTCCGCTCAATTGTGAATTTGACATCATCGCATCGGGCAATTTCGATCTGCCTGCGACCGCCAGCACGGTGTATTCGGGGCCCGTCGTCGTTGCCACGTCCAACGGTTTTGTCATCATGTATCGAGAAGCGGAACCTTCGGGTCTGCACCCTGTCGGTGTTCGCTTGAAAGTCACGGACCAAGGAAATGTGACTCGCAACAACATCAATTTGCCCGCATGTGCGCAGAACAATCGCGATGATGGCATTGCTGCGGCGTGGAACGGAAGTCTGGGGGCTGGTCTGATGGCGGTGGCTCTTCCTTCTTGCGGTCCCGAAAACGCACAGCTTCACGTGTCCAACTTCGATCGCGATGGCAAGACGCTGGCCGACCATCAATACAAAAATGTGCCCGCTCCTTTGCACATTCATCCCATCAATGCGATGGCGCCTGCACCAGCGAGCAAGAATTTCCTATTGGCCACCATGCAAGGCCCCGTGCCGCTGCTATTCGTATTCAATGGCATTACCGTGCAGGGCGATCCCCCCCCTTCTGAAATACACAAAGGAAACGGCAAAGCAACGTTCACGCAAATCTCTTCCAGCGAAAGCATCCGGTCGTTGCTTACGGACTCGGATCTCGACGATGGCAAAATCCTCGTAAGCGTGGTCGACATCAGTACCGGAAGCGAATCGATGACCGATTTCGAGCATTCACCGATCACGAGTCTGGTGTCTTGGAGCGAAAGAACCGTAGTCGCACAACCCAGCGGCGACTCGCTGGTTTGGAAAGCGATCACCAAGTCCGGATCGTCCATCAAAAGTGGCACTCTCGACGGAGGTCCCTATACCTCGGTAGGCTCGGCCCAATTGCACGACTACTTGCTGCTCGCAGGAGCGAAAAAAGGCGCCATCACCATGTTTCGTATCGACGATGCGAACGGTACGTTCTCCGGTTCTCCCTTCCAAAGCACGCTTTCATCGTCCTTTGGCTTGTCCGCCATCGAGGGCTTTCAAGGAGAAAGGATCGGCATCGCAGCCGCACGAAAACGTGTCGTGGTCGCTTGGATAACCAGTACCGTACCGATGGCCAACACCAGCACCGCGCCGGGAGGGTTCGCCGTGCTTGCCTGCCGTGGCTAATCGTCGACGCGCCCGTGTGTTTCGTGCGCGCATCAAGGCGTTGGCCAAAGGAGGGAACGGAGTTGCTTCCGTTCTATCCGGACAAGGACAAAATAGCATCCTCGTTCCCGGCACGCTGCCAGGCGAACTCGTCGAAATAGAACAAATTAGTAAGACCAAAGCCTCTCTCCTCCGCATCCTAGAACCGTCCGCTCATCGAATCGCTCCACCATGTACTTATGCGAATAGTTGTGGAGGATGTGATTGGATGCATCTCGATCTGGCCATCCAACGGCGTACACGGCCCATCCTGGTCCACGACGAACTGCATCGGGTTGGTATCCCCACACCGGATATCGGTTCTCATCACGCGGAAATGAACCTCGCCTACCGTGCGCGCGCGCGCTTGGCCGTCGTAGGCACAAGCCATGGCATCATCGTGGGATTTCGCGCATCCAAGAGCCGACGCATCGTCCCCGTCGATACGTGTCTGGTGTTGGAACCCGTGCTCGACATCGCTCGCGCTGAGCTTGCCTCTTGGCTCGACGGCAGCGAGGGCATGGGCGAAGTGACATTGATGCTTGGACGCAATCACTTGCCCGCCATCTATGTCACTTGGAAAGGCACGTTGAATGCCAACGTATTCGCAAGCGCACAGGACAATGTCGAACAACGGCGTTGGGCGGGAGTGAGCATCTGGCTGGACGGTGCGACGGTTCCGGCCACGATGGGGGACCCACGCGGCGTGGCGCTCGGTGTGGATGGTCACGACCTATTCATTCCCCCAGGCGGATTCATGCAAGCCCATAACCAAATGAATCCAACGTTGGTTGGGCACGTGCAAAGCATCGCCGAGACGCTTGGCCATCCCATTCTCGAATTATTCGCTGGCTCCGGCAATTTTTCCATCGCCCTTGCTCGTCAAACCCCGGATTTGGAAACCGTAGAACAGCAAGATGCAGCCGTTGCAGCCGCACGTTCCAATCTCGAGACACGAGGTCTGCGTGCTCGGCTGCGCGTCGATGACGCTGAAAAGACGATCGTACGGTCTGCCGTTCGTACGGTTGTGCTCGACCCGCCGAGAACGGGCGCGAAACGAGCCGTTCAGACCATTGCAGCAAGTCGCGCGCGAGACGTGGTGATGGTGTCATGCGATCCGGCAACCTTGGCACGAGATTCCGCGATCCTGGTTCACCAAGGACGCTTCGAGCTTCATCGTATCGATGTATTCGAGATGTTTCCTCACACGAGCCATGTGGAAACCGTGGCGTGTTTTCGGAGAAAACGATGATTCAATCCGTGGACGAGCGTCTTCGGCGAGAAGCGAAACTCTATCGTTTTCGCTTCACTTGCGAGTGTTGCGCGTGGTTCGATGGGGAGAATTGTTCGCATACCTATCCGAACGAAGACCATAAGAAAATCGATCTCGACCAAGTCGATCACGTCGTTTTTTGCAAGGAGTTCGAATTAGCGTGAGCCCGCGCCAAAGTCATCCACCCACGCTGATTCGGCATGTGCAGCGGGCCCTTCGAGAAGAAAAGCTCGTCGAGCGAGGGATGACCATCCTGGTGGGAGTCTCCGGCGGTCCGGATTCGATGGCGCTTTTGCATGTTTTGTCGATGCTGCGTTCGAAGGTCGGCTTCGCGTTGACAGCGCATGCCATCGACCATGGTCTTCGTCCGGAAGCGACACAGGAGATTGCGCTCGCAAGGGATTTTTGCCATCAGTTCGATGTTGCCTTTGGCGTCACGCAGCTTCAGGTAGCGCCGGGGGGCAACCTTCAAGCAAGAGCGAGGGCGCAACGACTTGCCGCTCTTCGACAAGCAGCACGCGCCAACGGTGCGGAGCGTATCGCCCTGGGGCACCATGCCGACGATCGAGCGGAAACCGTATTGATTCGATTGTTGCGTGGCTCTGGTCCGGCCGGTCTTGCGGTATTGCCTCCCCGCTCCAACGACCTTATTCGGCCGTTGCTTCGGGCTCGACGTTCGGATGTGATGGCTCACCTTCAACGGCATCACATTCCGTTCGCACAGGATCCTTCCAACGACGACCTTCGTTTTTTGCGCGCACGGATTCGCGGACAACTCCTTCCGATGCTTGTCTCTCTTTCGCCCTCGATCGTGCAGCATCTTTGCAACTTGGCGGATGATATGGCGGCGTTGGGTTTGTCTTCGACATCATTGGCCCGTGCTCAATTGCGGGAACTTGGGCGTGCCGCATCGCGGCATCGGGCGGGAGTTCGTGTTTCCGTGCCCGGTGGGGGGGTCGCCATGGTGGATATGGGCACTGGACGCATCGTAGTACAGACACCAGAAGAGATGAAAGGCACTCGAAAACCTCGACAGCGCCCAAAGGACGCTTAAGCTCCGAAGTCGACGCCAGACCGAAGAGATGGCAAACTTCAAACCGAACGAATGGAACGCTTCTTTGGCCCCATCCCCATGGGACTGAACGAAGCCTTTATTGCCCTGACGAAGACGTCGGGAGGCTGATGTTGTGAAGCAGTCGCATAAAACGCTTTTGTTGTGGATCTTGCTGATCCTGATGTTTCTCGCCATTTGGCAATTCGTGAGCCCGGATACACCCCGAGCCGCCCAGGTGCCCTTCAGTGAGTTTGTGGCACTTGTCAAAGCCGCACCGGAGGATACCCATGTCGAATCGGTGACCATCAAGGATCGGGAGTACACCTTCACCGTGTATGACCCGGCTTCGAAGCAACGAAGCAAGAAAGTCACGCTAGGTCCCGCACCGACCGACGACGTATTGAAGCTTCTCGAAGAGCGGAAGGTGAAACTTGCGTTCGAGAAGGATGAAGGCAGTCCGTTTTGGTCGAGCGCGCTGATCACGGTCCTTCCCATGATCTTTTTGTTGGTGATGTTTTACTTGTTCATGCGTCAACTACAGGCGGGCGGGGGCAAAGCCATGAGTTTTGGCAAGTCCAAAGCCCGCATGCTCAGTGAAACCCAGAACAAGGTGACATTTGCCGACGTGGCCGGCATCAACGAAGCGAAAGATGAGCTTGAAGAGATCATCGCGTTTCTCAGGGATCCCAAGAAGTTTCAACGGCTCGGGGGGCGCATTCCCAAAGGGGTGTTGATGATGGGGCCGCCGGGAACCGGAAAGACATTGCTTGCTCGCGCGATCGCGGGCGAAGCGGGAGTGCCCTTCTTCTCGATTTCGGGATCGGATTTCGTGGAGATGTTCGTGGGTGTCGGCGCTAGCCGTGTTCGTGACCTGTTCGAACAAGGTAAAAAGCATGCGCCATGCATCATCTTCATCGACGAAATCGACGCCGTGGGCAGGCATCGCGGCGCTGGTCTTGGCGGTGGCCACGATGAACGGGAACAAACCCTCAACCAACTGCTGGTCGAAATGGATGGCTTCGAATCCAATGAAGGAGTCATCATCATCGCCGCCACCAACCGTCCAGACGTTCTCGATCCCGCCATCCTGCGACCCGGAAGATTCGACCGTCGCATCACCGTCCCAAGACCAGACGTCGTGGGTCGAGAAGGGATATTGCGCGTTCACACGAAAAAAGTGCCTCTTGCCGAAGACGTGGAACTCGAGACCATCGCGCGAGGCACACCGGGATTCGTCGGTGCGGACTTGGAAAACCTAGTCAATGAAGCCGCGCTACTTGCCGCTCGACAAGACAAAGAAGCCGTCAGCATGGCCGATATCGAGATGGCGAAAGACAAAGTGCTGATGGGCACCGAACGTCGCTCGATGGTGATGAGCGAGCAAGAACGAAGGATCGCGGCTTGGCATGAAGCGGGCCATACCTTGGTGGGCATGTTTATCGAAGGCAACGACGAGATCCACAAGGTATCGATCATTCCGCGGGGAGCAGCGCTTGGAGTCACTCAATTTCTTCCCACCGAGGACCGGCACATGATGAGTCGGCAGCAAGCGTTGGCACGCATTGCGATGGCGCTGGGCGGACGAAGCGCCGAGGAAATCGTGTTTGGAGAAATTACCACCGGAGCTTCCAATGACATTCAGCGCGCCACGCAAATCGCTCGTATGATGGTTTGCGAGGTGGGCATGAGCGAGAAACTCGGCCCCGTTAGTTATGGCGAACGCGAGGATTCCATTTTCTTGGGGCGTGAATTCGCGCAGCATCGCCCCGATTATTCCGAGAAAACCGCGATCGACATCGATGAAGAGATCAAACGCATCATCAACGAACAGCATACGCGCGCCAAGAACGTGCTCACCCAATACCGCGATGCGCTCGACCGTCTAGCACAGGCTCTTCTCGAGCGAGAAACACTGGATCAGGATGAAATCCGAGCGGTTATCGATGGGCGCACATTACCGCAACGCGAGCGCGTCGTCATTCCCACCTGGGCGGAGCGCGCGGAGCAATCCAAGGATAAAAAACGGGGGACCAGCATCTTTGGTCCCCCCAAGCCTGCCACTTCCAATTGACAGGACGTGCGTTTTTCTTCTGCGATTCACTCGATTTTGCTGGGAACCCTGCTCGGTCCTCTCACACCTTTTCCCATCGCGATCGAACCGCCTACGCCCGTCCTCATCCGAAGTGCGTCCAGAAAAATATTTGCTCCCATCGCATCCGATGCGACCGAGCCAGCGCAGGTCATCCCTACCTCGGCAACCCTCGTGCGCTTGCATGATCAGCAAATCATTGTCTTATCCGATACAGAGCCCAGTCCCGAACGCTTCGCAAACTTGCTTCGCGACCGTGTCACGGGAGACAGCGTCATCATGGCGCCGGAGCTACTCGAATTGCTGCGCAAAGTGACCGCGGATACCCACGAAGCTCGCGTCGAATTCATTTCCGGTTATCGAAGCTGGAAACTCAATGAAATGCTTCGAAAAAAGGGCCGAAATGTCGCTTCTCACAGCCAGCACAGCCTGGGCAAAGCCATGGACTTTCGACTCGAAGGGCTGTCCTCCAAACAGCTCGCGGAAAAAATCGAAAAAATTGGATGGCGTGGCGGTCTGGCTCATTACCCTTCCGATACGGATCGATTCGTTCATGCCGATGTCGGCCCTCATCGTCGCTGGCGAGGACGATGATGTGCGACTCGCATAACCGTACCTGCTCCGGCGTTATCCTCAACATGCATGCTCACGTAACGATTCTCTTGCTCGCGCTTTCCCTATTCGGATGTCGCGAAAGCCCGGTCACCAATCCCGTCTTTTCCACCACGCCTTCGCTCGACCCGCCGGCTGCTTCGGCGCCTGTGTCAAGCGTTCAACCGGAGGACTCTTCGCCACCGGTTCCTCCGCCAGCCCCATTCATGTCCGACAGCGAGTTCGGGGCTTTGATCGGAGCGCTTTCAGAACCAACCGGCGACTTCCCCAGTGACAATTACGTTTCGAACGAAACGTCTTACTTGCACGTCGCACAGGACCTCCATGACGACAAGCTGCGAGGTACCGCCTACGTGGGTGTGGGTCCCGAACAAAACTACACTTACATCGCCCTGATGCAGCCAGCGATGGCATATATCGTCGACATCCGACGCCAAAACATGCTGCAGCATTTGCTGTTTCGAGCGTTGATGGAAGACGCCGATTGCCGGTCGGTATTTTTAGCGCGTCTGACCTGCCGCCCACACCTTTTCATGGATCCGACGCAAAGCAAAACGGCAAGCTTCGACACCATCGCGGATGCGCTCGCGAAAACCGAACCTCCTTCATCGTCGATGCAGCAAGCGCTGATACAAGAATCTCTCGATCGCACGCATCGTCTCATGGAACGGCTGGGTATGACGCTGCACGCAAGTGACAGCGCAAGCCTCCGAAAGATACTTGTGGCGTTTTCGAAAGAAGGGCTCGGCCTTGCTTATTCGATGAAGGGAAGTGGAAGGAAGTATCCATCGATCCGTGAGCTTTTGGCGATGACGAGCGATGACGGCGGCAGCGGTAGTTATCTATCGGATGAGGCTAGTTATTTACGCGTTCGTGACATGGTTCGCGACAATCGCGTGGTGCCGATCGTGGGCGACTTTTCCGGAGCACGCGCGTTGCGGGGCGTGGCCGCGGATATGCGCCAACGAGGCCTGACGTTGGGGGTGCTTTACACATCGAATGTGGAGCAATATTTGTTCGAGGCGGGCAGTTTCGGCCAATTCGTGAGCAACGTGGAGTCTTTTCCGTTGGATTCGTCGAGTCGGTTTCTTCGCGTTTGGTTCGATCAAGGTCGTGCGCATCCTCAGCAACGCAAGGGGCATCGCACCACGAGCCTGCTCATGCCGGTGCAGCCATTTCTCGAGCGCCATCATAAGCGCCCCTTTCCCACCTATTGGCATGTCACGACGACCGTCATGGGCGATGGCGCATCGCCTTGAGCATCTGCCGGATTGAAAAACGATTCGGCGTCATGACATCATCGTCGGTCGCGCGAAAGAGGTGGAAAAGGCATCGAAAAGCGCGAAATACCGCGCGAGCCCAGGAGGGGGTCTACTTGAAAAATCGGACTTCACGCCAGCCTACCCACGAGGGACTCTCAGTGGTCATCACCCTCACCCACCGGGTCGATGCCGTTCCGCTCCACGATAGAAGCTGGTTGCCGTCGGTAACCCCGGCGAGTGTGCCTATGGGGAACCAGGAAGCACCATCGAATGAACCTTCGAGCACGTGAACCGTATTTCCACTCGGGTCTTGAATCGTAAGCAATTCGATGCGTTGCAGAGGATTCGTGTTGCCGAGATCGAAAGCAATCCACTGCGGGGCGTATCCACCCGCATTCCACGACGAATTGTCGTTGCGATCGGTGGCGGCAAAAGGCAGGGACGTGGAATAGGAAGACGAAGCGATCTCGTCGGTGGGAAACACGCGTGACTGTTCGGGATGCAGCAAAGACGCCGCCATCTGGGCCATGCGCTCCTTGATCCACGGCAGATCCTTGGCACCCGTATCGGTGAGGCCATCGCCGTTCAGATCCATCGAAGGCCAATAGAACGGAACGACGGCGATGGTGCGATCGTCGGAAAGGATTTGCGCATGCCAGCGATTCAAGCGTGTGACGATCGTATGCTGCGCGGAGAGGTCCGTGCCGGAGGTTCCCCACAGAAATGCCTCGGGCACGCTTATCATGCGCTGCTGATCCGTCAGCCATGTGCCGAGGGTATCCACATACCAACTCATGCTTTGTCCCCAACAATCGTCCCAAGGACCGTAGCAATCGAAGCCCACCCAATCGAACATGCCGACGTACGAGCTGCCGAGATTTTTTTTCAGAGTGTCGATCGCAAGGATCGTTCCTACGGCTTTGCTGGGAAAGCGTTCACGGATAGCGGTCACGATGTCGACCAGCCAACCTTTCATGGTGTCATTGGATACGCCGTTGAGGTGGGCGTTCCAGTACGGCTCATCAATAGGGTAAAAAGCGGCTACCGTATCGGTGTGACCGTCCTCCACGACTGAGGCGATGGCATCCCAGCGTTCTTTCCAATCGGTTCGCAGCGACAGGCCAGCGGTCCAATCGAAGAGGTGGTCGTGGACGAGAACCACTGCTTTCTGATTCGCTGTTTTGGCGACTGTCAATTTGGGACCGAGGGTGGATAGTCCCGCCCTAATGAACGTGAGATTGGCTCCCGCTTGCGCGGTATCTACACTATAATCACCGCTGCCATGGCCGTCGAAGGCACTGGCGAAGTATCCGAGGTATTCAACGGGACCCGGAGGGCTTGGGGGGGCATCCGGCTCTTGTTCGACATCGTTACCGCCTTCGGTATCGGGCATTTCAGTATCGATGGCAGGCGTATCGGTCAATGCGGAATCGGGCAGCCCGGCATCGTTCGTCGCGGCATCCTTCCCCTCGGAATCTGCTTGTCCAGAATCGTTTGCGGCGGCATCGGTCGCGCTACGATGGCTGTTATCCGAGGGGTTAGAACCGCAGGCGAGCAGGGCCCACAGCCCACCGCAACACATGATTTCGCGACGCCGGAAGGAGAGCATGAGGGGCAGTTGAAACGATTGGCTTTCGCGAGTCAAGACGACCGGTAGTGCGATGGGACGAACGCAAGGTCGAAGCAGCACGACAGCATGACTCGGCCACGAAAGGTCGAGGCTCGAGGGCAATTCGTGAGAAAAGACGGTGTTCAGCGCGTGGATGAGGCGAATCGAGGATACGGTCCCTCCTGCCCGAAACACGCGAAACAATATGTATTCTATATCAATGGGACATGCAAGCCTTCAAAGATGGGACTGCCGACTGCGCAAAGGAAACGCCATCCTTCTTGGAAAGGGCAACGCCTGTCTGCGAGAGGGGATGGCGATAAGCATTTAAAATTAATCCTTCATCGACTTCACGATGCAAGAACAGGTTGCTGAGAGCGGAATTTATTTTTTATCGTATGAGATTCCTCCAAGCCTGTCATGGGCGTGGCTGGCGGGCGCTGGCACTTTTTTGCCGCATTCCCGCAAGGGTCGAGTCGTGGGCAAGTCCGGAGGTAATCTGCGATTGACAGTTCATGGTCCGTCTTGCCGTCAGTCCCCAGCGGTGAGCGGACACGACATTCAGTGATATCTATTTGATTTAACGGATACATTTCATGCTACCGCCGAATGAGTTCCGAGCGCGGGAAGAGCGCCAGTTTTCGAAAATGGATGCCGGGCTGCATGGAAAGATTTACACTATTGGCATGCGTGTGAATCGAGGGAGATGGCATGGGGGGCTTGCGCTTGTTGCCTTGGCCGTGGCGGCTTGTGGCGACGATGGCTCTTCCGTGGACAGTGCAGTCCAGGGCGAGGGCGGACAGGACCAGTTCACGGAAGCCGGCTCAGGCGGCGGTGCGGGTTCGGGAGAATGGGCAGGCGAAGGCGGTTCTGGGGCAGGTGCAAGTGGGTCCAACGCCGGACAGGGCGGCGTGGGTGGAGGGCAAGGAGGGCAATCCGGTACTGCAGGGGATGGCGGCAATGCCCAAGGGTCTTGCACGACCCGCATTACGTACGGTTCTTTCTGGATCCATGACGAGAATCATCCCGAGGATTTTGATGTGACTTCAGGCATCGTGACCTGGGATGGAGCATGCGTTTCCGACGGGGCCAATTCGTACGCCACGCTATCCAACGGATGGAAAGCCCGTTTCCAGGGAAAAGGAACCTGTGTCATCGCCCTGGATTATTCCGAATGCGAGGGTGTTGCCACCACTTGTCAAACCCGCGTGACCTACGGTCCCGCCTGGAAATCAGATCCGAATCACCCTGCTAGCTACGATGATGTGAAAGGAACGCTGGCTTGGAATGGAGTATGTCACGTCGAGGGCTCTTCGTCGTACGCAAGACTATCCAACGGCTGGACTCCCTACTTCAAAGGGAAAAATACTTGTGATCTGGCTTTTCGTTACACGCAATGTGGAGGGCTATACACCAATCCCGTACTGGATGTGAGTTGTCCGGATCCCGGGGTGGTATTCGATGGCACCCAATACGTCATGGCATGCACGGGAGGAAGCAAAAATGCCTTTCCGCTTCGAAGTTCCCCAGACCTGGTGCATTGGAAATCCAAAGGGCATATTTTCCCGGCCGCCTCCAAACCCAAGTGGGCTGTCACCAACTTTTGGGCGCCAGAGATTCACCCGGTCGCCAACGGGTATGTCGCTTATTTTACGGCACAGCATACCAATGGCGCCCGGAGCATCGGTGCCGCGACTGCCCCTTCTGCCCTCGGACCCTTCGAAGACATCGGCAAACCTCTGCTGAACCACGCCTCCAAGATCATCATTGATGCAAACCAATATCAGGACCCGAACGGAAAGCTGTACTTGGTCTGGAAAGAAGTCGTCGGAAACGGAACACCCCAACGACGAGTAACGATTTACGGTCGAGAACTGAAAGCCAACGGCGTCGAATTCGTCGGCACCCGGAAAGAACTGATCACCATGGACAAAGACTGGGAAAAACCTCATGTCGAAGGGCCCTGGCTGATCGACCATGGTAATTGGTATTATCTATTTTATAGTGCCAACGAATTCAGCACGAAAAACTATTGTGTGGGGGTGGCGCGAGCGAAATCTCCCCTTGGTCCGTACAAAAAAGCGGATCAACCGATTCTCCGCAGCGCGGGCAAGTGGGCTGGACCAGGGCACGGAAGTGTAGTGACCACTCCCAAAGGAGAAACCTGGCATATTTACCATTCATGGTATGCGGGCAACGTGGGCAGTGATCCAGGTCGCATCGTTCTTCTCGACCGAGTCTTCTGGCGCGATGGCTGGCCCACGATGTTCGCTGCCCCCTCCGCCGTGTCGTTGCCTCCACCATGATGCCCCTCCGCCTTACACGTCTTTCCCCCGTGCAACGTACTGGCTCTCAGGTACAACTGCCCCTTGCCCATCCGTCCTTTGGCTCCACAACGTCACTCATCACGTAGGTACGTGGACGGACTGGCAAGCACTCCGCGATGGTGTGAGCGTCTCGCGGTTGATTCCAGCCACGACAAGCGTTGGCCGATCCCTCCTCGAGATGCGACCTTGGTCGATGAGCAGGAACGCCTGCCTGCAAGGCGCTGCGCATTCTCCCATGACGACGCACGACAATACCGTTCGTGGTGTGCTCTTCGAACCGATGCTGTCTTGTCAAATCAGCGGTGCGCGCCAGATAGGGCAGTGGACACCCAGCTCTTTGTTTTCCAGGTGAGGTGCTTGATGAAAACGTTATGCTTCCCTTCGAATGTGTTTCTGGGTCTTTTCGCCCTTGGCTGCCTCGTGGTGGGTTGCAGTGATGAAAACAGCAACGAAAACGGTGGCGACCATGCCGAGGAGAAAGCCTGCGACCCTGTCGTCCAGGCGCAAACCACTGTCCATGATGGCACCTCGATAGAAGGCGCAGAGCACTGGACCATCGGTACCCACATCGTGCCAAGGACGATCGCCATCCGATCAGGGGCAACACTAACCATCGACGGCTGCGCCATCGTGCGCATGGGACCTGACGCGGGTTTTGAAATCGCGCCCGACAGCGATGGAAGCATCACCACGCTGGGTACGGCTACCAAGCCTGTCATGGTGATGCGTGATGAGGCCGAAAAACCGTGGGGTCGAGTGCTCGACCGCGGCTCAGGGCAACTATCTTTCAGCCACACCACCCTCGTCGGTGGCGGCGGTGCTCCCGGACCCATCGATACGGTAGATTACGGCGGAGCCACGCTCGTCGTCTGGGGCGATAGCGCCCAATTACCGGAATTGCTCACAGCGGATGGACTCAGCATCATCGATTCGTCAGGCATCGGAATCATGCTGCGCTATGCGCGTTTGACGCCCTCGTCTCGCAATCTAATCGTCAAAGGGTCGAGCGCATACCCCGTGTATGCCAGCATCCGTGTGGCGGGAAGCCTTCCCGTCGACAGTACGCTACAGAGCAACGGAGTCGATGCCGTATTGCTTCAGACCATGGGCCCAGCGATCTACGACGCCGATGCTCCCATCAGCGAGGATGTGGTGCTCAACGACCTTGGTTTGCCCTATCGCGTCGGCCATAGCCTTGGTTCGATCTTGGTGGGAGATGGCAGCGCCGATGGTCCCAGCGCCTCGTTGACGCTGGAGGCGGGCGTCCGATTGGAGTTCAACCGGCAGGGTAGCACGCCAAACCAGTTGGCGGTAAGGGGCCGGCAAGCAGGAAATGGAAGCTACGAGCCGCAAGGCGCCCTGATCGTTAAAGGCCTCCCTTCTAGCCCAGTCGTTTTTACCTCCGCCGAATCCGTTCCGGCGCCCGGCGATTGGATGGGAATCTTCTTCAAGGACGTGGTCGATCCGCGGACGCATATCGAATACGCGGAGATTCGTTATGCCGGCGGCGATAGCGGGGTGGTCGGCGCATGCCCCGCGCTACCTGGTTCCTCGCAGGGTGATGCCGATTGCTCGGTCATCTTCTGGTTGCAGGCGCCACCACCGGCAGGATGCATCAGCCATTCCCTCATCGCTGACGGCCTGGGTTGTGGCCTGTACCGGGGTTGGCATGAAGAGGATATGGATTTGCGCGACTCCAATACCTTCGAACGGCTCACCGGCTGTCAACAATCCGGAGTCCGCCAGGGCGGCACCTGCACGGCGTGTGAGTAACCCCACGCCGCCGCGCATGGTTTTCACACCTTCATGGGAGGTTTTTTCCCACCAGGAGAACGGTCACAACGAGTATCAAGAGCGATGATTCGATACGTTGAGCAGCGGATGGTTCGACAGCGTTGGAGTCACGGAGCCTTGGCGATTCGTTTCTGCCGCAACATATTCTCCGGACGCAACAGATCTTCGAGTTCTTCTTTCGAAATGACGCCTTCCTCGAGGGCCACGGCTGTCACGCTTTTCCCTGTTTTCAACGCTTTATGAGCAATGAGGGAGGCTCGATCATAGCCAAGGACGGGAACGAGCGCGGTCACCAATCCGATACTCATTTCCACGTGCCGACGGCATATATCCTCGTTCGCGGTGATGCCGATGATGCATCGACGAGCGAGGGTGCGGCATGCCTGGGTAAGCATCTCGATGGTTCGATAAAGGGAAAACAGGATGATGGGCTCCATGACATTGAGTTCGAGTTGCCCTGCTTCGGCAGCCATCGAGATGGTGACGTCGTGACCAATGACCTGGAAACAGATCTGGTTGACCACTTCGGGAATGACCGGATTGACCTTTCCCGGCATGATGGATGATCCCGGTTGCATGGGAGGGAGATTGATTTCGTTGAGTCCCGCACGAGGTCCGGACGACAGCAACCTCAAATCATTGCAAGACTTGGATAGCTTGACGGCGAATCGCTTGAGGACCCCGCTGAGCTGTACGAACACTCCCGTATCTTGTGTGGCTTCCACCAAGTTGTAGGCCGTGACGAAAGACAGATGCCCCAACTCGTTGAGGTGTTGTCGGACGATATCCGCGTATCCTTCGGGAGCGTTGATGCCCGTACCGATGGCCGTTGCGCCAAGGTTCATCTCTCGCAGCAGCTTCTTGGCCTCGTGCATGCGAGCGATATCCTCGCCGATGGTGACGGCATGGGTGCCGAACTCTTGCCCCAACGTCATGGGGACAGCGTCTTGAAGCTGTGTTCTGCCCATCTTGATGATGTCCGCGAACTCCACTTCTTTCGATTCGAACGCGGTCTTCAACTCGGCCATCGCCACCGTCAACTCGTCGATCTTCGTGTACAACGCCAAGCGAATCGCTGTCGGATACGCATCGTTGGTGGATTGGGAAAGGTTGACGTGATCGTTGGGATGGCAGTGCGCATAGTCGCCTTTTTCATAGCCAAGGTACTCGAGCGCGAGATTCGCAATCACCTCGTTGGCGTTCATATTCGTCGAGGTCCCCGCGCCTCCTTGGATGACATCGACGACGAATTGATCGTGGTACTTATCACCGATCAGATCATCGCAGGCGCGACAGATGGCCTGTCCGATGTCCTTGGGGAGAATCCCCAGATCCATATTGGCCCGAGCAGCAGCTTTCTTGACGAGCGCCAGGGCGCGAATCAGGTGAGGCAACGTGCCGATGGTCACACCCGTGATGGGAAAGTTCTCCACGGCACGTTGGGTTTGAATTCCATAATACGCATGGGAAGGAATCTCTCGTGACCCTAGGCTATCGTGTTCGATTCGCGTTGCCCCATGCTCGGAAGACTCTTGCATCATATCTGCTCTCCGAAAAAAAAACGCCGATGTGGCATTCGGACCAGGAAAGCCGACACTGCCCAACGCCCCGCATTCGGTCAAGGGTGGGTCGACTCCCATCGAGAGGCATGACAGAGTGCAGTCACGGATGGATCGCGAGAAGGCTCATGCAACACTATTCAAGGTCGCTTTTGGCGCAGCGATCATCGGATGCACCGCGTCCACTCCTCCGCCAGCCATGCCATCCTCATCCGCCGACAAAACGACAACTACTGAAAAAACATCAGGAATTTCTGATGGTGCGCCTTGGATTGGCGGACAGACCACCACCGAAATCGCCGCCCCTTCTTTCGCCATCCTCGATTTCCTTTGCCGCCCAGAAGCCATCTGGCACATCCTGCCTCGCGTCGATTCCGTGGAATCCCTAGGCCAGGACGGCAACGACACGCTGATGCGCATTTCGCATAAGCTCGGAATCTTTCGAGGAGGTTATGTGGTGCGGATCCGTCCCTCGATCGAAAATGATGGGCGCGCTTCGATCACCGTTCGGGTAGACGAACGTTATGACCGCGATGTCGACAAAGCTTCGGCCTTGTTTGTGTTGGAGCCGAATGGAACGAATTCCACACGCCTGCATTACCACGTCCAGGCCATGCTCTACCCAGGCCTGATTCGATGGCTGTTTTCGGGGAAAATCCAATGGGCCTTGATGATCGTTCCTGATCGAATCCGCGCGCATATCGAGCGACAATATTCCCCTCACCCGCCCTGACCACAGCCGAAACGTCAGGTTGTCCCCTTCATTCCGCGTCACTTGACTCGACACGAAACACGAATGGATAGACGATCGAGATCACACCGCTTTTCCAGTCCGGGAAAAACAGACCTCGAATCACGTTCATGACACAAGCCTTCATGACCTCATCGGATAAGGTGGTATTCTCCTCCTGCACGGATGCCACGGTGCCGTCCGCGGCGATTACAAACCGTATCACCAGCTTGCCCTCCAAGGTAGGATTGCTCTTCAGTTGCCCTTCGTAGCACGCCCGCATCTCATTTTTTTTGCCTCGAATCACACGCTGAATCGCTTGTTTGTCGGGCGTAAACGCGATGGTCGAACCGTCCATCCCCACCCCCCGCGATGGGGAATCACCCCACATCGTCCCTTTCGGAGGTGCTGCTCCGTCGCTTCGTTCCTCGTCATCCTCGGAAATGTGATTCGCCTCCTCGTCGGGCCGGGACTTATCCCCCGCCCCGACAACCACGCTGGCGGCAGCGTCGGGTTCTTTGGCCGAATGCGCCCCACATCCCAAGCTTGTCCCCAAAAAGACAATCGATACGATACCCGCAAGAATCGTCTGATTCATGTACGAGCCGTAGCACGCCCACCGCTTCGCGGGCACGGTGAATGGTGACGCTCGAAACTGCAAGCCCATCGTGGCAAGCAGGCTAACAGGGAATCGTGGGAAGCTTTCGCGGAGTCGTGGTCGGCGTTGCAGCCGCGGGTTTTTCTGTTTTTCGCTGAAACGAGATCCCTCGCTGTCGAAGGCCCTCGATCAGATTGTCCAGCGTTTTGGGATGACGCGCGACCGCTTCGGGGAAGTGAATTCCCGGTTCGAGAGGAAGCTGGCGGCGAAGCAGCAAACGAGTCGCAAGCGCGCACGGAAAACCGGTCGTTCGTGCCATCGAGGTCGTCTGCGTTTGCAGATCGAACCGATCGTGCAAGTCATAGGCGAAATAAGCCGACTTTCCTTCGTGTTCGCCTTCCACCTCGATGCGCATCACGGTCACATCGCCTTCTCCCACTGGCATCATCCAGGCCGTCTCGAATAGTTTCAAGGTAAGGTCCAGGGGACGCACATCGACCTGTCCTACGCGCACGGATTGTTTCGCGAAATAGCCCGTGTCGCGAAGCATCCGCATCATCTCCCCATGACCCGGGTAGCGAAGCGTTTTCTCTTTCATATTCGGTACTTGCAGTGTCCACATCAGCGACCGCAACCCATCGCTATTGAAGGCTTCCAAGGTGCCCACGCCTTCGAAGTCCAGAGTCTCGATCTCGGACAACGCCGGACGGGTCACCACCTGGCCGTTTTCGATCAGACGAGCGGGTCGTGTATATTCCTCGATGACATCCGCGGGCGAAAACACGGCGGCATATTGGAAAGGCCAACGACGCACTTGTGGCAAACCGCCGACATAGATCCTCAGATCCCGGGGTTTTTGCATATCGAGAGCGAGGCGCGTGGCGAGGATATTGCTCATCCCAGGGGCAACCCCCATATCGACCAACCCAACCACGCCCTTGTCTCGCGCCGCGGCATCGAGAGGACGCGGGTCCTGCGGCATGAAAGAAATATCCACAAACGGCTTCGATGCCTCGATGACCTGTTCCAGGACTTGGTAACCAAGCCAGCCGGGGACTGCTCCTACCACAGCGTCAGCGTCGCGCACCGCATTGCGCACTTGCTCCGCATCACGAAGATCCGCGTGAAGCGTGGACAACCGCGCCCCATCTTCCCGAGCGATCCGCTGAAGCCGCTGGTGATCGGCATCGACGACCGTAACGTGAATATCATCGTCACGCGCGAGATCTCGAGCCATGACGGAGCCAACGAGTCCTCCACCGAGGACGGTAATTCGGTGCATGAAAACCTCCAAAGGCCGATACGGTACTGGTAACGGATCGACACGAGCAAGGGGGAGATGGGAACAACCGTGCAGATTCGTGTCCCTTGGCGAATAAAGCTCTCGGAAAGCCCCTTGGCTCGAAAAGGGAGGCGAGATTGCCTTGACTCCCGCATCGTCGCTGCGTACTCGGGCAAAGCGGACTCACAGATCCCCAGCGTAGCTTCGATCATGGGTTGCCATGGCGCGCAGCTATCCAGCATTGCTCCAAGGAGTGTTCGATGACGTACGATTTCCTCAAAGACCTCGGGATTGAAGATGTGAACTCTGGAGTCGCCTACGGGCCATTCCTGGACAAGCCAAGCGGCGGAGAACTCGTCAGTGAGTCACCAATCGATGGCAAGCCCATCGCCACGGTGTTGAAAGCATCCTCCAAAGACTACGAGACGGTGATGAACAAGGCGGTCGCGGCGTTCAAGTCGTGGCGCATGGTACCTGGCCCCAAGCGTGCGGAAGTCGTTCGAGCCATTGGCGACGAACTTCGAAAGTACAAAGAACCGCTTGGAAAACTCGTCACCCTCGAGATGGGAAAAATTCTTCCCGAAGGGCTCGGCGAAGTGCAGGAAATGATCGATATGGCGGACTTCGCCGTTGGCCAAGGACGCATGCTTTACGGGCTGACGATGCAAAGTGAGCGCGTCAAACACCGCATGATGGAGCAATGGCATCCTCTCGGCGCGGTTGGCGTGATCAGTGCCTTCAACTTCCCGGTCGCGGTGTATTCATGGAATGCCCTGCTTGCCGCGGTCTGCGGCGACGTCACCGTATGGAAGCCTTCTTCCAATACGCCGTTGACAGCGGTGGCGACGCATCGAATTTTCAATCGCGTGGCAGAGCGTTTCGGCTTTGGCGAAGGGATTTTCAACCTTGTCATCGGAAGCGGTCGCGAAGTGGGGGAAATGATGCTCAAGGACCCGCGGGTTCCGCTGGTCAGTGCTACCGGCAGCACCGATGTGGGACGCAAGGTAGCGGTTCGGGTGGGCGAGCGGCTCGGGCGGACGATTCTCGAACTCGGTGGCAACAACGCGGTGATCGTTCTTGACGATGCTGATTTGGATCTCGTGGTCCCTGCCGTTCTGTTTGGCGCCGTGGGCACCGCCGGACAACGATGCACCTCGACACGCCGCGTACTTCTTCAACAAGGCATCAGCGCGGAGTTCACCCGACGATTGCTCAAGGCTTACGAGCAGGTGCGAATCGGCAATCCCTTGCATGAGGGAACTTTGATGGGCCCGCTCGTGAGCAAGGGAGCCGTTTCGGACATGCAAGCCGGGCTCGCCAAGATCCGCGAACAAGGCGGAGAGGTCATCTACGGCGGCGAGGTTCTTTCCGGCTCCGGCTTCGAAAGCGGCTGCTACGTCAAACCGTGTATCGTGAAGGCCAAGCGCGATATGCCCATCGTCCAAGACGAAATCTTCGCGCCCATCCTGTATCTCATCGAGGTCAAGGACGTGGACGAAGCCATCGACGTGCATAACGACGTTCCGCAAGGCTTGTCTAGTTCGATGTTCACTCTCAATCTCCGACATGCCGAACGATTCCTTTCCCCCGAAGGATCGGATTGCGGCATCGCCAACATCAACATCGGCACATCGGGCGCCGAGATCGGTGGCGCTTTCGGCGGCGAAAAGGATACCGGCGGTGGACGCGAATCCGGAAGCGATTCCTGGAAACAATATATGCGACGCCAGACCAACACCGTGAATTACTCCATCGAATTGCCGCTCGCCCAAGGCATCAAGTTCGGCGACTGATCCCTGCTCGCGCCTGCTTCCAGACCCTAGTTCTTCACGATCATCCTTTCGCGCCATGAACGGTTCTGCCTCTGAATCGCGCCAGGTTTCCGCTTGAAGCCATCGCGCTGGTCACGGATGACGAAAAGCCGCACACTCTTCCCTCTCGGCACCCGTATCCGAATAGAATGAAACCAAAGGAGGCTGCCCCATGGCATTGGACAGCGACGAAACGAATAAGGAATCGAACGACGCTACCGTGGCGTTACTTCGGGAAATACGCGATATTCAAAAGGAATCCCTGGATTGGCAGCGACGTTTCCTATGGATACTGATCCCAATTTTCGCGGTGTTGGTCGTGCAAGCCACGCTGCTGCTCTTCCGATGAGCGGCATTATCCCTTTGGGTTTTCGCGCAAGAGGATGACGTTGGTGTTCGAGCGCGACTCTCCCACACTCGTCACACGAATCGCGGGCTCATCGACCACCGGACATACTTTTTCGCATGCGCCACATCCAATGCACAACATCGGATCGACACGAGGACGCTGAAGTTTCACCGTGGTCATGGCCGGCGGGCTGCCATCATCGCCATGCTTGCTCTCGCGTTTTACGTCTTCGACATCCTCGAGCCAAATCGCTTTCGGCGAGGTAGGGCAGAACTCCTCGCATACGATACAAGGCGTCTGCATGGCCCACGGAAGGCAGCGTCCGAAGTCATAAAACGCCGTTCCGATTTTGATGGGGGGTTGTCCCTGTCCGCGCCTTTCTTGCTCGGTAAAACGTCGAATGGCGCCGGTGGGACATACCTGTCCGCACAACACGCAGGACTCCTCGCAATATCCGATGCGTGGAATGAGCACGGGAGTCCACAAGCCTTCGAGACCAGCCTCGCCCAGGGCGGGATGTAACGCGTTGTTGGGACAGACTTTCATGCATTCGCCACAACGGATGCATCGATCGAGAAATTCCTTTTCCGCGATGGATCCCGGCGGGCGAATCCGTTTGGCATCGAAAGGGATGCTCAACAACCCCGTGGCACGAAGCGTGGGAATCGCAACGAGACCCGCGGCCGTGGATGCCAACGCCGTACGTCGCACGGTATCCGGTTTCGAAATCGTGCTCTCACGCCCTGGCAAAAAGCGAAACTCAATCACATCTTCGGGACATGCGCTCTCGCAATTCAAACACATGTGGCATTCGTCCTGACGCCACTTCACTCCCCCTTGCGGAGAGTCTGCGCCCTGGCAATGCAGCAGGCATAAATTGCAATCGGTGCATTGATCGTGACGCTTGATCATGCCGAACAGCGCGTAGCGAGATAGAAATCCCAACAAGGCGCCGAGCGGACAGAGCACGCGGCACCAGAACCGGGGTATGAATCGGTTCATGAACAGAACAGCGATGAACAGAACCCCGATGATCCATCCGCCGTGATAGAAAAACTGCGAAGGTTGCCACACCACGTTCGCCAGGGCATCGCTCACCCCATCGGCCATGGTGGATAGAGCGCGAACACCAGACTGCTCCAGGCGCTCGTGCGTTTGCCGAGCGATGTACTGTCCCGCCGGCATGAACGAAAGTCCGATCGATCGAACCAGGAGCGAAAACGGATCGAAGATGCCGCCGATCGCGCTTCCGGCCACCGCCGCGGCCATCGATGCCAGCAGCAGATACACCTTCACGCGCTGACGAACCGGAGACGTACGATTGGCTGCAATGCGTTTGCCCCCTTTGCCTCTGCGCGAGGGGAGCAACCACCCAAGGATGTGATTGATCGTGCCCATGGGGCAAATCCATCCACAAAACACGCGGCCAAATACGAGCGTGAGCGCTATCACGACAAGCGACCACAGCAATCCTCGGTACACGGTAAAGGTCGAAAGAAACGTCAAGAGCGCGGCGAATGGATCGAATAAAAAGAACGCTTCGACAGGACCGCGCAACCGTACGGTCGCCTGGGGGTCCGCGGAAAAACTTCCGCGAAAGGTCGTTTCGAACAACAGCACCAAGAAAATCGTGAGAAACAACCCCTGACTGATTCGCCGCGCCCAGCGCAACATAAGGATGACTTTTCGAGCCGGCTTCGGAGGGGAAGAGGGACGTCGTCGTTTGGGCGCCTGCGTCTTTTTGTCCGCCGAAACAGCAGCGCTCTCCGAGAGTTCAGAAGCCTGTCGCAAGTGTACCCGCCCCTTATCGTCGATCGCGATCGGTCGCACATGGGAAGGCTCTTGCTTCTGATCATGGGAAGAGGACCCCATCATGGCGCTCCCTTACACTTCTCGGATCTGAACTTGCTTGAGGTTCATCGTACCGATACCCCTTTGCTGCCCCAGCCGAAGATAGCCGACCCGCTCAGGATTTTCTCCAATTAATTCACACGCATACGTATCTCCCGCAATCTCGTCCAGCGTTGCGATGACCGTGTTCATCTCTCGTGTATCGTCGATGTTGCCGCCTTGCGGCCCATTGCGAACGAGAACACGAACCGCATCGATGATGGTCAACGTCGGGCGGATAAAAGCAGCCAGATCAGCAATGGAAGTGTTGATGTCTTGATGGAGTCGATTGCGTCGGCCTCCGATGAGTCCGTACCAATTTTTCATGCACCCGGTGAAGCGGGCCAGGCTGTGGTGCTTGGCAATCGGTACGTTGATGACCTTGTCCGCATCGATGATCGGCCGAAGCACGGGCCATTCACCCAGCACGGTGCCACCGACGGCCACCGTTCGAAACTGATGTTCGGCGGGGAGCAAGACCTCCGCGCCTGCTTCGTAAGCCGCCTTCCAAATCCCGGACCGTTGAAAGGAACGCTGCACTTCATTGCAGGAGTAATCCGTGACAATCACGTGTTTGGCACCTGCTTCATAACAAGCACGTACCACGGAGGCGACCACCTCGGGATTGGTGTTTGCGGCGTGCATGGGAGAACGGTCCCAGCCCACGTTCGGCTTGATGGTGACCACGTCTCCTTTGGCCACAAACCGACTCATCCCGCCCAACGCATCGATGGCCGCGCGGGTCAACGAATTCGGATCGGTGCCTCGTTTCGCCACGGCCATGGTGGGTAAATCGGTCCGCGGCGGCACACGAAAATCTTTGATCGCATGCCGCTGGCTCGAGGCTTCCCGCGCTTGGCCGTGTCGGTCCCATCGCAACGTGGCCAAGGCTCCGGCGCCCACAGCCACGGCAGCCGTCGCCCCGATGCGCTTCAACGCCTCTCTTCGCGATGGACTTTCCTTCATGGCTTTGTCGTTACGGTTCTTTGTGCGCTCGCGCAAGCCCGGAATGCCTCTTGCGATCGTGGATACGCACCATACACGTCGAGTCCACCAACCGCATGAAACGCTCATCGACTTCCTATCGCATCGCCGTCGCAGCGACGATGTTCGCTCACTCCGCCCACGCCCAAACCGTGCTCTTTGCTTCCACGGGAACACAAGCCGATTGGCAAGCCGCCATCGATATCGTCGAATCACCGGCCGTGATCGTGATCCCCTCTGGCAAATGGCAAATCGTGGAGAGCATCGACCTCACGAAGGACGCAAACACCATCATTGGCGCGGGGATGTATAGAACCAGATTGAGTAGGGATGCTCGCCTGCCAACGCCGACGCCGCCACGCTCACCCAATACCAAGAGCCTTTCTTCCGCTCGAAGGCAAAAAGTTCGGTTCGTCTTTCTTCGTTTGGGGTCACGAGTTGGCAGTCCACCAGCCTCGAAGACCGGAAGGTCGGCATTTCTTTTTCGAACGTATCGGACTTTCGTGTGGACCCTTGCCCCTTCCGTTTCACGGGAAGTGGTGGCGTCAAAGTTGGGGGAAAGTTCCGGGGCGTAATCAACGATTATACATTTCGGGATAGATACGAAGCCAGCATCGGTAATTGTGGCTATGGGGTTTCCGTAGGTGGAACCGTTCCCATGGGAGAAGCCCATGGCAAGGAGCGCGTTACGTATTCCGGCACTACGCCGTGAAACACAACACTGTGTCCCACGCCATCGATACCCACGGCGCGGAATACCCTCCCCGTCGCAAACCCGTCTGCCATCCGTGCTATGATCCGGATCCGGATAATCCGGGAACCGAAGGGGCCATCGTTCGCGACAATGTCATTGACAACCCCGACTGCAGCGGCTCGGCCATTACCCTGCGCGGCGGCAAGGGACTCGTCCAGCACCACACGATCCGCGGTTATTCCAAGGCCATTCAACTCTCGAAACAGACGCCACAGGTAATAGAGCCCATTCCTATCTGGGACGACGACATCATCGATCCCATGCAATGGATCACCGGCGCAGGAAAGCGAATCCCCGCGATAGCTTCGCTGCGCTTGGGGCTCCGCGGCTTCAGGCATGGCTTCAGGCAAGCCCGCAAGCGTACACGACACGTCCGTGGTCTTGGTCATCGACGGCCCTTGTGGCTCGCTCCGACGTTGTTGCCGGCAGCCCTTGTCATCGTTGGACCTGGGCACGACATGCTCACGCCATCGCAGCGCGCTTGACAACACGCCTACGTACCAGACCAACGGGTGACGCGGTGGGGGCACCAGAGACGCTAGATGAGCAAGAAATGGTACTCTTTCCATCAGCAGAGGAGTCCTGCTGCCTCTTGGGTACTTCATCTCGTACGCGCCGCACCCATCGCTTATGAGGCTGAGGCGCGACAAGCCGATAGGATGACGAAGCACGTATCGGCATATATTTCCCAGACTATCGCCGTTGTTGTCCGCGCAAAAGGCCTTGCCTCGTCTCGCGAATCTCGCGTGAATCGAACTCATCGCACCAAAGCACGTCTCTCATCCAAAGGAGGCTCCCCACTTCCAACGAGTTTTTTGAAGATTTCGCCTTGTGGTATCAGCCCCGAGTCGATTCAACGTATCAGCGAGAGTGGGTGTGGTTGAATCTGTTGTTCTTCCGATAGACTGTGAGCAGTTGGCAAAGGTTTTCCGCGAATAGGGGATCCATGATCCAAAGCCCCTTTCCAGATGAGGGTTTGGTCAGGATATCGCTGATGGTGGGATTGTCGAAGAGGCTGTCTGCAAAGCACAGCAAATCAGAGCCATCCCCTCATTTTCGCCGGAGCATTTCCCTTGTTATCGACTGCCGAAAAGTCATACCCATCACCACTCGGCCAGAACCGCTGGGGCAGAAAGAGGTTGATGGGGATTGGAAGCGTTGGTCAATGCGCGCGGCGTCGCCGCAAGTAGGGAGATTAGGAAGAAAAGCGCCGAAAAACTCCATGCACTGCAGGATAACTGCACAGGATTAGGTGCTGAAACGACGGACGCCGATCGGAAATTCCAACGCCTCTCGCAAAACAAATCGAACGTCAACGAGCTCAACCGCCCGTGCGATCATGTAAAGAGCACAAAACCAGCAGTCATCCGTGGTGGCAAAGGGATCTCGAGCCAAACCCATGCGTCGCCGCCTTTACTCGCGGCGAACGCCCCCACTGCCCTGCCCGCCCCGCCCAGCAGCAACGCCTCGAACAAGACCGGATCGAAGCCCAATTGTGGGGCAAAATCGCGTGCGTGAGCGAGCCTTGGGCTCGCGAGAGGCGCAAGAACTGGTGCCCTTTCCATCCGCAGAGGGGTACTGCTGCCCCCTTGGGTATTTCATCCGTTCGCGACCCGCCATGGCTTGTGAGGCCGAGGTCGGGTGAGCCGATGGGATGCTGAAACACGTGTCGTACATACGGTTTCCGGCATCGAGCTATTGAAAAAAGCGTATCCTGACTATTCGCGCTTGCCGAAGGAACTCGCGGTACTGAAAGCGCCCAAACAAGCACTGTATCCGAAAGGGAGCCTCAATCCGGGGGGGATCTTCGACAACGGGTAGGACGGCGAACTGCTACAGAGCAAGCTCGCCATGTTGTCTCGTGACTGCCGTGGTGATGATGGATCTGACGTTTCCTGCGGCGACACCGCTGTCTACTGTCCCGCGTCGGCCGTGTCTTCGAACAGCGGACCGGTGATGGACGTGAGGAGCGCCTCTCGATAGGTCACCCCCCAGGGGAAACCGCTGAGGATGAAGCCGGGGCCGGCGTCGCTGTCCACGATGAGGACCACCGTCGTCTTTTTGTCTGGATAGTACAATGCGTAGGAGTGGTACCCGGGCAGGTCACCGCCGTGTCCCACTGCCGGCCCGCCTCCGTTGGTGATGCTCTCGTCCCAGATTAGGAGACCGGGGCCGGCCTCGAGAGTCTCGCCCGCCTCGACGGTCGCGAACAGCTCCTTGTTCGCCGCCGCCGAGTGGAGCGCGCCAGAGCTGCGGCGCTCCACGAAGTTCGCAAGGTCCTCGGCCGTGGCGAGGTACGAGCCCGCACACCAACTCGCCGAAGGATCCCAGAAGGTCAGCCCGTTCCCTCCGAGAAACGTCCTTCCAAAGGCAACGTCGCCCGATGGCGTTTCCTTACCGAAGAAAAACGTATTCTCCGCGCCTATCGGCTCGAGAATGCGCTGTCGAATCTGCTGCTCCACGGGCTTACCACCAACCTTCTCCGCAATGACGCCCAGGATGACGTAATTCGTATTCGAGTAGCTCCACCCTTCTCCAGGGGGAAATGACACCGGCTTTGAGAACCCTCGATTGATGAGATCTTGCGGCGTGTATTTCTTACCGCTCATCGCCTCCATGCCAAATCCGAAGTAGTCGGCGAGGTAGTCGGCGATCCCGCTCGTGTGGTTCAGCGTCTGACGAACCGTAATGGCGTTGCCGCCAGGCACCTTGTCGATCCATTTCGAGATCGAATCGTCGAGCGACAGCAAACCGTCGTCGGCGAGCATCAAAATGAGCGATGCGACGTACATCTTCGTGTTGCTGGCGATAAGGTGCGGCGTTGTGACTGGATATTTTGACGGACCGCGCGTGAAATACCGCGAGCCACACGCGGGATCTTTTACGAAGGCGACCGCATCGACGTTTTTCGGCGCGTCCTTTTCGAAACGTGCTTGGATCTCCGCCGTCTGCTCCGGGTCGCAGAAGCCGACCGGCTCTTCATCAGCATCCGTCGTGCCGTCGGCGTCGCCAGCGTCGTTGGCCGTGCCAGCGTCGTTGGTCGTGCTGCCAGTGTCGTTGGCCGTACCAGCGTCGTTGGTCGCGCTGCCAGCGTCGTTGGCCGTACCAACGTCGGTGGTCGTGCTGCCAGTATCATCGGGCACAGAGGGTTGGTACGGCGTGTCGGACTCATCACCGCTCCCACCGCCGCAACCACCCAGGGCGAGAGCCAGCAACAGAATCCCACTTGCTCTATATTGTGTCAGATGATGCATCATTTCACGAACCTCCTGGCCTCTCGTGGATATACGTGCAGGCTTACGGTTATTTACGGAACTCGTCGTCGGAACAACGGGCGCCACGCCTCGCGCCTTCATGCGTCTAGCCATCCTGCAATCTCCTTATTCTTGCTGAACGCTAATATTCTGACTCGATTGGCAACGCGTCTTGGATTCCCGGTGGCCACCGACAGACCAGCCGTTTCAGCGTCCGGCGCCATTTGTTTTCTGGCCGGCACCAATGTGGTGACAATCAAATCACAGAGCACGAATCATGCCGAAGTCGGACAGCGGTTTTTCCTTCTGCGCGGAAAGGACTGCTGTCAGGGACGCCAATACTGTCTACGCTGGTCTGAGCGTTAACGAACCGCACCGGAACAAAGTATCCCCTTGTCTCATCAGCCCTGTAACCGCAGCCCCAAGCTCCTTCGCCCCCCGAGAACAATCATGACCACCGCGGATCTATCCGATCCGCTCAAAACCAACAGGAACACCCGATGCCACGACCGTCTCCATGACCGTTGTTCTCGCCATTCTAACGCAAATAATTGAAATTATTGTTATAATCCTGGACAAGGGAGCGGGGTTATGGGAACGCCACATTCATCAATACCACCATGTACGGCAGCCAGGTCGACATCGTGAAGTATTGTGAGTGGCAGCTTCCTCGGAGGGTCAAGGGCCGTATGTAGCTGTTGGCTGGGCGTGCAGGGCAGTGGGTTATGTGCTGCGGGTGAAGGCGGCGACGCATGGGTGCGTCTACCGATCGCGTTCACACGATGAATCCGCCCTGGTTCCGTCTTGACTGCCTTTACGCCGCCCCCGCGACGTGTCCCGGAACTTGTCTTGACTCGCGAAAGCTGATCGATTTCCCTATCTGCCCCGAGTCTTCACACTCACAACCGCTCGACAGCGGCTCCAACACGAAAGAAAACGTCATGAAGCGCTTTGAATGCACGGCCAAAACGGCCCTTGTCTGTCTGCTCTTCGCTCTGCCCATGGGATGTGGCTCCTCGTCGAGCCATGACGAGGAAAAAAACGGAGAGACTGACGGTGGAGGTGGAGGCGGAGGTGGTGGCGAAGCAGGCGGTGGAGGTGGTGGCGAAACAGGCGGCCAAGCAGGCGACGGAGGCACGGGCGGAGGTGGTGAAAATACGGGAGGAAGTGGAGGCACGGGATGAAGTGGAGGCACGGGAGGAAGTGGAGGCACGGGAGGAAGTGGAGGCACGGGAGGAAGTGGAGGCACGAATACCAGCACGCCTTTGAGTTCACATTTTTCGTCGACGCCTCTGAACTGGAGAGTCCCTGCGCAATCCGAGGTTCTCGAGTCCCAGGGCGCCTCGATCCATGCCATTGCCGATAGCGACTACTCGCTCTTCGATATCGATGGGGATGGTCGGCCCGACCTCGTTTTCACGAGTGTCAGGCTGGGAAGTGGTCATATCACGGAAACGACGCCTGGGGCTGGGACCGCAAACCCTCATTGGAATGTGCATCTCAACACGGGAAGCGGTTTTTCGACGAAGCCTATTCCCTGGCCCGTGCGCTCGGAAAGCTACCATCCACCATCGTTCTCCAAGGGGCAAGCCCATTGGGCCACCTTTGACATCGATGGGGACGGGAAGGTCGATTTCGTCGAAACGAGCGATCCTGACGCGTTGGATTCGCCTTGGGGAGCCTCGGGTCCCACGCCTCATTGGAAGGTGTATTTGGGCACGGGTACGGGGTTTTCGTCGACGCCTCTGAACTGGAGAGTCCCTGCGCAATCCGAGGTTCTCGAGTCCCAGGGCGCCTCGATCCATGCCATTGCCGATAGCGACTACTCGCTCTTCGATATCGATGGGGATGGTCGGCCCGACCTCGTTTTCACGAGTGTCAGGCTGGGAAGTGGTCATATCACGGAAACGACGCCTGGGGCTGGGACCGCAAACCCTCATTGGAATGTGCATCTCAACACGGGAAGCGGTTTTTCGACGAAGCCTATTCCCTGGCCCGTGCGCTCGGAAAGCTACCATCCACCATCGTTCTCCAAGGGGCAAGCCCATTGGGCCACCTTTGACATCGATGGGGACGGGAAGGTCGATTTCGTCGAAACGAGCGATCCTGACGCGTTGGATTCGCCTTGGGGAGCCTCGGGTCCCACGCCTCATTGGAAGGTGTATTTGGGCACGCCCTAGCCCGCTCCCCGCCCTTGCCCTGCCCTTGCCCTGCCCCCAAACGAGCCGACATTATACCTGCCTTGGCCTAAGTTTTGGTTGTGTCGATGGTTCAATTCCCAATCCTACCCACGGAATCTTTCGAATCAGGCAACACGTCGACTCAAAACACATGGAATCATCTGTTTTCGTGGAAAATCACCCCCTGCCCCCCATAGGCGCTTCAATAAGAAAATTTGCGTTATGGAAATATTTGGGCGACCTTGCGTGTTTCGGGCCGCATGAAGGTAGACCGCAAGACTATCTTGGAGAAAATGCCCCCGAACTTGGACCAACTGGCTAAGGACACCGGTGCGTTGCGGCGGCGTCGTGAGGTCAAATCCGCCGAGCAGGTGCCGTGGATGGTCTTGATCTACTCGGGACTTGTCAGTTCGCTTCGCGAGACTTCCGCTTTGGCTGCGAGCTTGGGAGATTTCGACATCAATGACACGTCAGTACGCTACCGGCTTGGCAACGCAGTGGAATTCCTCACTGCCATTGTGAACCACGTGCTGTTCGGCTCAGCGAAGATACTCGCTGACAAGGGCATTCGCAGAAGAATCTGCTTGCAAGACGCCACGGTCGTCACTTGCGCAAACAACAATAGCTCGTACTTCAGACTGCACACCGAGTACGTGCCCGGCCAAGGTCTTGCATACGGCCAGATCACCGACCAACATGGCGCGGAGAGCCTGAAGTACAGACATGATCAGCCGGGTGACATCGTCATTGCAGACCAAGGCTTGGCGCGGGCGCGATTTTCACCACGTGTCTTCGACAGGCGCTTATCGCTTGATCCGCGCGTATCTGCCGAACATCAGGCTATTGGATACGCAAGACAAGCGAGTTGAAGCGGTCAAGGTATTGAACATGGTCGACGCGGGCATCGATTCGATTCCGGTTTGGATACCCTTCGAACGCAACACACCGTTAGCGGCACGATTGGTGGTGAAGAAACTGCCGCCTGAGCAAGCAGCGAAAGCACGCGCACGAGCAAAGAAACGTCTGAGTAAGTCTCAAAAGAAAGGCAGTGATCTTGCGATTCGTCTGGCCGGATACGTTGTCCTGTTGACTACTGTTCCTGAATCTGACTTATCCAACGAACAGTTACTAAAAACGTATCAATTACGTTGGCAGATCGAATTGTTTTTCAAGCGATGCAAGTCCCTGCCGGGACTGGATGAAGTGCGCGCCGGAGGTCGAGTCGCACACTCGTGGCTTCTGGGTAAGATGTTGATAGCGGCGCTAATCGACCGTAAGCTCGTGCAGTTGTTAGAAGAAACGAACGGGGGAACGCCCTGAGCCATCCCCTCCTATTATCCCGAGTATTTCCCTAGTAAGACGATGTTCCTGAAGAACCTCGGCATAAGCCGTAACCAACCGCTCGAGTCGTTCCTCTTTCATGTTCGGTATCGCCATAAACCAATAAAATCCTTGATTATACAGCGACATCGTGCGCTTCTTCGAGGTATTGGCCTTCAAGTACCGGTCAAGCCCAGCGCGCTCGCCTGCCTCTGCCAGCAATGTCAGCAGCACAAATGCGAAAGCGGCAAGAAATAACAGACGATCGCGACGCACAGGACTGCCAATGTGCGTGGCTGACAAGCCCATCCCAAAGTGAATGTCTTTCGTATCTCGAAACCTCTCTTCGATCCGGAATCGACGAGCATATAGCTTGACGACCTGCGATGCCGTAAGGTCAGAACGCGACGTTGCTATGCACCAAGGTTCCTTCCTATCCTTGGCTTTG
>Ga0255345_1000492_pt1 | contig 64988 bp, 52 predicted proteins | sample wastewater_treat_6_FD_192415 | JGI IMG/M metagenome (GOLD analysis project Ga0255345, IMG submission 192415) | Wastewater microbial communities from Lulu Island WWTP, Vancouver, Canada - plant20 | ecosystem: Engineered > WWTP > Wastewater > Unclassified | place: Canada: Vancouver, British...
CAGAAATTTGAGCAGAAAAAACTGCCTGTCGATGCTATTGTACTTGATATACCATGGTTTGGCGGGCTCAAACCAACTTCGCCACATTTTATGGGTAATTTTTCGTGGAACCTACAAAATTTTCCCGATCCAATCAAATATATAAATACATTACGTGGAAAAAATGTCAAGACGATTTTAATAAATGAGCCATATATCAACATCGATTCATATAATTATAAATTTCTCAAGGAAAAAGGATGGCTCGTTTCAAAAAAAAATCAATCCGAACCTTATGTTTTTAGTCCGTTTTGGGCAGGCGATGTTTCACTTTTTGATATAACTCACCCCGATGCCCAAAAATGGCTTTGGCAACAACTGAAAGCGGAAGTTGAATTCGGTGCCGATGGACTTTGGAGCGACCTCGTTGAACCCGAAAGTCCTGTTGTTGACGGACAATTTTATTTGGGCGACTGGAGAAAAGTACATAACATTTATAGTTTATTGTGGGCAAAAAACATTTATGATGGTTTTTCAACTGATTTTCCAAACAAAAGAATCACAAATTTAAGCAGGGCAGGGTTTGGCGGCATTCAACGTTATGGAGCATTGTGCTGGAGTGGCGATGCATCTAAAACCTGGTTTGCTCTTAAGTTACAAATACCCATGATGACAGGTACTGTGCTTTCAGGGATACCTTATTTTTCCAGCGATATAGGTGGATTTACCTTTGCCCACGACAGGCGTGATGGCAATACCATTTTTACAAATATTGTTGATGGACGAATGAAAACCGAACCTGAATTGTACATACGTTGGTTTCAACATGGTGTATTTTCGCCAATGTTACGTCCACACAGTGGTGAAGAACAGTTTTGTGAAGTTTTTGCATTCGACAGTCTGACCGAAAGTATAACAACAAAATATTTACACCTGAGATATCGGTTAATACCTTATATGTATTCGTATTCATACAAGACCTACAAAAAAGGCGAAACTCTAATCCGTCCGTTATTTTTTGAATTTTCAGACTCCTTAGCTCGTAAACAGGATTATCAATATATGTTTGGCAAAGAAATGCTTGTAGCTCCTGTACTTGACGAAGGTAAAACCCATCAACAGGTTTACTTGCCTTCAGAAAACCAAACATGGATTGATTTCTGGAGTAATAAAACTTATCGGGGAGGACAAACTATCGATTATAACGCTCCACTTGACATTATTCCGGTTTTTGTTAAAGCCGGTTCTATAATTCCATTAGCTAAAAATAAAATGCGCGCTGAAGAACCCGATGACACACTTACTTTACGTATTTATCCTGATAAAACAGCTAAGTTTGAAATATACGAAGATGACAACAAAACCAAAAATTATCAAAAAGGAGAATTTGGAATTACAAACATAACCAGTTGGTTGTGCAATCATCAACTTACAATTAATATTGACGCAATGCAGGGAGAATTTGAAAATAAGATTACAGAACGTACATGGATTATAGAAATTCCCGTCTCCGCTGAATGTAAAAGTATAAAACTCAACAATAAGAAATTAACAAATTTCACTTTTGATAAAAAAAATGGAATGTTGCATTTCGAATTCAAGGCCGATACAAGAGTAAAACAAAAAATTCAGATTGATAAATTTAGAACAACCTATTAAATTTCACATTAGAAATCCGTTTCGATTTTACTGTATGGTTTAAAGAATCTAATCAGAAAGAATCCAAATCTTAGCAGCTTTTATAAACAAATGGGTTTTGCTTAGATTTGCGTATCAAATTCTCCAACAACCATTTCTGAGTAACTTCAGAGAAACCTACTACAACAACGAAAAACCCTTTGAACATCTATTGGATATTCATAAAAGAAGTTTTTTGTTAAAACGTCGATCCTTAAAGACCCCATTTTTGTCTTAAAATATTGTTGGCTTGGTAAAACATAGGGTTTATCAAGTCAACAATTTGTATTTTAAATTCGAGCCAAGTAGATAATTCCCATTTATTCATCATTCTTTTGAAGATACATGCAGCTGCTGGAAGCATTACATTTTATCGCCTGTAATTCCTTTGTAAAAATTACGATTTAAGCAATGGTCTGTTTTTAAATGACCTCACAAAAAAGTAAGTGAGGTTTGGTGAAAGCCCCGTTATTAAATATCTGAAAATAAAAAATATAAACGTTTTTACAATTTTTTTGTTATGTCCTAAGGAAAAAAACATAAAGAAGTGTTATAAAATTTATTTTCTAACGTTTTCGAGCCAACTGTTAGATATACTTTCAATTTTATTGATTAAAAATTAACATAAAATGTAGTGATTTTTGTATCAACTGTCATTTTTTTGCTGAGTAAAATGTTAAATATTTGATTTTAACAAAAAATTTTTTGTTGAATGAAATTTGTTTACTTATGGCAATATTTTTTTAACAGAAAATTTTAAGAAATAAGTAAGACATTTATTCACAGGTATTTGCAAAGATATTTTTATTTGTAAAATTATCGATGGTACTTAAAAAGGGATACGAATTTTGGCAATAAACTGCAAAATGAAAGGGAAAAATTGAATATTTTTTCTATTTGTCATCAAAAACACTTGTTTTTTATTTTTTAATATTTTATTTTTGCCAGCACGTTTTCCCTGCTATAGGTGAAAATAATAAATAATAAGATTAATAAACAAAAATGTAAAATTTATGAGAAAACTAACATTCTTATTTGCCTGCCTATTTATGATAGGAGTTGGTTTGGTCAACGCCCAATCTCTGACTGTACAAGGAAAGGTGATTTCGGATGAAGATGGGCAACCTGTTATTGGCGCCTCTGTACTGGTAAAAGGTACCACTACTGGCACAATTACCGGGACTGATGGAAGTTTTTCCATTACTGTGCCGGTTGGCAACCGAACACTGGTTGTTTCCTACATTGGAATGAAATCAGTGGAAGTTCCAGCTGAAAACGGGATGGTAGTAAGGCTGCAACCTCAAACGTTGGAAATTGACGAAGTTGTGGTTACGGCAATCGGCATCAAACGCTCAGAAAAAGCTTTGGGATATTCGGCTTCGGCAGTGAGCTCTCAAGACATTACCATGACCGGAAACAGAAGTGCATTAAATGCATTGCAAGGTAAGGTAGCGGGCGTCGAAATTACTTCCGCTTCTGGAGCTCCCGGATCTTCTACTCGCGTTATCATGCGTGGTTACTCTTCATTGGGAGGAAGCAATCAACCTTTGTATGTTGTTGATGGAGTTCCCATCAGCAATGGACAAATTGGATCGACAAGCATAAATGGAGGATTGGATTTTGGTAACCGTGCCAATGATATTAATCCGGAAGATATTGAATCGATGACTATACTTAAAGGCGGTTCTGCTACTGCATTGTATGGATCTCGTGCAGCTTCGGGTGTTATTTTGATAACTACCAAAAAAGGTGAAGGATTAAAAAATAAACCTAAAGTTGAAGTTTCTTCAACTTCTACTTTCGACTCTCCACTTCGTTTGCCCTATTTTCAGAACGAATTTGGTCAGGGTTGGTACGATAGAGGTGGCGGAGAACAAGATTTGATGGAAAATGGAAGCTGGGGACCCCGCTTTGATGGCAAGATTCGCCCATGGGGCTTTGTAGTTGACAACCAACAACAAATAAAACCTTATGTGGCTTTACCAACCAATATAAAAGATTTCTTCGACATCGGTACCAATTATAATAATACGGTTTCTGTTTCAAATGGCGATGCTGATAAAAGCTATTATATTTCTTACGGGAATGTAACAGCTGATGGAATTATGCCAACCGATGCTGATTATTATAATCGTAATACAGTTTCCATGCGCGGTTCAGCAAAGTTCCTGAAAATTTTTAACATTTCCGGTTCGTTGAATTATGTTCGAAAGGATATGAGATTCACAGAAACCGGACAGGATCAGGCTGCATTGGATGGACTTTGGCAATCGCCACGCGATATCAGTATTGTTGATTTAAAAGATTACAACAACAAATTCAACAATGTAGATAATTATTACACAATCTATGCCCAAAATCCTTACTATATATTGAATGAACATGGCAATAAATTTCAGGAAAACCGCATTTTTGGAAATATCAGCCTCGATGCACAGATAACCCCATCATTGAGTGCCACCTTCAGATTGGGCGATGATGTGGCCAACAGCACATTGAAAACATGGAGAGCCATAACCAACAGTGCAAGAGCTGATTACAACGATGAAGTGGGTAGAGTAGGAGAAAATGCTTATTACTCCTCCGAATTGAATACCGATTTCTTTTTAAATTTCAATCCAAAATTAAATAATGATTTTGCGATTAGTGTCATTGTGGGCCATAATTTTAATCAGCGCGATGCTCAATCTCAAGGTTCTGAAGTAATTGGACTCGATATTCCCAAATTCTATAATTTGTCAAACAGTTCTGCTACTCCTTCTATTTATGGAACTTTGTCTCAACGTAGATTAATTGGCGTTTATGGCAATTTGGATGTGAGCTTTAAGGATATGTTGTTTTTGAACATAACCGGTAGAAATGACTGGTCATCTACTTTACCAGCAAATAATCGTTCATTCTTTTATCCAAGCATAAGCGGAAGCTTTTTGTTTTCTGAATTGATTCAAAACAAAGATGTACTTTCTTATGGAAAACTTAGAGCCAGCTTTGCTCGTACCGGTAAAGATGCTGACCCATATTTAATTTATCCTGTACTGCTTCAAACCAGTATTACGGATGGCTATCGTTCCTTGGATTTTCCTTTGGCTGGTCCTGTGAATGGTTTTACCATTTCCAACGTTATTGGTAACGACCAATTACAACCCGAAATATCTCAAGACTTTGAAATAGGTACCAATTTGAAACTTTTCAAAAATTTATTGGATATAGATTTCACATGGTACAACAAAAAAATCACTGCTTTAATTTGGACTGCAACACTTCCATCTTCTACCGGTTATACTTCACAAACTCAAAACCTGGGAGAAATTACCAATAAGGGAGTTGAACTGAGTTTAAGTGTAACACCTATACGAAGAAAAAATATAGAATGGGAGATTTTTGCCAATTATTCCAAAAACAACAATTTACTTAAATCTTTAATTTCTGGTTTGGATGAAATTGTGTTGGGAGGAACAGGAGGCTTCCCGTTTGTGGCTCGTCCGGGCTATGAATTGGGACTTTTTAAAGGCAATGTTCCTGAGACCGATCCACAAGGACGTATTGTTGTAAATGCACAAGGATTACCTGTTTTCAAAGCCGAACAGGAAATTATTGGGTCTTCTCAAAATAAATACCGACTGGGTGGCGGAACTTCTTTGAAAATTAAAAATTTCAGGGTACATGCTGCATTTGATTATAGAAATGGAGGAAAAATGTATTCCCGCACAGCAGAAATTGCTTACTTTACTGGTAATGCACAACCTACTACCTACAACGACAGACAACCATTTATTATTCCGAATTCTGTACAGTTAGTTGGAGGACAATATATTGAAAACACCACTCCTATCGCAGGTTTTACTAACAACTTGAATTTGTATTACAATCAAACTTACAAGGCAGGAATTGGGGATGCTTATGCGTTAATTGACAAAACATTCTTTAAACTGAGAGAACTCAGCATTTCCTATTCTTTCCCGAAATCGGTTTTGAAGAATGCTTTTATCAATTCAGTTGATTTATCTTTGGTGGGAAATAACCTGTTCTTGTGGACTCCAGACTCAAATTTGTACACGGATCCTGAATTAACTACTTTTGGGAACGATTTGGCTGCCGATTATGGTGAATTCGGGGCAACTCCATCAACAAGAAGTTTGGGATTTAATATTAAATTGAGTTTCTAAAAAACATAAAAACGAATTATATATGAAACGATTAAAATTTTATAATATAGCTGCTTTTATTGGCTTGCTATTCTTAAGCAGTTGCAGCGAAAGCTTTTTTGACATAAATCATGACCCAAACAATCCATCCGAAGCAACTCCGGGATTAGTACTTCCAAGTGCTTTGGCTAATTCGGCCTATGTAATGGGTGGTTATTATCATGCTTTGGGAAGTTTCTGGACACAACAATATGCTCAGGCTCCTGCAGCGTCTCAATGGGCTGATTGGGAATCCTACAATTTGACAAATGTGGACTTTGATCGTCAATTTACACTTTTATATGCAGGCGGATTAAATGATTACGAATATGTTCGTAAAAATACTGCCGAGACTGGGAACTGGAAATTCTATGCCATCGCTACCTTAATGCAGGCATATACTTTTCAGGTATTGGCTGATTTGTATGATCAAATTCCATTTAGAGAGGCTTTAAAGGGGAATGTTATACCTCATTATGATAATGGCCAGCTGGTTTATGATAGCCTACTTGCACGGATTGATTATGCAATGTCTAAAGATTTTACCGGAAGCACAGTTGAAAATCCCGGCTCTTCTGATCTTATTTTTGGCGGAAATATAGATGATTGGAAAGCATTTGCCAATACATTGAAATTAAAAATGTATTTACGATATGTGAATGTTAATCCAAACACATATAGAACAGAGATTGAAGCTTTGTTGGCCGAAAATAAGTTTTTGACAAAAGATGCCAAGTTTACTGCCTTTAAAGAGGAACAAACCGGATATAATCCTTTCTACAATACTTTTGTTGATCGATTGTCAGGTAATGTTGTAGCCAATAAAACTTTTATTGACTTGCTAAAAGATAAGAACGATCCACGAATGGCAAAAATTTTTAATCCTTCGGTTACCGGTAGCTTATATAATGGTATTGCTGCAGGTGATAATAAAAATCACCCCACTGAAACCAGTAAAAATTATGCGACTCCAGCTATTAAGGGTACAAGTCCCGTTTATTTTTTCTCAAAGGAAGAAGTACTCTTTTTGATTGCTGAAGCTCAAGCTCGTTATGGGACGGCTTCTGATGCTGAGAGCACCTATAAAACTGCCATACGGGCTTCCTTGACAAGTCTCGGTTTAGCAGCAGACGCCATCGACATAGATGCAACCTATCCCTATAATGGAATTCGGTCGATAATTGAGCAAAAATGGATCGCACAAGCCAATAAAAACGGAATAGAAGCATTTTTCGATTACAATCGTACGGGATATCCCAATTTCTTCACTCGTTCACTTACTTCTGTTTTGAATGGAGATGAAAGACCTAAACGCTTGTACTTCCCCAGCAGAGAAGTCAATTCGAACCCCTATACTCCTGCAAGAGTGGATCTTACAGAACCTGTATGGTGGGCTAAGTAAAACAATTAACAATTAAAATTAATTCGTTATGAAAAAAATAATATTAATGACTTTGGCATTTGTGGCTTTTGTTTTTACTTCCTGTGAAAAAGAGTCGCTTGGTGTTTCAAGAGTTACAACTTATGCTACTATGGAATTGAATGGGCCTGAAGAATTGTTTTGGCCTTTAAATTCCACCTTTGTAGATCCGGGATGTAAAGCTTTTGAAGGAACAACTGACATTTCAGGAAATATAGAGGTTATTTCAAATGTAAATGCAACAAAAGGAGGTAAATATTCCATTACCTATAAAGTTAAAAATTCTGATGGCTTTTACGCTCAAACATCGCGAACAGTGTATGTATATGAGCCAAGTGCCCCTTTAAATGGGTATTATCAGTCTCGTATAAGGCGAAATAATAATGGAACTATAGCTAATCGTGGTCCATTTACTATCCTTGTTTTTGGAGTAGGTAATGATCAATATTGGATAGAAGATCTATTAGGCGGGTGGTATAATTATGGTTCAGGATATGGTCCGGCTTATGCAGGCCCAGGCATCATTAAGTTGAATAGTGATAATACTTTTGAAATTGTATCCGCTGAACGTCTAGCTTGGGGATATCCATGTATTTTAACTGAAAATACAGTATCCACTTATGATCCTTCTACAAAAACCATAGTGCTTAATACAAGAATGGAAGATACCCCAAAAATGTTGTTTACGGTAACATTAACTAATCCACAACCATTAAACTAAAGGAGATATAACTATGCGTATAAATAAATTTTTTATCCTATCTATTTTATCATTGGCTCTTTTTTCCTGCGAGCCAAAGTATGAAAAGGAATATAATTGGGCTTATCCTGTTTGTGGCGATTGGATGGTAAAAGCCTATTTGGATGGAACAGAAATATATGGGCCATTTGAAATTATGACTTATAATACTTCGTTTGGTCAAGATTCCATCTGGATTCACGATTATGCTACCACCGCAACAAATGGACATTTTTGGTCATTCAAAGTGAAGGCGGCCGTAGATATGAAGACACTTACGTTTCAAACAGAAGGCTCAATTAATGCTATTGCAGGTTATCCCATTGTAATCAAAGTTTCTAATGGTCGGGTAATCAACAAGGACAGCATAACTATGGAACTAGAGTTTGAAGATGATCCGGGAACAATTTACCAATTAGCCGGTCATCGTGAAACTTCCTACGAAGAATACATGCAGCAATAAACATGCTGTCGATTAATTATTGAAAAGGCTGCGGAAAACCGCAGCCTTTTTCATTCCTGTACTTAACAATGTGTTTATTTCCGCACTATCGCTTCCAAATTCTTGTTTCGGATTTGAATATAAATTTTCGTACCGGGTTGTGCATATTCCGTTGCCACATATCCCATCCCGATTCCCTTTTTGCTATCGGGCAGCATGGTGCCCGAAGTAACCTGTCCAACGGGTTTGTTTTCATTGTTTACAATTGGGTAGCCATGACGCGGAATACCTCGTTCGGTAAGTTCAAAACGTACCAGTTTTCGCGTTACACCTTCTCTTTTCTGCTTTTCGAGCAATGGACGGTCGATGAAATTCTTTCCTTCCACAAATTTGGTAATCCATCCCAAACCGGCTTCTATTGGAGAAGTGGTATCGTCAATATCGTTCCCGTAAAGACAATAACCCATTTCGAGCCGCAAAGTATCTCGGGCTCCCAGTCCAATGGGGCGAATGCCTTCCTCTGCTCCGGCTTCAAAAATGGCATTCCATACCGTATCGGCACAATCGGGACGGAAATAAAGTTCAAATCCGCCGGCTCCCGTATAACCGGTATTGGACAGCAACACCGGCTCCACACCGGCAAACTTTCCTATAGCAAATGAGTAATAAGGAATTTCGGAAAGCCGAACAGGCGTGAGTTTCTGAAGAATTTGCGTAGCTTTGGGACCTTGCACGGCCAATTGAGCCACCTGTTCCGAAATATTTACCAGCTCTGCATTTTCCGTATTGTTCTGCATGCACCAATTCCAATCTTTTTCGATATTGGCTGCATTTACCACCAGCAAATAATTTTCCTTATCGAGGCGATACACCAGCAAATCGTCCACAATTCCACCTCTCCCGTTCGGGAAACAGGAATATTGCGCTTTTCCCAACGGGAGGGCAGCCACATCGTTGGTAGTCATTTTTTGAAGAAAAGCCAATGCATGAGGCCCTTTCACCAGAAATTCGCCCATGTGGGACACGTCAAAAACGCCGGCAGCCCGTCTGACAGTCAAATGTTCTTCGTTGATGCCTGTATATTCAATCGGCATGTAAAAACCTGCAAACTCGGTCATTTTTGCTCCAAGAGCGATGTGAAAATGCGTAAATGGTGTAATCTTCATAAGCTTGGTTAAATTTGTATGAAAAAAATCGATACTTGTTTTTATTTGAAAATTAAATGATAATCGATTGGATGTACTTGCGTTTGGAGTATTATGATTTTTCGTAGTTAGTCATGAAAAAAATATTCAAAAACACTTTGCCCGACAAGACCAAACTTTTCCACTTTATTGGAATGTATCAGTTTTGGGTTTATGATTTGTTAGTATAAGGCATTTAATGTTAATTTCAATGCAAATTTTAATAAATACAAAAGTATGAAAAAAATTAATTTGTTGGAACTAATTTAGTACCGTAAGTTCAAAAGGATTTTTTTATCTAAGAAACCCACATGTATTGCATACACAAACACGAATGAATATAATATTCAGGCATGTGGATTCCATCAGACCTTTAAAAAATAAATTATATTCTGATGAAAACGGACAATCACAGTCTGATGGATCGATGAGAGGAATAACGGGAAAAGGGATGAGTCGTGTTTGACACAGGTATCAAAAAAACCCAACCTGAAAGCAACCCATATTTTGTGTTTTTTAACCCAAATAATTGGAGTTGACCATATGTAGCAAACAATTTTTCTTAAAAATGTATTTTTTACAAACCGAAAAATTCATGTATTTAACTGTAAAATAAATTCTTATGTATGTTTATTTTAGCGGATTTCTGCATGTTGATGGTTTGACTTGTTAGCTCTTTTCCATCTGAATTAACTAATATTTGTCTGTGCGTCGATTTGAAATTTTCATGTATCTTTGCAGAAGCATTGGTTTCAATCAACCATATCCGGTCAATTGATGAAAAGGGAAAGCCGTGTCAATCGGCTGCAGTCCCGCTGCTGTAAGCTCTTGTAGTTTTTTTGAACAATACTGTTGCCACTGTTCAGGGGTTGTCGAAAAAAATAATATATCTTTTTTTCAATTTCCCATTACGGGAAGGCGTTCAAAAAAAAGAGCAAGCCAGAAGACCTGCCATGCTTTTATTCAGTTAAAAAGCTTTCGAGGAAAGAGCTTTAACCATCTACACATTTTTATTTATGTTGATTCTCTTTTTCTATTGAGGCTGTTTTTGTAAATGATTACAAACCGGTTATGCACAAAAATTTTTTCTTTTATCTGATTGAAATTCTTTTTCTGTTTTTTTTTATTCCTGTAAGAGCAGAGATATTATTTCAAGATATGGGTATGGATACGGCAAAAACATATTCCATTCCCGAAATAGTAGTTGTTGAAAAATTTCAAAACAGCGAAATTCGTTCAGCTATGCCATTGCAGATTCTTTCGGCAAAAAAATTAGAAAATCTGAATGTATTGCAACTTTCTGATGCTATAAAATATTTTGCGGGTGTCAACGTAAAAGATTATGGAGGTATTGGCGGTTTGAAAACTGTCTCAGTTCGAAGTCTGGGTGCTGAACATACAGCAGTGAGTTATGATGGGATAATGCTAACCGATTATCAGACGGGGCAAATTGATCTTGGGCGTTTTTCGCTTGACAATGTGGATATGGTCTCATTAAATAATGGACAAAGCGACAACATTTTTCTTCCCGCTCGTTCTTTTGCTTCGTCTTCCGTGTTAAATATTCGCACCTTACCACCACGATTTGAAGAGGAAAAATCGATACACGGAAAAATTACCTGCAAAGTAGGTTCTTTTGGTCTTATTAATCCTTCTCTTTTTATACGACAGCAAATGAGCAGAAAAATTTCTGCCGTTTTTAGTGGTGAATGGCTTACTGCTGAGGGTGAGTATCCTTATCTGCTGATTTATGGTACGCAGACAGGGGACAGTTCTTCAATAGAAACAAGAAAAAATACCGATGTTGAAACCTTGCGATTGGAAGGAACAATTTTTGCCAATTTTTTTCATCGTGGTTCAGGCTATCTGAAAACCTATTTTTATGAATCAGAAAGAGGCTTGCCGGGGGCAGTTATTTATTACATGAACGAAAATACCAACCATCAGCGAAGCAAAGATCAAACTTTTTTTACTCAGGCACATTATGAAAGTAGCTTTTCTTCCTTGTTGTCTTTTCAAGCCAACACCAAATATCAAAATGGTTATTTGCATTATGTCGATCCAAATTATAACAATTCGGGAGGAAAAATAGACAATACATATTCACAACAGGAATTTTACTTTTCTGCTTCGTTCCTTTACAAGGCTTTCGAAAATTTATCTTTTTCAGCATCAACTGATTATTCGTTGAATACGCTGAATGCCAACTTGCCGGAATTTGCCTTTCCGAAAAGAAACACCGTATTGATGGTTTTAAACGCCAAATATGTATCCAATCAATTTTTGGCTACTGCTGGTGGTCTGCAAACATTTGTGAATGAAAAAGTTAAATTTGGATCATCTCCCAACGACAAAAAGCATTTTTCACCTTTTTTCAGTTTGTCTGTTAAACCTTTTGAACAGTATGACTTCAGGATACGCAGTTTTTATAAAAATGTTTTCAGAATGCCAACTTTCAACGATCTTTATTATTCATACGTGGGTAACAGAAATTTGGAGCCCGAAAATGCGCAACAATTCAATGCCGGCATTACTTGGTCTTTTTCATCGGAAAGTATTTCATTGCTTTCAGTAACATTAGATGCCTTTCACAATGCCATTAGAGATAAAATTGTTGCATTTCCTAACAAGGATATTTTTAACTGGACGATGAAAAATTGTGGTAAAGTCTCTATCAATGGGTTGGATGTGGCAATGGAAAGCGGAATTTCGATAACAAGGAATATTGGACTGGTATTTGGAGGATCGTATACTTACCAGCAAGCACTGAATGTTACTGATCCTAACGCCGAAGATTACCTGCATCAAATTCCGTATACGCCAAGAATTTCCGGTTCCGGAAAAGCTGCTTTGGAAATGCCTTGGGTTAATCTTTCTTATTCATTTATCTGGTTAGGGCATCGGTATACCTTGTTTCAAAATTATGCTTCCAACCGTTTGCCGGGTTATGCCGATCATAATTTGTCGCTTTCACGAAGTTTTAAAAAATCATCTTATTCCTGCTTCTTCAAGCTGGAAATAAACAATTTTCTCGACAAAAATTATGAAATTGTTCGAGGTTTTCCCATGCCGGGACGTTCTTTCAGATCTATTGTTGCGATAGAATTTTAGTTAACCTGCAAAGAAGATTTTTTTAAAGCAGTAAAACAGGTAAAAAAACGCATAAAAAACCCAAAGCAAAACCGGCTATGGTTTGCATTGGAGTGTGAGCCTTGAGAGCAACACGTGAAATTGCAGAAAGCGCTGCCAAAAGCAGTATAAGAATAAAAAGCCAAAGAGGATTTATGGAATATCGGTAACAAATTCCGAATATTCCTCCGGCCAAACCTCCCAAACTTGCCAGATGAGCACTGATTTTCCACTTGACATTGATAAAAGTAATAAGAAGAATGGATATGGAAGACCCAATGCCCAATCCGCCAATAAACATTGGCAAGTGCATGGTACGTACCAGGAAAAGCGTCCAGAACACATAAGCCAAAAAGGAAAACAGATAAGGTAGGGTTCTTTCTTCGCGATTGGAAATAAACAAATCGCTCACTTCCTTCCTAAAGTACATTATAACAACAGGTATAGACGGCAACAAAGCGGTGAACAAAAATGTTCCTCCAACAGCAATGGCTTTCCACTGCATCGGAAGGTTTGCAAAAACGGGAATTTGTATCAGCAGCAATATGCCATAAGTTGGCAACAATATAGGCTGTAAAATAATCGAAATAATTTTATAGAGGATTTTCATAAATGTTATATTTTTTTAAAAACGACAAATCTTTAAATTCATATTTCTTTTCTTAATCGAGCCACCGGAATATTTAGTTGCTCACGATATTTAGCAACCGTACGCCGGGCTATTAAGTAGCCCTTTTGTTTTAATACTTCAGCCAGCATTTCATCATTTAATGGATGTCGTTTATCTTCGTTATCAACGCATTCCTGAAGAATTTTTTTTATTTCTCGAGTCGAAATTTCTTCTCCGGCATCGTTGGTCATGGCTTCAGAAAAGAAATATTTCAGAGGAAAAACTCCAAATTCTGTTTGCACATATTTATTGTTGCTTACTCTGGAAATAGTAGAAATGTCATAGCCGGTTCTGTCGGCTATATTTTTAAGTATCATTGGTTTTAGATAAATTTCATCTCCTTCGATGAAAAAATCTTTTTGAAATTCGACAATGGCAGTCATGGTAGTCAATAATGTCTGCTGCCTCTGTTTTATGGCATCAATAAACCAACGTGCAGAATCGATTTTTTGTTTGACAAACAGAATAGCTTCTTTCATCTGAGGTGTCTGATTTTCCTTGTTGGAAGTATAATCCTGAAACATTTCGGAATAAGCAGCATTGACTCGCAAATAGGGAATATTGCTGTTGTTTAAATGTACGGTTAGTTCACCATCGTTATTTTCCACAATAAAGTCAGGTACAATAATCGACATGTTTTTTTCCAAGATGTTTCCGCTCCATGCATTGCCGGGTTTCGGATTCAGACGAATAATTTCGTTTATGGCATTCTTTAGTGTATTACCGTCAATTTCGAGGCCGTTTATAATTTTATCGTAATGCTTTTTTGAAAATTCTTCAAAATAGTCTTGAATTATGCGTTTTGGTATTTCAATTTCCTTCTCGTTTCTTTTCTTTTCCAACTGTAGTAACAGACATTCCTGTAAAGAGGAAGCTCCTACGCCCGGAGGATCAAACTGTTGAATAATTTTAACGATTTTTTCTATTTCCTTTACATTAGTGTCCATATTGGCCTGAAAGGCTACATCATCTGCCAATGCTTCAGGTGTTCTACGCAAATAACCTTCTTCATCAATATTGCCTATGACAAACTCTGCCAAAGCCCTGTCCCTTTCCGAAAGCGGAACAAGATTCAACTGTTCCATTAAGAAATCATGAAAAGTGGACCCGGCGGAGAAAGGAATTTCTTCGTATTTGTCGTCTTTTGAAGTGTTGTTTGCCTTTAACTTGTAATCGGGTATGTCATCATCCGACATATATTCTTCAAAATCAATTTCATCGTTGCTTTCTCCCTCGTCATTTCCTGTTTCTTCGTAATCTTCACCAAAGTCATCCAATTCCTTTTTTTCTTCTTCGGGTTCTAAGCCTATTTCCAAAACTGGATTTTCTTCCAATTCCTGACGAATACGTTCTTCAAGTTCCAAAGTAGGAATCTCAAGCATTTTTATTACTTGAATTTGTGCCGGTGAAAGTTTTTGTTGAAGTTTTTGTTGTAATTGTTGTTTAAGCATTGAAATAATGATTGAGTTTATGCAAAGATAAATGTTTTTTGTAAATTTAGTTTTTATGGAGTGTTTTTTGTCTTTGTAATTTTTGCTAAATATTTCGAAAAGTTTTTCTGATACGATATATAAAAAATACGAATTTTTTTACCAATTCGATGTTTTTTTGTTGTTTTGTATAAAACAATTGTTAATCTTTTACTGTTTCCTATTCAAAAAGCAAACTAAGATATAATTATTTGTGTTATGTTGCAAATTTTTCAACCATTTCGCATAAAGGATATAACTTTAAAAAATCGTCTGGGCATGTCACCCATGTGCCAATTTTCTGCGCAAGATGGATTGGCAAACGATTGGCATCTGGTTCATTATGGAACGAGAGGTGTAGGAGGAATAGCTTTAATAATTTTTGAAGCAACGGGAGTTAGTCCTGTTGGCCGTATTTCGCCCGAAGATTTGGGATTGTGGAAAGATGAACAAATCGAACCATTGAAGAAAATAGTTGATTTTATTCATCAACAGGATTCAAAAGCAGGGATTCAAATTGCCCATGCCGGAAGAAAAGGCTCTCGTTCTTCTCCTTTCAAAGGTGAAAAACAGCTCACCAATGAAGAGGGCGGCTGGCAAACGATTGCTCCTTCTGCTATTCCTTTTCGTCCTGAAGAAATTCCTCCACATGAATTGACCAAGTCTGAAATAAAAAAGGTAGTTAATCAGTTCAAAGATGCAGCACTGAGGGCGTTTCAAGCTGGATTCGATGTTCTTGAAATTCATGCTGCACATGGGTACCTTATTCATGAATTTCTTTCGCCAATCAGTAATTTTAGGAAAGATGAATACGGCGGTTCTTTTAAAGGACGCATACGTTTGTTACAGGAAATTGTTTCCGCCGTTCAAACCGTTTGGCCTGAAAGATTGCCCCTTTTTGTGAGGCTTTCAGCTACCGATTGGACTGATCAAGGATGGCGTTTGGAAGATACGGTTGAGTTGGCTAAAATTCTTTATCTGGAAGGAGTAGACTTAATTGATTGTTCGTCGGGCGGAATTTTACCAAATGTGCATATTCCCTTAGCTCCTTGTTATCAGGTCCCATTTTCGGAACAAATCCGTAAAACAGGCATTCTTACGGCAGCAGTTGGATTAATTACCAAGCCTGAAGAAATACAAGATATTCTACGAACCGAAAAAGCCGATATAGTGCTTTTGGGAAGAGAATTACTGCGAAATCCCTATTTTGCTCTTCATTGTGCTCGGCATGTAAAAGAAAACTCAAAATGGCCACAACAATATTTAAGAGCAAAATTGGAATAAAATTTATAATTTGCATGCAAAAACACGAGAGAAAAGAGATTTTGAAATCAATCTATTATTATGAAACCCCCATGTATTGCGTACACAACTACGAATGAATATAATATTCATACAGGTGGGTTTCATCAGACCTTTAAAAAATAAATTATATTCTGATGAAAGTTAATTTTTGTACTTTATTTGTGCTGTTTAATATCTTGTTTTACTCTTGCAGCCCCAAAACGTGGCAGGTAGTGGAAGCAACATCAGTAAAAATACCTATCGACAGTACTACTGAAAAGTTTGCCGACAAAGAATATGAGGCTGCTCTTCAACCGGTGAAAGAGAGAATTGATGCTGAAATGGCTGTTGTAATTGGCTATTCAGCAGAAAATATGAGAAGTTTTGCACCAGAAAGTCCACTTTCAAATTTTTGTGCCGATGTGTTTCGTCGTGCAGCTTCGGATTTTTTACATCAAGAGGTAGATGTGTCTGTGGTAAATCTTGGCGGATTACGAACTGAAATTCCTGCCGGTAATATTACCATTCGCAATATCTACGAATTAATGCCTTTTGAAAATGAGTTGGTAATTCTTTGGGTCAGAGGAGATAAGTTAATTCAACTTTTCCAATTTTTTGCTTCTGTCGGAGGAGAGGGAGTTTCCGGTATCTCGATGAAAATAAAAAACGGCAAAGCCACCCAAATTCTGGTCGGTACACATCCGATTGACCCGGAAAAAATTTATACCGTAGCTACCAGTGATTATCTCGCCGAAGGGAATGACCAAATGACGGCTTTATCAGAATATGAAAAAATTTCAGGTACCGGATTAAAACTTCGAAATGTCCTTATCGATTTCATTCGGAATGAAACTTTGAAGGGACATGTTATACAATCCAAAATTGATGGCAGAATAAGTATGGAAAACTAAAAACTATTTTTTATGAAAACTATCCAAAATACTGCGATTCTTGTTTTTTTGTTGGCGTTCAACAGTATTCTTTATGGAGGAGAAAGAATAAAGTTGACCATTCTCCACACAAACGACACCCACAGTCAGATAGAGCCGACGGAAAAATCAAATCTTCCTGTTTCCGATAAAGGCGGTTATGCTCGTCGAATGGGAATAATTGAACAAATCCGGCAACAAAATAAAAATGTGTTGTTGTTCGATGCCGGCGATTTTTGGCAGGGAACGCCTTATTTTAATTTTTACAATGGCAGAATAGAGGTGGATGGGATGAACAAAATGAAATACGATGCTGTAACTTTGGGGAATCACGAATTCGACAATGGGTTGGACACTATGGCAACGGTGTTGAAAAACGCTCAATTTCCCATATTAACTTCCAATTATCAGATGGACAGCACTGCAATGGCAACTTTGGTAAAACCTTACCTCATTATTCGCAAAGCTGGTTTGAAAATCGGAGTAATGGCTTTGAATGTCAATCCAAAAGGTCTGATTTTCACGAATAACTACAAGAAAATGAATTACATCGATCCTGTGGAAACGGCTATCAATATCTCCAACTTTTTAAAAAGAAGCGAAAAGTGCGATTTGATTATTTGCCTGTCGCATTTGGGTGCCGACACGCTGAAGCAAACCCTGACCGACTACGATATAATACGTAAAACCAGGTATATTGATGTGATGATTGGAGGTCATTCTCATCAAATTATTACTCAAACCAACTTAAAAAATGCAGCCGGTAAACCTGTTGTATTGGCACAGATGGGGAAAAGCGGACTTTATCTGGGAAGAATAGATTTGGAACTCGAGAAAAAATGACGTAAAAATTTATTTGTTCGATCTCAGCGGATGCGTTTGCATCATTACGAAAGACCCTACAAACATGGGAATTACAAAATTAATGACCCATATAAAAGTACTTGCCAGAATAATTTGAACCGTTTGACCTGAGAAGGCGCCGATAACCAAAACCGAATAGGAGCTTCGGATGGCAGCTTCTGAAAAAGCCATAGAAGGAGTAAAAGTTACAAACAAGTAAGTAGTGGGAATAGCTATTGCCGCAGCCAAACCGTTGATTTCTACGCCAAAAAATCGCAACATCAGATAAAACTGAAAAGAGAAAACCAAATATCTTAAAAAAGAAAGTAGCAGAATTTTTAATAAATCGGCAAGAGAATAATCGGCCAGACAAGCAATAAAATTTATCCATTTTGCTGACAACTTTTTTTGTTTTATTCGCCCAACCAATGGGGGCAGAGAAAAATAAATTCCACTCAATAACAACAAAATTCCGCAAACTATCAGAAAATATCCGAAAAAATTATTCTCTCCTGCAAATTCAGAGTTTTTATTACTCAAAAAAAATAAAATGGCCGCCGGAATACCGCAAATAGCCATTATGATGTTTTGCGTAATACTGTTAACAAAACTTAATGTTATTCCTGCTTTCCTGTTTTCGGGCTGCAGGTAGGCAATTCTGCCGGCCAGTTCTCCCACACGATTCGGGGTGAAGAAGGCAGTAAGAAATCCCGCCATAACACTCTGAAAAGCCAAAGCCATATTTATTTTTTCCGAATTTCTCACTAACCGTTGCCATTTTACCGATTCCAATAGCCAATTGGCAGGCAACAACAAAATTACACCCCACAAATACCAAGTTTTCCAAAATGATATTTCTTTGAATTGAGAAAGCAATCGCCCGTAATGTTGAAAGCAAATCAGCCGGTAACCCAAAAAAAGGAATGCTGCCGTCAGGCAACTCCACTTGAAAATGTTCCACAACTTCGATTTGTCGGTTGTCATTTTAGTGGTTACAGCCATGTTTTTCATAGGTTGAAACAAGAAAATGTTGTTTTAATGATTCGACTCTTTGTTCAAAGAGAGAGAAGCGGTTTTGAAAGTGAATTTCTTCTGCGCAAAATAGCTGAAAAGTGTTGTTATAATTGTGGTAAGCATTTTAGAAGGAGTAGGGTAGAAATGGGCAATTTCGACAAAAAACTTCAAACCGGCATAATTCAAGCCCAGATTTATAATGACGACCAACAAATACCGGCGAAGCTGAACATGACCTCGCAGATAGGAAGCAGAAAAAGTTACGTATTTTTGCAAAAGGAAACCCGTCATGAACGAAACAGGAAATGTCAGAGCAAGTGCCGCAATATGCGAACTCATGGTTATAAAACCCAAGTGAAGCATTTGATGGCGAAGTACGAAATTGTAAACTACAAAATACAATACCCAGTCGAAAACCATGTTTGCAGCTCCGGATACTCCATAGCGAAAAAACTGTAAAGGCATGAATTTACGGAAAGGCGGGTAAAAAAAATCGATTAATTTTGTAATCGAGCTTCCTGTGTTTCGAAAAAATTTTCTCATTAACAACAATTAAATGTTCAATTCGGGCAATTTTTTTTTATAAATAAAATTATCAAACAATTTTTGATTAATTTTGTGGCGAAAAAATTTCTACAAAGATACGAATTAATTTAAATTCCATTTTTTAGTTTTTCTCATTTTTATTTATTCAGTTAAATACTCATATGTCTGACGATTATCACAGTAATGACTTTAGTAAGACCAAAAAAATACTTGGGTCAACATTTCCTGAAAAGCATGGATGTTGCCCGTCGTATAGCCGGCAGTTTACCCGTCGGCAGTCCTGCTTCAGTATTGGAAATAGGGCCGGGCATGGGTATGCTTACTCAGTTTTTGCTTCAGCAGCCACAAATTGATCTTAAAGTTGTAGAAATTGACCACGAATCGGTTGTTTACCTGCAGCAACACTTCCCCCAGCTTCAAATTTTAGAAAAAGATTTTCTTCAACTTGACTTAAATCAGATTTTTTCTCATCCTTTCAGCATAATAGGAAATTTTCCCTACAATATTTCCAGTCAGATTTTCTTTAAAGTTCTCGATAACAAAGATTTAATTCCTTCTGTTGTGGGTATGGTTCAGAAAGAAGTGGCCGAACGGTTGGCTTCTCCACCCGGCAATAAGACGTACGGAATACTAAGTGTTTTGCTGCAGGCAAATTACGATATCAACTATCTTTTCACTGTAGACGAAACTGTTTTTTACCCTCCACCTAAAGTAAAATCGGCTGTCATCAGCCTCAAGCGCAAAGAAAATCCCGAAGTGGACTATGACGAACAACTATTCAGGCGAGTTGTGAAAACGGCTTTCAATCAAAGAAGAAAAACGTTGCGTAATTCATTGAAATCAATCATTCCCTTTCATCCCATGAATGCAGATCCTCTTTTCGATTTGCGGCCTGAACAGTTGGATGTTAAAACATTTGTTGAGTTGACCAATAAAATTGGTTCGGCTTTGAAAGAAAAACAATAATTCGTTTATCCGGTGACAAAATAGCCACCACTGCTGCTTCGAAACAGCAGAAAAAAAGAAAGGAGCAAAATTATGTCGGAATTAAGAATTTTTTACCACGAAAATGATGGGAAACTGAAAATTTCCAAGAGTATCGATACGCTCAAAAAGATCAACCTTAAAGATATTATTTGGATTGACATGAATGATGTTTCCGAAAATATAGAATCAGAACTCGAGCAATTTCTTAAAATTTACATTCAGGAAGATGAAGAAATTGAAGAAATTGAGATGAGTTCCCGCTACATTCAGACCGATGACAGCATTGTGGCGAATTCCAATTTTTTGCAGGACAATTATGTTATGCAGCCGGTTTCGTTTATCATAAAAAACGGAATTTTGGTTTCGGTTCGCAATACCGAGCTGAAATCCTTTAACGAAACCGTAAAAAAAATCTTTGTCAATACCAGTAATTTTCCTTCAGGCTATCATGTGATGGTTTCTCTCTTTGAAACGCGAGTAGAATACGATGCCGACATGATAGAAGATGTTACCGACCAAATCACCAATTTAAGTAAGAATTTGAATACGGAATCCGATCTCGATCAAGACATTTTACTGCAAATAAAGGAATTACAGGAAAAGGTAATGATTATCAGACAAAATATTGTGGATAAGCAGCGTGTGGTTTCCAACATGCTGAAATGCAATTTTTTCCCTGAAGATTTAATACCGCGTCTTAACATCATTCTAAAAGACATTAATTCTTTGTTTGAATATACCCGTTTTGATTTCGATCGACTGGATTATTTGCAGGATACATTTCTCGGGTTGGTAAATTTGCAGCAAAACAACATTATTAAAATTTTCACGGTAGTTTCCGTTATATTCCTTCCTCCTACGCTTATTGCAAGCATGTATGGCATGAATTTTAAATACATGCCCGAGCTCGATTGGAAATTTGGGTATCCTTTTTCCATTTTATTGATGATTTCCTTCACGGTAGGAGTCTTGGTATTTTTCAAAAGGAAAAAATGGCTGTAAACGGCAAGATGATAAAATTTTTTGTCGAAAATATGATCCCAAATTGTCCATTAGAACAATAAGATATTAGGATTATTTTTTTAGTCAGTATTTTCTAATGGACAATTTGGGATAATTCCTTTCGGGAAGTAATAATATAAATTGATGCCACTTTATCAATGAAAAAACTCCATTCTCCTTAAAAAAGTATTCCGACAAAGGATTTCTAAAAACAAAAACACGGGAAGGAAAATTGTCAAAAATGTTGTTTGCTTTTTATTCTGGATAGTTACGACACAGGTAAATACCTGAACTAACAGGGACGATATGAAGTTGAAGAATACTGGAGATCTCCTGCCAAGTTACACAAAAATTTGAGTGGAAACAACCCTTGAAAAAGACACTGTTCTGGTAATTTGTTATACTGCTTATGGTGGATTGTTTTATTATTTCAAGCTTTCAATAATATTTTTTACATCATTTTCGTCAAGTTCAAACCATTCTCCCCTCAATCTTTTATCGTCATAAACATTATGTAATGATTTTTCAAAACTTTCTGCAATTTTTCTAACTGGGAATTTCTTTGAAGCAATCAATTCAATAGCAGGTTTTTCACTTTGCAATGTTCTCTCTCTGTAATAAGGTTTGTTTGAAATACCAATCTTATAATATCCATTTGCTGTATCATGCATTAGATAAACAAAGCAGATATCATCTTTTTTATCTGTTCTTAAATTTGAATCTCTGGTTTCAATTGGCTGATAATCAGAAATATTTGAAAGAACTGTTGATATATAGTCAGCTCCAAACTTTTTAATGACTGTAATTAAATTAGATTTTGATTCATAGTCAATTATACCACCATTTTCTCCACCAAGAATTTCACAATTTTCATTTACTAAGTTTATTTTCCATTTTTTAAATTCCTTATTGGCAAATAGTTCTAACTCAGATTTTGTTATTGAGGATTTATATTCCAAAACTATATCGTCATTCTTTTTTTGAATTATAACGGGATTAGAAATTAATCTAAATTCGATAACTTCCCCACTTTCAAATAAGAATGAAATCTTATCATTCTGTCTTGGTCTAATCTGCTTTGGATTAAAATAAAAAACTATTTTGTCCCCATTTTGTAAATAGTTGAAAGTGAAAATCAAATCAACTAAACCATCATCAGATTTAGTAATTACTCCATATGCCTTACTATTTTTTGAACTAACAAAATCCCAAATTATACTTTTACTTTGTGTAAAATCGTCGACAATAATCTTTGGTATATTTTGGTATTTTTCAATTACCCTTTGATCATCTTTGTTTCTTATATAATAAAGGAGTTCATTTTTTTTAATTGAAAAAATCTTTCTTGGGTCAATTATATGTATGTAACCATCTTTTTCTGCTTTGTGAATTAATCTATTAAATTTCGAATCCATGTATATGTATATTTCATCTCCTTTCTTTACGAAACTACCATCAGACACCAACCAAGAATCAATAGAGTAATTATGTTCATTTAAAGTAAAAAAATGTTTATATTCATTTTTATCAATTGAATTTTCTTTTTCATAAACGCCTTTATCATGTAGTTTATATAAAACCATATTTTCTTCAAGCTTGCAGTCTTTTTCAACTGTCCATTCAAGAATTCCAGCCTTTCTCGCTATTAAAGTTCCACTTTTAAAAATATATTCGTTATATTCACCAATTCTTATTTCACAAATTGGTTCATCTTTTTCAATCCACTCTCCATCTGGCTTACAATATTTATAAAAATAAAAGTCTTTATTTCTGTCTTCAAGTGGAAAGTCATTAACAGAAAACTCACCTAAATTATCTTGCATAGTTTGTTTGCTTTCTAAATTATCTTGTATAACTTGTTCACTTTCTAAATTATCTTCCTCTTCACAATATTCATGCGTATTTTTTTTTAAGCTTTATTAATCTTCTAATACTGAAATTAGATGGAGTACCATATTTATTTACATGTCAGTCCCCTTAAAAAAATAGAGTTGAAAAAAATAAAATAAATTTAATATTGGAATTATCCACCAAACAAATCCATTTATTCCCCACTTGTTAATGTCATGATAGCGTTTAGCACATTGCATTAGGTAGATAATGAACAAAAAAAATGAAATTGCTAATAATGTATGAGAATTTTTACCCCAAATGATATATGATATAAATTCAACAATCAAGATAATTATCGTTAATACAAAAAACTCAATTCTATTTATTCGTCCTTTAATTCGAAAGTATTTTATCATAATAATGGTACAGCAGTTTTATTAAATTAAGTACAACGGTTTGCCGGTGTGGTGTCGTACTTAAATTCGGAACCGCTTTTTTACCAACAGAGACAAATTCTACTGTGGGACAAACCGTTTGATAAATCACTAAACCGGCATATTTTATAACCATATGTTATGGGCAGATTTTATTTTGTTTTAAACTCTAAGATCTCAGCCATTGCTTCTTTTGCTAATGTCCAATACACAACTTCATCTACACTTAAAAGATCAAGTCCTTTATATAGATATGCTACAGCATTTTTAATATTTCCCAAATTTTTGTAACAAAGTCCAATTTTTACGTAAGCTTCATTTCTATTTTTTTTACATTCATTGGCTTTGGATTCAAAAGGAATAAAAGGTTTCAATGTGGTATATGCAGTAGCTTTTCTATCATCATAACTGGCAGAATAATAAGGTTCAACACATTGAGAAAGCAAATTAGCTAACCAGTTAACATGTTTTGCATAAACTTCATATGCAGTGGCAGCTTGTTCCCAAGATTTGGAATCATAAAGCGAATCTGCTTTACTTTTCATTTCATCTATAGTTTTTATTGTTGGAACACCGTATTTTTCAATTTGTTCTATTTGTATTGAAATATCAAGAGGGTCACTACTAATCTCTTTTTTTGTTTCTGCTGTCTGAGCAATTAAATTAAAACAGGCAAAAATTAATATTGCCAAAAATAGATACTTTTTCATAATCATAAATTTTTTGTTGTTAAAGTTTTATAATGTAATAACTTATCTGTTTATTTTTTGAATACATGTCAAATACATGTTTTTTCTGTTCCAGAACTCGTTTATATAAATGATAAAAATACAAAATACTATTTATTTTGGTGAATAAACTCATATCAAATTTACTTCTATGTATTTCACCCTTTCTTTGTTATGATTTACAGGAATTTTCACCTCACAAACTTACAAAACAATTTTAAAAAATTCAAAACAAAACAAAAAAAATTATTAAAGTTAATCTCGAAAAACTTGCGGCAGGTGTTTATTTATATCAAATCATCACTGAAAAAAGAACTTGTCAAGGGCAATTAGTAAAATAAAATAATTTTCCTTTTTGCAGAGGTATAGACTTGAAAAGAGAAAAAATGTAAAAAACAATTTTCCAAATTTGTAACAAAAGAAAGGAAATAGAGAAACAAGTCGGATTACAAATTTTGGACACAATCCTGAAAAAATACTATTTTCTCGCCCCCTCGATACCATTGCGGCGAAAGAATTGAAATCAGTAAAAGTTATTAATGTTAATCAACAAGAAAAATTAATGTGCCTCGAGCCAGTTGTTGCCAACGCCACAATCTACAATTAACGGAACATTGAGAGGAAAAGCATGTTCCATTTCGTAAACAACAAGTTCACGCACCGTTTCCAATTCGTTTACAGGAACGGTAAAATTCAATTCGTCGTGCACCTGCAAAATCATTTTTGCCTGCAAATTTTCTTTTTCCAATTTTCGCTGAATGTTGACCATCGCAATTTTTATAATATCGGCTGCCGAGCCCTGAATCGGTGCATTAACCGCATTTCGTTCCGCAAAACCTCTCACCACGCTGTTTTGTGAATTGATATCGGGCAAAAAGCGTTTTCTTCCGAGCAGCGTCTCCACATAACCGTTTTCTTTGGCTTTTTTGATGGCACTTTCGATGTAAGTTTTTATCTGCGGATAGGCTAGAAAATACTCATCAATCAGAGTTTTGGCTTCTGTGCGTGAAATACCGAGCCGTTCCGCCAGACCAAAAGCCGAAATTCCGTAAATAATTCCGAAATTGGCTGTTTTGGCTTGACGACGCATTTCGGAAGTTACTTGTTCCAGCGGAACTTTGTAAATTTTGGCTGCTGTAGCGGCATGTATATCCAAACCGTTTCTGAAAGCCTCTATCATATTTTGGTCGTTGCTCAAATGAGCCATCACACGAAGTTCAATCTGCGAATAGTCGGCACTGAGAAACAGGCTGTTTTCCTCCGGGATAAAGGCTTTTCTGATTTCTTTTCCCAATTCGTCGCGAATGGGAATATTCTGCAAATTGGGATTGCTCGAACTCAATCGACCGGTGGCGGTGTTGGTTTGGTTGTAAGATGTATGTATTTTCCCCGTTTTCGGATGAATCAGTTGAGGAAGCGCATCAATGTAGGTACTCAACAATTTTTTCAATCCTCTGTATTCCAATATTTTATCTACAATCGGATGTTTGTGTCGAAGTTTTTCCAGCACATCTTCCGAAGTAGAATACTGTCCGGTCTTTGTTTTCTTGGCTTTGTCATCCAAATGCAACCGATCAAACAATACTTCTCCCACCTGTACCGGCGAATTGATATTGAACTCACCGCCCGCCATTTCATAAATTTCCCTTTCGAGTTTCAACATATTTTCCGTTAGAATTTCCGAACTTTGACGCAAAGCTTCACTGTCGATGCGTACACCTGTTTTTTCCATTACTACCAATACTTTCATGAGCGGCATTTCGATTTCATAAAACAGTTTTTCGAGCTCGTTGGCCGCCAATTCCTTTTCCAATATCTGTTTCAGGCGAAACGTAACATCGGCATCTTCTGCAGCATATTCCGTGAGTTTGGAAATTTCCACGTTTCTAATATCCAACTGATTTTTCCCTTTTGCTCCTACCAGATCTTCGTAATGAATGGTATGGTAGTGGAGATAAATTTCGGCCAGATAATCCATGCCATGCCTCAATTCGGGTTGCAACAGATAATGGGCAATCATGGTATCGAAAAGTTTTCCCTTCACATCAATGCCATAGTTGGAGAGCATCAGAAGGTCAAACTTCATGTTGTGACCAATTTTTTCGATTTGTTCACTCACAAAAAACGCTTTGAATTCGTTCAGAATTTTTGTTGCTTCTTCCCTGTTGTCGGGTAACGTTACAAAATAGGCTTCTCCTTCTCTGAAACAGAACGAAAGGCCAACCAAATCGGCCGAAAAAACGTCAAGTCCAGTAGTTTCGGTATCGAAACAAACCGATTTTTGTAGAAAAAGTTGCGAAACAAGGTAGGAACGCTTCACTTTATCGTCGATCAACTGATAGCGATGCGGAATATTTTGCAAAGCCAGAAATCCGTTGGAAGCAACTGGTGAAATTTCTTCAATATTTTCTTCAGGTTTCGACAGTATTTTTTCCTTTTCGGGTTCAGTTTTTTGAGGCCTATTGGTTTCTCCGAAAAGATTCATTTGTTCGGCTTTGGAAGATTTTTTATTCCCTGAAGGGGTTTGAAGTAACGGATAATCGGGCGGAAAAGAAGAAAACGTATTGCCAAATTTGTTGTTCAATAAGGTACGAAATTCCAATTCCTGAAACAGAGCGCGCAGTTTTTCACTGTCGGCAGGTTCAACTTTGAGTGCCTCCTCATCCAAAGCGACCGGCACATCGGTTTTAATGGTAGCCAGAAATCGGGAAAAATTAATCAAGTCTTTGTTTTCTTCAATTTTCGTTTTAAGCGAGCCCTTCAATTTGTCGGTGTTTTGTAGCAAATTGTCAATGCTGCCAAATTCCTGAAGCAATTTCACTGCCGTTTTCTCGCCTATGCCGGGGCAACCTGGAATATTGTCCGAACTGTCGCCCATCAATCCCAATAAATCAATCACCTGTTGTTGATTTTCGAGTTGGTATTTTTCCTTAATCTGATCAGGGCCCAGTACTTCAAAGCCACCGTTGTGATGGGGACGAAACATAAAAATATGGTCGGAAACCAATTGTCCCAAATCTTTGTCGGAAGTCAGCAAATAAACTTCAAATCCTTTCTTTTCGGCTTGCTTGGCAAGTGTACCAATCACATCATCCGCTTCGTAACCGGTAACTTCTATGGCAGGAATGTTATAAGCAGCAACCAGCTCTTTTATGATGGGTAACGCTTTCCGTATATCTTCGGGCGTTTTTTCACGCTGTGCCTTGTACTGTTCGTAAGCTTCGTGCCGAAAAGTTTTTCCTTCGGGATCGAAAACAACGGCCAAATGTGTAGGCTGTTCGTTCTTTAAAACTTCTTCCAGCGTATTTACAAAACCAAAAATAGCGGAAGTGTTCAGTCCTTTAGAATTGATGCGCGGGCTGCGAATAAATGCATAATAGGAACGATAGATAAGTCCGTGTGCATCGATTAAAAAAAGTTTTTTCATAGGTTTTTGAATTTTACACCCAAAAAAGTGAGTTGTAGTCAATTAGAAAAAAACGAAAAATTCTTTATTGCAATTTCTCTAACTGAAAATTAAAAAATGCAAAGAAGAAAGATTTTCCAAACAAATGGAGAAAAAAATCGTTTTTTATTTGAGTGTAAAAGTAATTAAAAAAAAGGCATAATTGGATAGCTTATGACCAACGAACGTTTAAATTTGATTACTTTTGCAGATTATTTCATTTACTTCTGTTCTTATGAACCTGATAGAAAAGATTAGAAAGCCCATAGAGAAAGAAATTGAACAGTTTGAAAAATCGATGACAGAGGAATTACAAACCGAAAATCCACTGTTAAAGAATATCAGCAATTATCTTCAGTTGGGAAAAGGCAAGCAACTTCGGCCTATCTTGGTGATATTGTCGGCAAAGTTGTGCGGCGAAGTTACCGAAAGTACCATTTACGGAGCAATTTCATTAGAATTGATACATACAGCCAGCTTAATTCACGACGATGTGGTGGACAATACTTTCCAGCGAAGAGGTCAACCATCCATCAACGCTCAGTGGAACAACAAAGTAGCTATACTTGTTGGCGATCATATACTTTCAAAATCATTGAGTTCTGGAATAAAAGCCGATAATATAAAAATTCTGGAAACAATTGCCAACGTAGGAATGAATCTCACGGACGGAGAACTGCTACAATTGGACAAAGTTCAACATGCTCAAATCTCCGAGGAGGATTATTTAGAAATCATACAAAAAAAAACCGCCCTGCTTTTTTCTTCGTGTGCTCTTATCGGAGGCCTTTCGGTAAAAGCCGACAAAAATACTTTGAAGCATTTATATCACTTTGGTGAATATGCAGGAATATGTTTCCAGATGAAAGACGACCTTCTCGACTATTCGGAAAACAATGAGATTGGCAAACCAACCCGAAACGACATAAAAGACGGTAAAATTACACTACCACTCATTTACGCATTAAAAAACGCCACTAACCACCAAAAGCACGAAATTGAGCAATGGATTGAAAACAGTGATTTTTCCGACTTGCATATCGAAAAAATTGTACAATTTGTTCAGGAAAACGGTGGCTTGGAGTACACCTTGCAAAAGATGGAAGAATATAAAAACAAAGCCATTGAAGAACTCAACGGCTTTGCTGATGGTGAACTGAAACAGTCCATGATTCTCTTTGCGGAATTTATGTCGAACCGCGATTATTAAAGCATTAGAAATATTTGATTTCTTTTCCTTCTATCGAACTGAGCAGATGATTGGCCAATCGGCTGGCACCAAAACGGAACAACCGATTGTTGAGCCATTCTTCGCCCAAAATGTGTTTCACAAGCGTATAATGTTTCACGGCTTCTTCTGTGGTAGAAATTCCACCTGCCGGTTTGTATCCAATTTTTTGGCCTGTTTTTTCATACCATTCCTTTATGGCATGGGAAATAATATACGTTGCTTCGAGGGTGGCGGAAACCTGAATTTTGCCGGTAGAAGTTTTAACGAAATCGGCTCCCGCCGACATCGCCAGAATAGCAGCTTTCTTGATATTCACACTATTTTTCAAAGCGCCGGTTTCAAGAATAACTTTCAAATGTGCATTGCGGCAGGCAGCCTTGATTTCCGACAGTTCTTCGTAAACTTCGCCGTAATTGCCTTCCAGAAATTTCCCAACGGAAATAACCACATCTACTTCCGATGCTCCTTCATTGACCACCATAGAAGTTTCGGCAATTTTAACTTCAATAAAAGTTTGAGAAGAAGGAAATCCTGCTGCTACGGAAGCAATCCCGACATTTTCTTCGGTCAGATGCGACTTTACGGCCGGAATCAGGGCCGGATAAACACAAATGGCTGCCACATTGGACAAATGAGGAAAAGTCCCTCTGAAATGATTGACTTTTTCAACCATTGAAACGATTTCTCCTTCGGTATCGGTACTATTGAGCGAAGTTAAATCAATCAAATTCAAACATTTGGCATACACATCCTTTGATGCATTTTCGGCAAAATGTTCTGCAAGAATATTGTCTATATCTATTTTTATGGCTTCGTCGTCAACTGATTCGCACTGGTAAAGTTCTAACAACTCTTCATATCTGTCTTTCATAATGTTGTGAATTTAAAAAATGATTAATACAGCTTTTTATTTTGTATGTGGCGTTGTGCATCGCGAAGGGTTTTCTTTTCGATATTTTTGCTGAAAGCATCTGTCAAATCAACGCCTGTTTGATTGGCCAAGCAAAGCAAAACCCAGAGAACATCAGCCATTTCGTCAGCTAAATCATACTTTTCATCTTCTGCCTTGTACGACTGTTCGCCATAAGTTCGTGCCATCACTCGCGCCAATTCTCCCACTTCCTCCGTAAGAATGGCCATGTTGGTCAATTCACCAAAATAACGTACCCCGTAAGTCTTGATCCAATTATCAACTATTTGCTGAGCTTCCTGCAGAGTCATGACAACAGAAATTATTCGTTAAGTCGTGCAATAATGGTTTCGTTGCCGGTAGTTTTTTCTCCCACCTGAACAAAAATTTCACTGTCCAACGGCAGAAACAAATCTACCCGAGATCCAAACTTGATAAATCCCAGATGTTCATTTACATGACATTCTTTTCCCGGATGAGCATAGGTTACAATGCGCTGTGCCAAAGCGCCGGCAATTTGTCTGACCAGAATTTGCGTTTTTCCGGGAGTTTCTATCACAACAGTAGAACGCTCATTTTCTCTGCTCGACTTGGGCAAATAAGCGGCCAAATGCCGTCCGTTATGGTGTTCGGTTTTTACAACCGTTCCCGAAACAGGATACCAGTTGGCATGAACATTAAATATCGACATGAAAATGGAAACCTGAATACGTTCGTCGCCAAAATATTCGGGTTCCAAAGTTTTCTCAACCACTACAACTGTTCCATCGGCCGGTGCAATGACAAAACTCGGATCATCAATTTCCACAATTCTTTTCGGATTGCGGAAGAAAAAAACAAAAAAACAGAGAATAATTGCAGAAAGAACTGTATTGATGGCCATTGCCGGACCAGGAAATTCCATGTAAATAATCAAATTGACAGCAAACAGCAATAGCAACAATCCTGTCAAAATAAACCAACCTTCTTTATGTATTCTGATACTTTTTTTCATCTGTTTAAAAATGATTTATGAGATTTCTCTGGTCGATTGAAAATAGTACAACAAAAAAAATTTCTCTTTTTGTTTAAAAATACAATTTTAGACAACTGCCTGAAAGTAACCCTGTCGGGATATTTTGAACGAAGAGAACTCAGTTTGCAAATTTACTTAAAATACTTTGTTGCTACAAGGTACGATATAAACTTTCAATAATATGCCGAAAATGATTAAATTTGTACTGATTTTTCACAAAAAACTAATTTTATTTACCGACAAACCGCTCATTCTTATTTTAAAATTTTTATGAATCTTTCACCACTTACTGCCATATCGCCTGTTGATGGGCGTTATCGTTCAAAAACAGAAAAATATGCCGAATATTTTTCTGAATTTGCTTTAATTCGTTTTCGTGTGATGGTTGAAGTAGAATATTTTATTTCACTTTGCGAAATTCCTTTAAAACAACTTCAATTGGTCCCGAAAGATTGTTTCGATAAGCTGAGGGCAGTTTATATTCATTTTCAGGAATCGGATGCCGAAAAAATCAAGGAAATCGAACAAACTACCAATCATGATGTCAAGGCTGTGGAATATTTTTTGAAACAGCAATTTGACCTGCTTGGTTTGAGCGATTACAAGGAATTTATTCATTTCGGATTGACTTCTCAGGATATAAACAACACGGCAGTTCCCGTTTCGATAAAGAAAGCTCTGGAAGATGTTTACTACCCCGAAATGGAAAATCTATTGAAAAAAATGCGCGAGTTGGCCGAAGAATGGAAAGATATTCCCATGCTGGCCAGAACTCACGGTCAGCCAGCTTCTCCCACGCGATTGGGAAAAGAAATAATGGTTTTTGTCTATCGGCTCGATAAACAGCTTTCTCTGCTTCGTGCGGTTCCTATTTCCGGAAAATTTGGAGGCGCCACCGGCAATTTCAATGCACATTCGGTAGCGTATCCTTTGGTAGAATGGAAAAATTTTGCCGATAAATTTCTTGCCGAAAAACTTGGCATTCAACGTGAAGAATGGACTACCCAAATTTCGAATTACGATCATCTGGCAGCTTTGTTGGATAGCCTGAAACGAATCGATACCATTTTAATCGACTTTTGTCGGGATGTATGGACTTATGTTTCGATGGAATATTTCAAGCAGAAAATAAAACCAGGAGAAGTGGGTTCGTCTGCCATGCCACACAAAGTGAATCCTATCGATTTCGAAAATGCAGAAGGAAATTTGGGCATGGCCAATGCCGTACTCGATTTCCTATCGGCCAAACTTCCTATTTCTCGTTTGCAGAGAGATTTGACCGACAGCACTGTGATTAGAAATATTGGTTTACCTTTTTCTTATATTCTGATAGCCACGCAAAGTTTGATGAAAGGGTTGAATAAACTGGTTTTGAACGAATCGGCCATTCGACGCGACCTTGAAAACAACTGGGCAGTTGTAGCCGAAGCAATTCAAACTATTCTTCGACGTGAAGGTTATCCCGCTCCCTACGAAACCTTAAAAGCTTTGACCCGCACCAACGAAGTCATTACAGAGCAAACTATCCATGACTTTATCGATTCGTTGCAAGTCAGTGAAGAAGTGAAAAACGAATTAAGAAAAATTTCCCCTTTCTCTTATACGGGAATCTGATTATTGTATTGTTTTACAAAAAGATATATTAAATTCAATGTTTAAATTTTTTGAACTGCTCAAGCGTTTCATTCCTCCTTACAAAAAATATGTTTTCCTCAATCTGTTGTTCAATTTATTGTCGACAGTTTTCAGTCTTTTCTCTTTTGCTGCCATTATTCCTGTTTTGCAGATTCTCTTTGGTTTGCAGCAGTCGAATCTGAGTTATCAGGCATGGACTTGGGGCGATGGATGGAATCAAATTATTTCAGCGCTGAAAAACAATATTTTTTACTATCTTGAACAAATGATGACTACTGCCGGTCCTTCGATGACTTTGCTTTATCTGGGCCTTTTTCTGATTGTCATGACAGTTTTCAAAACCGGCACTTCCTATCTGTCGTCGTATTACATTATTCCCATACGTACAGGTGTGTTGCGCGATTTGAGAAATCAACTTTATAAAAAAATTCTCAGCCTTCCCATCGGATTTTTTACCGAAGAACGCAAGGGCGACATAATGTCGCGCATGACCAGCGATGTTACCGAAATTGAAACCTCCATCATCAGTTCTTTGGAAATGATTTTCAAAAATCCCATCATTATTCTGATATACTTGACCGTAATGTTTGCCATGAGCTGGAAACTGACATTTTTTGTATTGATACTTTTGCCTCTCAGCGGTTGGTTGATCGGGATGATCGGCAAATCGTTGAAACAGCGCTCTACATTGGGTCAGCAGCAAACCGGCGAATTGCTTTCGCAAATAGAAGAAACTTTAAGCGGACTGAGAGTGATTAAAGCTTTCAATGCCGAAAAAAAACTGGAAAAAAGATTTGCAGCTTTAAACGAAAAACTTCGCCGTACACTCAATCGAATCAACCGGCGCTACACGTTGGCACATCCACTCAGTGAGCTGCTCGGAACCGTAGTTATTGCCATTTTACTTTGGTTTGGAGGTGTACTGATTTTGGAAAACCACAGTTCCATCAATGCTGCCGAATTTATTTACTATTTGGTAATTTTTTACAGTATCATAAACCCGGCAAAGGATTTGTCTAAAGCAGGTTACAGCGTTCAAAAAGGTTTGGCTTCGCTTGAACGCGTCGATAAAATTCTGAAAGCCGAAAATACACTTCCCGAGCCTACCGAATCGAAAAAAATTAATTCTTTTAACGATCGCATCGAATTCAAAAACGTTAACTTTCGCTATCAAAGCGATTGGGTGTTGCAAGACATCAATCTGACCATACCGAAAGGAAAAACCGTTGCTTTGGTTGGCCAGTCCGGTGCAGGAAAATCTACTTTGGTCGATCTGTTGCCTCGTTTTTACGATGTAACGGAAGGAGAAATTCTGATCGACGGCATCAATATCAAAGATCTGAACACAAAAGACATCCGCTCATTGATGGGAAATGTAAATCAGGAAGCCATCCTGTTTAACGATACTTTTTTCAACAACATTGCTTTTGGCGTTGAAAATGTCACATTGGAACAAGTGATGGAAGCTGCAAAAATAGCCAACGCTCACGATTTCATTATGGCTTCCGAAAATGGTTACCAGACAACTATCGGCGACCGTGGCAGCAAGCTTTCGGGGGGTCAGCGCCAACGCATCAGCATTGCACGCGCTATTCTAAAAAACCCTCCAATTCTGATTTTGGACGAGGCAACTTCTGCTCTCGACACCGAATCGGAAAAAATGGTGCAGGAAGCGATAGAAAAACTAATGATGAACCGAACAACACTGGTCATTGCACATCGCTTGTCCACCATTAAACGGGCTGACGAAATTTGTGTGATGTCCGAAGGAAAAATTGTGGAACGCGGAAAACATGATGAGTTGATTGCTTTAAACGGCTATTACAAACGGTTGTACGATATGCAATCTTTCTGAATAGAATTGAGAAATTAATTCAAAAACTGATTGTTGAGGTGAGCAAAAAAACTTTTTGAAGAAAGGAACAATTTTTGCAGGAAAATTTAGATTTTGTTCTCAAATTCATTTTTTTCTGAATGAGGTTTACAGCGAATAATTTTTTATATGAAACATGGATGATTTACTTTAAACCTCTTTCCCGGAATTCGATTGACACGGCAATTTTAAAAATTTTTCGAGAAAATTTTAGCTGCAATTAATTAACAACCAATATAAAAGATATACAATGTCAAAAATTTATGATTTTACATTATCTTATAGCTTATTCAGAAGTTATGTGATGTTTGCCTTCAAAAAATTTTTCAGCCGATACATTGTTATGGGAAAAGAAAATATTCCTGAAACCGGGCCGGTGATTTTTGCGCCCAATCATTTAAACGCACTTATGGATGCGCTGGCCGTTATTTCGGTAGTTCCTCATAAAATGCCGGTAGTCTTTTTGGCACGTTCCGATTATTTCAATAATAAAGTGATTGCCAGATTTCTGCATTTTTGTAAAATTTTACCGGCATTCCGCATGCGCGAAGGTTTAGAAAACGTCGACAAAAACAATGAAATTTTTGAGGCTTGCGTTGATGTTCTGAATCATAATCAGGCCATTGGCATCATGCCAGAGGGAAATCAGGGAAGTAAACGAAAATTGCGTCCGCTGGCAAAAGGAATTTTTCGAATTGCCTTCATGGCACAACAAAAATATGGCAATCAACCCGGAGTTAAAATCGTTCCCGTTGGTTTGGATTGGGGAAATATCGACAAGTACGGTGAACACATTATAATAAATGTTGGCAAACCGATAGAAGTTTGCGAATACATGAATGAATATGAAGAAAACCAGCCTGCTGCCATTAATCAACTTCGCGACAGGCTGCGCGACGGTTTGAGTGAAGTTACTTTGGATATTGCCACCGAAAAGAACTACGAATGCTTTGAAACGGCCACCATAGCAGCAAGTGCAGCAATGGTTGAAAAGATGAAACTTCCCAATACAGAAAAATATCGTTTTCTTGCCCGCCAAAAAACAGCTCGCCAATTGCTTGAAATGGAAAAGAACAAACCGGAGACTATCGACAAATTGAATGTAATTTGCAAGGAATACAGGGAAAACTTGCGCAAGTTGAACGTACCATCCTGGTTGCTGGATAAAAATTTGAAAGTTTCTTCTCTTTTACTCGAAAGTTTATTGCTCGTAATCACTTTCCCATTTTTTCTCATTGGTCTCGTTTTGAATGCATTGCCATTTTTTTCTCCCGACATTATCATGAAGGCTTTTCATATCAATTTTCCCGGTGGAAAAGGCTCCTTGCGTTTTGGATTAGGCATGGTAACCTTTCCTCTGTTTTACATTTTGCAATCGGTATTGTTCTACAAAAAGGTGAAGGATTCACTTTGGGCAGTGGCTGTATTTTTACCCTTGCAATATTATCTGGGAAAATGTGCTTTTCTATGGCATAAAAAATTCAGAAAACTTAAAGTTAAATTTCGTTACCATAAATTGCAAGTAAAAAATTCGCTGATACTGCAACGTACCAAATTGCTGCATGAGGAAATTCTTCAATTGGTGCAATCCTGAAAAAGAGCAGCGAAATTCTACCATTTTAACTTTTTTGATTTTGAAAAAAACGGAAGAAAAATCATTTTCTCCCGTTTTTGTCTTTTCATATATAAAAAATTTTTAATCAAGATTCAGACTGACTCTCTTAAAATCGATTATAGTTGCATGATGAGCTTTCAGATATTCTCCGATTGTAATTTTACTGTCTTTAACGGATGTTTGTTCCAATAAAACCGATTCCTGAAAAAATTTGTTGAGTCTGCCTTCAGCAATTTTGTCGATAATATTTTCAGGTTTGCCTTCTTCACGAGCTTTTTCGCGCCCTATTTCGAGTTCTGTTTCAATGATATGAGCCGGAACCGAAGCACGGTCGATAGCTATTGGATTCATTGCTGCTATTTGCATGGCAATGTCGCGTGCAACCTGATGATCTACATTTTCTTCTTTGAAGGCAACAATAGTTGCCAGCTTATTTCCTTGATGAATATAAGCGGCTGTTGTACCGCCCTTTACAAAATTATAGTCATCCAATTCAACTTTTTCGCCGGTAATAGCCGATTCGTCCACAACCAAGTCGGCAATGGTACGACCGTTAATAGTAAAAGCTTTTAATTCATCAAGTGTTGCCGGTTTTTTATCCATTGCCACATCCAGAATGGATTGAGTTAAAGCCATAAAGTCAGCATTTTTGGCAACGAAGTCGGTTTCGCATTTCAGGGCAAGTACTGCTGCAAAGCCATCTTTGGCTGCGGCAAGCACACAACCTTCTGATGCTTCTCTTCCGCTGCGCTTGGCTGCGATTGCCTGACCTTTTTTTCTGATAATTTCTATTGCTTTTTCCAGATCGTTGTTTGCTTCTATCAGCGCATTCTTACAATCCATAAGACCTGCACCAGTCATAGTACGAAGTTTTGTAATTTCTTGCAATGTTACTGCCATAATTTTTTGATTTAAATTCTGAAAAATATCTTCAATTTCATGCATACATGAAAAAAAAGATGTTTTAATTGTTTATAAATGTTGTTGTAACTAAAACGAGCTACCAGCTACAAATGAATTATAACCGTAACTCGTTATTATAGATCAAGACTGTAAATAATAATACTTTTGAACGAATTTATTAAATTAAAATTTTTCTCAGTCAAATGTTCTCATTATTTAATTTTCTTCTTCTTTTATAAATTTGTTAACCACGTTGGCTTTAAGAGCCTCATCGTCTTCACGTTGTGTTCTGGGTCGTTTATTTACCCTGGACTTTCTTTCTTTCACTACAGGTGCTTCTGCAGCCTCAGTCTCAACTTTTTCGAGTTTTCGCTCTTCAATTCCTTCCTGAATAGCATCAATTAGAGCATTCAAAATAACTTCAATGGATTTGGTTGCATCATCATTGGCCGGAATAACAAAATCGATATTACTGGGGTCAGAATTAGTATCCACAATCCCAAAAATAGGAATTCCAAGTTTTTCGGCTTCCTTAACCGCAATATGTTCTTTCATTACATCAACCACAAAAATGGCTGCAGGCAAACGTGTTAAATCGGTAATAGAACCAAGATTTTTTTCCAATTTTTCTCTTTCGCGTGTAATTTGCAGTTTTTCTCGTTTCGAAATATTGTCAAATGTACCATCAGTCATCATTTTGTCTATGGTCGACATTTTCTTGATAGCTTTACGTATGGTAGGAAAGTTGGTGAGCATGCCACCCGGCCAGCGTTCCGTTATATAAGGCATTCCTACAGCTTTTGCTTTTTCGGCTACTAAATCCTTTGCTTGCTTTTTGGTAGCTACAAATAGTATTTTTCTTCCCGATTTTGCTATTTGCTTCATTGCTTGAGCAGCTTCATCAATTTTTGCAGCTGTTTTGTGTAAATCGATAATGTGAATACCATTTCGTTCCATGAAAATGTATGGAGCCATTGCAGGATTCCATTTTCTTTTTAAATGGCCAAAATGACAACCAGCTTCTAATAATTCTTCAAAATTTGTTCTTGACATTTTACTTTTTTTAATTTGTTTACTTTCTGTGAAATTCAATTGTTGAGTAGTCTTTATTTTTAAAAGAGTCTCCACAATTTAGATACTAAACCAAATTCAATTCGCTGTTTGTGTGACTTTTTGTTACAAATATCATTTGATAATAAAAAGAGAAACAACAGATTGATATTATCGTTTTGAGAACTGAAATCTTTTGCGTGCTTTGGGACGACCCGGTTTTTTTCTTTCTACAATTCTCGGGTCGCGAGTTAAGAAACCTTCCGATTTCAAAGCAGGTTTATCTTCGGGATTTATTTTTACTAAAGCACGAGCAATGGCTAAACGTAAAGCTTCAGCTTGTCCTTTGAATCCGCCTCCCTTCAAATTAACCTTGATATCATATTTCTCAGTCACATTCAACTTGTCCAAAGGTTGTTTTACAATGTATTGCAAAAGAAGCGATGGGAAATAAACGGACAATTCTCGTTTGTTGATTATGATTTTTCCTGTTCCTTCGTTAACAAAAACACGAGCAACAGCTGCTTTTCTTCTTCCTAAGGCATTTACTATTTCCATACTGATTATTTAAGTGAGTTTAAATCGATTTGCTTTGGCTGTTGAGCCTGCATATTGTGTTCTGCATTGGGGAATACGTAAAGATTTTTTAAAAGTTTTGCTCCCAATCTGTTTTTGGGCAACATACCTTTTATTACCTTACGGATAAGTCTTTCAGGATCTTTTGCCAACATCTGGGCAGGGGTGGTTTCTCTTTGCCCTCCGGGATAACCGGTATGTCGTAAGTAAATACGATCTGTCCATTTGTTGCCTGTCAATTTTATTTTGCTGGCGTTGATAATAATCACATTATCACCACAATCTACATGTGGTGTGAAATTTGGTTTATATTTTCCACGCAGAAGCTTGGCCACTTTTGTTCCCATGCGACCCAATATCTCATCACTTGCATCTATCAAAACCCATTCTTTCTGCACGGTGTTTTTATTGGCAGAAATGGTTTTATAACTTAAAGTATCCACTTTTACTAATGGTTTAAATAAATTAATAAATTCTTTTTACTTAGGTACCTTTTATCTTATTTTTGGAATGGCTAATCAATACAAAATAAAGACAATAAATTATACCAATGAACTTTTTATTTTGGATAATAAACGGACTGCAAAAATACTCTTTTTCTTTCGATTTACAAATAGTTAGAGGTAAAATTTTTTTTAAAATGATTTTTATGTTTTTATTTCAACTCGGGAAATTTTTTCGATATTTGCTTTTGTGTTTTTCGGAGCGTAGAAAAATTTGACTGATAATCGTCTTTAATCAATAATTTTTTAATTTTGTGGATGAATCGAAATCATCATAAAGTTGGTATTAAATTATGCATAAATCGGGTTTTATAAATTTAGTCGGTAATCCCAACGTAGGTAAATCTACGCTGATGAATGCCCTTGTTGGGGAGAAACTTTCTATCATCACCTCAAAATCGCAAACAACCCGTCATCGAATTTTGGGAATAGTCAACGAGGAAAATTATCAAATGATTTTTTCGGACACGCCGGGCATTCTTAAACCAAAATATGCTTTGCAGGAATCCATGTTGCAATTTTCACGTTCTGCTCTCACCGATGCCGATATTCTGATGTATGTTACTGATGTGTATGATGCAGAACCAAAAGATATGGATTTTGTTCAAAAAATTAATTCTGATAATGTTCCTTTATTGGTTTTAATCAACAAGATAGATCTTATTAATCAGGAAAAATTGGAATTGTTGGTTGAAAAATGGCATGGCATTTTTCCTCGAGGTGAAATACTGCCCATTTCTGCACTCGAAAAGTTCAACGTGGATTACCTTATGAAGCGAATCAAAGAACTATTGCCCGAATCTCCTCCTTTTTTTGACAAAGACCAGTTAACCGACAAACCTGTACGTTTTTTTATTAGTGAAATCATTCGCGAAAAAGTGTTGTTGAATTATCAGAAGGAGGTGCCTTATGCCGTTGAAGTGGAGATAGAAGAATTTCATGAAGAGGAAAATCTTGTCAGAATAGGTGCTGTGATTTATGTTGAAAGAGATTCCCAAAAAGGAATCATTATTGGTAAGGGTGGAAAATCGTTGAAAAAGGTTGGTGTACAGGCCAGAAAAGATATAGAAGAATTTCTCGGACAAAAAGTTTTTCTTAGCCTTTATGTAAAAGTCGAAAAAGATTGGAGGAATAAGGAGAAAAAGCTTAAAGACTTTGGTTATTTGCACGATTAATCCTATAATTTTGTTGAGGATTGTTATAAATTTTCTCTTTCGATTTAAAACAAATATTTCTTAAAAGTGTTATTTGAGTATAAAGGTGTAATAAATTGCTTTTATGCTTAAAGATTTACGCAAACAGTACGACCGATCTACTCTGAATGAATCGAATATTTTAAAAAATCCTTTTCAACAGTTTAAGTTGTGGCTGAGCGAAGCCATAAATACTGAGGAATCTGAACCCAATGCAATGGTTCTATCTACTGTTGATGCAGAATGGCAACCTCATGGCAGAATGGTTTTATTGAAAGAATTGACTGACGAAGGATTTGTTTTCTTTACAAACTATAAAGGGAATAAGGGATTGCAAATTCTTCATAATCAAAGAGTTTCTCTGTTGTTTTTCTGGCCGGTTTTGGAGCGTCAGGTACGCATAACAGGCAATGCCGAAAAAATTGCAGAGCAAGCTTCCGACGAATATTTTAAAATGCGTCCTTTATTCAGTCAAATTGGTGCATGGGCATCACCTCAAAGTCGAAAAATTCCGTCAAGAGATTTTCTTGACAAACAATTCGAGTATTATAAGCATAAGTTTGAAACTGAGGTGCCACGACCACCTTTTTGGGGCGGGTTTCTGGTTCGCCCCAAAACTTTTGAATTTTGGCAAGGAAGGCCTGACAGAATGCACGATCGATTGTTCTACACAAAAAACGATCAACAATGGGAAATTTCAAGACTTGCACCTTAAGAACACAGATTTTATGGCATAATTATTGTAAAAAGTTACTGAAAAAAATCTTTCTTTAGAATCAAAAATTTTGCTTTAAAAACTTTCTTCGATTTAAATTTTTATTGTTGCGTGATTTTTTTGATTATTATAAATAATTTTTTAGAAAAAAAGTTCGAAAATTATTTTGATTTTGAAAAAAAATAAATATATTTGCCGATATTTCTATTAAAAATTATTTGCATTAAAGTAATTTTATTAATTTTGCGGTGAATGCCGATGCTTGAATTATAAATTAGAGGCAGGAAATAAATTTTTAAGTTTTATTGAGGTGTGTTTTCAATAAATCCTATTTATCTTTTTTAATCAAAATAATATTCGGAAAATCAATTAACTAAAAAAGTAGAATTATGAAAAAAATCTTATTGAGCGTTATGTTATTGGCAGTTGCTGTAACTTACGCATCTGCTCAAAGCACGGCAGAAACTAAAGCGAAAGCCGATATTGCTCATTGGTCGGCCGGTATTAAGGCTGGAGTGGATTACTATCGGGTTACGCCTTCCAGTACTGTTACAGATTATCTTTTTTTTGAAAATTCTTGGGCGCGTTATGCCAACAATGCAGCATGGACTGCTCCACAAATTTATGTAGAATACACTTTTAATCCACTTTTTGGATTGGGTGCCGATTTCAGTTATCTGACTTATGGCAGAAATACGGGTGCGGGTCATACGCTTGATTTTACCTTGTATGGTTCTACAAACTTAAGTAATTTACTGGCTCCAAAACGTGCTGGCTTTTGGGGTAAAGTAAATATTTATGGAAATCTGGGCGCAGGGTTGGGATTCTACTCTTATTCAGGTGTTGCAGGAGTTACTGATGGTGATAATTTGAAATCTCCACTTGCATTTGCCGCTCTAAATGCCGAATATCGTCTCAGCAAAGTATTGTCGTTGGGAGTGGAAGGTCAGTACCGTTATTATATGAGAGAAAATTTAGGCGGGTTGAGTAACAATTCTTTAGGTAGTGATGCTTTGATCGGTACAATTGGACTGCGTTATAAATTTGGCGGAGCTACAAAATCTCATGTTCGCGACATGTCTTTGGAAGAATATTATCCGGCTCCGGCACCGGTTGTTATCGAAAAAACTGTTCAAGATGGAAAAGTTGACGCCAATACGGAAAATCGTTTGAAAGCTTTGGAAAATGACAATGCCATGATAAAGAACAAATTGCAACAACTTGAAAGCGATTTAAAGGCTTTATCGCAGAAATCAACCGGTACTGTTAATGCAACTTTCCAGAATATTGAATTTGAATTTGGTTCTTCCCAATTAACCAAGCAAGCTTATGATTTGCTGGATCAGATTTATGCTATTTTGAACAGTAATTCTACTGCTTGGACAAAAATTACTGTTTCAGGTCATACTGACAATATTGGACCAAAATCGGTTAATCAACAGTTGTCGATTGCTCGTGCTCAAGCTGTAAAGGATTATCTTGTTAAAAAGGGTATTCCTGCTTCTGCCATTACTGTCGCAGGTTACGGTGAAGATAAACCTATTGCTTCAAATGATACTCCTGCAGGTAGACAGAAAAATCGTCGCGTAGAATTTGAAATTTCAAAGTAAAAATAAATAGTTGATTTAAAATTAAAGGGCGACTCCAAGTTTGAAGTCGCCCTTTTTAAATTGAAAAAAAATTGTGGCAGCTCAAATAATGCCACTTTTTAACAAAATATTTTCCATTGCCTGTTGAAGTTGCAATGCTTCAAAGCGAGCTGCTTCGGCAAAGTTTTCATCCGAAGAGGCATAGATAATTTGACGCGATGAATTTACCAACAAACCACACTGACTGGTCAATCCAAATTTTGCCGTTTCTTCAAGACTTCCTCCCTGCGCCCCAATACCGGGAATTAAAAGAAAATGTTCAGGAACGATTTCTCTTACCGATTTTAGATATTCTGTTTTTGTTGCGCCAACGACATACATTATATTTTCTTCCGTTCCCCAATTTGTAGATGTTTTCAAAACTTTTTCAAACAATCTTTCTCTGGTATTTTCTTCCTTTATCAGTTGAAAGTCGAAAGCTCCTTTATTGGAAGTTAGCGCAAGAATAATGGTCCATTTATTCTTATAGGAAAGAAAAGGTTTAATGGAATCTTCACCCATATACGGAGAAACGGTTATGGCGTCGAAATTCATTTTTTCAAAAAAAGCTTGCGCATACATGGCCGAAGTGTTGCCGATATCGCCACGTTTTGCATCGGCAATCAAAAATTGATCGGGATGATGATTCCTAATGTAAGCAACTGTTTCATTCAGAGCTTTCAAACCTTCTATCCCGAGACTTTCGTAAAAAGCCAGATTGGGTTTGTACGCAACGCATAAATCTGCCGTCGCATCGACTATAACTTTATTAAAATCAAATATTGGATTTGATGATTTTTCTTTTAAATAAATAGGAATTTTATTTATATCGGTATCCAATCCGATACATAGAAATGATTTTTTCCTTTTAATATTTTCAAAAAGTTCTTTTCGGTTCATTTTGTTGGAATTTATCAATATCCCATATGTTATAATTCTGCATCTTTTAATCTTTCAGCATTTTCTGCAATCATAAGCTGATCAATCATTGTCTGAATTTCCCCATTCATAAATGCGGGCAGGTTGTAAATAGTGTAATTGATGCGATGATCGGTAACTCTTCCTTGCGGATAATTATAGGTACGAATTTTGGCCGATCGATCGCCGGTAGATACCATTGTTTTACGTCTTGAACCGATTTCGTCAAGATATTTTTGATGTTCAATGGCATAAATTCTTGAACGAAGTTCAATCATGGCTTTTGCCTTGTTTTTGTGTTGCGACTTTTCATCCTGACATTGCACGGTGATTCCTGTAGGAATATGTATCAACCGAACGGCAGAATAAGTGGTATTGACCGATTGTCCGCCGGGTCCTGAAGAACAATAAATATCTACGCGAATGTCGGATTCTTTTAAATCCACATCAAACTCTTCAGCTTCCGGAAACACGGCCACCGTCGCCGCCGAAGTGTGAATTCGTCCCTGTGTTTCCGTTTGAGGAACTCTTTGAACGCGATGTACACCGGATTCGTATTTCAATGTGCCATAGACATTTTCCCCGGATACTGTAAAAATTATTTCCTTGTAACCTCCTGCCGTACCTTCATTATAATCGGTAACTTCAATTTTCCAACCTTTGCTTTCGCAAAATTTGGCATACATGTGAAAAAGGTCGCCTGCAAAAATTGCTGCTTCATCTCCACCAGTTCCGCCTCTTATTTCGACAATGGCATTTTTCCTGTCTTCCGGATCCGCCGGAATTAATAAAAATTTCAGCTTGTTTTCCAATTCCGGAATTTTTTGCTCCAGTTCTTCGATTTCCGACCTTGCCAATTCACGCATTTCTGTATCACTTTCGGTTTCCACCATTTGTTTTGCTTCAGTTAAGTGCGATAATGCCAATTCATATTCGTTTTTTACGTTTAAAATTTCGCGTAAATCGTGATATTCCTTGTTGAGCTTGGCAAAACGTTTTTGATCGGAAATAACATTCGGATCGGTGATTAATGTCGAAATTTCGTCAAATTTATTTTGTAGTCCTTCCAGTTTTTCCAGTAAAGTTTTTTCGGCCATTTTAAACGATTTATCGTCAGGTAATATCTTGACGTTAATTTTAATTCTTTTGAATGGAATTTGAGCTAAATTTTTAATAAAAAATTCAAATGATTTCGGCAAAATTAGTCAAAATTAAAATTTCTTTCAATTTTCCTCAACAACCTTTTTAAATATTTTTTGTGCATCCTTATACGTATTTATCGTGCAAGGACCAGAAATGCAGCCACCTTCGCAAGCCATTACTTCTATAAAATTTCCCGGTGCTTTCCCTTTGGCGTATGCTTTGAGCAGAGCAATATTTTTCTTGTCAATATTAGTAACTATCAACGGCTTTATTCCTACATTTGGGTAAGATTCCATAACCGCAGCAATTACTCCGCCGGATTGAGCAAATCCTCTACCAGCTTTTATTTCTTCATCATCCTTATTTTCAGTTGGTATGATTTCTATTTTCATTCCCTTTAAAATAGCATCTAATTCTTCAAAAGTCAATACGTAATCAATCGTTTGATCATCGGCTGCCTCTTTTCTTTTTCCAACACAGGGACCGATGAAACATACTTTTGAATCGGGATATTTATTTTTCGCTATTTTAGAGGCATAATACATGGGTGAATTGGTTTGAGAAACGAATGGCTTCATTTCAATCAGATGTTTCTTGGTAAGTTCAACGTAAGAGGGACAGCAGGAAGTAGTCATAAATTGCTGACCCTGCTCCAATTTTTGCTGCAATTCTTCTCCTTCATGAAAAGCTGTTTCCATTGCCCCCAGCGCTACTTCTATGATTTCAGAAAATCCTATATTTTTTATAGCGGTTGCTATATCCGAAAAAGAATGTTCAAATTGAGACTGAACGGAAGGAGCCACAATAGCTGTAATTTTTTCATTTCTTTGGATTGCCGATAAAACATCAAATATTTGAGAAATTTCAAAAATTGAGCCAAATGGGCAGGCATTGATGCATTTTCCGCAAAAAATACATTTTGATTCATCAATATGTTCAATCCCGTTTTCATCTTTTTGTATGGCCTTCACGGGACATGATTCTTCGCACGGAACAGGAACGAAAACTATGGAGTGATAAGGACATGCTTCTTTACAAATTCCGCAATTTATACATTTATTATGATCAATTCCAGCCTGACCGTTTTCTTTAAAAAAAACGGCTTCTCTTGGGCAATTCATGTAACAGGCTCGTGCTACGCAACCTTTACACAAATTGGTAACTACGTAATTGGTCTTTACACATGCTGTGCAGGCTTCATCCACAACAGTAAATATAGATTTATTTTTCTCTGTTCTCAGAAGTGCTTTCCTTGCATATTCAGAAAGCGGAGTGAGTTCATCTTCTTCCTCTTCTATGCTGTATCCAAGAATTGGCATTATCTTGTACTTTAACACCGCTCTTTCCTTGTGAATGCAACATCGTCCTCGTGCTTGTGCTTTCTTAGGCGACATTTTAAGAGGAACCCGATCGATTTCACTTAAAAGTACACCTTCATTGAACAAGCTTACCAATTTTGTCATTAAATCTCTTCTTACTATCAATGTATTGTTTAAAAAAGCCATATTTCCTTGTATTTGAGTGGAATTTTGCTTGAAAGTTTTATTCTTAAACCTTACTTTTTTGTTTGCAAAGTTAGGGATTCCTTTTGAATTAAAGAAATTTTTCCTTAATTAAGTATGTCGATTTTCTGAAAACATAAGGATAGTTTTTTACGAAGAAATCCTCAAATTATGCAAGAAGAGGAAAGAACCAGTATTTGAGAACAATTGTAGGCATAGTGGAGAAAGCCAACGAAATCTTTAAAAAAGATCCACCCCTGAAAAGAATTTTGAAATTCAAAATTTACTTCATTAAAGAAAGTTTTTCACATCAACCAAATTTTCAATCCCAATCAATTTTTCCACTTTTTATGAGAATCGAAAAATATCATGTAAATTTGAACCATATTTTTTCAAGATAATTATTATTCATGTTTTCTTTTAATAAAATATATCGGTTATCCCAGCGCCTAAGGCTCTTATTTATTGGAACCGCTGCATTGATAGTAACGGCATCCCTATTTTTCACCAACAGACTCACTCGTCAACTTGCAACAGAAGAGCACAAAAAAATGGAAATTTGGGCAGGTGCCATGCGACAGGTGATCTTAGCCGGAGAAAATACCGATATAAATTTTCTCTCGGAAATAATTTCGGGAAACACAACCATTCCCGTTATTATGACCGATGAAAATGATAACTTAATTTCTTCTCTTAACGTAAATGAACCTGCTTCAAAAACCAATGACTATTATCGGAGAGAAATTGAACGGCTAAAGAAAAAAAATTCACATATTGAAGTAAGAATTGACAACACGTTACAACATATTTATTATGACGATTCTTTATTACTAAAACAATTAAGATATTTTCCGTACATTCAGTTAGGTGTAATTTTTATTTTTTTGCTTATAGCCTATCTGGCTTTTTCGGGAACAAAAAAGGCCGAACAAAATCAAGTATGGGTAGGACTTTCGAAAGAGACAGCTCACCAATTGGGAACCCCAATCTCTTCTCTGCTTGCTTGGCTGGATCTACTCCGAATACGCAATGATGACAAATTGCTGACAGAAATGGAAAAAGACGTCAACAGACTGAAAATTATTGCAGAACGATTTTCAAAAATTGGCTCAGCTCCTGATCTTCAACTAGTAAAACTGAATGAAACGATCACAAATGCAGTACAATACATAAGCCATCGTTCATCGCAGAAAGTAATAATCACATGCCATTTTCAAACTTCTGATAATGACCTGATTCGGATGAACGTTCCGCTTTTCGAATGGGTAATTGAAAATCTCTGCAAAAATGCCATTGATGCAATGAATGGAAATGGAAAAATTGACATTTTCGTCCAAAAAAAATCTAACGAATACATTGTTGACGTCAAAGACACAGGAAAAGGAATAGAAAAAAATAAATTTAAAGCCGTTTTCTCCACTGGATATACAACCAAACCAAGGGGTTGGGGGCTCGGACTTTCGCTGGCCAAAAGAATTATTGAGGAATACCACAAGGGAAAAATTTTTGTCAAGCAGTCCGAAATCGACAAAGGAACCACTTTTCGGATTTTGATGAAAGCTTGAAAAAAAGCAACAAACCATGTTTATATAAAGTGTTTGCTTATAAAATTGATAAAATAAACGGAAAAAATTTCAAAATAATATAGAATTTTGTACCTTTGTACCGCTTTTTAAAGTTATTGTGTCATGTCGAAATTTGAGCTTTACAACATTGTATTGAAAGATCTTACCAATGAAAAACGCATTGTAGAATTTGATTTGGACGATGCTTATTTTCAGAAAATCGATAGCCCTGAAGTACAACAAGGCAACGTACATGCAAAAATAACCGTACAAAAAAAAACTACGGTTTATAAACTCGATTTCGAACTGAATGGTTTTATAACTTTGCCTTGCTCCCGTTGCTTGGAAGATATGCAACAACTCATTCATTACAAGGAGTCCTTAGAAGTAAAGTTTGGCAACAAATTTTCGGAGGAAAACGATATAGTTATCGTACCTGAAGCTGATGGAGCAATAAATGTGGCTTGGTTTCTTTACGAATTTATCGTACTGAACATTCCATTGAAACATGTACATGCACCGGGAGAATGTAACAAAGCAATGATAACCAAACTAAAAAAGCACATTTCATCCACAAAGGAATACGAGGATGAAACTTCTTTGGAACTTGAAGATACCAACGAAGACGATTATTTTTCAAACAATCAGTTCATTGATTTAGAATTTGACAACTTACAGAATATTGACAATTAAATAAAATAAAATAAAATGGCACATCCTAAGAGAAAACACTCGAATCAGAGAACCGCAAAAAGAAGAACCCACGATAAGGCCAAACTCCCAACGCTGGCAATTTGTTCCAACTGTGGCGCAACGTATATTTACCACACCGTTTGTGGCGAATGTGGTTATTATAGAGGAAAACTGGCTATCGAAAAACTGGCTAATGCTTAAATAAAGCATTGAATTTTGAAAAAATTTTTAAAATCGTAATGTATAAAACAATTGGGCCCTGAGGAAGAAATTCGGCTTTGGGCTTGATTTTTTATTAATATATTTACAATATGTCAAAAATTAATGCAGTCATCACCGGTGTGGGAGGATATGTTCCCGATTATGTTCTTACCAATGAAGAACTAAGCACCATGATGGATACCAATGACGAATGGATCACCACTCGTGTTGGCATCAAGGAACGTCGCATTCTGAAGGATAAGGAACTTGGAACATCCTTCATGGCCTCCAAAGCTGTCGAAGATTTGTTGTCCAAATCAGGTACGAATCCAGATGAAATTGATATGGTACTATGCGCTACTACTACACCCGATTACATATTTCCGGCATGTGCAGCAATAGTAACTCAAAATGTTGGAATTAAAAATGCGGTCGCATTTGATATTCAAGCTGCCTGCTCGGGGTTTATCGTGGGTTTGACCACAGCCACAGGTTTAATAGAATCGGGCAGATTTAAAAAAATACTGGTTATTGGAGCCGAAAAAATGTCATCCATAACCAATTATGAAGACCGCACTACTGCTCCTCTTTTTGGAGATGCTGCAGGAGCTGTTTTGGTTGAACCTACAACCGAAAACGTCGGAATCATTGATTCTATCTTATTTACCGATGGAGTTGGTATCTCTCATCTTAATTTAAAGGGTGGAGGCTCAGTTTATCCTGCTTCTCACGAAACTGTTGACAAGCGCATGCACTACATCTATCAGGAAGGTCAGTTTGTTTTCAAACATGCGGTTTCCGATATGTCGGATGCTACAGTGAAAATTCTTGAAAGAAATCATCTGACAAAAGATGATATTGCATGGCTAATTCCCCACCAAGCCAATTTACGCATTATAGATGCTGTGGCTCAACGTATTGGTCTGGAGTATGAAAAAGTAATCATCAACATCAGTCGATACGGGAACACTTCTGCTGCTACAATTCCTTTATGTATGTGGGAATCGGAGAAAAAATTTAAAAAAGGCGACAATATAATTTTAACAGCCTTTGGTGCGGGCTTTACATGGGGCGCCGTATATCTGAAATGGGGTTATACAAAGGAATGAATTTAGTGTTTCTATATAAATAATCATTCTGGCAGGCTTTTCGCCTGCTTTTTTTTCTTCATTTCTACAAAAAACATAACCAAAATTCATAAATGGAGAAAAAATAGTTTTGATGTAATTCTAATGCGGAGTGATAAAAAAAGTCAATGAATTTTCATCAGAATATAATTTATTTTTTAAAGGTCTGATGGAACCCACATGTCTGAATATTATATTCATGCGTCTTTGTGTATGCAATACATGTGGGTTTCATATATCCTTTGTAAGCAAAGAAACAACTGCATGGAAATAATGTATTCAACGTCATTCATGAGACTTATAAATGTAAGCTTATGTTACTGTTAGGAATTTTATTCGGATATACATATTAACCATTATTTCCAACGGTACGATAATTTTCCATTAAATAATCCTTCCTTTATTTTTGGTGAGCAGCCTATAAAAATCATTTTTTTTATGTAAGTTTGCATGAAAAAGAAGAAAAACAATTGGAATTGCAACAAAATATTTATTCCAAAATGTTTTGATAATGGTCTTAAAATCAACAACATTGTGTTTATTTTTACAACAGTATGAAAAATTACGTTGTTTCGGCGCGCAAATACAGGCCTACAACTTTCAAATCGGTAGTTGGACAGACTGCTCTGACCAATACTTTGAAAAATGCCATAAAAAGTAATCATTTGGCTCACGCTTATCTTTTTTGTGGTACACGAGGAGTAGGAAAAACAACTTGTGCCCGCATTTTTGCAAAAACCATTAATTGTGAGCACCTTACCGAAGACTTTGAGGCTTGCAACGAGTGCGAGTCATGCAAGGCTTTTAATGAGCAGCGTTCCTATAACATTCATGAATTGGATGCTGCTTCCAACAATAGTGTGGAAGGTATTCGTTCGTTGATTGATCAAGTTCGCATTCCACCTCAAATTGGGAAATACAGTGTGTATATTATCGACGAAGTACACATGTTGAGTTCCAGTGCTTTCAATGCTTTTTTGAAAACACTGGAAGAACCGCCGGCTCATGCCATTTTTATTTTGGCAACCACCGAAAAGCATAAAATTATTCCAACCATTCTTTCGCGTTGCCAAATTTATGATTTTAACAGAATTTCCGTATCAGATATTGTGGGACATCTGCAATATGTTGCTCATGAAGAAGGAATAACGGTAGATGTGAACGGACTAAATGTCATAGCTCAAAAATGTGATGGAGGAATGCGTGATGCGCTCTCTATTTTCGATCAACTGGTAAGCTTGTGTGGAGATAATATTTCTTATCAGGATGTGCTCACCAATCTGAATGTTTTGGACTATGATTATTATTTTCAGTTGATAGAAGCCTTTATGAAAAATGATGTGAACACTTCTCTTCTTATTTTCAATGATATAATTCAACACGGTTTTGATGCACATCATTTTGTCTCCGGACTGAGTTCTCATTTTCGGGATTTGTTGGTCAGTAAAGATCCTCAAACCATTCAATTGCTGGAAGTGGGTGCCGATATAGGAAAACATTATCAAATGCAAGCTCAGCAATGTCCTGAAGATTTCATATTTAAAGCCTTGAAAATTTGTAACGATTGCGATTTGAATTACAATATCAGCAAAAACAAGCGATTGTTGGTAGAGATTATGCTGATTCGTCTTTGTCAACTTGTCAAACAGGAGGATAAACTCAATAGGGAAGAGAAAAATGAACCTCTGAAAAAAGTGGTTGGTGAGCTGAAAACAAATAATGTTGTTCTCGCTAAAAATAGCCCTTCATCGACTAAAGTTCAAGATTCAACGTCAAATCCAATGAGTACAGAAGTTGACGCAAAGCAGGTGAAAACGGAACGTCCGACAAGTATTTCCATTAAAAATAATGTTGTTTCTTCTCCTTCATCGTCCTATGAGGCACCACAAAAGGAACAGCCTGATATTCTGAACGAAATTTTTACTCAGGATGACTTGCAAAAAGCTTGGGCTGAACTTGCTAAAACTTTAGTAGATGAGGCACGAATGACCGCTTTCATGCAGTCAAATCGTCCCGAGCTTATTTCCAATACTGAATTTAGAATACTGGTTACCAATGAGTTACAAGAAAAGGAATTAAAACGGCTGAAGCCGACTATTTTGAATTTTTTAAAGACCGCTTTAAAAAATTCAAATATAAAAATGTCTATTCAAATTCAAGAAGATAGGTCGGTACAAAAAGGAAGAACTCCTGAAGAGAAATATAAAATAATGGCAGAAGAAAATCCGGCTTTAGCAAAACTTAGAAATGATTTGCAACTCGAAATTGATTAGCAGCCGGCAAAAAAATCTGAAATGTTAAATTGATTCAATAAACCAGGTTCGACATAAAAATGCATTATTCAGTACACCAAGAAAAAAATTAAATTTCATCAGAATATAATTTATTTTTTAATGGTCCGATGGAACCCACATGTCTGAATATTATATTCATTCGTGTTTGTGTATGTAATACATGTGGGTTTCTTAAAACCAGATAAATTTTTATAACGAAATATGTATAATAACAGGTTGTACTTGTATCTTGAATTCAGCAATTAATAAATAAGCAGGTAAATTTTTATTGCCTGCTTATTTAATTTTTTTTTTTATACTTTCGCACATTTTTTTCTACGTTATTCCTTTATAATTTTGTGTGCGCTTTTGCCGTTTGCCGTTTCCAGTTCAACCAGGTAAAATCCTTTTTTCAGCATTGAAAGATCAATTTCTTTTATATCATTGTTTTGCTGTTTAAGCAACGAACCCTGCAAGTTATAAATGCGAATGCTTTGGATATTTGCGGTAGAGGAAATGAACAATTTCCCGCTTGTCAAAGTTGGATAAACATAATCGCTCACATTATAGGATATTTCTCTGTTGTCATTAGTAAAATTTACATTTCGGTCAGTGAAAATCAGTAGTTGGCCGGGCTGCATGTTTATAGTCATGTTGGTATTGCTCACATTCAGGGTTTCGCCTGTCAGCAAATTGTACCATGTGCCGGTGCGTTGAAAGGACGGGTTGGCTGTTATTGAAGCATCAGATTGAAAATTACCCAAAACTACCATATTCAGGTCAGCATGAGAGAGAGCTATTCTTCTCCCCTGCGACCAGTCGTTATAGGCGACTTGCAAAGAATAATTTCCGTTCAGAAACGCATTAGGATACAATTTACGCATAGATATAATTTTTGCACAGGCGTCGGCAGCCGCTTTTCGATGCGGCAAATTCAGCCAGCCCCAAGCGTGAGGTTTTGGGTTGGTTCGGCCTCCAAACGAATCGATGGAATAATCGTAACCCATTTCTTCAAATTGCCACAACATTTTTGGGCCGGGCATCAAAGTTGCGAACGCCACTACCAAAGGTACACGTGAAATTCTGTATAAAGAATCAGTCTTAACTGTGCCATTCCCATAGGTTTTGGCCTTATAGAAATTTCTCTCTTCATCATGACTTTCAGCATAGCCCACCCATCTGCGCGGAGAAGTATTCATGCCAGAAAAATCACTATTGCTCTGAAAACCCATTGCAGCCTGCGAATATGCGTTATTCAAATTTCGCCACAAATACATACCCTGCGCTGCCAGATAATCTTCCTCGCTTCCTCCCACAAAATGTTCGAGAATAAACATGGCATCTGGTTTCACGTCGGTTACTGCGTAATAATAATCCTTCAGATTGTTGATACGGGTTTGGTCCCATGTCGATTCAGTGCCCGAATTTTGCGTAAATCCTTTGGTCAAATCCATCCGGTAGCCATCTACTTTGTATTCAGTAATCCAATACTGCAGCACTCTTTTGAAATATTCTTTGGTGCCGGAATAACTATGATTGAAATCGTTCAATACACTGAATTGATGAGGTGCCACGGGATTCATCCATGGATTATCGGCAGCAGGGCGATTTTTTGTGCTGTCCCAATAAAGCAGTGCAAACGGACAAATTCCCGAAGCCTGATTGAAAACCATATCGAGAATTACAGCCATACCTCTTTTGTGGCATTCGTCGATAAATTTTTTGTACATTTCGGGTGTTCCGTAAGCTTTATCCGGCGCAAAATAATGATTAGGATTATATCCCCAACTGTTGTTCCCATCAAATTCCTGTATAGGCATTAATTCCACAGCCGTAATTCCGAGATTTTTCAGATAATCGAGTTTGCCGATGGCAGCTTGAAGCGATTTTTCTGTAGTGAAATCGCGCAGCAGCATTTCGTAAATCACCAGATTTTCTTTTGCCGGCATGGAAAAATTGGTAATTTCCCAATTATAGGCAGGTTTCGCAGTTTGAAAAGTTGCAACCAGACCTTCAGTTTTACCTTCGGGATAAGGTTTCAGATTTGGATAAATGGTGTAATACTGATTGATCCATTTGTCGTTCCACGGGTCGAGCACGAGTTCGGTATAAGGATCGCTGCAGCGAATCGTTCCATCAACCAGATATTGATAGGCGTAAATTTTTCCCGGAGTCAGTCCGGTTAAGGTAATCCACCAGTATTCACCATCTTTTTTCAATTGATAGGCATTCAGTTGTGCCCAGTCATTAAATTCTCCAATAAGAAAAACATTGGTTTTATTGGGTGCATGAAAAACCAAAGTTACAGTTGTGTTGTCGATGTAATTGATTCCCAGTTTAGTCCCTGCCGGACGAGTTTGATTCACAACCGGTTCGGGAACGCAAACCAGCAGGGTATCGTAAACGGTATTGTTGTCGACTTTGGCAGAAGCAATAAAAGTATAATCGCCTGCCACACTAAAATTGTAGGAATAAGTTAGTGAGGTGGCTGCCTGTTGTGTAGCCAGAACAGTGTTGTTGAGCAACAATTTAAGTTCGGCACTCATCGAAGAACTAACTGTAAAGTCGATACTAGAGCCGATAGCGACACTCTGATTGGAGGTTGGGAAAGTAAAAGCCACATTAAAATTGCTTTCATAAACAGTTACAAAGATATCCGCTCCTCCTATATCTTTTCCCTGTAGGGTACCAGTGCTATTTCGAAAAACAAAAGCCAACTTTCTGACAACTTCTCCGGGACTTAAATTATAATATCCTGCCATATTGGGGGTTATCAAAAGCTTCCATTTGTTATTGCCCAGCGAAGTCAACTTATATTTTGGAGAATTGTCACCCCAAACAGGTGCATGTTTCCAATCGCTCGGTGAAGTGCTTGATGAGGTGATTACGCCTGTGTGAGCATATACATCGCCGGTGTAATCTTTCAAACCTGCAGTGCCTTGTGTGGCGTCATAAATAATTTCTATTTCTCCCGGGTAGTCTTTGGTGATAAAAGTGGGATTGGTAGTAATGATTTGTCCCCAGCTTAATAAATAGCAAAGCAGTAATGAAAAAGTGAAAAGAATTTTTTTCATGATAATAGCATTTAAACAGTTTGACTTACATGCAAATGTAAAAGTTTAGTTTCTAAAACATCGAATTCTCTATAAAAATTAAAAGATTTTTTCGTGCAAACGATTGCAAAAAGAATACAGTATTTTTATTTGCCTTTATTGTAAATAACTAAAGTTTCGCAGTTCTTTATTTCCTGTCTTTCAAATCATTAAAGCGAAGTGCGAAACTTTAGTAAATAATCTTTCGTAAGTTAATAGTGTACATCCAAGAGCAACCGTTTAACATTGCCAATGGCAATGTACAGCCAGGGTAATATCTTTGGCATGTCGTCTTTCTTCATGACCTGTGCATGATGTGATTTGACATTTTCTGTCAACTTGTTGTAAGGAGTAGCATCATAGGTGATCCATTCAACCATTGGATTTATGTGTTCTTTGACAGTGTTTAAAATTACGTCAGCCTTTTAATTTAGGATATTTTGCGAATTATCATTTTATATTATTTCGACCGCGCTAGCTTAATGTATCTTTATACACTATTTGTCAAAAGTCAAGATAGCCTTATTATCATTAAATTGAAAAAGTATCATATTCTGTCAAAAAATGATATGAATTATCCACTGGATAATGTTATTTTTGTCTTCACTTTATAATATTGAGTAGTGTTACTTTAAAAAATCTAATATCATGAAATTTTCTTTTTTGTCATCACTCTCTTTAATTATCGTTTCTGCCAATATTTGTTTGTCTGGTTTTGCACAGTGCGGGAAAGGCGAATATACAATCTCAGCTTTTCCGTGTTTAAACTGTGCTGTAACCTGTCAAAAACCTGCAGGCCCAGAATGGATACACAATGCTACATTTTATCAAATTTATCCACAATCGTTTAAAGATACAAATGGCGATGGCATTGGCGATTTGAAAGGTGTAATCAGTCAGTTGGATTATGTAAAAAGCTTGGGTGTAGATGCTATCTGGATTAATCCGTTTTATGTATCGCCATTCAGAGATGCAGGTTACGATGTCGCCGATTATTACCATGTTGACCCACGCTACGGTACCGATCAGGATGCCAAAGATTTATTCCGGATTGCCAAACAAAAAGGACTTCGAATCATTGTGGATTTTGTGCCAGGACATACATCCATTGATCACCCGTGGTTTAAGGCCTCGTGCAGTTCGACGCCAACAAAATACAGCAACTGGTATATATGGACAAATGGAACCTGGTTCGATGACGAAAACGGCAAGTATAAAGCGAATTTTATTCAGGGCTTTTGCGACAGGGATGGCAATTACATGATTAACTTTTTCTGGCATCAGCCAGCATTAAATTATGGTTACGGTCAGCCAGATCCGAAACAACCCTGGCAATTAAGCACCACTCATCCCGATGTCGTTGCACTACGTACCGAAATGAAAAATGTTATGCGTTATTGGCTTGAAATGGGCTGTGATGGATTCAGGGTTGATATGGCTGGTTCGCTGGTAAAAAACGACCCCGAAGGAAGTATTAAGTATTTTTGGCAGGACATTCGAAAAATGCTTGATCAGGAATATCCCGATGCATTCATGGTGTCAGAGTGGAGTGAATCAGCTACTGCTGTCAATGCCGGTTTTCATGCCGATTTTATGCTTTGGCAGGAAGGTTATCAGGACTTGTTTATGCACGAAAATAGTTATTTCAGGTCTGCGGGAATCGGAAGTATCAGTCATTTTATGTGGCGATACAACGAACAAAGCACTGAAACAAATGGCAAAGGATATATTTCGTTAACTGTAGGAAATCACGATTTGGAAAGAATAAATAACAGGGGGCGCAACAGGGCTGATTTGGAAATCATTCAGGTGTTTAACTTTACGATGCCTAACATTCCGTTTATTTATTACGGAGATGAAATTACCATGCGTCAACTGCCGCTTGTTACAGGAAAAGAGGGATGCTACGGTACCAGAGCAGGAGCTCGTACACCAATGCAATGGGATACCACAGCGAATCTTGGCTTTTCGACCAGTGCTCCTGAAAGACTCTATTTGCCAGTCGACAGTTCAAGGAATGCTCCTAATGTTTTAGCGCAAGAAAATGACCCGGATTCATTTTTAAATTTTATGCGGAAATTAGTCCTGTTACATAAAACTGAACCAGCATTGACAAATTATGCAAAATTTGTTCCCGTATATGTTCAAAAAAACAAATATCCTTTCATTTTCATGCGGATATTTGGTAACGAAAAATTGTTGGTAATACTTAATCCCGATAGTAAACCGGCAACAGCAATTGTTGAAGGAAACCTGAAAGGCAAGCGAAAATTATTGCTCGGCAAACTTCCGGTTTGGAAACAAAATACAGGAACAACCGAAATACAGGTAGATGGACAATCCTATTCAGTTATAAAACTCAAATAAGTCTTTTTATTGATGAAAAAGGTGAGCCGATATTATTTTATTTTCTCAGCGTTAGTCCTTTTATTGCTGTTTTCAGGTTGTCGTAGTTTGCAAAAAAACTCAAAAACCAGTAAAACAGGCTTCACTCCTGAGGCTTATACGGCTTTGTATGCCGATAAGTGGTCGGCAATAAACGACAGTGTGAAAGCCGGTTGGAAAAATCACAGCGGAAAACCATCTAACAATGCTGTGCCCGACACATTTGCGTATGCATTTAACGAGTGGACATTATTTTATTGGGATTTGTATTTTACACAAATCGGATTATTGAAACATAACGAACTAAAGCTAGCTAAAGGAGGGATAAATAACCTGAAAGCGGAACTGGACAAGCGTGGATTTATACCCAATGCGAATACGGATTGGGGGGAAAACCGTTCGCAACCACCCTATTTTGGCATAATGGTAAAAGAATTTTACGATTTTACAAAAGATAAAAAATGGTTAAAAACGATGTATGCTGCCGTTTTGAAAGAATACAAATTCTGGACAGATACATCGGCGAACCGAATAGAGGCAAATACAACTGAACTTGGTCTTCAGCGCTATTTTCACCATGCCACCGAAACAGAGCTACTTGAACTGTATGATCAGGAACTCACTTCTCGTTTTGACTTTCCAAAAGATATTGAAAAATCCAAAAAATTGAATATTGCTTCGCAATTTGCTGCTGAAGCTGAATCAGGGATGGACTTTACGCCCCGTTTCGAAAATCGCTGTTCGGAGTTTATAGCTGTCGATTTGAACTCCAATCTATATTTGTACGAAAAGTATCTGGCTTATTTTGAACAAGAACTTAAAATAGGTAATGGTCAGCAATGGTTAGCAAAAGCCCGAAAAAGAAAAGCGCTTATTCAGAAGTACTGTTGGAACGATGAACGTGGGTTATTTCTGGATTATGATTTTGTAAACAACAGAAGCAGTAAAGTAGCAGCTGCAACAGCATTTTCACCGCTCTTTGCAGGTCTGGCCTCGAAATATCAGGCAGACCGAATGCGTGAAAATCTGCATCTGTTCGAGAGTGAAAACGGAATTGTAGCCTGCGAAAGCACGGATGAAAAGAGAATTTACCAATGGGATCATATTTCCGTCTGGTCGCCAATGCAATCATTGGTTATCATGGCGCTTGATAATTATGGTTTTAAGGAAGATGCCTGCCGCATTGCCATGAAACATCTAGACCTGATAACAGCCAATTTTTTTAACCCAAATCCATCAACTTATGTAGATAAAAGCGGAAAAAAATTTTACAGATTGCCAGGAGGAATTTATGAGAAATACACCCGATTTGGCACAATAAACGACAGGGAATATAATGCAAGTCTAATGTATGGTTGGTCGGCAGGAGCTTTTGCTTTTGCATACGATTATTTAATTGTTAATAGTCAACATAATTTTACTATAAAATGAAGAAAATCAGAATTTTATTTATAATTGCTTTTTTGTTCATTTCATTGTTTGGACAAAAAATTTTATGTCAGTCTGAATTAAAAATAACTTCGGACCATCATTATTTGAGTTATAAAAACGGAGACCCATTTTTCTGGCTTGGAGATACAGCTTGGGAATTATTTCATCGTTTAAAACTGGAAGAGATTGAAACATATTTGGAAAACAGAAAACAAAAAGGATTTAATGTTGTTCAAGCAGTTATACTTCCTGAAATGGATGGATTGAGAGTTCCAAACAGATACGGCGATGTTCCCCTTATAGATATGGATCCTACAAAACCTAATGAAAAATATTTTCAGTTCGTCGATACGGTTGTAAAATTAGCAGCAAAAAAAGGTATTTTTATGGGTTTGCTACCCACTTGGGGAGATAAAGTTACTCAACTCTGGGGTGAAGGTCCGGTGGTTTTCAATCCTGAAAATGCCTATAAATATGGAAAATGGATAGGCGAAAGGTATAAGAGTTATAAAAATATTATATGGATACTTGGTGGCGACCGACCTCCCATGAAGGATAGTGCCGACTGGCGACCTGTTTGGAGAAATATGGCCAAAGGAATAGAAAAAGCTACCAATCATTCAGCACTTATTTCTTATCATATCTGGGGAGGTGAAATGTCAACATCACAATATATTCATTCCGAAAAATGGCTGGATATAAATATGATGCAGTCGGGTCATGGTTCGGGAAAAGATGTTCCTGTGTGGGAATGGATAAAACGGGATTATTGTATGAAGCCAACAAAGCCCACTCTAGATTCGGAACCAAATTACGAAGATCATCCTGTGAATCCGTGGCCAAGTTGGAATCCTGAAAATGGTTATTTCAGAGATTACGATGTTCGCAAGCAGACCTATCGTTCTGTTTTTGCGGGAGCATGCGGTGTTACATACGGCAATCACAGTATCTGGCAGTTCAGGAATGAACGCGACCCAAATATAAATTTTGCGGAGAGATACTGGACTGAAGCATTGGACAGACCCGGTGCATTTCAGGTTGGATATTTGAAAAAACTTATTGAATCACGACCATCATCAAGCAGGATTCCGGATCAATCCATTATTCTGGAAGGTCAGGGAGAAAAAGAAGAGTATATTTGTGCTTTCAGAAATCGATCAAATGATTATGCCATGATTTATATTCCTGTTGGTAAAACAATTACAATCAAAACATCATTTATTAAAACTAAAAAACTGAAAATCAGTTGGTTTAATCCACAAACATGTGAGACAATTCAAAGCATAGAAACAATTAATACCGGTAAAATGTGTGTTACAACTCCAACAACCGGTTTTGGTAAAGATTGGGTTTTGATAGTAGAAAAAGATTTAGTAAATACAGCAAAGTAAGATTTTATTTTTATTTCTAAGTACATGACAAAAATTTTAAAAATATCAGAATTTGATTTAAAACCCCCATTTAAAGCACTATTGCAATGAAGTTCATATTTGAAATAACTTTTTCCCATTCTACCATTGTTCAGCATTCTGATTGGCTATTCATGTTCGTGTAAAAAAAATTTCGACCAGATATGCCCAACAAAATGCAATGGTTACTATAGCGACAAGTTTTTTAATCCTATAAATAACCCTCAAAAGAGTGTCTTCTAAATTTAATCCAGTTGTTTTCATTATAACCGATTGGTAGTCAGCTATAAAGAAAAATTTCAAGGTCTTTACCAAAAAATGACAATTATTTTTTGATTGTCAAGTAATTATATCGCAATATAATTATTGTAATATACGGAATATTATTTTATAAGTCAAGCATTTGTGAATCGATAGATAATTTGAACCCAGTTCTGAATGAAAAAAAACACATTATTATTACTGCTTCTAATATATTTTGAGATGCTTACAGCTCAAAATCCTATTTGCCCTCCCGGTTTGAATATTGCCGACCCTTCTGCACGAGTCTGGAATGATGGACGGCTATATGTGTACGGTTCACGCGACGAAAGTTTTAATTATTATTGTTCTTTTGATTACTGGGTTTTGTCCACTGATGATTTAATTCACTGGCAATATACACCGAATGTTTTTGCGTCTAAAGGACAATACGATCAGGTGCCATTTAACGATAATTTGTTGTTTGCACCTGATTGTATGTATAAAAATGGCACTTATTATTTGTATTATTGCCAGCCGGATGGCATTCAAGGAGTTGCTACCAGCCTTTCACCAATCGGTCCGTTTACAAATGCTAAAGAAATTTATCTGAAAAATAAGAATCAAATAGATCCTGCTGTTTTTGTGGATGACGATGGTCAAGCGTATTATATGTGGGGTCAATTTCAGGGAAAAATTGCCAAACTAAAACCTAACATGACAGAGATTGATACCACTACCATTGTTGATAATCTGGTTACTGAAAAAGAGCATTTTTTCCACGAAGGCGGCTATATGGTCAAAAGAAACGGAATCTACTATTTTGTTTATGCCCATGTCGGGCGGAAAAATATGCCTACCTGCATTGGTTATTCCACTTCAAAATCTCCTTTGGGTCCATTTAAATACGGAGGAGTTATTATCGACAACGATGGTTGTGATCCTGCTAACTGGAACAATCATGGATCAATTGTCGAATTTAAAGGTCAATGGTATGTTTTTTATCATAGAACTACCAACGGATGTGTCAATTCACGGAAAGCCTGTATTGAACCGATTTATTTCAACACGGATGGAAGTATAACCGAAGTAGAAATGACTTCGCAGGGCGCAGGAAAACCGCTTGATGCTTTTTCTAAAATCCAAGCAGAGCATGCTTGTCTGCTTTCGGGTCATGTCCGGGTAGAATCTTATTCCTTCGACACAAATAATCCTTTAAATCCGACTAACAGCGATCAACTGGGGCAAATTGAAGATAAAGACCGTGCTATGTATAAATACATTGATTTCGGAGAAGGAGTCGATTCCGTCTCAATACGTATTGCACCCGGATTAAATTCCGGAAAAATTAGCTTTATACTGGATAATTCATGGTCATTACCTTTTGCAGAGATAGCTGTGGACGGGGGAGGAGATGGTAAAACATGGAAAATTTTTAGCTGTAAAGTTAAGCGTGTTAATGGTATTCATGCTCTGAATCTCACATTTAGTTCAACTGGAAGCAATACTTTTAATATAGATTGGTTTACATTTAAACATCAATAATTCAACTTAATAACCAATATTATATTTATTTCAAAGCTTAAATAAAAAAAATAAAAAAGGTATTTCTTTTGTATCATGGTCATTTTATTTTCATTTTTTGAACTTAAATAACACAGTTCTTGTAACAATAATTAACACTTTAAATTAATGAAAAAATTAGTATTGCTTGCATTTATTTTTTCCACAATTTTTGCTTTCGGTCAGTTACCAACATTTAAAATTAGTAAAAAAGTCATCGCTGATATTGATGATAAACTCTTCGGCCAATTTATGGAAAAACCCAGCTGGGACGGCGAAATAGGAGGCGATGGTGCAATTGATAAAAAAACAGGTTCTGTTTCACCGGATGTATTGGCTTATCTCAAGGAAATGAAAATTCCGATTATACGCTATCCGGGAGGTACCGATGTTGATTATTATCAGTGGTATAATTTAATAGAAAATGTACCGGGAAAACACCAGAAGCGCCCGGCTTACCGAAATTATTCTGGGACAGGCAAGATAACTTCCGATAATCGCCTTGGGTTGGATGCGTTTTTAACTCTTTGTTCAGAGCTTAAATCCGAACCTCTTTTGGTGGTCAACATCGGAGATGCATTTTTCAGGAAAATCAGTATTGAGGAATCGGCAAAAAATGCAGCCGGATTTGTAGCATATTGCAATAGCAAGGTGGGAACAAAAGTTTCGGAAGGGATGCCGCCTGATTGGCCAGCAATCAGGGCAAAGAACGGTCACACGAAGCCTTACAATGTTCGTTATTTCGAAATTGGGAATGAGATTCAATTATTTAAGTCGATGAAAGAAAAAGATGTGAACGATAGTTTGGTAAATCATTATGTCAATTGCTTGGAGGCAATTGTGAATGCGATGCTTGACGTTGACCCAAATATCAAGATTATTACCGATGGAGAAATAAAAGAAGTTTCTGAACAAATAAAACGCAGACTGGGCAATAAAATCAGTTATTTAGCATGTCATTATTATTTACCATGGGAAATTAATACGGTAAAATTGGATACCACTACAATAGATATAAAATCATTAACCCAAGCTGATATTTGGAATGCATGGGTGGCAACGCCTTATATTCATCCGGAAACAGGACAATCTTATTTTCCCAAAACAGGCAAATATAATCATGCAGCCGATGCCGGATACGATTTGGCTATAACAGAATGGAACTGGAATGGTTGGTGGAACAAAAAGATCTTACCAGATGCAGCATTAAATTCGCTTTTTGCAAAAGGAATAGGTGCAGCTGGTTTTATACATGCAATGATGCGTGATGCCGGACGGATGAAAATTGGTTGTCAGTCGATGTTGGTTGGCAACGTATGGGATATTAATGCCATTCGGGTGGACACTACCGGAAAGATGAAGGCTCGATTTTTCCCAACGGGTAAAGTTACCACACTTTACTCAAAATATCACGGAAACCAATTATTGGAGATGAGTGAAAAGAATCAGTTGTTTTACACACAGCCATATAAAATGAACTCAATCGAAGCTGTATCCCGGGTGACATATGTCGATGCATTAGCATCGCGCAACGAAACTACGCTTTACATATCGTTCATCAATCGAAATTTTGCGAATGATATGGACGTGGAAATTGATTTATCTGATTTTAAAACTGATTCAAAATATAAACAGCACATTTTTACAACAAACGATATGATAACAAACGAATTGGGTTATTTTGAAGATAAGTCTGAAAAAGTTAAAAACCATAAGCCGCTGATTGTTCATCTTCCAAAACACTCATTATCGATTTTTGAGATTAAAATTTTTTAGAAATAAGTTCTTTGCGTGAAAAAATTAAAAGAGGGTGTTCCAAAAGGACACTTTCTTTTTTAGATTAAGCAGCTGATTTAACCCAACTTTCCATTCATTAGCCGGAACTCATTGCTAAACAAGTAAATATACTGTCTGGAGGATGAGTTTGGGTACTACAAATTTTTCGTCGTTTGAATAGCTGTTGTTTGTACTTTAACGCTTCGTAAATTTCTGCAACTTCCTGACTTCGACAAGATTCAAGAGGTATTTTTGTAACGATCACACAATGAGATATTTGTATTTTTTGCATCGCCGAAATGGGTGACGCAAGAGGAAAAAGTATTACATTAGCATATGTTTGTACGTAAGAAAAAGAATCGTTCAGGGACTACCAGTGTCGTTGTAGCAGAGAAAAGGAAAGGAGTTTTTAGAGAACTAAAAACAATAGCTGTAAGTAAAGATAAAGATGAAATAGAAAAACTTATTCTTCAAGGCAAAAAAATGGATTTCTGCTTATTTGGGAGATCGGGATATTTTTGAGTTATCTGATCAAGAAGCAGAAGAGAAACAGGTTACAGAATATCTTCTCACGAAAATAGAAAACATTCTGTTCAACAGTACTCAATTGATATTGGATAGGGTATATCAAGCTATCGGGTTCGATGCGATAGAGGATGAAATCCTGAGACACTGGGTGGTAGCTTGTCTGAGCCAACCGATGAGTAAATCGGATTCTCTAAAGACGACAAGCATGCACAACCACCTGTTTTCCGCATTTTTTTTGCAACACCCTTATAAGTATTTGAATATCAATAATAATATTTTAATTTTGGGTGTTGCAAAATTATTATTATGTTTATCCGAAAAGTAAAAAATCGATCTGGAAGTCAATCTGTACAAGTG
>Ga0255345_1000495_pt1 | contig 64618 bp, 59 predicted proteins | sample wastewater_treat_6_FD_192415 | JGI IMG/M metagenome (GOLD analysis project Ga0255345, IMG submission 192415) | Wastewater microbial communities from Lulu Island WWTP, Vancouver, Canada - plant20 | ecosystem: Engineered > WWTP > Wastewater > Unclassified | place: Canada: Vancouver, British...
CAGGACTCAAATACATCTTGGAGATTAAAATCTAAGGGAAGCAGCAGTTGTAATGAGCCTAGGACTTCTGGTATACTTTTCATTGCGGGGACTCCTTCCTTCTATCTTTGGTTTCCTAATTGATTCCATTATACAAGGTTCGTCCCCGCTTTGCATTAGAAAATACTTCACTTAGAGAGTTTTGAAAGAGCCTCTCTATATCAAAACATTCATCAAACCTCGCCACGATTAATGTTGTTTCAATTAGCAAATTATTATCAGACTTTATTTCAACTCATAAATTCGAATGAAGTTTTCATCGAATAATTTATAGAAAACCATGACAATCCATAATCTGGAATATTATGGAATTATTGAATTACAATTGTTACCTCCGTCCCTCTATTAAGAGCAGCCATTCTATATTAAAGATTCCCTTTTCTATATATAAACAAATCGCTCCCTAATTCTCTTTTGAAAGATTCTATTCATTTGGGTAATTTTGGGCTATACTAATTAAGATTTCTCTTGTTTCTCATCCGCACCAATTTGTTGAATTCAAATACGGAAGGCTTTGCATGAGTTATTCAGATCCAACCCATCTAGGTATTATTGCTTGCCCAGGAGCAGAGGCGTTCGCAAATCAGGTTATACGAAAGCTCTCTGGAATCTATAAGCATCGATTCATGAGAAAAGCTCAAGCTATTGCAGGAAGATATCATATCACTCCTGATCTGGTTATTAGAAAGATCAACTTTGCAAATGACTGTAACACTGGCATGCTTTTTTTGCCAGGAGATAAAGAACGTTATCGACCACCCAAATTCAAGATCGATGTAAGACATACTTTTTTTGCAAATGGCGAGATAAAAACAGAAATCCTTGAATCTATCAGGGGAAGAAGTATTTATATCTTTCAGGATGTAGAAAATCATCAACCTGTCTCATTTAATGATGGCACTATTCAAAAAGTCCTTTCAGTAAATGATCATATTTTTAACCTTTTTGTAGCTATTGACGCTGCCATGCAAGCTGGAGCTGCAGAAATAAGTCTTGTGCTACCAATATATCCCTATTCGCGACAACATAAGAAAAAGGGAAGAGAGGGATTAACTGCAGCTCGCATAGGCAAGATGCTGGAAAGCCTTGGTGTTGATAGAATCATCACTCTTGATATTCACTCAAAGGAAATTGAGAATGCATTTGACCGGCTCCGAATGGAGAACTTGCATGCTTCTTTTCAGATCATCGAAAAGCTGACGTCGATTATTGATATAGCAAAAGAAGATATAGTAGTACTTGCCCCAGATACAGGTGCAGTCGATCGAAATAAATTCTATGCAAATGCTTTACAAAAGCCCTTAGCTTTACTTTACAAAGAAAGAGACTATTCAAAAATCACTAAAAGTGCAGCAGAAACCAATATCAGTGAAATGCGATTACTCGGTAATGTCTCGAATAAAGTTGTCTTTATGGCAGATGACATGATCGGCACCGGCGGAACTCTTATTAAGGCAATGAGATATCTAAAAGAACTTGGCGCCAGCAAAGTTATATGTGCAGTTAGCCTTCCAATTTTTTCAGCAAATGCAATTGATGAATTTGACGCTGCTTACAAGGAAGGATTATTTTATAGAGTAATAGGAACAAATGCCATATATCATAATGAATTGCTTAAAAAAGAGTGGTATATCCAGAGTGACGTCACTGGCCTTTTTGCGCAGGTAATTAGCTTGCTGCATCACGATAGATCCTTGAGCTCTCTTTTGGATAATCGTGATGTTGTGGCTCGTCTTATCAAGAAAAAGTTAGAAAGTACAGGTAGTAGTAGAGTCTCTTCAAATCAGCCAAAGGATGAGAATATAAGTGAAGATGTTATTCCTTATGGCGCCGCTAATAAGCCATGAAGACCCATCCTCGTCCTTCCAATAATTAAAGTGAAGGCAAATTAAAAGCAGTCTAACGTTGTACTCTACCAGAGGCATCTCCTCCTAAGAGCTTCTCAATCTCTCCCTTTTCAATAAGAGCAAAATCGCCAGAAATAGAATGCTTTAAGCAGGAAAGCGCAGCAGCATATTCAAGGGCTGCCTGATAGTCCTTCTTCGTAATCAATCCATATATTAGACCGGCGACAAAACTATCTCCAGCCCCAACTCTATCCACAATATCGGATATATGATATTTACGCGATACAAACCTCCGTCCCTCACTGACGATCATCCCTGACCAATCATTATTATCGGCTGAGAAACTCTCTCGAAGAGTCACTGCTGCTATCTTTGCGTTTGGGTATTGCTTTAAAGCAATCTCACACATCGCTTGATATGCATCGAGATCAAGCTGTTGAGCTCCAATAGCTGAAGGGCCCTTAATACCTAATGATTTTTGATAGTCTTCTTCATTCCCTATAAGAATATCTGCATATCGCGCAATTTTTGACATCACACTATATGCTTCCGCTCCATAGTTCCATAATTTGGCTCTATAATTCAAATCAAAAGATACAGTCAATCCCTTGTCTTTAGCAGTACGAACAGCTTTAATCGTTTCATCAGCGCAATTTTGAGAAAGAGCAGGTGTAATTCCTGATATATGAAACCATTGCATATCTTTAAATGAAGCATCCCAGTCGATGTCCTCTTCAGTAATTCTTGAAATTGCTGAGTTTTCCCTATCATAAATGACATTACTTGGACGCTGATTGGCTCCATTCTCGAAAAAATATATTCCCAGCCTCCCCTTCTTAAATTTTAGGCATGAAACATCAACACCATGCGATCGAAGCTCTCTCATGCATTCTCTTCCAATTGGATTGTCTGGCAAAATACTAATAAAGCGCGCTGGAATGCCCAATCTTGAGAGAGCAACAGCCACATTCGCTTCACTTCCGCCAAAAGTTGCTTCAAAAAAAGGCGACTGAAGTAATCTTTCCTGTCCAGGAGATTTTAACCTAAGCATAATCTCCCCAAATGTTGCTATGCTCATTCCAATTCTCCTCCCTATTCAACAAGATGAATTTGAGCATGTAATCCTGGAATACCCACGCTCACCTCAAGTAAACCCTGTTTATTTTCGATCTCGGAACCAGGAATAACATAAGCTTTAAAATAAGAAAGCATAGCCAATGTTCTTTTGATCGATGGGGTTTTGACTTCAATACAACCTCCGTCCCTCATTGATCTGCTCTGGTTCTCCTCATCTATGCCCTCCTGCACAATTGGCAGGAATCCTATCATCGCTCGTCGTGCAGATTTTACAAGTCTCTCAATTTCATCAAATTTTCCTGCTTCAAGAAGGTCTGCTGAGACAATCCATGAGCCACCGCAAGCCAACACATTCTTCAAAGAAAGGTATTCATTAATGTTGTTTTCCTGAATTCCTCCTGTAGGGATGAATGACACCTGCTGATACACTGACCTAAATGCATTAAGAGCCTTAGCGCCACCAGAGACCTCTGCAGGAAAAAATTTCAAAATGTTAAGGCCCATAGCCATAGCTTGCTCTATAAGCGAAGGGTTGTTTACCCCTGGGAAAATAGGAACATCTTTCCCCAAACAGTATTCACATATTGATGGGTTAAAACCTGGAGAGACAATAAATTGTGCTCCTGCCGAAATAGCTGCATCTACTTCATCTTTTTTCGTCACCGTTCCAGCGCCAATCAAAATATCCTCATAGCATGATGCAAATCTCTCAATTACTTTAGGTGCAGCCTTTGTCCTAAAAGTAATCTCAGCAACAGACAACCCACCTCTACGAAGTGCTGTAGCAAGACCATCAGCTGTATCCGCAGAATCAATCTTTATTACAGGGATAAGACCATTTCTATAAAATAGTTCTCCTATTTCCTCTTTTTTTACCATTGCATAATCCTTAAAAATCTATGTTATGTTCTAGTCCACATAGCTAAAGTCAAGTCTCTCCTTTAGCTAGAGCCGACAAAATCCACGTTAACATCGTATTTTTTCAGTCCTAATTGTTTCTTTTGGAAAATCCTCCGTCTCCTATTTTCTCCGATATCCAATACACAATTTATCTGATTTCCTTAGTTAGCAATTTCCAATCAAAATTCCAGCCAGATAAAATCTTTCCGATCCGTTCTTCAATTCCTGATTGAAATAAATATGATATCCATTCTTTTAACTTTAATACTTATATAGCTACTTTTACCACAACTTTTCTCACCGATTCCGCCAATGCTCCCGCTTTCATACATGGCCGATGGGCATCCTCGGGGAAAAAAATTGCAAGTTGCTCAGCATTCATCGCCAAAAAATTAGCATTTCTATCTGTTGGTAAAGCATAAAATTCTATATCAGGCTTGTAAGGCTCAATTACTTTGAGTGCATTTACTGGCAGCACCTCAATGATTTCTTTTCCAGAAATCATCATTTGAATGTCTATATATTCTCGATGAGATTCAAATCTGCACTCTGAATGTTCTTTAACTGTATATTCTTGAATGAGCGCAAAGACAGCATCGCCCTCAATAGAATACTTCCCTGTTGAAAGCTGACGCCAAAGTCCCTTATGGAGCCAATCAAAAGCGATATCTAGATTTTTACTAAGTCCTCGATATCTAGATAATTCTGAAAGCATGCTGACAATCATTTTCTTACTCCTTATATAGGGAATTCTGAATAAATAAACAATCGCTTTTGTTAATTATTCAATAAACCTCCGTCCCTAGAGCTATGCAGAGCCATAGGACCATAACCCTTCTGTCTTCTAAGTAAAAACTACCTATAGTGCCCATATGTCAGACTATTTAAATCTGCAACCCTCACATCTAGGCTGTATTAATCCTCCGTCCCTCTAATCCCCACATGAACTTGTTATTACTGTTATCTAGCCAGCCAACCGCCATCGACAGCGACAGTATACCCATTAACATAATCGCTTGCTGATGATGCTAAAAAGACAGCAGCGCCTTTCACATCTTCAGGCGTACCCCATCGACCCGCTGGTATGCGATCCAGGATCTCCTCTGACCGCTCTCTATCTGCTCTCAGCTCCGCTGTATTGTTAGTTGCCATATAGCCTGGAGCAATTGCATTCACATTGATCTTATATTTTGCCCATTCATTTGCTAATAATCTTGTCAGACCCATCACGGCACTTTTCGATGCTGTATAAGAAGGCACCCTTATTCCTCCCTGGAATGAAAGCATTGATGCAATATTGATGATCTTTCCTCCCGTCCCTTGTTCGATATATTTTCGCGCCACTGCCTGACTAAAGAAGAATACTGTCTTGGCATTCAGGTCCATGACATCGTCCCAATCTTTCTCCTTAAAATTAATTGCATCTTCTCGCCTAATAATTCCAGCATTGTTGACCAAAATATCCACTCGTCCAAAAGTGCTTATGGTCTTATCTAAGATGCCCTGAATTGGCTCTATTGTCAGAAGGTTTGCTACAATCTCTAGGTATTTGTTCCCTTGTGCCTCTATGAAACTAGCTGTCTCCTTTGATGGTACGTAATCTACCCCTACAACGTCTGCTCCAGCTTCTGAAAGTGCAATGCTCATTCCTTGTCCGAGGCCAGTCGAACTCCCGGTTACAATCGCTACTTTGCCATCGAGCTTAAATTTATCCAAAATCATATCTTTTCTCCTTTCAATATAGATCAGTTCAACGTAGATCAGTCATATTGACATTATCCATATCATCAAAAGTCTGGTTTTCCCCGGCCATGCCCCAAATAAAGGTATATTTCCCAGTTCCTACTCCTGAATGAATCGACCAGCTCGGACTGATTATGGCCTGCTCGTTTCGTACTACAATATGGCGCGTTTCCTGCGGTTTGCCCATCAAATGAAATACTACTCTGTCATCTGGCATATCAAAATATAGATATGCCTCCATTCGCCTCTCATGTGTGTGTGCCGGCATTGTGTTCCAGACACTGCCTTCCGAAAAAGTCGTCATTCCCATTACAAGCTGGCATGTTTCGAGAACTGTCGGATGAATATATTGATTGATCACTCTTTTATTGCACTCCGCATCACTACCCAGCGCCACATGGTTAGCTTGATCAAAAGTTATAAGCCTTGTTTTGCATGCTCTATGAGCGGGTGCGCTATTGAAATAGAATTTTGCCGGCTCTTTTGGATTCTTGCTTGAAAATATTACATATTTTGAACCCATCGAGATATATAAAGCATCTCGTTGTCCAACATCATAGGTGTTGCCATCTACCTCGATAGATCCTTCTCCTCCGATATTGATAATTCCCATCTCTCGCCGTTCTAGAAAAAACTCTGTCCCCAATTCTTTGCTCACTGGTAGCGCGATAGGGACGGAGGTTGGAACAATACCTCCAATTATCATCCTATCTACATGACTATAGATGGCTGTCATGTCTCCAACAATAAAGACTTTCTCCACCAAAAAAGCCTTGCGCAAATCCTCTGTCCCCATTTTTTTTGCAAACTCAGAATTAATCGCTTCTCGAATTTCCATCTTTGCTCCTTGTATGATAAATTATTGGTACATGATTTTTAGGTTTTGATGCCAATATTTGGCATTGTGCCTAAAGATAATTAGTAAAAACGATTCCACAATATGGAACCCTATTCCATATAATAGCTTGCTTTTCTATCTTGTCAATACTAAAATAAATCTTTATGGTTAAAATAGGAATAAAGGAGGCCCTATGGCCGATATGAAAGTACAGTCTCTCGATCGCGCCTTCGATATACTCGAAATCCTTGCGCGCGAGCCAATTGGTCTTACCCTTGCAGAGATTTCTGCAGAGTCGGATCTTCCTCGCAGTACAACTTTTCGTTTGCTCGCCGTTCTTCTTCAGCGCGATTATGTGCGAAAAGGCTCAGATAATAACTGTTATCGATTGGGGCCAGGTTTTATCGAGCTCTCTAGCAACTATCTGAATAGTCTAGAACTCAAGACGGAATCTGCTCCTTTCATGCGAGAACTCGCATCCTCATTGGGAACGATCGTATTTCTTGCACGTCGTCAGGGGAATATGATGGTTTATATGGACAAAGAAGATCAATTCACCAGTCTTAGGAAATATGCAATCATAGGAGAACAAAGGCCTATCTATTGCACATCTCTAGGGAAGGCTCTCATATTAGACATGGATGATGAAGAAATTCACAATCTTCTTCCTGGTAATGTATTGCAAAAATATGGTCCAAACACACATATTGATGTAGAATCTCTCATAAAAGATATTCATATCTGTAAAGTTAGAGGATGGACTCACGACAATGAGGAAGCAGAGCCCGGAGTAAACTGTGTCGCAGCTCCTATCCGTGATTATCGCGGTCAAATCATAGCCTCCATCAGCACATCCTGGCTTTTGGAAATTCGACCCGAATTGGAGGCGGAAAAAGTAGCTTCATTCGTAGTCAAAGCAGCTAATGGAATATCAAAAGCAATGGGATTTGCTGAAAGACCTTAAAAATTGCAATAAGCCTGGCTTAAAAAATAGATTTAATCTAGACAAGAAATAGACAATTAGCTTGCAAGGCATTCCCTTACATCAGGCGAGAATTATCTTCTTAGGCTTGTTTTACTTCTTTTACCTGTGGTACTGCTTTCTTGAGGTACGCCTCAATGCCTTGCTTAAGGGTCATCATGGAATAAGGACATGCACCGCACGCTCCTGTGAGTCTTACTTTAACCACACCATCGTCGCTTACAGATACAAGTTCTATATCTCCTCCATCCGCTCTGAGGGACGGCCGTACATCTTCAATCGCAGATCTAACCTGTTCGAACAGCATTCTTATATCCTCTACTCAAATTAAATTACCAAATTTGCTTCAAAAAAGTCAAGGAGGCTGGCTAGATCCTTGCTGGCTTAGCCTTTTATCCTGCTATAAACAATAAACAAAGTCGAATAATCGAAGATTAAGATACAAAATGATCCAGACACTATTTCTGATATGTATGTAATTGTATCAACTGCCTTTTTCTGCGCTAAACCTGTATAGCTGAAGCTCGCTCTATATGTTAAAATCATCATAGCATATCGGGAAGGTAAAATGGCTCGTATTATCGTATTTGTCAACCAAAAGGGCGGTGTAGGGAAAACCACGAGCGCTATCAATATTGGTACATCTCTCGCCCTGCAATATAAAAAAACCCTCCTTATAGACTTCGATCCCCAGGGAAATCTCACCTCTGGAATTGGAGGCAAGTTATCTCACACCAATATTTATCATGTGATTTCAGGCCTTGCGGAGATAGAGCAAATCATTCAGCCGGTCCCTGTTCCGCGCCTTTTTTTGGCCCCATCCTCAGTTGACCTCAGTGGTGCAACCATCGAGCTCGTCGATCGTCCTGACAGGAATGACTATCTGAGACGTGCGATAGCCCCTGTTGTGGATGACTATGAATATATCCTTATAGACTGTCCTCCGTCCCTTGGAGTGCTTACATTGAATGGACTGGCAGCCGCTACAGAAGTCATAATACCTCTTCAATGCGAATACTTCGCTCTAGAAGGGCTTTCGCTTATCATCCAGACAATCGGACTTGTACAAAAGAGTATAAATCCTTCTTTGAGAATTAGTGGTATCCTTCTCACCATGTTCGATGCTCGCACGCGGCTTTCTCAAGAGGTTGTCAGGCAAGTAACAGAATATTTCAAGGACAAAGTTTTCAAGACAATCATTCCGCGAAATGTCCGTCTCTCAGAAGCTCCATCTCATGGGCTACCTGCCATTATGTATGATCCCACCTGCATTGGGGCAAAGAGCTATGAGGCTGTCACAAAGGAGATAATAAGCCGTGGCTAAATTCGGTCTTGGAAAAGGGCTTGGAGCCTTGATTCCCGAACACCAACAATTTTTTGAACAATCTCTTGAAGAACAATCAGCATCTATTGTAAAGCTTGTATCAATAGAAGACCTGGTTCCCAATCCAGATCAACCAAGAAAGACCTTTACTCAGGAATCATTAGATGACCTTGCTGAATCTATTCGGCGTCATGGACTTCTGCAGCCACTTCTCGTTCATCAAGAAAAATCGGGCAAATATATCATAATTGCTGGTGAACGAAGATATCGCGCTGCGCAGATAGCAGGGTTGGAGCAACTACCCGTCATCGTACGGAACCAGGATGACGAAAACCATCGCATAGAACTATCTTTAGTAGAAAATATCCAGCGCGAAGACCTTGACCCTATAGAAGAAGCTCAAGCTTACGCAAAGCTGATGGAAATAACCGGTGCCACTCAAGAAGGCGTCGCTGAAATGGTAGGCAAAAGCCGCGTCGCTGTTGCAAATACTATTCGTCTTCTAAAGCTTCCTGAAGACATGCAAGTCCAGCTCAAGCAGGGTATTATCAGCCCTGGACACGCCAGGGCTCTTCTTTCGATAGAAGAGGAAACAGAACGTAGAAGGCTCTTTGAACATATTCAACTGAATAATCTATCAGTTCGTCAAGCAGAACAGGAGGCTCAAAAAATCCAGGGCTTGCTACAAGGCAAAAGGACAAAAACTAGAAAGCAACTTGACTCTCTTAAGACAATAGAAGAAATCCCTCTAGACCCTCACTTAAAAGAGCTAATGGAAAAGCTCATCGAAAGATTAGGTACAAAAGTCGAGATATCAGGCAGCATTGATACTGGTACCATAAAAATCCACTACTTCTCTCGAGAAGACCTTGAGCGGATCTATGAAGTTCTTAAGATTGAATAAAATTTTCTTGGACAATCGATGTTTTCGCTGCCAATTGAAAGCCAATGGAGACAATGAAAACTCTGGGGGACGGAGGTTGCAAACTTTCCAAGCCCTCCTCCGCTTGTCTTCTTTGATCCCCATTTTTCTGTTGATCTTTCTTGTGGATCTTTCAGCCCAACAATCGCTACAATCATCAGGCTCACAAGGTGCAAGGAACATCTCTAAAATAAGTGCCCCTTTGCCATCAACATTTAATGAAGCTTTACCTAAATACATCAGTTTCCAACTAGGTTCTCCTATCCTTCGCACATCTGAACATATTGGAGGCGAGCTTTTGCTAGCTCCGTCCCTCGATGGTATCTCGATTATCACAGACAACATAAAAGTTAATGCAAAGGAGACCAATCTTATAATTGAAGCTCTAGTCTTCCTTCCTAACAGCTCACCTGCGGATCCATTTTCAATCTCTGCTCAGCTTGATTCACTAGGGCTAATATTCAACCAGTTTTCTTCGTTAGAAGGCATTCAGTATTGGTCAGCAAGCAGAAAAATAATGCGCACTCTCTATGTGGAATCGTACCGCATCGACAACCCAAAGAGCAGAAACAGAATCAGCGATCCATCAACAGCATCTAAATTGAAAACTCTTCTTTCAAAACCTATGTACCTCCACCAGAAAGATCAGACATTCGATGCAATTATATTTGAAGTCCATTGTTCAATTACAGATTCAGCATTTCTTATGACCAACAACAATGTTACCCCTGTACGTATGATTGGCATTCCTGTCTTGCCAGAAAATGGGCTTCGCACAGGATTTTTTGCAGCTCCGTCCCCCAACGGTATTCTCCTCTATTTTGTTACCTCAATCCAATCGCCCTCGATTGCACGAGATCGAGTATTTGAATCAGCCTCGAATAAAGCACTTGCACTTCTGCATTGGTTCATTGAGAAAGCATCCTCCCAAAAACTTATCGATCCCGTTACCCTCCCTTGGAATTTCGATGACTTGCCTGTAGATGTTCGAGTATCAGCGATACCCAACAAGAAATAATCATCCATTCTAGTTAAATCCATTTGCCTTCACAACAAAAATCCATACTTGAAATCCTGAAAAACCGAGAAAACCTTCCAAGTCTTGACGAATTATAATATTATCGATATCGTTCAGCACATGTCTATTCAAAAGGAGAATCTCTATGAGCATTATAGAATATATCGAAGCTCGTGAGATACTTGACTCACGTGGAAACCCGACTATCGAAGTGGATGTAGTGCTCGAGGACGGTACACTAGGTCGTGCTGCAGTACCATCCGGTGCCTCAACTGGCGAATATGAAGCAGTGGAACTTCGCGATGGCGATAAGAAACGATATCTTGGCAAAGGCGTTCTTACCGCAGTAGAAAATGTAAACACAACCATAGCAGGAGAAATCTGCGGGCTCGATTCTCTTGAACAAATCGACATCGATCGAACGCTGATTGAGCTCGATGGAACTGAAAACAAAGGCAGACTCGGCGCAAATGCTATTCTTGGCGTATCCATGGCAACGGCTCGTGCTGCTGCCGAATACCTTGGCCTTCCCCTTTATAAATACCTTGGTGGGGTGCACACCAACCTTTTACCTGTCCCAATGTCCAATATCATCAACGGCGGAAAACACGCGGATAACGAGATAGATTTCCAGGAATTCATGATCATGCCTCTCGGTGCAGAATCATTCCGCGAAGCAGTCCGCATGAACGCCGAAGTCTTCCATTCACTAAAATCCATACTGAAAGCCGATGGTCACAACACAGCCGTTGGTGATGAAGGTGGATTCGCTCCAAACATCGGCAATGAAGATGCTCTCGATTACATCATGCGGGCCATTGAAAAAACTGGCTACAAGCCAGGTGAACAGATAGCTATCGCTCTTGATATTGCAGCAAGTGAACTATTCGAAGAAGGTGGCGGCAAAGGCTACCGCTTCTGGAAATCCAACCCTGATCGACTTTTCTCCTCCGATGAAATGATCGAGCTCTATATGAACTGGATCAATAAGTACCCTATTGTATCTATCGAAGATGGCCTGGATCAGAACGACTGGGAAGGCTATGTCAGATTTACAAAAACTCTCGGCAATAAAATCCAGATTGTAGGGGACGATTTCTTTGTCACCAATACCAAGCGCCTTGTAAAAGGCATCGAAATGGGCGCTTGCAATTCTATTCTTATCAAAGTCAATCAAATCGGAACTGTCACCGAAACCATCGAAGCTATTAATATGGCAAAGCGAGCTGGCTACACCGCCATTGTCTCCCATCGTTCAGGCGAAACCGAAGACACTTTCATTGCCGACCTAGTCGTTGGTCTAGAAACAGGCCAGATAAAAACAGGTTCTATGTCGCGTACTGACCGCATCGCAAAGTACAACCAACTAATGCGGATCGAAGACGAAATGGAAGGAATCGCTGAGTATTGGGGTCATAAGGTCTTCTATAACATCCATAGTTGAGAATTACCAAAGGGCTCTTTAGAAACTTTTTAAAAGAGCTGTCTATAAAAAGATCTACTTAAGGTTTCCTCTGTCTCTGTGCCGCTCGATGGTATTTTGTGCTCCAAGGTTACCTATACCTAAACCTCCGTCCCTCGTGCTTACCTCATTGTTGCTTTTAGACTAAAATAAATAATCATCAAAGTCGCTAGAGTTCATCATAGCGCCTTTTTCAATAAGAAATGTTTTATAGGAGAATCTATGCTCACGCGAAATCTTGACCAAGCGAGAGAAGCGTACAAACGCAGGGATCCAGAAGCTACACGTCTCGCACACAGTCCCTCTCCTCCGCACCAAGCCGAAGAAAAACACACAACGGCTCAAGGCAAATATCTAAAAAGCATAATATATGGCGGCCTCGATGGGACTATCACAACCTTCGCCGCTGCTGCGGGTATTGCAGGTGCTTCTCTGTCCCCTGGAATAGTACTCATAGTAGGACTTGCTAACCTGCTCGCAGATGGCCTGTCGATGTCGATTGGCGATTACCTTTCATCGAAGAGTGAGGCGGAATACCAAGCCGCTGAGCGAGCACGCGAGAAGTGGGAAGTCGAGAATTATCCTGAAGGAGAAAAACTAGAACTCGAAGAAATCTATATGGACAGAGGCATGTCGAAGGAAGATGCAAAAGCCGTAGTGGAAATTATTGCTAAAGATAACAAAGCATGGGTCGATACAATGATGATCGAGGAGCTTGGAATTATCCCCTCGGATGAATCGCCTTTTGCAAACGCTATCTCAACCTTCATTTCTTTTGCCCTGTTTGGATTCATTCCTATTGCAGGCTATGTTTTGGCCCTTTTTATACCTTCGCTCGATTCGATTCGTTTTCAGCTCGCTTGCGTATTGACTGGAATAACCTTGTTCACGCTCGGAGCACTAAAGACAATTCTGACTGGGAAAAACTGGTTCAAAAGCGGCCTTGAAATGCTGCTGGTAGGAGGTGTTGCGGCTTCTGCTGCCTATCTCGTTGGTTTGTTATTAGGCGGATTGGCTTAATATATTGCGCATTAATTAATTAGGAGGAAGCAATGAAAACAGCTTGCATACTTCTTGCTGAAGGATTCGAAGAAGTCGAAGCCATAACACCAGCCGATTATTTGCGCCGCGCAGGCATCGATGTAACTATAGCTGGAATTACCGGAAAGAGGGTCAGAGGTTGCCACGGTATCATTATAGAAACTGACTCAGGTCAAGAAGCGCTAGATAAAGACTATGATGCAATCCTGATTCCCGGTGGCATGCCCGGCGCTCGCAATCTTGCTGAAAATGCTTTGGTTCGCGGTCTGATCATTCGGCATTATAAAAAGGGCAAGATTATCGCAGCCATCTGTGCTTCTCCAGCCGTTGTGCTCCATGCTGCCTGCAACCTACTGGAGGGGAAAAAATTCACAGGCTATCCGGGGACGGAGGATCAAATTAAAGTAGGTCATTTCTTTCCTGAACGGGTTGTCGTAGATGGCAACATAATCACTTCGCAAGGTCCTGGTACCGCCGGCGAATTTGCGATTTCTATTATTTCATTACTAGAAGGACCCCAAAAAGCGAATGAAGTCGCTCAGCATACGCTCCTAAAATGATTTTATGTTTCGGCAGGATTATATACACTTGTCATGTCTCTTGTTGAGAAAATAATAACTATACAGAAAGGAATGTTGTATATGCTTTCTGCATCGTGCTATTTATATAAAGAATCATGAATTACTAGGAGTTCATCCCGGTCCATCTAATATATTCTAAAGGAGTCTTTATGGATAAGGAATGCATTCAAGCAAAGACAGCGCCAGCTGCCATTGGCCCCTATACTCATGCTATTCGCGTTGGTGACTTTGTTTTCTGTTCTGGCCAGCTAGGCATAGATCCCAGCACCGGTGATCTTGTCGAAGGTATCGAAGCACAAACAAATCAAGTGCTTAGAAACCTTGCCTCTGTACTCGAGGCATGCGGTTGTACGATAGCCAATCTTGTAAAAACCACCATTTTTCTCAAAGACATGAGTAGCTTTCCCAAGGTCAACGAAATATATGCAGGTTATTTTCAAGGTGATTTTCCAGCACGCAGTGCAATACAAGTCGCTGCCCTTCCTAAAAATGCTCTAGTTGAAATTGAAGCTATAGCTTGTAGGCAATAAGGAGTCTCGGAATGTATAACTTTGATACAATCGTAGATCGCACCAATACTTATAGCATCAAGTGGGATAGAGATGAGCTTCCAGAAGGCTGCAGAGATGCAATATCTATGTGGATTGCTGACATGGATTTTGCTTGTTCTCCTGATATTGTCAAAGCAATCCAGACGCGTGCAGAACATCCAATATATGGTTATACAAAACGCTCAGAAAAATATTATCAGTCCTTTATTGACTGGATGAGGCATCGCAATGGCTGGAGTATCAAAAAAGACTGGATACTATTTTCGCCAGGCGTCGTACCAGCACTCAATCTAGCTGTTCTAGCTTATACCCATCCTGGTGATAAAATTATCATACAGCCGCCAGTCTATAATCCTTTTTCTGATGCCGTGCTTAACAATTCTCGTCAACTAGTAGAAAATCCGCTGATCATTAGAGATGGACGCTATACCATGAATTTTGAAGATCTCGAGCGTAAGATAGATGCTCAAACAAAACTTCTCATTCTCTGTAGTCCACATAATCCCGTAGGTCGAGTTTGGGCCAGAGATGAGCTTTCTAAGCTGATCGATATCTGTTCTTCTCGAAATGTTTTAATAATCTCTGATGAAATACACTCTGACATTATTCTGGGGACGGAGGTTCATCGTTGCACAGCCAGCATGTCAGACAGAGCAGCGGCTATTACTATCACTCTTACCGCGCCAAACAAAACCTTCAATCTTGCTGGCTTGCAGATTGCTAATATTGTTATCCCGAATAGCGAACTTCGTAAGGCCTTTATGCAGCAAACCACAAATATTGGCCTTAACCTAACTAATACCTTCGGCATGGTCGCGCAGGAAGTTGCGTACACAAAAGGAGAACCCTGGCTTGAAGAACTCCTTTTATATCTCAAGGAGAACTACGCTACTCTAAAGAGTTTTATCGAAACACACATTCCATCTCTCAAAGTCTTCCCGCTAGAAGGAACTTATTTGCCATGGCTCGACTGTCGCGGATTAGGACTCAGCGACTCCGAGCTCCATGATCTATTCCTAAAAAAGGCAAAACTCTGGCTCGATGATGGTATTATGTTTGGCACAGGTGGTTCAGGATTTATGCGCATCAATATAGCTTGTCCAAGAAGCGTGCTCATAAAAGCCCTTGAACAGTTAGAAAATTCAATAATGACAAATACATAGCATAAAGTACCCCTTTGCTATAAAATAAAACCCCTCTTTATGCTCACATATGTGTTGGTTGGTTTTGCTCTAGCAGCCGATGCGTTTGCAGTCTCTGTTTCTGCAGCGGCTTGCGCTAATGCTTTGCCTCTTTTGATTGGCCTTCGTGCGGCATTCATGTTCGGCCTCTTTCAATTCTTGATGCCACTCGCTGGCTGGTCGCTGGGTTCGGCATTCAGCGCTCTTATCCAAAATTACGATCACTGGATAGCCTTTGGACTACTAGCCATAGTAGGCAGCAAAATGCTCTATGAGGCTCTTCATGCACGAAGAAAATCAGCCTGTGTTGATCCAGAAAATGGCACTACAGAAAAAGCCACAACAACTGCTGGCATAGATCATGGCTTAAATTCTGCGGCAAATGGAATTATGAAGCTAAATACATTGTTGGTGCTTTCTTTTGCTACAAGCATAGATGCAATGGCTGTGGGACTATCCTACAATCTTCTTGGTATGCCAATCATGCTACCAAGCTTCATAATTGGTACGATTACCTTTATCGTATGCATAATCGGAATCGAATTTGGCAGGCGGCTTAGAAAGCTAATTCAAAAAGGCGCAGAAATAGTCGGAGGCAGCATTCTCATCATTATCGGATTCAGAATACTAATTGACCACATCATAAAAGGGACTTAATGTAATAAAAAGGTTAAATCTTATAGAAGGCTTTTCTAAAGCAGACTTATAAGAGAACCTTTTTACATATTTTTTACGAACCCATCTCTAGAGGAGGTTTCTATGGGGGCTTCTTCAAATCATAAGTCTTCTTCACAAATTCAGTCTTACGATGAGATTAAAGCAAATGAAGCCTATTGCCTTCAAAATCCAGGCGGCATTATCTTCCTTTGCACACGCGGCTCTATTCCCAATTCTCAAACCTCCGTCCCTCATAGCTCCCTCCCTCAAGATTCCGCCTCTCTTGACTTTAGCCCACTTCCTCAAACCTCCGTCCCTCGAGATTACCACAATCTACCTCAGCGCTATGATTTTGCACCACTCGCTTGGTGCATCCCCTACGAATACGAGCCGGTGAGCAAGCTGCTTATCGTCTGCGACACTTCGCACAAGACCTTCCACGACGTCAAGGAGAATAGCGTATTTGCGATCGCCTTCCCCTCATTCGAAATGCGATCTCTTATTCAGCAAGTTGGCTCGGTGAGCGGATTCGCTGTCGATAAATTCGATAATTTTAATGTACCTTATTTTTATGCAAAGACGATCGATGTTCGCATTCCCGAAGGAGTTGTGGGCTGGATGGAATGCTCTCTTGAGCGAATTATAATAGAAGGAACATCAGGTATTTTGCTGGGTGCCGTCATCAAAGCGTTCGCCATTTCTGAAGGCTGGAAAAACCGGATACATTATCTGAACGATGCAATCTGGTATAAACCAGGCGACTTGATCTCTGAATAATAGCTGGAGAGTCGAATATAGAATAAGAATTAGAAGCAAAGACCAAATAATGGTCAAAGAATAAGGAGGTTTTTGACTTATGAAAAAGAAACTGTTCGCTTTATCGATCGTATTCTTATGCACTTCTCTGACCATGATATTCGCAACACCAGGTATTAGCTTTTCTGTGAATAGCATCAAGACAAATGGCGACATAATCGCAGGAATACCCATACCTACGGGAGCAGACATTGGCCTTGAAATCCCTCTTGGTTCTAGTTTGTATTCGGTTACCTTCCGAGCAGCGGGTGGTTACGAATCGAGAATGATCCTGCGCAATCCTACAACCTCCGTCCCCATCATGGCCCCATCAGCCATCGACAACACAAATAGATTTTTTTGGACCAATGCAATGGCAGAAATTGGCGTCCGGCGTTATTTGGTTCGTGAGGATGATGGCGGAAAAAATATATGGCTTTTCGGACTCGCTCGAGGTCGATACGAAGACAATGCCACAAGCTTTCCAACCACAGTATTTGCTGATGCTCAAGGCATGCAATCGATCTCCGCAATGTTGGGCATTGCTCATGATTCGACTTTTTGGCAAGAACCCAATCGAAAGGTTGGCTGGTATGCAGAATTTTCCATGGAATACAGCCCGACATTTGCCAACTTCACCACAGCGCAGATGGATTTTGGCCGATTCAATCTGACCACAGAAGGCTTTATCCCACTCACGCCAGAAGCGGGAACGCTGCGAAATCCTTCTATGATGGCCCCATATATTGTGCTCTATGGCGTAGGGGATTATGCAGTTGGTTCGCATATTCCCCATGAGATTCTGACAACTTACGGAGGGATCAAGGGAACCAAAGGGCTTGGCGACATGGTTCGAGGAGCTCAGCCTTGGGGCTATGAAGCTCCGATAAAAGGCTATGCAAGTGTGGAATTGCGTTTTCCTGACCAATCGATCCTAGAGAATTTTGCGCTGTATCCTGTTGGATATGTATTTGGAGACATAGGCGCTTATGGTGGGCTCTATGACAAGCCCGTGGGCGCGAGCTTTATAGATAATTCGGGAGTAATTGCATCGGCAGGTGCCGGGGTCTCTGTATCGGTTCAGAATTATCTATGGCTCGGCGCTTATGCTGGCTGGCGCTGGCCAATTACCGATCCGCTAGCCTCGACCTATTACTCGAAACCTAGCGGCTTTTTTTGGGGAATTACTTTTGCAGCGCATTACTGAGGTAAGCCCTAGCGCCTGGAAATCCTAGACCAGGAAAAGTAAATAATCGTGCTTCTCAGCATCTAAATTGATGTGGGTTTGTAATGGAGATTAAAAAGCGCTATCTGTCGAAATGTAAAACTTCTTTCATCATAGTAGTCTTCGTTGCGATACTCGCTTTTTCCATTCAGGGTCTTTGTGCACAAGATCAAGATCCTAACTCCGGTTTCCCTATAATTCGCATTGCGACATGGAATGTTAAAGACTGCAGCGCCATCAATCAAAAAACAAAAGAAACATTTCTACTGCACTCTTTTATTGCCGAGGCTATAAAAAGAGCAAGAATCGATATCATTGCTATTCAAGAAATACAAACCGAAGGGCACAAAGGCGCAGATATCGCATTCCTGCAAAAAGCATTGCTAGACATTGACTGGCCTATGCCAAATGTTGCATGGGTTAGAAGCCCACAGAATGATGATCTTGCAATCTTCTCTCGATTTCCTATAGAAGAATCACGAACTATTCTCGAGCCTTCCGGACAACCTTGGCCTCGCCCTGTCCTGGAAACATGCATCGATTTAGTAGATATGCGCCTTTATCTATATACCGCTCACTTTAAGGCTTATGATGATCAAAAATCGCTTTCTGCGCGCATAGCCCAAGCTCAAGCTCTAGCTTCGCATCTCAGACAGCGCTTTGGACAATCGATAAGAGAAGCAGCGATCATCCTAGCCGGCGATTTCAACACCATCTCACCTTATGACATGCAGTCCAAAACAGGTACTATCGAACTCCTTCGGTTGCGAGATAATGAAGATCCAACAGATGATTTTCTGAGCCTCAACCTTGAGTGGCTTTACTTCAAGCCAACCTATAAATCGAAATCTTACGCAAGCATAACAGACCACATTATTGTTTCGCCGCTTCTTGCAGCAAAGGCCGATAAAAATTCAATCGAAATTATTGATCCACCTCCGACCGATAAAGGTTTTCCATTATCAGACCACAAAATACTTGTGTTTAATCTTGATCCTAGTAGGCTGTGCCTATGGCAATAAACAGGATTGTCGATACTCAATTTATTCTGTCGCGATAAGTTAGCTAATATTTAAATGAAATTATAAAAAAGCGCCCAAAAGGCGCATCAATAACCGAAAGGCTCTATAAGAAAAATTGCCGGCAGTGGGACTTGAACCCACACGCTCTTGCAAGCAGCAGATTTTGAGTCTACCGTGTATGCCATTTCACCATGCCGGCATAAAGAATATGGCGTATTTTGCCGTAGGATGCCTTTGAGAGTCAAGAGCGTTTAGTAACTCAAATCTTGATATGGATCTATCATGATCAATTACGATAGTGCTCAATAATTTTATGCAAAGTAATTAAGCCAATACTGCCTCGTGATAAAATCTAACCATAGAACAATCTTTACCCTATATTGTAAATAAGGTATAATAATTAGATATGCGAAGGACACAAATGCCAACGCAGCCGCCTTAGGGTTGAACACATAGAGGGAGGACTGTTTAGTTGGTCCGAAGAGTCAAAGGGAGGACTATCAAGCTCCAGGGTTTCAATAACCTAACTAAATCGCTTAGTTTCAATATTTACGATGTCTGTTACGCAAGATCCCGCGATTCTCAGATTAGCTATCTCGAGTATATAGATGAAGAATACAATTCAAAGCGTCTAGAAACTATCGTCGAAGATGTAACCCAGATCATCAATGCAAAACTTGTAAGCATTTCTACGCAGGACTATGAACCACGCGGCGCAAGCGTAGTCGCGCTGATAAACGAAGAAAATTCTATTCAGCAGGAGCCATCGAAGCCTCGGCTTTTCGATCATGCAGAGGAATTGCTGGATACGGTAGAAATCAAAGATCAAGAATTTCCTCTCGATGAGCTTGAAAAACAAGTGTCCAATGCTCCCAGCATCGTTGGCCATCTTGATAAAAGCCATATAGCCATCCATACCTACCCCGAATATCATCATCTGACCGGTCTTGCATCCTTCCGCGTGGATATCGACATCTCAACCTGTGGCATGATATCTCCTCTCTCAGCATTGAATTATCTTATAGAAAACTTCGATTCGGAAGTTGTTATCATAGACTATCGAATTCGCGGCTTTACAAGAGATACAAAAGGACGAAAAATTTTCCTCGATCATGACATCAACTCGATTCAAGATTATATCGATCAAGAAATTTCTAACCGCTACATCGCTTACGATATAAATTTGATTTCTGAGAATAACTTCCACACTAAAATGCGCAAAAAAGAGATCCGCCTCAAAGATTTTCTTTTTGGCGATGAAGTCAAGAACCTATCGGCCAAAGAAAAAAACCGTATTAAGCGCGCCCTTATTCATGAGATACAGGAAATATTCGAGTGCCAAAATCTCGAGATGCGCAGCGGCAGAATCTGAAAAGTCTAGAAAAGTCTACATTTGTTGGAAAAAGATATTACTCTCAATAAGGAGGAAATTACATGCGCACCATAATAGAGCATAATAATCCGCATTGTGGTTTTTTTTATGAAATAGGTTCCGTAATCGTTCATCGCAAAAGTAAATGGCAAGATATCGAGCTTGCTGAAAGTCCTGAATTCGGAAAGGTATTGCTTTTAGATGGAATAACCCAAGTCGGCTTCAAGGGCGAAGAGCGTTATCATGAGACTCTAGTCATTCCAGCCATGATCGCTCATCCAGATGCGAGAAAAGTCCTCATTATAGGTGGCGGCGACGGTTGCGTTCTTAGAGAAGTGCTGGCATTCAAAGGCGTCAGACAGGTTGTAATGGTCGATATAGATTCCGAGGTTATATCTGTTAGCAAGGAGTATCTGACGGAATTGAATAAGAAAGCTTTTGAAGATTCCCGACTCATGCTCGAAATCGGCGATGGCAGGGCTTTTGTAGAGCAATGTCCTGATAATTCTTTTGACGTTGTGATTATGGACATGACCGATCCTTTCGGACCTTCCGAACGGCTCTATACCAAGGAATTCTTTATGCAAATTCAGCGAATCTTGAAGGGTCCGGAAGGCGTATTTGCCATGCACGGCGAATCGTCTATCGCAAGACCCATAGGTTGGGCATGTATATATAGAACTCTTAAGGCTGTCTTCCCCATAGTTCGAACTGCCTTTGCTTTTGTACCTATGTATGGGACATTGTGGTCCTTTCAGTTTTCCTCAGATGCAACAGATCTTCTTACCTTCTCGAATCCGATAATAAAACCCTTGGATGAGCTAGAAGCCTGCATTGCAGAAAAGCGTTCCGAAGAGCCTCGTTTTGCTAAGGCTGCCATGTGGCCTTCTCTCTTTGCAGAAGACCATACAGCAAAAGCAGCTCTGAGTTTTCCGCAATCACGTGTCATAACAGATAGCGAGCCTCATTTTCCAGATGCTTTTGAGCCCTGATCCTAGGATTGTTCCCTTGGCTCGCCAGGATTTGGCGAGCTTCTTTAGATTTTCTTTTAATCGGGAGTACCTTATGCGTTTTTATCCTTTATTTTTTTGTTTGCTGCGATTATAGTTATGATTATGACGTTTGTAGAATCTATGCATGTCGCCGAAGCGCAGATTATCCTCCAGATTCAGACTTTTCTGGGTCTTGGTCTTCGAATTCCCATGACAATTGTATCATTATTCGCATCAGAAGCATTCGTGATCGCAATTATTCCCGTTGTATACTGGTGCGTAAATCGCAAGAAAGGGGCTGAGCTTGGCCTTTTAGTGTTGGCTTCCACTTTTATAAATCTCTGGCTAAAGCAAATATTCGGATGGCCCAGGCCTTTCGATATCATTCCAAGCGTAGGGCTTGCAAGCGAATCGAGCTATGGTATGCCTTCGGGCCATTCTCAGCTGAGCGTCGTTTTTTCCGCTTATATCATACAGTTTTTGCCCAAAAAATGGCGTCCATTTATGCTGATAGGCTTTCCATTGCTGATCGGATTTTCGAGAATATACCTAGGTGTTCATTTTTTAACCGATGTCCTCGGGGGTTATCTAGCAGGAACTATCTTTTTTCTCCTTTATAAGCTGGGGGAGCCTGCAATTGAAAAAATGCTCCAAAAGGCAGATTTACGAGTACGTGTTATATTGGCCGCAGCTATTTCTTTTTTGATGAATTTAATTCTACCTAAAGAGACGATGATATCGGGAGCTTTTCTTGGTGCTGCGCTCGGTTTCACATTTGCGGCTCATGGTCTCTCTTTCGAAGAAAACGATAAACTCAAAATCAAAGTTTCCCGATATCTCGTAGGATTGGCTACTACTGGAATTGTCTACATCGTTCTCAAAATGGCAAGCACTCCTATCAATAGCTTATTGGGCAACAATCAGGAAAACCTCCTTCGCTTTGTGCGCTATACTCTTGTTGGTGGCTGGGTGAGCTTTGGAGTCCCTTTCTTGTTCCTAAAAGTGGGGCTCGCTCATCGTACAAGCGAGTAACCTTTATCCAGCAGCGTGAACACTTTCTCAGCGCCAGGGCTAAGGTATATCTTTTTATATTTATCGATAAATATCGCATAGGTGTAGGGAAATTGCTTTAAGAGCTCCATTCCTTTTTCGATGCCAAGGGCGAAAAGCGAGGTCGAAAGCGCATCAGCATCGATGCTGCTCTGGCCGATGATCGAAACAGATAATAAGCCATTATCCACAGGGAAGCCTGTCTTTGTGTCCATTATGTGATGGTAGCGCTTGCCGTTTTCTATGAAGTAGCGCTCGTAGACGCCGGATGTTACCACGGTCATCTGAGGGCCTTCCACAATGCCGAGGTAGTCTCCACGCTCTGATTCAGGGTTCTGGATTCCGACGCGCCAAGGGGTTTTGTCTTTTTTAGTTCCATATACGAAGACATTGCCACCAAGATCTATTACAGCGGCTTTGACTTTTGCCCTCGTGAGAATCTTTTCGACTTCGTCGGCTGCATATCCTTTTGCAATGGCGCCCAGGTCTAGGCGCATTCCCTGCTTTTTCAAAAGGACCTTATTGGTGGATGCATCGAGGACAACATTGCGCCAATCAACCAAAGCTTTAGCAGACAGGATATCTTTTGAAGGAGGTACTTTTTCTCCACCCTCGCCGATATTCCAAAGTTTTACCAAGGGGCCTACGCTAGGGTCGAATGCGCCGTTAGTGATCTTGGCATACTCGATTGCTTTGGAAATCACGTAAAAGGTGTCGCTAGAAACCTGGACAGCCTCCTTCCCTGCCATTTCGTTTATTTTTGAAACCTCCGTCCCTTCTTTGTTTACACTCATGCGATCTTCTATTGTTCGCAATCGTGCAAAGGCTTCGTCTAAGGTAGCACTGTTCCCTCCTTCGACAAGACGAATTGTACAGAGCGTGCCAAGCACAAAATCCGTTTTTCTCAGCTCTTTTGCACACAGACGGGGAGGCCTTGTTGCGATAGCGCATGTAAGAACAAAGCCAATCACAAAAAAATGCCATGAGAAAAATTTGGAAGATTTTATCTTTGAAGATTTCATCTTATTTCGTTTAGGAAAATTCCATTTGGGACGATTTGTCAGGCAGTAATTACGGCTGATCCTCACAATATAATGCTCATCCAAGTTCTCTGCCTATTGTTGTTCTAGGACCATGTCCGGGATATACAAGCGTGTCCGGCGAGAAACGCGCAAGCTTTCTTAGGCTGGCTTCTAAGGCATATATATCCGAATCTGGCCCATCTGTTCGTCCTACCCCATCGCGAAACAATGTATCGCCAGAGATGATACAGGAACAACTCGTACCTTGCTCTCTGCCCTCTTCTTCGTAGCCATACGAACCAGCCTTGAGTTCAGGCTCATATAGACAGATAGAGCCTTTGCTGTGACCTGGCGTATGAAGCACCTGAAGGCTCGTACCAGGCACCATAGTGCCATCGATCAAAAGAATCTCGGGGGCCGGCAGTGGTTTCCAGGATGCACGAAAATATGATGGCGCTCTAATTGCTTCGAAAAGCAGGCGGTTCGTTTCCTCGCTCTCTTTTCCAAGATAGCAAGCGTCTTCTGGATGAATGGCAATGGGAAGCTCCGTCCCCCATAGCTCGAAAAGATCGGGGATAGCTGCCGTATGATCTAGATGGCCATGTGTCAAAACGATAAGAGAGGGCTTAAGCTGCTTATATCGAACAAAATTATCGATTTTCTCGGGGTCTGCACCAGGATCTATAAGGATTATTTTGCCCTCTGATTCAGCGATGTAACAATTTTCTCCGATTGGCCCTACTTTGAGACGCCAGATTGTCGATGCCACGTCCTATTATCCTTTTGAAGATGTTTTTGCGCGCTTCTTAGCCGGCTTTATCTCGAGAGCATGGCCATTCAGCTCCGCACCATTCATTGCTGCGATCACCTTCTGAGCTTCCTCTACAGGCACTTCAACGAATGAATATTTTTCGAGCAAATGCACACGACCAATGGCATCGAGCGATAGGCCTGTACGCTCTGCAATCTTATTTCTCAGGTCCTGAGGTTTTAGGTGGTGCCGTTTCCCCATGGAGACAAAAAGAGATACAGTCTCCTTCGATGGAAGCTCTTTCATTGAAGATAGTGGGCTGGAAGAGATTGCGCCCGAAGGCGCGCCTTTAATTGATTCTGCTGCGGAAGGAGTCCCCATAAATAAGCTTTTCCCCTGTTCGCGACTTGCCTTTTGAGGATATGTTTTTTGGGGCGATGTTTTTTGCTGTGGCTTTGCCCTGGATAGGCCTGCGGCGCGAAGAATCATGAGTGCTGCAGCGTAGGAGCGCAGATGGAAAGGTATTTTTCTTCTGAATGCTCTGCGAACATCTTCGAGGAGTTTCGGGTCCTGCGGATGTCTAAGCTCATCTAGTAGGCCATCGAGAAAGGCTTTTAGAGCTTTTTCGTCAAATCTGGAGGCTGCAGCATCATTATTGTCCTGCACGAATCAACTCCTGCTATATGATGAAATAATGTCTTATATGCGCTAATATACTTCAGTTTTCATCACCATGTAAACTATAGTATTAAAAAGTATAGACAAGAAAGCCTCTCTGCATAACAATATGGGAAAGTTCTACAAGCTATAAAACGATGAGGAGATATGGAGAAAAACAACAGGCCAAAGATTTGCCTCTGTATGACGGGAAAGACAATCGAAGATGACCTGCGTGTCCTCGACCAATATCGTTCTGTCGTAGATTGTGTCGAATTACGCGCTGATTGCTTAGATCCAAGCGAACGTTTCTTAATTCGCGACTTCCCAGAAAAAGCAGGGCTTCCATGCATACTGACGATAAGACGTTTAAAAGATGGTGGCAAATTTGAAGATGGAGAAGGTGTTCGCCTTGTTCTAATAGCAAAGGCGTTGTCCTTTCCAAAGCCAGATGCTAGCGCTAATTATGCCTTTGTCGATCTTGAGGATGATTTCAGGGCACCAGTCGTCGAAGAAGCTTGTCGCACCTTCGGAACTCGCATTATTCGATCTCACCATTACCTCGATGGAATGCCAGATAGTCTCGATGATGCTTATGAGGAGCTGACTCTTGAAGAAGATGAAATACCCAGACTCAACGTAAATCCCCAGAACAGCGAAGATTTTATCCGCTTTTTAGAATGGTGCCTTCAAAAACCAAAGACTGATCAACTCCTTATAGCTAGCGGAAACTATGGTATAGCCTCGCGCATTCTATCATGGCGCCTTGGTTCGTTATGGACATACGCGAGCCCTTTGCGAAGTGGAATGGAAGCTGCCGCGCCGGGCCATATCGATCCCTTAGATCTCATAAATATCTACAATTTCGACCTTGTCGATAGCGATACGACAATTTATACACTCATGGGTCAAAACTCTATCGCTCAATCGCTCTCGCCATACCTGCACAATAATGCATTCAGAAAAATGGGTAAGAATGCTCTTCTTATTCCTACACCTGTAGACAGCTGTATAGATGGGCTAAAGATACTCGAAATACTTGGAGGCAAAGGAGCGGCAATCACGGTCCCATTCAAGCAAGATATTCTGCCATATCTTTCTTTCCATTCTACCGATGTGCAACTCATAGGAGCCTGCAATACGCTTGTGTGGCGCGACTCGGGATGGGCGGGCTATAACACCGATGCCGATGGCTTTGAGCGCAGTCTTCTGGAATTCCTTGGCAAACAGGATATTTCTGGATGTAAGGCGACAATTATTGGTGCAGGAGGTGCGGCTAAATCGGTCGCACTTTCTCTGTTTAGAATGGGAGCAAGAGGGCTTGTTCTCAATAGAACGTATAGCATCGCCCGCGATCTAGCTCGAAAATACAACTTTTTATATGGTCATCTCGACGACAGGGCCATAGATCTCATCTCGGAACATTCCGACTTGATTGTACAAGCTACAAGTGTCGGTATGGAGAATGAAGGCGATCCTATCAGTTTTTATGAGTTCAAAGGCTCCGAAGCTGTTTTCGATTTAATCTATTATCCTGTTAAGACCTTGTTTCTAAAGCGAGCCGAAGAGGCAGGATGTCGAACCATGAATGGGTTCAAAATGCTTTGCTACCAAGCGGCTGGTCAATATAAGCTCTGGATGGGAGAACCTCCACCCGCGATCTACTCTCAACTCGAGCAGCCCGAGCAATTATAGTTCGATTAGTAGTACATAGGTATCGAGGTGGGTAAGAATTCAGGATTATAAAAATTCTATAGGAGGCATAAATGCCCAAGTCTGCATTTGTCGCGATCGTTGGCAGGCCTTCTGTCGGTAAATCTACACTGCTGAATGCACTATGTGGAGCAAAAGTTTCTATAGTCAGCTCCGTCCCCCAGACAACACGCAATGCAATCCGTGGCATAATAACCAAGCCTCAAGGACAGCTCATTTTTGTGGATACACCAGGGTATCATCTATCGGACAAAAAACTCAATCTGAGGCTTCGAGAGATCGTTTTGCAATCCATATCGGAAGTGGATCTTATTCTCTATCTCATAGATGCTACGCGCGAGCCGGGCAAGGAAGAGGAGGCAATTGCAGAGCTTCTTTCGAGAGAAATCCATCGAACAGTTGTGGCCATTAATAAGATCGATGATCCCGAAGCTAGGCCTTTATTGATCGAAGAGTTCGTGATACCTCGCCTTCGTGGAGCAAAGCGCGTTTCCATTTCTGCTGTCGAAAAAACAAATCTCGAATCCTTGATCGAGATACTGTTTTCTCTCGCCCCTGAAGGGCCTTTTTGGTATCCAGAGGATATCTACACCGATCAGGAGCCTGTTTTCCGCATCGGAGAGCTCATTAGAGAAAAGGCTATTCTCAATACATACCAGGAATTACCTCATGCTATCGCGGTAGAATATCGCGAATCATCAAAACGTGCAGACGGAGTCCTCTTTGCACGCTTTGATATTCTTGTAGAGAGAGATTCTCAAAAAGGCATAGTAATAGGTAGCCAGGGTTCGGTTATAAAACGCATCCGCGAAGAAGCCGAGGCTGATCTCAAAGAGCTATTCGATTATCCAATAAAGCTGCAAATGCAAGTTAGGGTTGATCCTGATTGGAGAAAAAGCGATTCGAGACTTTCGCGCATAATCTTTTAATATTTAGTAATTCGAATGTCTTGGTTGCGCCCATTGCGCTGGCGTATCTATACCGCATCATAGGGGCAAAACCTTCTTATATCGGATATCGAATCCTTCTATTCCCTCAGAAAAGATTTCATAAAAAGTCTTCTCTGCCAGCGGAAATACCTTCTCGTTAAGAACTTCGAGCTGTTTCGGATCGAAGCGCGATAGCACATATCCTGCAACATCATCGTGTTCAGGTCTTCCAATGCCTAACCGAAGCCTCCAGAAATCCCTTGTTCCCAAGTGCTTCTCCAACGAGCGCAAGCCATTATGTCCGCCAAGGCCGCCAGAAAATTTGTAGCCAAAAGCACCAAAGGGCATTTCGAGCTCGTCATGGACAATGAGAAGTTCATCTATCCCTAAACCATAAAAATGAACAGCTTCACCAACGCTCTCGCCCGATAGATTCATAAAAGTATGCGGTTTCAAGAAATATATTATAGTTGAACCCAATTTCATTTGAGAAAACTGCCCTTTGAACTTTGCACTCCAGCATAGTTCCGAGGCTATGATCATCGAATCGAGAAAAAGCCAAGCTACATTATGCCTATGGAAACGATATTCCTGTCCCTGATTCCCAAGGAATACACATAATTTTATCATGATATGCTCTTTCTTTGCGGGAAGCCATCGAAAGGCCCCTTAAATTTCATAATTGTATGCTTGCCAGAACCTGGCCCATGGCAGTCAGAACCATAGGTGAAGAAGAAGCCCTGTGGTTTTGCTATTTCTCTTAGCTGTTCGTTGAACCTCGAACTCTTGAATTCGCCGTTGTACCAGTAGAGCTCGACCCCGTCAACTCCTGCATGCCTAAACCATGCAAGAAGAAGTCGCAATTTTTCTGCCTCTTTTTGAAACAGGGGAAGTTCATCATCCCAGAAATGTCCAAGATGAGGAATCACCACAAAACCTCCGTCCCCATGCACTGCCTTAACCACAGTTGCAACCTCTGGTTTGTCAAGCTTGAATTTTTTAAGAAGCCCGCCTACAAAAAATTTCTTCTTGAATTCCTTGTAATTCATCTCTGGCTTAATGCAGCGATGTGCCTTCAAATAAAGGAACAAATCTACCTTGCTCCAGGAAATCTTGCGAGCGAGTTCTTCATCGAAATCAAGGCCCGTCTTATCCTTAAAAAGATCCTTAAAAGAAAGCTCCTTGTCTGGATATAGTTCTTTAGCCGATTCGATGAAGAATTCTAGCCTTGATCTTCGCTGCTCGAGCGCTTTTTGAAGGATACACTTGGTCGAGAGAATCGAAGAATTGAAATCTGCTTCCGGGAAATAGGCCAAGAGCTCGCTCCTGTACTCAATCTGTGGCTCATATATGTCTATTTCGCAAGCTGGAATTGCCTTTAGCGATCTTGTTTCGCAGGCTCGGATAAATCGCTCCGTGCCACCCATAGTATCGTGGTCGGTCAGAGCCACAATATCAAGACCAGCCCGAGCTGCTTCCAAGGCAATATCTTCTGGCCAGGACATTCCATCTGAAAAGCGGGAGTGCAGATGCAAATTCGAGAGCATTTGACGCTAGTATACAATATTGGAATTTGCCCTTCCATAGATAAAGGCATATCGATTAGAATAAAACTATGTTTCAACTGACCGATGCCATACTGGAGCGAATTATCTTCGCCATGGAAGATCAGTCGAAAAAATTACTCATAGACCTGGAAACAGGGGATCTCATAGACAAGACTACTATCGAGAACGAAAATTCACCCGAGCTATATTCCGAAATGTCTCATAGATTTGTTGAACCACCTTCATGGGATTCCCGCCGCGGTTTTTCTATTCTCGAAGCTTTTGCTTCAACGGTTACCTCGCCAACCGATATCAAGATGGAGCTAAATGCTGCGCTAAGAAGGGGCAAAGGAGTCTTCAAACAATTCCGTCAGGTACTATCTAAAGACCAGGATATCTTCAAGCGTTATCAGGAATTCAAGCTTGCGGCCATGCGTCCCATTGTGGAGAGATGGCTAGAAGCACTCCAGGAGGGAGAAAAACTAACAGCTCTAAAGGAGGAGCCGGAGGATCTCCGAGATATAATCGCTTCCGATATCGACTTCATTGTATCTAGTCTGGATGGAATTGTTTTCAAACTAGAATCCTATATCAATTATTGTATAGAAGAATCCTTCGGATCCTTGCCCATAGCTATCAAGATGAGATCCCTTTCGGACTTGTTGGAGCTTGTAAAAACAGATAGTAACTCAGTGCATATCGCCATGGGAACGATCGATGGTGTATCACCTTTGATAGCAGGCCTGTTTTCGCTTCAAGCTTATAAGGGCTCACCTATTTGCGTTGTACACGGTGTATTTGGAACAAAAGAAAGTCTTATGCTGGATTTAGAATGGCCTATTATCGAATGCATTTCTGAATATTGCACCAAGATCGGAGCAACACAAATTTTGCTCGAAGGGCCTTTCTTTTCCTCATTATTATGCGATAGTGCCCTCGAGTATGGATTTTCTCAATCAGGCACCATTTTCCATAAGAATCTTTGACAATTGTGACAAATTTGGTAAAAATGTAAAATATAAGCCTGTGAAGAGATAGCCAAGAAATATGGCTAAGAAAATAGGCCAAGAGCCACAATGGCGGATGTCAAGCAAGATATACTGCCCAATAGGAGGACTTATGAAAAACTGCTTTCTTTTCCCAGGCCAGGGAGCACAATACCCTGGAATGGCCAAAGATTTCTATGAAGCAAGTAAGGCTGTCCGCGATCTGTTCAAAGAGGCCTCGGAAGCTGCTTCCATGGATCTAAAGAGACTCATCTTCGAAGGCGACGAAGAAACCCTTAGGCAGACAAGAAACACACAGATTTCTATGGTCGTAGCCGAGGCAGCTTCGGCTCTCATGGCCAGAGAACAGGGCATAACACCTGCCGGGGCAGCTGGTTTCTCGGTTGGCGAATGGCCAGCCCTTGCCGAGGCAAAAGTCATTACCAACTACGACATGTTTCGTCTTGTGTCAGAACGCGGGAGGCTAATGGAAGAAGCTGGCAATCGTGCAGGCGGCACCGCGATGAGTGCGGTGCTATATCTCTCTCCTGAGAAAATAGAACAGGTAATACATGAAGCGGGCCTTAAACAATGTTGGATAGCGAATTACAATAGTCCCGTCCAGTGCGTTATTTCTGGAACCGAAACGGATATTGTCATTGCGGAAGAGAAATTGCGGCAGGCAGGGGCCAAGCGTGTCATAAGGCTAAAGGTATCGGGCGCATTTCATTCTCCGCTTATGCAGGATGCATACGATCCTTTTAAGGAACTTGTTGAGGCTACTCAATTCTCAGATCCGAAAATCAACCTCTATTCCAATGTTACAGGCAAGAAGATGCTAAGCGGCGAAGAAGCAAAAAAAAATGCATCGCTTCAGATCATATCTCCAGTACGCTGGATCGATGAAGAGAGGAATATAGCTGCGGATTGCTATGACTATTGTTTTGAGACAGGGCCAGGAACAGTTCTTGCGGGTCTCTGGAAAGCCTCGGGGTCCACTATTCCATGTATCGCAGCTGGTACTTTGCAAGCCCTTGCCGCCTTTTCTCTATAAAGTATCGAGTCTCTTATTTCGATACTTTTGTAATCTCGAAACTCTAGTAAAGCATAAGGAGCAAATATTATGGAGGGCGTTCTATCGGGCCAAATTTGTATCGTAACAGGTGCTTCTCGAGGCATAGGCCTTGCCATAGCCACTCGATTCAAGCAAGAAGGCGCCATAGTCTATGGATTGTCGCGCACAAAAGCAGAAGCGGATATAGAATGGATTTCATGCGATGTCACTGATGAATTATCTGTGGAATCCGCTATCGATCAAATCCTCAAAAAAGAAAATCGCATCGATATATTGGTAAACAATGCTGGCATAACAAGAGACGGCCTCCTTATGAGGATGAAAACCGAAGACTGGGAAGCTGTATTGAATTCCAATCTTCGAAGCGCTTTTTTTCTTAGCCGAGCAGTTTCGCGTATCATGCTAAAACAGCGCTCAGGCTGTATCCTCAACATGTCGAGCGTAGTAGGCCTCCATGGTAATGGAGGCCAAGCCAACTATGCCGCCTCTAAAGCCGGCCTAATAGGATTTACTAAGAGCCTTGCCAAAGAGCTTGGATCTCGCAATATACGCGTAAATGCAATTGCGCCCGGCTACGTGGAGACATCCATGACTCAGGTGCTGCCAGATACGGCCAAAGAAAATTTAAAATCTTCCATTCCTCTCGGCCGACCCGGCACTCCCGGGGATATCGCAGAGGCTGCCCTCTTTCTCTGTAGCAGCTACGCAGCGTATATTACAGGAGTTGTGTTAAATGTCGATGGTGGCATGGGGATGTAATTATGAGTAAAAGAAAAGTGGTTATTACAGGCCTTGGCCTGGTTAGCCCGCTGGGAAATGATGTACCTACATTTTGGCAGAATGTCAAAGCGAATAGATCTGGCGTAGGGCCGATTACACTGATCGACTCATCGGATCTGGCGGTTAAGATAGCGGGCGAGGTCAAAAATTTCGATCCTTCAAAAAAAATAGACCCAAAAGATGCAAAAAAAATGGACCGATTCGCTCAATTTGCCGTCTATGCAGCTCTCGAAGCATTGGAGTCTTCCAATCTTCCAAAAGAATCGTTGGATCCAATAAGAACGGGCGTCTGTCTAGGAACGGGCCAAGGCGGCACCAACACCATAGAAGAATCTGTCATACGTCTCACGGAAAAAGGGCCCAACAGGGTCCCTCCAATGACTGTCGCAAAGGGTCTTGCAAACTTTGGTGCCGCACAGATAGCTCTATCCTTAGGAGTACATGGGCCCAATATGACCGTGGTCACAGCCTGTGCTGCAGCAACAGACGCAATCGGGCAGGCGATGCATCTAATCAGAGATGGCCATGCAGATATTATGTTTACAGGAGGATCGGAAGCTAGCATAGCTCGTATGTGTATGGCTAGCTTTATAAATATTCAAGCTCTTTCGATCCGAAACGACGAACCAGATAAAGCATCGCGGCCATTCGATAGAGATCGCGATGGCTTTGTAATGTCCGAAGGCGCCGGAATTCTCGTGCTCGAAGAATACGAGCATGCCAAAGCTCGCGGAGCAAAAATATATGCTGAGATAGCGGGCTTCGGCTCTACCTGTGATGCCCATCATCTTACAGCTCCAGACCCTGAAGGTCTTTGGGTTTCAAAGGCAATCGGAATTGCGCTCAACGACGCACAGCTGAAGCCCGAGGATATTGATTATGTTAGCGCTCATGGAACCTCCACGCCTCTTAACGATCCCATTGAGACAAAAGCCATAAAGAATGCATTCGGTGACCATGCCTATAAGCTAAAGATTTCCAGCCTAAAATCCATGATAGGGCACTGCATTGGCGCTGCTGGTGCAATAGAGACCATTGCAGCTATTCTTGGTATGAATGAGAATTATGTGCATTCCACAATAAATCTCGATAATCCAGACCCCGAGTGCGACCTCGACTATGTGCCTAACAAAGGAATAAACATGCCTGTTAGAGCCTTTGTCAAGAATTCGATGGGTTTTGGTGGACAAAATGCAGTGCTTGTTATAACAAAACCATGAACTATATTTCGGGATCCCTCCCTCGAAAAATATCTCTGATGCCTGGAAATCCGGGGCTCTTAGGTGCTATTCCCAAGGCAGAGGGAGTATACTTTTCGATATTTTCAAGAAATGCCACGGGCATGATACTCTGCATATATGAAAAACCCCACGACGATGTCCCTGTAGCTTCTCTACATCTAGACCCAATAAGAAATCGTACAGGTGATGTCTGGCACTGCTTTATTCCTGGGCTTAAGTCGGAGGTTCTGTATCTATGGCGTGCAGAAGGCCCATTTGCTCCACAGGAAGGCCATCGCTTCAATCCATATAAGGTCCTTATAGACCCTTATGCTAAAGCAATTACCGATGGTTCTCTGGAACTCTGCTCCGCTCTTGCCTACGATGAAAATTCACCAGAGAAAGACCTCTCTATTTCGACTACTCCAAACGATGGTTTTATGCCAAAGTGCGTTGTTGTAGAAGATGAATACAATTGGGAAAATGACACCCCCTTAAACTATCCGCTTAAAGATTGCATCATATACGAGACTCATGTACGAGGATTGACAAAGTCTGTTACAGCAAAAGTAAAACATCATGGGACTTATCGCGGAGTAGTCGAGATGATCCCATATTTCAAGAGTCTTGGCATTACAAGCCTAGAACTGCTTCCAGTACAGGAATTCGACTCTTCCGAGCGCTTTAGGCGAAACCCCATCACGGGCGAGAAGCTTTCGAACTATTGGGGGTATTCTCCAATCGCTTTCTTTGCTCCAGAGAGTTCTTACGTCTTCGATGAAGGTGTGGACCACGACAGCTATTGCCCCTCCTATCCTGTCAAAGAATTCAAGTACATGGTAAGAGAGCTCCACAAGGCTGGCATCGAAGTCATCCTAGATGTAGTTTTCAATCATACCGCCGAAGGCAATGAGCTAGGTCCAACTTTGAGTTTCCGTGGACTAGATAATTCTATTTATTACATGTTGGCAGAGGACAAGCGCTATTATCGCAATTACTCGGGTTGCGGAAACACCCTCAATTGCAATCATCCCGTTCTACGTACCTTTATTATGGATTGCCTCCATTATTGGGTAGTTACCATGCATGTAGATGGGTTCCGATTCGATCTCGGTTCGATTTTGGGACGGGATTCACAAGGGAATCTGCTAGCCAATCCGCCAGTAATAGAATCTATAGCGGAAGACCCGATACTGCGAGATACGAAGATCATTGCCGAAGCCTGGGATGCTGGCGGTGCTTACCAAGTCGGGGCTTTCCCTGGTGGACGATGGGCAGAGTGGAATGACCGATATCGCGATGATGTGAGACGATTTTGGAGAGGAGATGAAGGGTTTACTCCGCTCCTAGCAACAAGGATTACTGGATCGAGCGACCTTTACCTCAAGAATGGAAAACGACCATTTCATTCTATAAACTTTGTCACCTCGCACGATGGCTTTACAATGAATGATCTCGTATCCTATAGCCGCAAGCATAATGAGGCGAATGGAGAAAACAACTGCGACGGGATTGCGGAGAATTATTCCTCAAACTATGGCACAGAAGGCCCTTCAAACGCTCCTTTTATCGAAGAAACTCGAAATCGACAGGTAAAAAATTTCTTTGCAACGCTCTTGCTTTCAATAGGCACGCCCATGCTCCTCGGTGGCGACGAATTTCGTCGAACGCAAAATGGCAATAACAATGCCTACTGCCATGACAACGAACTCACTTGGTACGACTGGAGCCTACTAAAAAAGCATAAAGACATTTATCGTTTCGTTAAGTGTCTCATTGCTTTTCGCAAGAGCCACAATGCATTCAGAAGAGAGGACTTTTTTAGAGGTGTGGGAAAACGCAGTATTGGCACTATCGGCGCTTCCGGGCAATCCAAAATAAATAAATACAAACCAAACGACATATCAGATATAGGAACTCTCCCCGATATCATCTGGTATGATCAAAACGGCCTACCTCCACAGTGGAACAAGATGGGCAAAGTGCTTGTTGCGCGTATAAACGAGCGTATCTCATCGGGAGATTTTCCTTGCTCTTATCTTCTAGCCTTCAATGCATCTCCTGAAGCTGTTCAGATTTGCCTCCCTCATGATAATGAACAGGACATCTGGAAAAGAGTAATAGATACCTCTTTCCCTCCACCACATGAAATTGAAGAGAAAGACCAACCTGTCCTATCAGACCAACAGAAGTATCTCATGTCACCAAGATCTTTTATTTTGCTGATTTCGATATGCGAACTTGACGAGAATCAGAGCTTGCCTTCATGAAATTTCATGAATATCTTATAACACGTGAGAACATCGGCAGATAATGAAAAAGCTAATTTATATTTAAGAAGAGGCCTCCGCGAGCTTTCCAGACACAAGCCAGCACAAGCTCTCGAATTATTTCGAAAGTCGATCGAACTCACTCCGCCCTCCTCTGAAAAGACACTTTCAAGGGCGCTTTACTGGTTGTCAATTGCTCTTCTGCAGCTGAATAAGCGCGATCTAGCAGTAAAAAGCCTTGCAAATGCCCAAAAAATACATAGACAGGGCTATATTCGCAGATTCTATATACGCCATGTCAATGAATATGGCATGATCAAACAGCCAACAAAAGAGCTAGATGATCTATATGCTTTTCTAAGTATTCAGCTTTCTTTTTATTTGCTCAATCGTCCAAGCTATCGTTTTGGCTCTGAGGCCGAGCACTCGATGGTGCTTGCTTTTCTGCTACATACTTGGAAGAATATCAAAGGCACCGAAGAGTTTAAATCTCTCGATTGTAGCGAAAAATTATTGCTTTTCAATAAACTTAAGATTGATTTTCCCGCTTTCGCTCCATATTCTGTCGTACAAAGAAAGAGAGAACGCCAAATTATACCATCAAATATAGCCTATAACCAACTTTGCTCCTGCGGATCTGGCTTGCCGTTCATGCAGTGTTGTGGGAGGATCCGGGGAATTTCCGAGCTCTTAAAGTGATCGAATGTTTCAAATTGACACAATACCGATTGCTTTAAGGTTTAGTATATCAAAACGATACATATTCGCCATATTCTTTAGCAAACAGCTCCTTTTTTAGAAAAGCCAGCACGTCTTGCCGTATGCTAATTTCATTTATCTAAATGAATTGCTGATTTGTCAATGAATTGGCACGCTTTTTGCTTCCTAAATTAGCAAGGAGATCTTGATGACGCAAAACAAGAAACTGAAGGAAACACGTTCTAGTGCGAATTATGACGACGAGAATGTGTTGTCCATGTATCTCCGCGAGATAAACAGAATTCCGCTTCTTTCTCGCGAAGAAGAAAATGAATACGCGACTCGTGCAGCCGCAGGCGACGAAAAGGCAAAAGAGATATTGGCGAAAAGCAATCTCAGATTTGTCGTTAATGTCGCTAAAAAGTACCAGAACCAAGGCTTGCCTCTTGCAGATCTTATAGCGGAAGGTAACATAGGACTTCTGAGCGCTATCGATCATTATGATGTTACAAAAGGCTATCATTTTATATCTTACGCAGTTTGGTGGATACGCCAAGCAATTCTCAAAGCGATCTGCGAGAAAAGCCGTATGATTCGACTTCCTCTAAATAGAGCCAATGAACTTGTACAGATCGAAAAGGCTCGTGCGCTGTTCGAAGGAGATATTTCTGAAGAGGGAGAGATACGCGAAGTAGCCAAGTTTCTCAATATGGAACCCGAACATATAAAAGATATCATATCCATTTCACGCGAGCTGATTTCGCTAGATGCTCCCGTATATGACGAAAGGAATTCTACAACTGTAGGTGAGCTAATTGAAAATGAAAAGCATGAAAGCCCCGAGCAGAATGCGATTCAATCAAGCCTTCGCGACGATATAAACAAGGTCCTTTCAACCTTGACTGCCAAAGAGCGTGAGATCGTAGAATATCGCTTTGGGCTTAATGGCAAGCGTCCTATGAGTCTCAAAGAAATCGGAGATCGCATGCATCTTACAAAAGAAAGAATTCGTCAGATTGAAAAGGCAGCCTTGAAGAAAGTGGCTGTTCCTGAAACCATGGAAATGCTTCAAGACTATGTCGCTTAAACTGTGAGATGTAATTTAATGTTTTTAGCCCTGGCATATCATTGCTAGGGCTTTTTTAGTGCATAACAGAGCGCTATACTGCTCTCCATGCAAACATCTGATGAAATTTTCTTTCAAGATTTTGCCCAAAAAAGCAAAGATCATATTTCAAAGAGAATCGTGGGGATTTTTCTAGAAAACAAGGAATTGTTTGACACTCTACCTGAATTGGGCAAATGGCTATCTGATGAGATGCAAGATTTCGCATGTTCTGGCAAGATGTTGCGGGGTACGCTCGCTTTTGTGGGATCTCGGCTTTTCCATGAGGAAGGCATTTCTATAACTGATTTTATTGACGATAAGGTTAGATCAGTTTCTGCTAGCTTAGAGCTATTTCAGGCAGGACTGCTTGTTCATGATGATATTATGGACCACGACCAAATGCGCCGGGGAAAGCCAACATTTCACCTGCGGATAAAAAATCTATTAGAAGAAAGGCGCCCTAATTGCAATATAACCTCAGCTTTTGCCATAGCCGAAGCTCAAGGTATATGTGTCGGAGATCTTTTTTTCTTTCTTGGCTGGCAAGAGATATCTAAGCTCGATTTCAATATATCCTCTCTATTTGCAAGAGAACTCGCTCTCGTGACTCTCGCACAGATTCGAGATGTGGGTTTTGGATACAGTAATAGCTATCCAGATATCAACGAAGTAATAGAAGTATATCGCCACAAGACCGCTCGCTATACGATTGTTTTACCTTTGATAGCTGGTGCAATCATTTCACAATCTTCGGTGTCTCACGCTTCAATAGCCAACGCCTCGACATCTCAGGGAACTCAGCGAATGGAGAAATCGATCTTTTCTTTGCTTGAGGCTTTTGGAGAATCCATGGGTATTGTCTTTCAACTCCAGGATGACAGGCTTGGGTTATTTGGCAATGAGGAAGAGACAGGGAAGCCTATTGGTTCGGACCTTAAGGAAGGCAAAAAGACTCCATATATTATTCTCTTAGTGAATAGGCTCGAAAAGAAAGAGCGCGAGCGATTTGATTCTATATTTGCATCTCCAAAACAAGAATTGAAGGATATCGAATGGATACGCAAGATTGTCATAGCTAAGGGAGTAGAAGCAGATATTCAGAGGATAATCGATTCATATCTGCTAAAAGCGAAAACCGCCCTTAATGAGCTTTCTGCTTTGTCTTCGATAGAAACAAAGACTATTTCTCTATTGGAAGGCTTTATGCAATATTCTGGCAAACGTTCCAGCTAAGAAAGGTACATATCCAAGAGCTTTGCCGTTATCAACATTGTTTCACGTGAAACAACACAGACATTCTGGATAGCGCTAAAAACGACAGTTCGATTCACTTTCTTCTAATGTTTCCTTTTTATGGCTGTTCTATTCTTGCTCTTGAACGATCTTATCTATACCTATGACAAAATCAGGCGGTTCTATATTGACAATCCTTACGCCACGAGCACCTTTACCCATCTGGCGTACTGAAGACACATTGAGCTTTATTGTTTTGCCTGTTGAAGTTATGACCATAACTTCGTCTTCTTCCTGAACAGACACGCCCTTTACCACTTCTCCAGAGAATTCGTCTGGCGAATAGATTGTTTGTCCCTTAGTACCGCGCGAATGAACATTGAAAAGATCATAACTTACACGTTTACCAAATCCATTCTGAGTTATGATCAGCATAGACTCATTGGGGTTTACTCGCAGCATAGCAGCAAGCTCGTCTGATTCATGCAAGGAAATTCCTCGCACACCCCGAGCAGTGCGACCCATTTCTCTAACCTGAGACTCATGGATTCTCAGCGCCTGACCTTTTCTCGATATCAACATCACCTCATCGGAGCCCTGTGTCAAAATAGCGGATATCAGTTTGTCTCCATTATCGAGAGAAATACCAATTATGCCCCGCGTCTTGGCATTTACAAATTCCTTTGTTGCGACTTTCTTAACGACTCCTTTGAGTGTACCCATCAAGATATATTCTTTTTCGGAAAAATCGCTAAAATCGACTACAGCCGTTATTTCTTCATCTTCGGAAATTGCGAGAAGTGAACGAATATGAGGGCCTCTTGCCTGCTTGCTCGACTCTGGAATCTCGAGGACTTTTAGCCAATATGCTTTGCCCCAGCTTGAAATAAAGAGCAGATAATCATGAGTGTTGGCAATAAATAGCTGTTCGACAAAGTCCTCCTCAATTAAAGCGGCTGAATTTGAGCCCTTCCCCCCTCTTCCTTGAGACCTATATTGATTCACAGAGATTCGCTTAATAAAACCCTTGTTGGAGATGAGTATAGCCATCTCTTCAGGTTTAATTAGATCTTCGATGTTGATCTGTTCGACTTGATTGGGTACAATTTCAGTGCGTCGGTCATCGCCATATTTTTCCGCTAGATCGTGAATTTCTTGCTTGATCACAAGACGGATGGAATTGGGGTCTGAAAGCAATCCCTTTAGATACTCAATTCGGGCCTCGATATCCTTTAGTTCGGCTAGAATTTTATCTGTTTCGAGGCTTGTCAGCCGACCGAGCCGCATATCGACAATAGCCTGAGCTTGGGCTTCGCTCAATTCGAAGCGCTCGCATAAGCGATTTTTTGCTGTATCAATATTTTGGCTTGATTTTATTATGGCCACAACTTCATCAATATTTCTCAAAGCAATTACCAGGCCACGAAGAATGTGAGCACGCTCCTCGGCTTTTTTAAGTTCGAATTTGGAACGACGAGTGATTACTTCGAACCTGTGCTGAACAAAATAGAAAATTAGCTCTTTCAAATTGAGACATTTTGGTACGCCATCCACTAGCGCCAGGTTGATCACTCCGAATGTGCTCTGTAAAGGCGTCCTCATGAATAGCTGATTTAGCACAATCTTGGTTATTGCCCCCTTTCGGAGCTCAAGAACTATGCGGATTCCTTCTCTGTCGCTCTCATCGCGGAGGTCTGAAATTCCATCGATTTGCTTTTCTCGCACAAGCTCTGCAATACGGGTTACAAGTATCGTTTTGTTCAACGCATAAGGAATTTCTGTAAAGACAATCTGCTCGCGGCCACTTTTCATAGTCTCTATGATAAAGCGTCCTCTTACCGTCAACCTTCCACGACCTGTCTCGTAGGCATCTTTAATACCTTGTAAGCCGTAGATAATACCGCCTGTCGGGAAATCGGGCCCTTTGACGTAATTCATTAAATCATCAATAGTTATGTCTGGCTTGTCGATAAAAGCCTCTATTGCGAGCGCAATCTCGCGCAAGTTGTGTGGTGGCATATTCGTTGCCATTCCAACGGCTATCCCGCTCGAGCCGTTTATAAGCAGATTTGGAATGGCCGAAGGCAAAACGCTTGGCTCTTTTAAGCTTTCATCGTAGTTGGGAACAAAATCCACGGTCTCCTTGTCGAGATCAGCAAGCATCTCTTCTCCGATTTTCGAGAGCTTAGCCTCTGTGTAGCGACTAGCCGCCGGAGGATCTCCATCTATCGAACCGAAGTTTCCCTGGCCTTGAACAAGTGGGTATCGCAAGGAGAAAGGCTGAGCCATTCTAACAAGAGCATCGTAAAGCGACTGATCCCCATGTGGGTGATATTTGCCCATTGCATCGCCGGTAATACGCGCACTTTTCTTGGTTGGCGCATTACTGCGAAGTCCAAGTTCGTCCATGGCATACAAAAGCCGCCGATGTACCGGCTTGAGTCCGTCTCGCACATCCGGTAGAGCGCGCGAGACGATTACGGACATGGCATAGTTGAGATAAGAACTCTTGACTTCTTCTTCTATTGGAACAGGAATAATATTGCTTGGTTCCGCCATTCTGATCTGCCTTTATATATCTAGGTTCGATACCGTAAGCGCATTTTCTTCGATAAAACGGCGCCTTGGTTCCACTTGCTCGCCCATCAGGGTTACAAACATCTCTTCTGCAAGGATTGCGTCTTCCATGGTAATTCGCTTGATGATTCTTTGGCTGGGGTCCATGGTAGTTTCCCAAAGCTGTTCTGGATTCATTTCGCCTAAGCCCTTATAGCGCTGTACCGAAATCTTGGAAGGGTCTTTATTCGCCTGCAATATAATCCTATCCTTTTCTTCATCGCTATAAGCATAGTGTATTTCCCTGTCAAAACTTATGCGGTATAGGGGCGGCATGGCGAGGTATACATGCCCTTTCTCGATGAGTTCTGTCATATAGCGATAGAAGAAAGTGAGAAGCAGAGTCCTTATATGAGATCCGTCCACATCGGCATCTGCCATTATGATCACCTTATGGTAACGGAGTTTCGATATATCGAAATCTTCTCCTATGCCCGTGCCAAGACTAGCGATTATCGGCTGTAGCTTGTCGTTGCCTATCACCTTGTCTAATCTAGCTTTTTCAACATTTAGCATCTTACCCCATAGAGGCAAAATGGCTTGAAAAAGCCTGTCCCTGCCCATCTTTGCAGATCCACCAGCAGAATCTCCCTCTACAATGAAAAGCTCACATTTGGTTGGGTCTTTTTCCTGACAATCTGCTAGCTTGCCTGGCAGGCTCGATGCTTCTAGGAGGTTTTTTCTTCTTGTTAGCTCGCGGGCTTGTCTTGCTGCTATGCGAGCCCGGGCTGCGCTAGTGCATTTCCCTAGGATAATATCAATTACATCAGGATTCTTTTGAAAATAGAGATCAAGTTGTTCGGATAGAAAGCCTTCTACAATACCCTTGACTTCGGTGTTACCTAACTTGGCCTTTGTCTGGCCTTCGAATTGTGGCTCCAACACTTTTATCGATAGAACCGCAGTAAGGCCTTCGCGCACATCATCGCCCGAAAGAGTCTCCTCTATTTTCTTGCTATATTTAGATTTTTTGAAGAAATCGTTGACAACTTTTGTTAGAGCATTTCTAAATCCAACAAGATGGGTGCCGCCTTCTTTAGTATTTATTCCATTGACATAGGTGAACATCGTCTCATTGTAGCCATCGTTATATTGCATGCCGATTTCTATCTCAACTTCATCGCGGGTACCCAGGAAATAGATCACATCTTTATGTATTACGGTCTTATTTTTATTGAGATATTCTACGAATTCCTGAAGACCTCCTTCGAAGTGGAAGTCAATTCGTTTAGGCTGAGACAGCCTTTCGTCTATAAGAGATATCTTTATGCCTTTGTTCAGGAATGCAAGTTCTCGTAAGCGATTGCTTAGCACATCGAATGAGTAGACTGTCTCTTCGAATATATCTGGATCAGCCTGAAATCGTACTACTGTACCTGACTTGTCTGTTTCTCCGATAGCGGCAACTGGCTTTTCCGCTATGCCGCGCACATATTTCTGATAGAATATCTTTCCATTGTTGTGAACGTATACCTCTAACCAGGCTGACAGCGCATTGACCACAGAGACTCCTACGCCATGAAGCCCTCCGGAGACCTTGTAATTCTTCTTGTCGAATTTGCCGCCAGCATGAAGACGGGTCATAACAAGCTCGAGGGCAGAAATACCTTCAGTAGGATGGATATCCACCGGAATACCCCGGCCATCATCCTCTACTCTCACAATATCCTGCCTCTCCAGCGCTACTACGATATTTTTACAGAAGCCTGCCAGGGCTTCGTCTATCGAATTGTCGACAACTTCATATACTAGATGATGGAGACCTTCGATACCCGTAGTACCTATGTACATACCTGGCCTTCTGCGAACGGCCTCCAATCCTTTGAGCACTTGAATGGTATTTGCGGAATAACTGCTAGTCTTAGATTCCATGGTTATCCTGAATTGAATAGTAGAAAATAGGAGCAAGATTTGGCAAAAATCTCATTGCTTATCATATCAAATAGAGGGAATTGAGTAAAGTCAAATGCCAAAGCGCTTCGAAAAACCTAATTATATTGACTTGTGGATAACCTGTGCATAACTTGTTATTTCGTTGTGATTAGCTTGTGGATTTATAAGATAATTCCTTTAGCTTACAAGAAAATCTGTCATTTATAATCGCAACTTAAAATAATCAATCAAGAAATAGGCCTATTATAGGCCACTTTTAGATTGTTTCCTTAACAAAAAGCATAAATTTTTTAAAATTTACCCTATTGGCATCTTGCACTCGATGGTGCTTTGGTATATAGAAAATTTATACTTTCTTGTGGAAAACTTGTGGAAATGTGCATGGAGGAGCTGGAGATTCTGACGCATGACCGATGATAATGGAACAATTTGGCAAAAAGCTCTCGAAATTGCCAAGTCTCAGGTCCCAGAGTCCGAATTCATCATGTGGTTCAGGCTATCTTATGTTGGATTCGAAAATGGAACTATCCTGCTCGAGGCGAACAATACCTTCCTTAGAGATCAATTTGTCAGAAAATACAGTCAATTTATGAAGGAGATCATTTCATCCCTTCTGGGAATTCCTGTAGAATTATCTGTGAATGCTCAATCTAGAGTTATCGATCATAACATTTCACCTAAAGCCCCACTAAAAAAAGCAAAAAGCGATATAGCCACAGAAAAAGTAATTACAACAAAGCCCGATAACTCTCGCTCTTCTCGCTCTGCCAATCTTCAGCCTCGATATACCTTTGAGAGCTTCGTTGTGGGAGAGAACAACAATTTTGCTTTCAATGCAGCAAGCGCAGTAGCCGATAAGCCAGGAACTTCCTACAATCCACTTTTAATCTACGGTGGAGTTGGCCTTGGCAAAACTCACCTCATGCATGCCATCGGAAACCGCATCGTTGAAAAACATGGTGATTTCAAAATAATTTGCGTTACAGCAGAGGAATTCACCAACGAGTTCATCAAGACTATCCACGATCGCACAACCAATGATTTCAAAAACAAGTATCGCAATGTCGATGTCTTACTGATCGACGATATCCATTTTTTTCAAAGCAAACACGGAGTCCAAGAAGAACTATTCCATACTTTCAACGCCCTCTATGATTCGAATAAGCAGCTAGTTTTTACTTGTGATCGACCAGCCGCAGAATTGAAGGACTTCTCTGAACGCTTAAAGAGCAGATTCATGATGGGACTCAAGACCGACCTAACTACTCCAAGCTTCGAAACACGAGCTGCTATTGTAAGAAAAAAGCTCGAACTCTATAATCGTGATTTCAGCGAAGATGTAATAAATCTCATAGCAAAGAGCATAGAAACCAATGTGCGCGATCTAGACTCATGTATAAACCAGATCATCGCTTATGCAGATCTAATAAAGGTAGAACCAACATTCGAAATAGCACAAAACGTAATAAAGCAGCTCACAAATTCATTTATGCCTCCTGCTATCGACGTATCTTCGATAATAAAGACTGTGGCCGATTACTATAAACTCTCGATCTCCGACCTCAAAGGAAAGAAACGAAGCAAGAATATTGCGCTTGCTCGACAGATAGCAATGTACATAATACGAGAAACAACAGATTACTCCACAACCGAGATCGGTTCTGAATTCAATGGTAGAGATCATACGACAGTCATGCATTCATGTCAAAAAATCGAAGATCTTGTTAAATTCGACGCTTCTTTCGCATCTGTGGTAAATCGTCTTATCAAGGAATGCAAAGAAAAATCGTCCTAATAGGATTTTATCTTGTTAAAAACCTGTGGAAAACTTAGCCTATTTTGTGGAAAAATTTTTGATCTGTGGAAAAAGTGGATTTCTTGCAGTAATTTACCACAAGTTATACACATACCTAACTCCATATTTATAAGATAATTAAGTAAGTTTTCAACATATCAACTGTGCTTACTACTATTATTACTATTTAATATATAAATAGAATAATTAATAATAGTCCAGAAATATTTGTGGATAATTACCTTTTTAAATGATACTGTTTATTTTTATTTTGTGAGCTGCTAATATAAAACATCTTGATGGAGGATAAGCCAAATGAGATTTGTATGCGATAGAGATACTTTTGCAAAAGAGATAGCAATCGCACAGGACATTATCGCTTCGAAAAATGCATTTTCAATTATGTCCAATGTCTATCTTGAAGTCGTGGATTCTAGATTGATCATAAAGGCAACAGACGCCAAGGTTGGCTTCGAGACGGAGATTCCTATTTCAAATGGCGAGCCTGGAGCGCTTACGGTATTCTGCGACAAGTTAATGGCTATTACCAATTCAATTCCCGAAGGAGACATGATTCTAGAACAGCATGATTCGCTAATTGAAATTAAAACGCTTTCAAGGAATGTGCGCTTTCAACTTAAGACAATAGCTGGCGATAAATATCCAGTTATTCCAGATATAGAAGAGAATCAGTATTTTCCGCTGAAGGCTCGTGACTTACGTAAAATGATAAGTCAAACAATTTTTTCTGTTTCTAATGATGAGACAAGGTTCTTTATGAATGGTGTCTTCATCGAAAAGCTTCCTGAAAACGTATTAGTTATGGTAGCGACAGATGGCCGTAGACTTGCCTATATATCTATAGAAGAAGGTAATATTCCAGATTTTCGCCCTGCGATAATTCCACCCAAAGTGCTGTCTGTAATTCTAAAGCGCGCTTCTGACGAAGGTCAAATATACATGGCTATAAGCGAGAAGAATGTCTTCTTCCGTTTTGGAAATTACGAGTTGACAAGCTATCTCATAGAAGGGAGATTTCCGAATTACCAGAAAGTAATTCCGCAAAATCAACGTCAAAAGTTCACCGTGTCAAAAGATGAACTGCTACAGGCGCTTCGGCGTGTTTCGCTTTTTGTCGAGAGATCCAATAAGGTTATTTTTGATATTTCTAGAAAAGGCCTGGTTATTAAATCCGAAGAAACAGAGCTCGGCGCGGCGCGCGAAGAGCTAGCTTGTGAATATGATGGCGATGACGTGGTAATTTTTCTGAACTTAAGGTATTTGGAGGATCCACTTAAAGTTATGGACAGCGAAAATATCACTATCGAGTTCAGCGATCCAACTAGAGCAATCACTCTGAGGCCCGAGCCTGCCTCGAACTATTTCCATGTCATGATGCCTATACAGCAGCCATAAATGGCATTCGAGCATATACGAATCGCCCAATTCAGAAACATTGAAGAAGCAGAACTGGAGTTGGGCAGCGGTAATATCTTTCTTCTTGGAGAAAATGGTCAAGGAAAAACGAACTTCCTTGAAGCCTTGTATTGTCTGAGTTATGGTAATTCCTTCCGGACTCATCAAGACCGAGAGCTAATAATGCATGGAAGATCGGATTTTCTTCTTCGAGCTGAATGGAGCGAGCCAGGCTACATAGTACGCGATCAAATATTGTTTAGATATCTACCAGAAGGCCGTAAAGAAATATTGCTCAACGAAAAGCAGTTGTCTGACAGAAAAGAGCTTGTCGCCCACAATCCTTCTGTTGTGTTCTGCCATGAAGATTTGGCTTTTGCCTCAGGAGCGCCTGAGGAGCGGCGATTCTTTTTCGATCAATGCGCCGGAATGCTCTGGCTCGAATATATCGATTTATTGCGTTCTTTTAGACGATTGCTGAAACATCGAAACATGGCATTGAAAACCGATACCTTTAGTGTCCTAGATACGCTCGACGAACAGCTTGCGCGCTATGGCTCTGAGCTCATGTTATACCGTAAGAGACTTTCGCATCTTTTTAAGGATCATTTTCCAGAAAGATATGAGCAAGTCTCTCAACTTGGGACAGAGGTTTCGATTCAGTACAGACCAAACTGGCCAGAGGAAGCATCTTTGTCCGAGATTGTAGAAATCTTAGCGCAAAGGCGACAGAGAGATATCGAAGTGGGCACCACTTTATCGGGGCCACATCGTGACAGATGGGTATTTACCATGGAAGGTCGGGATTTTTCTGCTTTTGCTTCTACGGGTCAACTAAGGCTGGCCTCTCTTGTTTTGCGTGTAGTACAAGTCTACCTTTTCTCTGAACTGTCCCAAAGCGCAGAACCGCGATTTCCCGTACTTTTGCTCGATGATGTGCTTCTGGAGCTCGATGTGGCAAAGCGGCGAAGGTTTTTTTCACTCCTGCCGGCAAAAGATTCGGGCGCACAATCGGTTTTCACCTTTCTGCCCGAAGAACCATGGCGAGAATATGCAAATCGGTCTACAATAGTTTACAAGGTTAGCCATGGACGATTCTCGCGTGAAGAAAGCATCTGAGATTCTTTCTCGTTTTTTCGACGACAATATGTTCGAAGCTGCTACGCAATTCGCGGCTTTTCGATCGACATGGAAACAGATCGTTGGAGAGCGCCTTGCTGATCATTCCAAGCCTAAAGGTATAATGCATCACTGTCTTATTGTCTCCACCGAACATTCAGGATGGATCCAGCTTCTACAGCTGAACCAGGAGAAGATATTGGCGCGAATATCGAAGAACTATCCTGAGTTGGATATAACTGGGCTTGCTTTTACGATAGAAGATAATAAAGAGGCTTCTTCGACGACAGACAGAGCCTAAGTAGTCGAAAGGCGGTTGACCAAAGGCTCTTTTGCAGTCTATACTCCAGCGCTTGATTATGCAATTTCCCGGTTGCAGTGAGAGATCTTGGGAAGGGCAAATGCAGCCGTTTACGCAAGGAGAATAAGACCATGAAACGCACCTATCAGCCGAGCCGAGTTAAGCGCAATAGAAAATTCGGTTTTCGTGCCAGAATGAAGACTAAAAGCGGCCGTCAGATTCTTAGCAGAAGAAGAGCAAAAGGCAGGATAAAGCTCTCTGTCTCAGATGAGAAGAAGAAGTACTGAAAATACCCAGAGCGGAATTCAGGAGGAGCGGCAGGATCGGAGCTTTCCGAAGAGCCTTCGGGTGAGGAAAACCAAGGAAATCGATCTAATTTTTGAGAAAGGAGCGCGGTTTTCCTGTAAAGGCATGAGAATGCATGTCCTTCTTAAGGAAGGGCAGGAAAGCCGAGTGGCATTTATTGCAGGGCGTGCTTTTTCTGGCGCAGTAACACGAAATAGAGCAAAAAGGTTAGCCCGAGAAGCTTGGCGACATATTCGTAATTCTGTCAAGCCGGGGTTTGATATCGTATTCGTGCTCTATCCTGGGCTTGAAACATTTGTAGAATTTTACAGCGCTATGCAGTATCTGCTTCGCAAGGCGGATTTACTGTTATGAATATTGTCAAACAAATATTCTCATTTCCTTTATTGATAGCAATTCGCTTATACCAGCTCTTTATTTCACCTCTTTTTCAACCATCGTGCCGATTTTACCCTACTTGTTCTTCTTATTCTTACGAGGCGATCCATAAATATGGACCCCTAAAAGGGCTTTTGCTAGCTTTTAAAAGAATAATTCGCTGTCATCCAGGAAATCCAGGAGGCTATGATCCAGTACCATGAATGAAATTAATGAACAGCAAACCACCTCGAAAGAAGAACGCAAACGCATGATTTTGGCCGTGGTCCTATCCACGGTAATAGTAAGCGTTGGGTTTATTGTGCAGAATATACTTTTCCCTCCCGCCACTCAGCAGCAAACAACGCAGAGTTCTGGACAAACAGGAGCGAATTGGCAAGCAATACCGCAAGAGCCGAGCTCAGCAACTCCTATAAAAGCACTACCTTCTATTATTCCAATATCTACCGAGAACGCTCCTATAGCCAACATGATACCTGTTCCAGCCACAGAAGAGCGTTATATTGTCGAGACCGATGTTGTTCGCGCGACATTTACCAACGCCGGTGGAGAACTTGTCTCGCTAACCCTGAAAAAGCACAAAGATTTGAGGGATTCAAGGGGCGGAGTAGACATGGTCGTAGCTGGCTCTCAGGGTGCAGATGGGCTTTCTGTTTCCTTTGGCCAATCTTCCACACCAATGCGCGAGCTTATGAACGCCCAGTATCTAGATGAGAGCAAGAACACAATTGCATTCTCGAGGATGTTCGAGGCAAAGATGGCAGGAAGCGACGAAAAAGTCCCCTTTATATTTAAGAAGGTTTTTTCGTTCCGCGATGGAGAATATCTATTTGGACTTGCGATTAGCATAGAACAGCCAGAAGGCAAGCCTATTATTCTGGGAACAAACGGAGTTGCCTATAGAATCGACCTTGGGCCACAGATTGGTCCTCGATTCGATCAGATGCCTAAGAATGCTGATTACCGAAAATATATCGCTGAAATAGATGGCAAGAAAAAGAATCAGAAACTCAAGCCTAACACCTCAGACACCATTGCACCGAATGCAAGCTGGGTGGCACTATCTGGCAAATATTTTACGTTCATTGCGGTTCCACAAGCGCCGTTATCTGCTTACGAAATAGCAGCTAGCCAGGATCCACTTATTAACCAGACCAATAGTCTGGGACTTTTACGAAGCACATTTTCCGGTGCTTCGGTTACCGATACTTACTATTTCTATTTTGGCCCTAAGACCTCAGCAGAGTTGGGAAAATATGAGTATGCGGATAAGAATGGATTTGGTCTTTCCAACTTAAAGCTGGAAGACGCCATGGAGGGCTCAGGAATTCTAGGATGGCTGGAAAACATATTGAAATTCTTGCTCAATGTTTTTTATCGCCTAATTCCTAATTATGGTGTAGCCATTATTCTCGTTACGGTGCTGATAAAGCTGTTATTCTACCCCCTTACCAAGAAAGGGTCGCTCGCTACGGCGAGAATGTCGGAGCTTCAGCCCAAGATGCAGGAATTGCAGGCCAAATATAAGAACAATCCACAGAAGCTCAATCAAGAGATGGCAGAGCTATACAAGCGAGAACATTACAATCCAATGTCTGGCTGTCTGCCAATGTTAATCCAATTCCCCTTATTCATTGCAATGTACAATCTATTCAACAACCACTTCGAGCTCAGGGGAGCAATGTTCATACCAGGCTGGATAAATGATCTCTCTTTGCCAGAAAGCCTCGTAAACTTTGGCAATTTTAAAATACCTCTTCTTGGATGGAACGATTTGAGGGCATTGCCCATCATATACCTATTTAGCCAATTATTGTATGGCAAGTTTACACAGGCTCCTCAAAGCACCCAAAGCAACAATCCACAGGCTAATCAGATGAAGTTCATGATGTATGGCATGCCTATTATGTTCTTTTTCATTCTTTACGATGTGCCTGCCGGGCTTCTGATCTATTGGATTACAAACAATATCCTGACGATTGCTCAACAGGTCCTAATCAACAACCTGATGAAAAAACGCAAAATAGCTAGTGCCGAAATAACTGCTGGAGGAATGCCAGCTGTGGGAGCAGCTAGCGCTGGTCCGAGATTAGCGACCGGCAAGAGCTCGGCGATAGATACAAAAGCTAAGACCGTTGGCAGAGAACCCACAAAAGAGGCTTTTTCGGAAAGAGTGACAAAATGGCTCGAAAAGCAGGCCGCCGAGGCCGAAAAAGCAAGCGGTTCTGCATCTTCAAGAAAGAAAGGCGAAGGCCGCAGCTATAGTTCTGACAGATCATCAGTAACACGGAAAAATAAGGCCAAGAAATAGATCATTGAATCTTTCAATCAGGAGCGATCCAAATGATATATGAGTTTGAAGGGAAAACCGAGCGCGAGGCTATGGAACTAGCCACCCAGGAGCTCGGCCTGGATACAAGTTCATTCGATGTAGAGATCATCGAAAACCAAAGTGGTGGCTTGTTCAAGAAAGGAAAGGTGCGCATCCGCGTCCATACCAAAGATTCTTCCTTTGCGGAAAATCGGGCAAGAGAATCCAATGAGTACAATGAATTCGAGGAAAAACAAGAAGCCCGAGAAGCCCGAGAAACCCGAGAAGCCCGAGAAGAGAGGCATATTGAGCCCCTCCCTATGGATGATTTCGAGAGCAAAATTGTAGAATGGACTACTGAGGTTATCAACTTGATGGGCTATAGCGCTCAAGTCTCCGTGGCCTTTAGGGAACCCAATAAGCTTGGCTTGCGTATAGACACCGACTCTGCCTCAATTCTGATAGGTAAAAAAGGTAGGAACATCGATGCGCTGCAACTTCTGGCAAATGTCTATGCGGGCAATCTTGGCCATAGCGACACCAAGATCGTGCTCGATTCCGAAAATTACCGCTTGCGACGCGAAGAAGCATTGGTCAGAATTGCGTACAAAACCGCAGAAGAAGTACGCAGCACAGGGCACTCCATCCTGCTAGAGCCTATGAATCCTTTCGAGCGTCGAATTATCCATACGACCCTCAATGATATAATTGATATAGAGACAAAGAGCGAGGGAGATGGCCTTATAAAGCAGGTACGCGTAATGCTGAAGGGAAGAAATCAGTAAGCATTTTGTGGACCTAGAATGATAATCGGGAAGAAGGCGCCGCAATACCATTAAGCGGCGCTTTTTAATGCCCGCTTTCTTATGCTCAGATGTCTTGTTTCGATATTTCGCTGTGACATTTCTCCAGATCTTTCGTTCAAATATTCAATAAATTTTTATCTTTTTATTATACAACGAATACTTATACTCTTTTTGCCTTGACCACAATCGAAAACTGGTGCTAATATAGCTCGATTTTGTTATTATTTTCTATCATTTTACATTGAATGCGAAGAGGATTGGATTCTTCGCGAGGTCAAAGTAAATCTTCAAAGGAGACCTTTCTACTATGTCAATCAAGACATTCAGAGGCGGGGCACATCCGTCCGAGAGAAAGGATCGCTCGCAGCATGCACCAATCGAAAAGGTGAGTTCTGTGCCGCAGGTAGTGATCCCTGTCAATCAGCATTTTGGTGCCCCAATTCAACCTCTAATCAAGGTCGGAGATTTTGTGAGGCTTGGGCAGAAAATAGCCGATGCAGAAGGTCGCATGACCGTACCTATCCATGCATCGATAGCCGGCGTGGTCAAGAAAATTGAGCCGCGAATGCAATCGAATAACATAGAAGGTCTATGTATCGTAATTGAGCCAAAGGATACACCGGAAGGAGAATCCGATAGAGAATTCATGCCTCCCCTCGATCCATTCGCCTGCAGAAAGGAAGAGGCTCTCTTGCGCATTCGTGAAGCAGGGATCATCGGTATGGGAGGAGCGGGTTTCCCGGCTCATGTCAAGCTCGCTCCCACAAAGCCAATTTCTTTGGTAATTGCCAATGCGGCAGAGTGCGAACCTTACCTGACAATTGACGAAAGGACTCTCCTTGAGATGCCAGATAAGATCGTCGATGGTCTTTCGATAGTGATGAAAATCATAAATGCATCCGAAGGTATCATTGCTATAGAGGAAAATAAGAAGTACACAATTCCGCTGGTTCAGAAGGCCATCGAAGAGAATCCGCAAGTTAGGGCCGGCATGAAGATCGGCATTCAAGTACTTAAGACAAAATACCCACAGGGCGGCGAAAAAATGCTTATCACGGCTATCACAGGCAGACAAGTACCATCCGGAGGTCTGCCTATGGATGTGGGCTGTGTCGTATCGAATGTGGGAACGCTATGTGCAATTGCCGATGCATTCAGAGAAGGGAAGCCACTTATAGATCGTGGATTTACTGTGACTGGAGAAGCTTGCAAGACTCCAAAGAACATTATTGCGCCCGTTGGGACCGTGGTGGCTGATCTTGCCAAATCCGGAGTAATCGATATCGATGAAGAATCGCTTTCCAAAGTTATCTTTGGCGGACCAATGATGGGAGTGGCTGTACCGAGCACAGAAATTCCAGTGCAAAAGAACACTTCAGGCGTTCTTCTAATGAGTGTTGAAGAGGCTTTGCGGTTTGAAGAGAAGACCTGTATCCGCTGTAGTCGCTGTATTCGAGCTTGCCCGATGAAGATTAGCCCTGCTTTGCTTGCTATTGCAATCGAGAGCGGCAACTATGGCGAAGCTGAAAAGATCGGCCTTCAGGATTGCATAGAATGTGGCGCCTGCTCTTTTGTGTGTCCAGCGCATCGTTATCTTGTCCAGCGCTTCAGGGTTGGGAAGCAAGTACTTCGCGCGCTGAAACAGAAGGAGGCACAGAATGTCAGATAAGAAAATCATACTATCCTCCAGCCCGCACACATTCTCGCCAGTCGACACTCCGCGCATTATGCTTTCTGTCGTAATAGCATTGGTGCCAGCAGCGGCCTATGGCATATATCTCTATGGATTAGCTGCCCTTGGAGTCATTCTTACTTCGATTACAGCGGCTGTGCTATCGGAATTCTTATTTAGAAAGCTTATTAAAGCGAGCACAACGGTTGGCGATTTTTCAGCAGTTGTCAGCGGGCTTCTGCTTGCGCTAGTTCTGCCTCCAGCCACTCCTCTCTGGATGGTGGCACTTGGTGCTGTCTTTGCCATTGTAGTGGCAAAGGAGTTCTTTGGTGGGCTGGGTGCGAATCCATTCAATCCTGCACTGATTGGCCGTGCTTTTCTCCTTATGAGCTTCCCCGCGGCGATTACAAGCTGGAACATGCCAAAAGGCCTTGCATTGCCAGCCGATGCGGTTAGTACGGCCACACCTCTAAATCTAATCAAGCAGGGCAACTCATTGGCCGATGTTGCCAAATATTTCGGCGCAAGCGATATCGGGGCATTTTATCGTCAGCTATTCATAGGATACCGCCCGGGTACCATTGGAGAGAGCTCGATTTTGCTTGTGCTTCTGGGTGGGCTTTTTCTTCTTGCCATCGGGGTCATTCAGTGGATAGTTCCAGTATCGGTGCTAGCATCTACATTTGTTTTCTCTTGGCTTTTGGGGATGGATCCAGTGTTTAGTTTGTTGACTGGAGGTATAGCATTTGGCGCTTTTTTTATGGCGACAGACTATGCTACAAGGCCACTGACAGAAAAAGGGCAGGCTCTCTATGGTATTGGTATTGGTTTGATTGCTGTTCTTATAAGAAAATTCGGTGGATATCCAGAGGGAGTGACCTATGCGATATTGATAATGAATGTCTTGACACCTTTTCTCAATAAGCTCCGAACGAAAAAATATGGCTTTCTGCCTCCTCCCAAGCCTGTTAAGCCGTCCAAGGAGGCTACAAAATGAAAAAGACTAAGCTTGGCTTAATTCTTATGCTGTATGCCTCGATTGCTTGCGCAAGTCTTGCGGTTGTCTATGCCTTTACCAAGGACAGCATCGAAAGACAAAGCGAAATTCAACTGCAGGCTTCTTTGAAAGATATCTTTCCGCAGGCGACTGCCTTCGATGTTGTCGAGAATCTTACAAGCCCGGAGCCAAATATTAAATTTGAAACAGCATATGAAGTAAAAAGTGACAATGTTCCGCTGGGATTGGCAATAAAGGTTTCGGGCCCAAGTTATGGAGGGAATGCGACCCTTCTCGTTGGCATTGATTTGCATCGCAGCATAGCGGGAGTAAGGATAATGGCGCTCAATGATACGCCAGGTCTTGGAATGAATGCATCTAATCCGACCTATTATGTAGATAAAGCCAAAAAGGTGACATTCTTAGGTCAATTCGAAGGAAAGTTTCTTACGGATCCCTTTGAGGTGAAGAAAGATGTTGCAGCGATTACGGCAGCGACCATAACATCGAAGTCTCTCACCAAGCTCATCAAGACCGCAGGCGATGCAGCAATCGCCTATATGGATCAGAAAGTGATGATGGCATCGATGGAAGACGAAAAGCCAACTGGCGAGACATCTATAGGAGCATCTCCTGCGGTTTCCACAGGATCGCCCATAGGAGCACCGGGGGCATCGGCAGGAACAGCCAAAGAGAGCGCCAGGCCCCAAGCAGGAGGCAAATGAGAATGAAAAAGCTGTATTCGGTTTTCAAACAAGGGATCATTTTTGATAATCCTTTATTGATGCTTATGATTGGACTCTGTTCTGCAATTGCGGTAACGACTAATGTCTCGAATGGCATTGGTATGGGACTGGCAATGACTTTTGTCCTTCTGTTTTCGGAAATAATAATCTCTATATTCCGCAACCTTATTCCTTCGATGATCCGAATGCCCGTGTTTATCATAGTCATTGCTGCGTTTACTACGATCGTCGACTTGATGATGAAGGCCTACTTTCCCGACCTTTCGAAGAGCATGGGTGTTTTCATCCCATTGATCGTAGTCAACTGCATAATAATGGGGCGCGTAGAGGCCTTTGCCTCTAAGCAAAATCTGCCATCGGCAATCGCCGATGCGCTGGGAATGGGACTCGGCTATACTTGGGTTCTTATCGGTCTTGCTGCAATAAGAGAGTTGCTTGGAAATGGGACTTTTGCGGGGATTCAAGTCATGCCTGCCTCCTATGAACCGATTCTCTTCTTTATTTTGCCGCCTGGGGGATTCTTTGTCTTCAGTCTGTTTATTTCTTTCAATATCTGGCTCAAGAAGAAAATGGAGGCATCTGCGCGCAAAAAAGAATTAGTTTCTAAGAAGGAGGCCGCATAATGGATCTTGGCAAGATTTTTCTTCTGTCGATGCTGGTAAACAATATCGTGGTAATGCGCTTTATCGCGCTTTGTTCGTATATAGGGATGACAAGCGATCTGGGCCAATCGATGGGCATGGGCTATGCCGTAACCTTTGTAACCGTGCTAACGACGGCGGCAACATGGCCTATCTACCATTACATTCTTGTGCCACTCAATTTGACCTTCCTTCAGATTCTGGTATTCATTCTTGTCATTGCAAGCTTGGTGCAGCTCGTCGAATTCTATCTCAAGAAGAATATTCCTGGTTTGTACTCGGCGATGGGCATCTATTTGCCCCTTATAACAACAAACTGCGCTATTTCTGCGGTGACTTTCGAGAATATCTCGAATAACTACAACTTTATTCAGTCGATTGTGTACGCGATTGGCGTATCGCTTGGTTATCTTTTGGCTATGATTCTCCTTGCTGGCATAAGGGATCGAATGAAAACGAGCCCTGTGCCGAAGTTTTTACAAGGAACGCCGATACTTTTTATGGCCACATCCTTGATTGGTATAGCATTTATGGGTTTCACAGGGCTTATAAAATAAGAGGATATCGAGATGCTTATTACAATTCTTTTGACAATAGGTTTTTCTGCAGCGCTCGCTTTTATCCTTGGCGTGGCCTTGGGCTTCTTCAATGAGAAATTCAAGATCGAACGAGATCCAAAGATCAGCGAAGTAAGACAAGCCTTACCCGGAGCAAACTGCGGAGCTTGTGGCTATCCTGGCTGCGATGGTTATTCGGAGGCTGTGGCGACCGGCCGCGCTCCCACAACTAAGTGCTCTGTAGGCGGATCGGCTACAGCCGAAATGATTTCGAAGATTATGGGTATAGAGGCAGGGACTGTCGAAGAGAAGGTAGCGGTTCTGCTATGTCAGGGCTCAATCGATAAAACAGCAAAGAAAGGCGAATACAGCGGTATTCCCACCTGTAGAGCCGCAAAGCTATCGACTGGCGGCATTAAAGCCTGTGCATGGGGATGCCAGGGATTTGGCGACTGTGTGCTCGTGTGCAAGTTCGATGCCATCGAAATGGGAGAAGACGGTCTTCCTCATATCGATTATGACAACTGTACCGGCTGCGGCCTCTGCGTAGAGGAGTGTCCACAGAAAATATTGACGCTTATACCACTTACAAAGGCTGGTTCCATCGTCCTATGTTCGAATAGGACAGTGCTCAAGCAGACCGTACTCAAGAACTGCAAGGTCGGATGTATCAAGTGCGATCTATGTGTTCGTTCTTGTCCGGAAGGAGCAATTTCGATGGTGAATGGCATTCCGGTAACAGATTATGCCAAGTGCAATTCCTGCGGTATATGTGTCCAGAAGTGTCCTACAAAATGCTACAAGCTGCTAGAGACAGAGGTGTTTGGTACAAAGAAGCTGATTCCTGTCATGGAAGAAGCTTGAAGATAGCGCAGCAAATAATATAGGCTGTCCAATAAGCTGGGCAGCCTTTTTTATTTTCCATAACGACTAGAAGATCAAAATCAATCAATAATGCACATTGCGCAAGCGAAGACCAATCGAAATACTAAGGCAAGATTGAAGATCGGACCGAATTGATTCCACCTGGCCTTGCTTAGGAACATAATAATCATATCTGAGTTCAATGTAGCTACCAAGTCGATGAGCGCCTGTAGAATAAAAGAAAGACGACCACCTTAGCCCCCCTGTAGCTAAGAAGAAATCTCCTGGGGCATACAGTCTGTCATCCAGCGCTGGCGATCCGAATGTGAATGCTGGACCAGCGAACACAGATATACCAGAAATCTGACCAAGATCGAGCTCGATAGGAACTCTCACCACGCTAAGAGTACGATCCCATTGTGCGCCTGCCCGCAGGCCCGCATTAAAATTCTTTGCGATGGGAAGCGAAATCTCCGTCCAGCCCGAGACTCCGCGTACAAAGGCTAGAAGATCACCCTGTAGAAGTGTATCCAATTGGGCAAAACTAATTGCGCCTCCCCAGTCTGAAGCAAAACCAGAAAAACCAGAAGCAGGAAGAGCTCGTCCCGCAAACAAGAACCGCTGTTGCCAGTTTTTTTCTCTTAGTGAACTGTGAATGACTCCTGTTTTAGCTCCTGTGCTCGTGGCATGGATAAAGATGTCATCACCTAGATATATTCCCACATGGTCGGCCTGCGAAAGAGTCGAGGCTGCTAGACTCGAAAGGCCTATATTAAAATATCCTAAACCCGAGGGGACGGAGGTTGAGACATTAGCGCTTGAGCTTTTAGAAAATGAGTTTGTTTTTGCTTCTAGGCTAAAGAACACGAGGTCGCCCGGTTCGAGTTCATTCTTAGGGATGATTAAGACCCATTTGACAAGTGCATCTACAGAGCGCGGAATCTTTACTCCAGTTGCTTTTAGATAAGATATATATACTAAGCCAGAACAATCGATGCCTGACTTGGAAGAACCACCATAGCGATATTGAGTACCAAGATAGGATTCCGCAGTGCGCAGAACAGCCTGACGTGCGCCTGAACTTACTAGCCCCGCTAAAGGTGGAACGGAGACATAAGCAAAAGCAGATTGCAAAGCAGGGACAGAGGAAAGAAAGAAGAGAATAGCCGCCCAACGTATCGCTGCTTGCAATAATGTAGCTTGTCGCTTTCTAAAAAGCGCTACCATAATAATATTATCGGAATAGATTATATTGACATGAATTATTTATTATTTTCATATCTAATAGCCCAGCGCCGAAGTTTGCTGGATGCACGATAAACTTGTGCAAAGTTATTTAGGCAGCTATTTTTCGAGGGGTGAACGATTTTTCGAGCGCACGCTTGACCAATCAAGAAATGATCATTAGACTTTATTTATTGGCCAGGTCGGCAGAAGTTTTCCAAGCGTCCTGGTCCCGCCGATTTATCCGAATTGCGGGCGGGTAAAAATATCTGCTAAAGAGGGCTAAAATGACTCGAGCTCTTCTTCGTCCTTTTACTTCCGAATCTGTGTCCGAAGGACACCCGGACAAAATCTGCGATCAGATTTCAGATGCCGTTCTCGATGCTTGTATCGCAAAAGATAAGCACAGCCATGTGGCTTGCGAGTGCTTTGCTACGACCGCGCTTGTGATTGTCGGAGGGGAAATTACAACGCGAACCTATGTCGATATCCAGGAACTTGCACGCTCGGTGGTGCGCGATATCGGTTACGACAACCCAGAATATGGGCTCGATTGGGCATCGATGGCGGTACTCAACTCTATCCATAATCAGTCTCCCGATATCGCCCAAGGAGTGGATGGGCATGGTCTCAAAGAATATGAAGGCAAGCAAGGAGCGGGCGATCAAGGCATGATGTTCGGTTTTGCCTGCAACGAGACTTCCGAGCTAATGCCAATGCCTATAATGCTTGCCCATAAGATACTTCAGAAAGCAGCAGCGGTGCGCAAGGCAAAGGAGATAGCATGGATGAGGCCGGATGGCAAAAGCCAAGTCACGGTTGAATACGATGGATATAGGCCAGTGCGAATCTCGGCGGTTGTGCTTTCGCAGCAACACGATGAGAAAAACGGCGGCGGGCATTATCTAAGCTATGAAGAGATAAGAGAAACGCTCATCGAAAGAATTATCAAACCCGTTCTTGAACCCACAGGGCTTCTCGATGCGGGCACGAGATACTTTATCAATCCTACTGGGCGATTTGTAATTGGCGGCCCCTTGGGCGATACTGGACTTACGGGACGAAAGATAATTGCCGATACCTATGGTGGCATGGGACGCCATGGTGGCGGATCATTCTCTGGCAAGGATCCCACTAAGGTAGACCGATCCGCGGCATATATGGTGCGGTATATTGCGAAGAATGTGGTAGCTGCAGGGCTGGCGGACCGCTGCGAAATAGAAGTGGCCTATGCTATCGGAGTTCCAGAGCCTATTTCAGTATTTGTCGAGACATTTGGTACCGCCAAGGTCGATGAAGAGGCGATAGAGCATGCTATTCTACAGGTATTCGATTTGACACCAAAAGGCATAATCGAGACACTGGAACTAAAGAATCCCATTTATCGAGCAACATCAGTCTATGGGCACTTTGGGCGCGATAGCTTTAGTTGGGAAAAGACCGACAGGGTGGAAGACTTGCTCAAGGCCATCCGCTGAGAAACAGTCGAACTATCGGATAAGCCACAAAGCGACGGCTTCCGACCGATAACTTTTGATCGACAGCTTCTAATCGACAACTTCTAATATCGGGCTCCTGCAATAATGGCGCCCTGGAGCATAACAGCAATAGGGCACACTGAACGACTCATCGTTGTGGTTTCTTTGCTTCGGCGCATTGTGGCTCGCATTGTGCTCATCGAACCGGATATCGAGCCTCCCGTAACTGGAGTTACATTCTTCCCGTCGAAATAATACGCCAAGCGCACCTCTGCGCCAAAGTCGCCTGTCATCGAATCCAGCCGGAAGTCGCTGAACATTACTGGCTCGAGATAGGGCTCAGAGTGAATTTCTTCAAGGCTCATAGAACCGCCGGGCACAGAGAAAAGCAAAAAGGCTCCCTTGCGTGGAACTCCAAGCCAGTCTGCATGCCGAACAGATCCTATAAGGGTTTTTAAGATACCATTTTCTATGACAAGTGTACGCTCTAATGGAAATCCATCGCTATCGAAGGCTGCCGAGGCTGGGAGTCCCGATATGACAGGTTCGGCCCATAGATCGAGCGGCTCGATTATAGCGCCATCGCCCTTGTGTTCAGCTTCAATGTTTTCGTTGCCGCCCTGCACATTGGCGCCAGGTCTAAATGGCGAAGCTTTGGAATAAATGGCTTCGGTTCGCGAATTCTCGAAGAACCATGAAAATATTTCTTCAGCTTCTTTTCCGCGCAGAATGAGCGCTATGCCGCTTAGTTTGGGCATAGGCTTGGCAAGAGCGCGATCGCTGACCTGTATAAGTCTATTGCCGATGCTCTGTGCCAAGCGCGCTGGGTCGGGCTCGGAGAATTCGATATCGTCAAAGAGCTCGACTGTGCTATAGGGATTGTCGGCAGAGGAGCCGGCAGAGCCGTCGGCGAGATTTTTTGAAAGGCTATTTGAAGGGCTATCGGCTGGATTGTTTGAAGGACTATCGGCGGAGCTGTCTGTGGGGCTATTTGAAGCAATATCGGCGGGGCTGTCCGCTTCTACAACGAATTCACTATATCCTCGCCAGATGGTTCTCGAATAGTCGATACCTTGCGAATTAAGAAGGCGTCGCTGTTCTTTGGAGATGAAGAGTTCGAGCGAATTGATACGTGGATTGGCATTTTTTGGCATAGCTAAGGAATCCACTATGGGCATAGCTTTAGGCTGATTCATGTGTTCGAAGGGGGAGTATAAGGCAGAACGGATAGATTTGACTCGATCTTCAAAAGAAAGGGCTTCAAATCCGGAGATCGGTACTTGTACAGAAAGTGGGGACGGAGCTGGCAGGCTAAACCATGGATTGTGAGACTTGGAGGCTGCAAAAACGGCCTGTCGTATTTTAGCCACACATTCTTCCAGCGAGAAACTCGGAAAGATGGTTATAGTGGCCTCGCCGCGAAATCTTCTAGGTGCTTCAGAGCTGTCGACCTTTTTAGAGCTAGGAGCGCTATTGGCGCTAGCTTCATCTGGGGTGTTTTCATTGCTGCAGAAGCTCGGGTGAGAAACATCATCGATACTGTCGACATAGACAGTCAAAGAATAGACGACTTCGTCGATAGAGCGGGCCTGCTCAGCGCTATCGACGATATAATACCTCTCTTGCCGCTGGATGTTGCGCTCTACAAGGCGCCAGTCCGCAATTGCTTGGGCTACTGGCGATTCTGAGGCCAAAGGCGAAGGTGTGGCAGCATAAGCTGCTCCTGTTCGAGCCGTAGCAGGCAGGTTCTTTGAACTACTCTCGTTTATTATAGCAATAGCCTTCTTTATTGTATCGATCATCATCCTAACCTCATTCTAGTTTTGACATAGGGACCTCCGGAAGATACTTTGGCATATTCTTTATGTCCCTTGCCGCAAGCTCCAGAGCCGCCCAGTTCAAAATCGTTCGATACCATGCTCACCGAGGAGAGTACATCGGGGACATAGCCCGAGCATACGATTGGACTTGCAACGCGACCAGTAAATTTGCCGTCTTTTATTTCTCGGCCTACCATACAGATGAGCTGGATGCCCCAATTTCGGGGATCCTCCATGCCTGCATCGAGTTGGGAGAGCTTCCATCCATGCTCGATAGAGGCGATCATGTCTTCGAGAGTGGATATTCCTGGGGCAAAATAGGTGTTTGTCATACGCGCATAAGCCTTATGAGAATATGCTTCGCGTCTTCCATTACCGGTTAGGGGAAGATTGAGCGCGAGAGCGGAGAGGGTGTCGGATATACCACCTTTGAGAATACCTTTGTCGATGACGCAGGTCTTGGATGAGAAGACGCCTTCGTCATCGAAAAGATAAGAACCGGTCTGGTCGACACCGGCTGCGCCATCGTACATTGTGACGAGCTCAGAACCGACGCGCCTATCGAGGTAGTCGACCGCGCGAGCGCGCTTTTTAAAGAACATATCGGTCTCCACACCATGGCCAAAGGCTTCGTGTGCGAGTGTGCCGGCCATGTCGGGGTCGAGGATCACTTCGTATTCGCCAGGTTCCATTGGTACGGCATCTAGGAGGTCTGCGAGCTCTTTGGAAAGTTCGGGGACGGAGCTTTCGAGATCGGTCAGAATCTCTAAGCCCTTTCTACCGGAAGCGGGGCGGTAGGACATCTTGCCGATTTCTCCGCGCCGCGCCAAGCCAAAGAGATAGGCTTGCGACCACAGAAAACTCTGCACAAGAGAACGCTTAGGCGAAATAAAAAGCCTGAAGACATCGACACATTCATAGCGAGACTGAGCCATGATCACGGTCTTGCCATCTGTGAGTCTTTCGCGCAGAGCTACAAGGCGCGAGAGAATCGATTCAGGGTCGGCAACGAATGGATCTTCTTGGATTTCTCCGCAATATTCTTCTGTGGCGGGAATATCGGGGATCTTTGGGAATTCAATTAGCGTCGGATCGGTTAGTAAGACCTCGAGGCGGGTCTGGATTATAGAAGCGGCTGATGCAGCAATCGAACTAGCTTTAGAGGTGGCTTCAGAGTCGGCGCTAGATAAGGATAGAGATTTGATCGCCTCATAAGCCAAGCCCGAAATCCCAGAAACATCGAAGGGTAGGGTTGAACATGCGTATTCCACAACCTTACCATCTCGTTGGGCTTGAAAAACAAAGCCTCGCTGAACCCACATAGGCTCGTAGGTGCGCGTCTCGCCAGGCAGAGCAATATAAGAAAGACCGCGATCATCCGCAGCGAGCACGCTGATATAATCGAAATGAGGCTCGAGCAGATTGATAATCTGGTCTAATAGCGGCTTGGCCGCGAGTAAAAAAGGACTGTGTGATCGTTTTTGCATAATACTCCTCTGTCGAGTCAACTATAGCATGGATTTAGATCTTGTGTTGCTTTTGCTTTATAGTACCTGTCTTACTTATTCGAACATATAGATATGCATCTCTTGCCTGGCCCGAAATCTGCGGCCTTATGCGGTAATTTCGCAATATTTTTTCTCTGTGCATACCAATTCTCTCAAGCACACGAATAGAGGCGATATTTTCAATATCGCAAGTCGCCCAGACTAGCGATATCTCAGCCAGAGACAATGCCCAATCGACGATAGCTCTAGCGGCTTCGGTCGCATAGCCTTTGCCCCAATATTTCCTATTGAGGAGATATCCGATTTCTGCCGCATTTTCTGCTATTCGACAGGAAATAGCACCGATCGCTCTGTCTGAATCTTTAAGAGTAATTATCCAATAGTATTCGAGCCCTTCATTCCACAGGATTTCTCGTCTACGTAGTGTTTCGAGAAGTGGCTCGAGACTTGTGAGCCTAGGCCAATCGGCAAATCGTGCAACTTCTGGATCGCTACCATATTCGAAAATAGCTGGTGCATCACTCAGACGCGGTCGCCTTAGCCGAATGTTGGTCAGTTCGAAGCTTTCTGGTACGAGCATTTTGTTGCTTTATGATATCAATATCATATTCGAAAAATCGTTTGGAATGTGAAGCTGATCGAGTATGTTGCTGATTTGGCCACGATAATGAGTTTGGCGATTAAAGAACTGGATTATTGCCTTCCATACCTCGCATTCAGCTTCTTCGCCTTCGCTGTTTTTTATCGTGAGCTTTTTTGAAAAGAATTCTTCTTCGACTTTGCTCGTGAACTCGACAATGAGCATATCTAGCTTTTGCCTTTTCAATGTGAAATCCTCGAAATTTTGGAAAAAGCTCTTGCCGGGCTCGAGTGCGAATCCAAGATCTTCTTCTATATCTTTGCCGTAGTTCCCCAGTTCCATAAATGCTTTGAGCCATGAGAGATCGGTCAAATAGATATGTTCAAGCAAGGTTCCTAGCGCTTTTAAGAAATAGCCTTTCAAAGGAGAATTTATAGGATCCTGAATCATATCAGAGATTATGGCTATCATGCGAGTGTTGGCATTAAGATTGTATTGAGCATAATATTGAACGATATCTCTGATTGTGATCATAGAGACCTCCGTTGGCTTGACACTCTATATTACAATTATTATCTTTTTTTGAAGGCGAGGCAATTCATCAGGTGTCTTTATAAACTAAAAAGGAGTCAAATTTTGATTGATAAAAAGCTACAATTTTTATACTATAGCAAAATATACAAAATATAAATTTCTAACTAAATCTGCATTTGTCAGAAAATCAAATCTCATGCAAGAGAAAGGGTAGTGTTATGGCATCGTTAGGGAATAAAGCTCGAGACATTTCGTTTTTTTTGGAAGCTAAAAAACCTGCTGAGGTGCGTAAGGCAATATTCAAATTGGCTTTGCCGGCTATGCTTGAGTTTTTTCTTATGATGCTGGTTCAAATGATAGACATGATACAGGTAGGGTCGCTTGGACCATGGGCTATTGCTGCAACCGGACTAGCAGCTCAACCAACCATGTTAATATTTTCCGTAT